>Ga0082212_10000059_pt1 | contig 155761 bp, 111 predicted proteins | sample TergutNt197P3_FD_71548 | JGI IMG/M metagenome (GOLD analysis project Ga0082212, IMG submission 71548) | Neocapritermes taracua P3 segment gut microbial communities from Petit-Saut dam, French Guiana - Nt197 P3 | ecosystem: Host-associated > Arthropoda: Insects > Digestive system > Gut ... | reverse complement strand
TTCTGATTTTGGGGCTGTAACAAAAGCTGGCGGCAGAATGCCGGCCCTATCAACATATTGTGCACACAATACCAAACAACCACTATATATTGTGGTTTGGCTAGCCAATATACTACTTTTGTTACAGCCCCTTCATCATATGACGGAGAAGATTACAGAACTATAAGCGAAAGTATCCACACTCCTGCTATTCCTACTACTCCCTCAATTAGGGTTGCTACCGTTTGGGCTTTGTATGCCGTGTTCAGTTTCATGTTGGAGAACTGCGAGACAACCCAGAAGTAGGAATCGTTCGCGTGGGAGACTACCATTGAGCCGCAGCCTATCGCGAGCGTCGCCAGCACCGCTCCCATTGAGGAGTCTAAGCCGAGTGACGCTAAAAGCGGATACACAATAGTGGAAGTTGTGATAAGCGCTACAGTTGACGAGCCTTGCGCTGTTTTAAGCGCCGCGCTGATAATGAATGGCAGGAAAATCCCCATTTGATACTGAGCGAGCGAGGCGCCTATGAAATCACCGACCTTTGTGGCGGCTATTATAGCTCCGAGGCTGCCGCCCGCCGCTGTAATCAAGATTATCGTTGCGCCCTCCTTGACGCCCGTTCCTATCCATCCGCTTGTAACCTCTTCCGTTATCTTGGGAGGAAGCAGGAAACAGAGAAGCACGCCGACAAACAGCGCGCTTATCGGGTGGCCAATGAAGCTCGAGAAGCTGTATATCACGGACTCTTTTCCGATGAAATTCAGAATTGTCGGAAAGCTGACCACTGAGTTGAACGCTATCAAAATAAGCGGCACGACAAGCGGGGCAAAAGCAAATTTCGCAGAGGGAAGCCGGTTGTATTTCGCCTTCAATTCTTCGAACGTCGGGCCTTCCGGGTCATCAACCTTTATCTTGCTTCCCGCTGTTACGGCGTACAGGTAACCGGCAAAAGCGGCGGGCGCCGACGCGATGATGCCGAACAGGATGACTAAACCAAGGTCTGCGTGCAAGTTAGCCGCTGCGGCAATGGGGCCGGGTGTCGGAGGTACAAGCGTATGGGTGGCGTAAAGGCCGGTGGAGAGCGCAATAGCCATTGTGGTCATGTTGACGCCGCTTCGCTTCGAGAGCGATTTGTTCAGGGATGAGAGAATTACGAAGCCCGAGTCGCAGAAAACGGGTATGGAAACTATCCAGCCGATAATGCTCATCGCAAGGGCGGGGCGCTTTGGGCCAACTACTCTCAGGATGCTGTCGGCCATGGTCACGGCAGCGCCGCTTTGTTCCAGCATTATTCCGATGATGGTTCCGAACGCTATCACAATTCCAATGGAGCGGCACGTATTCCCGAATCCGGTAGCTATTGTATTAACCACTTCCAACAAAGGCATACCGGCGGTTATTCCCATTAACAGCGCAACGGTAAAGAGGGACATAAAAGGGTGAATCTTGAACTTCGATATCATTATTACCATTAAAATAATCGTTACAATTAATATTACTACTAACATAGAGCCCGATACCATTTATATCATTCCTTTCGAGAAATATGAAAACCTTTGTTGCCTCATTACACAATTTGTAAAATTTACAGCGACATATATTTTATTGCGCCCTTCCGATAATATTTGTGAAATATCTTCGAAAAAAATACTTTCTTTTTCAGAAGGAACAACAATACTATTGGTTTTGCCCAGCGTTACCAAGTGTACCACACCTTACCTTTCAAAATGACTGCTTGAATTGCTTTTGCTATCTCATTCTAACCCCATTTTTCAAAACACGACTTCCTCAAAATCTTTCACGACTTCCTTGAGTTTTTCCCGTATCGGGAGGTTCTGCGGGCATCGCGTCTCGCATACGCCGCACCCTGCACAGAAGCTGGCTCTCTTTTCCTGCTTGCTCGGGTGAAAGATAACGTTCTCGTAAAGCGATTTGAATCCTTTCCAGTTGCCAGTTATCGAAGCGCTGTTGTAAATCCTGAAACATTCAAGCACGTCGACATTTTCGGGACATGGGCGGCAATACGCGCAGCCAGTACACCCGACCCTTATCCGGCTGTTGAACTCTGCGCGGATGTCATCAATGAGATCAAGCTCTTTTTGTGTAATCGCCCCTTTTCCGTTGACAAAATCTTCAGCTGACCCGATATTCTCCGAAAGTTGCTGTAACGAGCTCATTCCGCTCAGCACGACCCCAATTTCCGGTTTATTCCAGAGCCATTTCAGGCACAGATCCACAAACGTCGGCCTGCTCCAGCCGTGTTTTTGGGCTATTTTTGCGAACGCTCCTTCTATCGGCATTGCGAGTATTCCACCCTTTAGCGGCTCCATTATCACGACAAACGCCCCTTTTTCGTGTGCGTATTTTGCCCCCGCAATCCCCGCCTGATATACTGCGTCAAGTATATTGAGCTGGATTTGGGCGATATCCCATTTATACGAGTCGACGACTTCCTTAAAAAGCGGAAACCCGTCATGGAATGAGAAACCTGTCATGCGAATTTTTCCGGCACTTTTCGCCCTCTCCAGAAATTCAAGTACATCGAACCTGCGCAATGTCTCCCATCGCGACAAATTCAGGGAATGCAGAAGGTAAATGTCGATGCAGTCGGTCTTGAGTTTTACTAGCTGTTCATCCAGAAATTTGTCCATATCCGAAGGAGATTTGACAAGCCACGTAGGCATTTTCGTCGCCAGCGTCACTTTTTCCCTGATTGCAGGAGTCGTCTCTTTTCCCAGAAAAATTTCACTTTCCCCTCCGTGGTAAAGCATAGCGGTATCAAAATAATTAATTCCGGCCTCCACCGCGCGTTCCATCATAGCGCGCGAATGCGCGTAATCCACATTCCCTTCAGCCGTCACGGGTAACCTCATGAAGCCGAACCCAAGCGGGTAAATTCCCTTGCCCTTAACTGTCGGATAAGCCATTACTTTTCCCCCCTTAATCTGAATCTTAAAAAATTTCCTTGCATAATTATAAAGGAGATAGGGGCAAGTTGCGAGGGGGATTAAAAACAGTGGCGAGTTGCGAGCGAAGAGTGGCGAGAAAAAGCCAAAAACATTAACCGCGAATTACACGAACCACGCGAAAAAGAATTAGTCTTTTCATTTGTTTTTGCACTCCACACTATAAAATCGCTTCCGTTGTCCTCACTGCGCGCGCGTTTTCCAATACATCGTGAACCCTGATTATCTCAACAAGATTCGATGCAAGAAGCGCTGATACCGCTAATGTTCCTGGCAACCTGTCTTCCGGTTCCGGAGCTATTCTTACGCCTTTATATTCAATATCAAGGAAGCTTTTTCTTGAATGCCCGACAAGTATAGGTAAGCCGAAACTCCTGAAGCTTCCTATCGATTTAAGAAGCTTCATGTTATAGCTTCCATGTTTTCCCTTGCCAAATCCAATACCCGGATCGACTATAAGTTTTTTTACGCCTTGCCTCTGCAGTGCGCTTAAGCGCGAAGAGAGGTTGTTCATTACGCTGCCGACAATATCGGAGCATTCTGAAGATGGCAAATCCTCGCAATGTGTAACGACGAGGGGAAGCCCTGTCTTGAGGGCAACCTCTCCCATCGCGGGGTCGTCGCCAACGTCGTTTATTATATCCGCTCCCGCTTCCGCCGCGTCACGCGCTATTTCAGGCTTCATGGTATCCGCCGAGATTATCGCGTCTGGAAACTCTTTCCGTAGCGCTGCAAGCGCCGGAATAATTCTTACGCGTTCTTCCTCAGCTTCGATTCTTGCCGCGCCCGGACGCGTTGACAGAGCCCCCGCGTCAAGTATATCCGCCCCGTCTTCGAGCATTTTTGCCGCTTTCGAGATAAGCTCCTTTTCGTCCAAGATCCTGCTTGCGGAGTAGAATGAGTCCTGAGTGACGTTCAGAATGCCCATTATCAAAGAGCGCTCTCCAAGGCAAAGAACTCTTCCCTGCGGAAGCTCATACCTCCAGCTTTTCATTTCCAGTTGAATCTCCGCTCTAACCGGGCAAAGCAACATGCAAATTCCTCCATTTCATATGCGTACAGGATACGATATAATAGAATTATACCTTTTACGGCACAATGACGATATAAATAACGCCACTTTATCTCCAAAGGAATCATACTCAGATGGAGCTTAATATATGATGAAAAAAACCGTATTACGCGCGAATAAGGAAATATTTCGTGATTGAGTTCAAGGCAATAGAAAGTAAACACCGTGACAAATATGAAGAATTACTAAGTGCAAGCGGAATAGTCTCTTCAGAATATTCTTTTCTGGGCGTTTGGGGTTGGAGAGAGCCTGAGCGCTCGGAGATTTATTTTGACGAAAATATTTGTTGGCTAAAAAACCGCCGCGGAATACTGTCCCCTATCTGTAAACCGGGACAGGACTGGGGAAAGATAATACCGGAATATTTCACCGAAGGAGTCGAACTAAACGATGTTCCGGAGGGATTGGCGCTTGAGCTGAGCTCTTTAAAGGGCGCGCAAATAAAAGAACTGCGTTCTGAATGGGAATATGTATATCTTGTAAAGGATCTTATCGAACTGAAAGGAAGATCTTACTCACAAAAAAGAGCTCACATAAAGGTCTACAATGAAAAATACGTTAATGAATATTCACCGCTGTTGGAAGAGGATTTTAAAGAACTCCTGATATTTCAAAGAGAATGGCTCGAACGTAATAAAAGCAGGATAGCCGAGTCCGTGCTTTGTGATGAAAACAAAGCGATAATGAGCGTGCTTGAGCACTGGAATGACTTTCCGCTTTTCGGAGCGTGCGTCAGGATTGACGGCCGCATTGCTGCCTACACGATAGCGGAAGAGTTAAGCCACGAAACAATAGACATCAGATTCGAGAAGGCATTTTCAGAGTACGAAGGAATATATCAGTACCTCAATAAGACCTTTCTCACAAGGCAAGGCAAAAACTATATTTGGGTAAACCGTGAAGAGGACATGGGAGACGAGGGTTTGCGCAAAGCCAAATCGTCCTATCACCCCGCGCGCTACGAAAAAAAATATCTGGTAAGTATCCCGCCGCAAAACTGTTAAAACAGCTTAGAAAATATGAGCTGCTGAATTTCATACCATTGGCGTCCCGATACGCAGATTAGAAAACGGGATAGGCTAGATTAGTTATACAATTCCGGTCTATCCATCCAAAATAGCGGCTGTCGTAGCCGCGTTCGGGATTGGAGACGAGCCAGAATTGCCCGGTTTGGAGTGTAACGGGGGTTGGAAATGGAGACAGCGGATTGCCCTCTGAATCCTCGCTTAGGACTATCATGGGGCCGTGATCTTCACCATTGATATATATGCGGTTATCCAGAAGGGATATTAAATCCCCTGAAACAGCTCCTACTTGCTTCACTAATGGAATGCGGCTCAGGTATTTGCGTTCGATGGCTGTTTTTATGGCGGGGTTGTCGTTTATTAAAAAACAATCTACTACTACATAATCTCCACGCGAGACAGGTTTAACGTTGACATCGTAGAATCTAAATATTAGTTGCGGAAGAGAAGCGGTCAAGTTTATTCTGTATCCTTGCACGTATAAAACGGTCAAAACCAACGCTATGATGCACAGGATTGAGCAAAGTTTTAAAAATAGAAGAATTCTTGTTTTATTGATTATAATTTTCATGATATTAGCTCCTATTGTCATGACAGCATGTCATGGAACTTTCTGGTCGATACGGCTCATCCACATAAGCGTTGTCGTAAATGTTTTATATGTCTAAAAATAAGTAATTCAACCACAATATATTGTGGTCAATCGGCATCCAGTGCATTTTGTGTTGTAGGATCGGCATTTTGCCGCCCCTATCTCTTCTTACATTAAGCATTTCAACGCTCAATAAAAAGGCGGCATAATGCCGCCCCTCAAAGCTTACCTTTGGCAACTCTAAGTCTTTTGCTTTTGCTTTTGCTTTTGCCCTTGTCTTTATCTTTTGTCTTTATCTCTCCTAATCCCTAATCCCTAATCCCTGTCTTTCCTCATGAACAACGAGAAGACCGAAAGAAGAGCCAGCATTGCGGCGCCTGAGTTGCAACCGAACCAATCTTCCTTTTTTGCGGAGAACATAATATTAAGGGACATTGTTTCAGAAGTTCCGTCCTTTGTAAGTATCACTTCCAAATTACGATCGTAGACGCTTTCTCTGACTGTTATAATTATTTCGCCTTTAACAATATGAGCTGTCCATTTAAGTCTGGAAGAGCTATTATATTGAGGAAGGTTAAGCGCTGTGATACGCCAGCCGTCAAGCATGGAGTTGCTCAATAAAACTCCTTTTTCATCAATTATCTTCGTATACTTAAGTCCGGTACTGATTTCTATATAATTCGGCGGAAGCGCGCCGCCTATAAATATGCTCTCTATCGGTGAACCGTCCGCAGCGGCAACATCCAAACCAAAAATGTCCGAATGCGGGTTATATGGAAAAGCGAACGCACCGTCGGCTAACAATAGAATTACTGCAAACACCAAAAAAATTTTACGAACCGACATATCCTACCTCCTCAATTTAAGGCAAACTCCTATTTCGAAATATGCCCGTCTGATGTATCTATTATAATAAAACCCGACGGCTTTTGTCTATAAAAAAATATTAAACTGCAGTTATTTTCGTTAAACGGGGTTGTAACAAAATCATAGAAGGCTAAATAAGCCACAATACATTGTGGTTATGCCGCATCTCTTGCACAATACGTCGTAGGGACGGGCGAGTGAACCGCCCATTTTTTCTACTTTTGTTACAACCCCCTAAAAGTGCCAAATACTTCTGAATTACTATGAAATTATTGTACCAAAAACAACTGGGTTTATAAAATACTGCTTTAATTCTCGGACGGTCGCTGGTGGCTACAAGCCGCCCCTATAAAGCTACATTTGACAACCCAAAGTCTCTGGCTTTATCTTTTGTCTTTCATTGTGCGTTGAACATTGTGCATTGTGCATTGTGCATTATCTTTTCTAATCCCTGTCTTCCCTACCTGTCTTTCCTCAGGAACAGCGGGAAAATTGCAAACAGCGCGAGCATTGCGGCGCCGCCGTTGCAGCCTAAGCAATCAAGAATATCTTCAACGCACTCAGGAATCTCGATGCAACAACCATTGCTCTCGCCGGAGAACTCAATCTCAAGGTCGAACAGTTCGCCCGTTGTGGTATTTTCAAGCGTCGCTGTAATTACTACATCGAATGCATCCCCGTCAAACTCTATTATAAGCTCGCCGTCTTTGAAATATGCTTTCCAGCCCGGGCCTTCCTTCGGATCAACGCCGACGATTTTCCAGCCGTCAAGCCATTTATCGTCCAGTATCGTCTTTTTGCAGTTAAGCATATCTACATACTTTATACCCTTCGCTGTCGCAATGGTTCCCGGAGGAAGTTTTCCATCCTTGAACAGGCTCAGTATCGGGTTCAGGAATACCTCAACTATGCGCACGCCTATCAGGGAATCCACTGCCGGCAGAGCTCTTGGAACCGTGCGATTGCTTCCGTCCCCAACCAACGGGCGCTTGTCAGCGCTGATGTCAACCGTGAACGGAACGTTTCCGTGACGCGCGACGTTCACAGTGGCGACATCCCAGCCAAGCATCGTCGAATGCGGGACCAAATTCTCATAAGTTCCATCGGTTAAAAGGATCTTGTAACCTAAGCCGCCCTCGCTTGTCGGGAGCGTTATGTCAAATTTACCCGCCGGCGCCGCCGCGTCCCTTATGAGCGCATCCGTGCTATGCACCTGAATATCGTAATCGAATACTTTTATAACAGCCTCTTTTACATCAAGAGCTATTGCGCTGACCTCCGCGAGCGTATGATAGCCCATGAAACGCGGAACCGCTCCTCTGTTTATAAGAGGGAAGTAATGATCAACGTCGTAAGTGGGAAGATCGACTTCCTTGAGGTAGCGATACGCGGGCATCTCCACTCCAACCAAACCTTCATGCAGGTTCGCGCCGGAAGATCCGCCACCACCGCCGCCAAGAGCGAGGCTCATATACGGAAGGAATATGCAGGAAGCGACGTTCCACGGAAGATCGGGTTCCATATAAATAGGAATCAGATGTATGGGCAGCTGCGATAGATAAACCACATACGCGTCCTTCTCGAACTTCCTGTTCTTTATCTCATATACGTCAACGTGCCTGTTTCTCCAGCCTGCTGCAGTTGTGCTGGTGGAATCGATATAAGGCCGCCTCGTATATTTCCAGCCCTCAACGTCAATAGTCACGTCCTCGGCAAGGCGCTTCACTTCAATTCCCGCCATCAACATACGGGCGGCGAGCTCATCTGCGTACAGCCCTTCGAAAACGTAAGCATAAGGACGGATACGCTCCCTTACGTTATTGTTACCCACTATATTAACCTGACCCGTATGGGGGCTTACCCATGTTACGTTGGTTCCTCTTCCGCCCATCCAGGTATATTCGTGTTTAAAGAACTGGTGATCCCGATTGCCCTCTCCCTGAGCCGGCACATAATTTGAACCGTTAAATCCTGTTGTTTCAGCAACTCTCCTGAGAGCTCTCGTTCCGTCGTATCTCAATATATTGGAGAGGTCCCTTCCGCCGCCCAGAGCTGCGGTTCCGGGGTTGTAGTCCCTTGATATATCGATTATCGTCCATTCTCTGTCCCTAACGTATACCGGCTTCGGCTGAATTGTAAGGATAGGTATCATATCTGTAGGCGATACTGTTTTACCCTTTTCAATCCATGACTTCCTTATCGAATTGATCTGCGGCACCAGTTCGTGTCCTCTCTCAGCGGCTGTGGTCAGGGCTGAAAGTACGCAAACATATCCCGCGGCGACTCTACGTTCCCAGAGACCTCTGCCGCCGCCGCCGCCGTAATCCGATTTATTCTCAAAGAGCTGGCTCACTATGCCGAACGTTGCGTTTATATTTCGGCTGCTTCTTGTGTTGTATCCAGCCTCGGACGTGAGGTAATACGGGGCGTCAGGGTCAAAGGCCACGCTGTTGATCATCCATGTAGCCCTGCTTGAGCCGGTCATATTGGCAATTGCATACGGCGCTGAGCCCAGTTCCACAGGCCATACGTCCGAATTCGAGGACATTTGCATGCCATAGTTATTGACCGTTCCATGCGCAAAATAATCCGTATCTTCGCGGTATAACCCAAAGTGGATTCCGAACTTGTCAGCCATCGCCTTGAGGTCCTTTTCCATTACGTTGTAACGGATTGAGACAAGATCGAACGGCACATGGGGGATAGTCGTTCCGCTCGCGCCGATATCATGCGCGTCGTTATCAGCCAGTATGCCGAAAGTATTGCTAACGGGCGTGCTGATCTGAGAAGCCGGGCGCTCGTGAAGGTCTATACAAAAATGCGGGGCGTATGCGCGCGACATTTTTCTCATGGCGCGCGTCACAGGGAGATCAAGAAGCACGTTGTCGCGGTTCAAGTCTCTTGCTTCAGGCGTCGTCGTCCACTGAAGCGCCAAAAGGTCTCTGGTTTCCCTGCCCGGGCGCTTGGCGCCGTCCGCGCAGACGCGCGGCGTTATTAATACGTTGACCTTCGTAAGAATATCGTCATATCTTCCGTTAGCTAAATCATAAGCCATTGCGAGGGCGCCTTCGCCGCCCGACCATTCGCCGCCGTGAATGTTGCCCTGCACCCATACAAGCGGCTTGCCTGTTGACTCAAGCGCTGCGGGGGATCTGTCCGGTTTGCCGTCCTTGCCAAGCGGCGCATCCTTACAGAAGACCAGGAACGGGAACGGGAAGCCTTGCGGTATCTCGCCCAAATACTCAAGGGTCAAGTTCGTTTTAGGGAGTTTTTCAAGGAATTCGACCATTTCATCGTGATCGGTGGTAATTCCGCGCCCGACCGTAGCGGGAACTGCCGCTGCGGTGTCGAGCAGGCGGTTCCAGCCGTCCTTTTGCTGCTGATACTTGTAATCGCCAAAGCTTGGGGTATTCCAGATTTTAAGGTCCAGCGAAGCGCCCGGGCCGCATCCTGTTGAGAAAAATTCACTGTTCATGAAATTGAAAACCCGCAATTGATTCACGCTCATTGAACCGAACGTAGTCCCCCAGTCGCCCGTGAACGTGCTCGTGTTCGTAGTACCGTTATTTCCCGTGAGCACTGACGTCTTAATCGCGCTTGGGTTCGGGTCATACGGGAAAGCGAACGCAGAGCCTGCAAACAATAGAATTACTGCAAACACTACAAAAATCTTACGTATCGACATATATTCTTCCTCCTTATTTTATGGCAAACTTCAATCTGAGATTTGCCCGTCTAATCAATTATTATAATAAATTCCGACTGCTTTTGTCCATTAAAAAAATATTAAACTGCAGTAATTTTCATAAACTTTTTATAAGGAAGCCGCCGGAATTTTCGCTTCGGGGGAAGCTATCATTTGAAACTTTTTCGGGGTTATTTTTAATGAGGCAACGCGGTAAATAAATACTAGACTTCAATAATAATGATAGCAAGAAACATGTTGTTTAAACCATATGGACAACATCAATTGACTATATTATGATTTAACATAGAAAGGGAGTTGATGGGATGATGTTGATTGAATGGAAGAAAAGAAGGGGCGTTAATGCAAAATCTGGGGTGAGAATACTATTTGCAGCGCTTGTAACAGTGCTTGTGTTTGCGGCTTGCACACAGGCGTCGCCCATAGTTGGAGAAATAATACAGTTCGGCGAATACGAATGGATAGTGCTCGACGTGTTGGACGACAAAGCGTTGATATTAACGAAGGACATTATTGAGCGGCACGTGTATAACGATGAACAAGCGAATGTAACATGGGAAACGTGTGATTTGCGGGAATACCTGAATGGCTTGTTTCTGCAAATATTCAAAAAAGAAGAACAGGAACAAATTATCGAAACAAAAGTTAGCAATCCGGATAATCTGTGGTATGGCACAAATGGCGGAAACGACACAAATGACAGAGTATTTCTGTTAAGTATTGAAGAGGTTGATAAATATTTTGGCGACAGCGGAGATTATTTGAACAAAAGACGTAAGGACAAACTTCCCGACGGTAATTGGGGCTTAGTTGACGACGGATATAATCTTTCAAACGAAAACGATAGCGACAGGATAGCAAAACATGAAGACGCGATTTCGTTTTGGTGGCTGAGGTCGCCCGGCAACGATGTCAATTGTGCTGCCACTATCTGCAATGAAGGTTATGTTTACGTTTATGGTCACTTTGTCTTCTACAGCGACGGCGGCGTCCGCCCCGCTTTGTGGCTGAAGTTGCAATAAAACAATCAATGGTTTCTTTGATTATGCTTCCTACATTACTAACAGCCATTTGATGATTCCAAGCACGAATAAATGCAACGGATAAAACAAGTAAAATGCCCACTTGTGAATAGAGTTGTCACTGCCCTTTTCACCGTTATATAACAGCAAAAGCGGAATAACAAGAAAAACGCCGACATCCCACATCTCGTTGCCTTTTATCATAAACGGAATACAGAACGCTACTTCCAATGCGGCTAATATGCCGAATACGGTAAATCTCTTTTTCTTGTTGTCCCTGAAGATGTAAAAACAGAGTATCCATAAAGGGGCAATAATCATCCAGTCTCCAAAATATGACACAGCGCAAAGTAACGCAATTATTAACCACTTAACGGGCTTATTGTTTATCTTCTCATAAGCCAAGAGAACAAGGAACCCTATGAAAAAGGTAAATATTACATTCCAATCGGTAAACAGCTCATATGTAAAAATGGTTATGTTCACAGCAAATGTGTACGCAAATTGAGAAATCACAGCAAAAACACCGAGTCTCAATCCGTATTTATACCGGGAACGGGTATAATAAAACCCCTCGGCAATAAAGAAACACATAATCGCGGCAGAAAGCCTGCCAATAAACCGCATAATAAAATACGCAAACGAAGATTTCTCAATAAACAACGCAGCTATGTGGCCTGATAGCATAGCTGCGATAGCTATATATTTTAAGACGTTTCTGTTTATTGACTTCATGTTGGCATCAAATATAAATTTACTTGCGCGCCCTTCTGCCTGGCTACCAATGCAATAAATAGCCTACGCCCCAGTACGCTACCGCTCTTTCCATTAATAGCGTTCCTGTTGTCTTTTCTATTCTCTTTTTTTAACGCTGAAACGCACAGTTCCCACCAGGTCAGAGTCTATATAGACGCCGTCCTGGCCGTATCCTCTGACCTCATATTCGCCCTCCTCCTTTGGCGCCAACAGCATGACATTGTCAGAAACGTTCTTTATATGTCCCCAGGACTGGTAGCCCCGATGTCTTGCGCCCGTCTCGTAGACCGCCGCAAAGGGCTTGCAGCTCAACATCCACTCGGGAACGCCGGATACGTTTACGGTTATCTTCTCTCTGGGAACATAACTCGTCTTGTCCAAAGCGAGCTTATATATTCCTTTAGCGTCTTTTATAACGGTAAACGCAGAAGTTTTTGTCACCAGAGTTGCGTCAGTGTAGACGAAATGTTTCGCGTATGCCCGCACCTCGTATTCGCCAGGCTTAAGAGGCGCGTTGAGGCGAAGGCTTTCGGCGCTCCGGGAGATTTTCATGCTGGATAAATATTCTTTGTGATTACCGCCCGCAGGGTAGACTGCTACACATGGTCCTTCATTCAGTATTTCCCCGGGTACGTCCGACACGTTGACCGTGATTGCGCCCTTCGGAAGGAAAGAAGTTTTTTCCAAAGCTATTTTGAACGCGCCCTTAACGTCGCCTCCGACGGTAAACGCTGCTTTCGCCACTAAGTTTGCGTCAACATAGACGTAACGTTTCGCGTATGCCCGCACCTCGTATTCGCCAGGCTCAAGAGGCGCGTTAAGGCGAAGGCTTTCGGCGCTTTTGGAGATTTTCTTGCTGGATATATCTTTTCCGTGTTCCCCGTCCGTTGCGTAGACTCCCACGAAGGGTTCGTCATTCAGCATTTCCCCGGGTACGCCAGACACGTTGACCGTGATTGCGCCCCCCGGAAGGAAGGATTTTTTTTCCAAAGCTATTTTGTACGCGCCCTTAGCGTCTCCTCCGACGACAAACGTTTCTTTCGCCACTAAGTTTGCGTCAACGTAGACGTACTGTTTCGCGTATGCCCGTACCTCGTATTCGCCAGGCTCAAGAGGCGCGTTAAGGCGAAGGCTTTCGACGCTTTTGGAAATTCTTTTGTTGGTTAAATCATTTTTGTGTTCCACACCCATAGCGTAGACTCCTACGATGGGGTTGTCACTCAGCATTTCCCCGGGTACGTCCGACACGTTGACCGTGATTGTTCCCCCCGGAAAGAAGGAAGTTTTGTCCAAAGCAATTTTGTACGCGCCCTTAGCGTCTCCTCCAATGGTAAACGCTGCTTTCGCCACTAAGTTTGCGTCAACATAGACGTCCCGTTTCGCGTATGCCCGCACCTCGTATTCGCCGGGCTCAAGAGGCGCGTTGAGGAGAAGGCTCTCGACTCTTTTGAGAATTACTTTGCTGGATAAACCTTCATTGTGCTTCCCACCGATTGCGTAGACTCCCACAAAGGGGTATTCGTTCAGCATTTCCTCCGGCACGCCCGACACTTTGACCGTGATTGTTCCCCCCGGAAGGAATGAAGTCTTGTCCAAAGCTATTTTGTACGCGCTCTTAACGTCTCCTTCAACGGTAAACGCAGCCTTCATAATCAGGTTCTCGTCATCGCCTCTACTTTTCTCGTACGCCCGTACCTCGTATTCGCCGGGTTCGAGAGGCGCGTTAAGGCGATAGCTTCCGTTGCCATCGCTTATAGATTTTTCGGACAAATATTTTTCATGCTTTTCACCTATTGCGTAGACTCCCACGAAGGGGAAGTTGAAGTCTTCAGCCTTCCCGAGTAAGTCGGATACCTCCACGGTTATTGTCCCTCCGGGAACAAAGCTTGTCTTGTTCAAAGCGATTCTATACATCTTGTGGTCGGAGTTCTTCTTCTTTAATCTGATTTCTTCTTTCATGTTCTCAATTTCTAATTCTAACTCCTCTGCTCTACCCTCGGGCGGCATATACAGCAAGTCTTGCGCTGCATTGACATACTCTTTGGCAATTCTAAGCCCCTCACAGGTTGAGAGCATCGTTAACTGCGCGGATAATTCGTCTGTCCTAACCGCATAGTCAAGAAGTTTCGCCTTAATACGCGACTGAACTCTTCCTATATACACGTACCATTCGTAATTGCATTCATCATCCCGCTCCATATGAATATAGCCGATCTTTTCATAATCCAGTTTATCATCGGCTGTGTTATCATCGGAATCAGACGGAAGCTCTGGAACTTCGTCAATATATTTTTGGTATTCCTCTTTATGCCTGATAATTCTTTTGCACGCAGACAACTCATCCTCCATGTTCGCAAGAATAGCTTTCATCTTGAGATAGCGGATTCTATCCATCTCGTATTCAACAGTTTGAATATAGTCATTGTCAAGCGTCACCGATTGGTGAATGGATGCTGCGTATTTCACAGCGGCAGCTTCTGCCTCCAATATTTCTTCTTCGATGGCTTTGAGCAAAAGGTCAGTTTTTTCGCGAAACACTTCAATTTCTTCTTGTACGGATTCAAAAACTTCATAATATGCTCCAATTTCTTGCGCTGAAACTGCAAGCAAGTTTATCGGGAGCGGAAGGTCGGGGCATTGTTTAATAAAGTCTTCGGCTTTTTTCCGCGAAGACTGCGGCGCCAACGGCGCCAATTTATTTATGTCCGGCTTTGGTTTTGGTTTCGGATCGTCGTTTTGCTTTTGCGGGTAAGGGTCGGACTTCTCATTCTGTTTCTCGAATTCCTCCCGCCACTTCATAATTTCCGTGAAGGACATCTCGGAAAAATCCGGCATTTGCCCTTCAATCGACAGCGCGGCAACGCTCTCGCCGAATGTAAAAAAAAGGCTCAAAACCAATACCGCAAAACATGTAAATAATATTGATCTTCTCATGTTCGTCCCTCCGACTATTTTCCACCTACTTCCATTTTATAGAACTCCTATCACCAACTTCGATGAGGAATACTTCCCATTTACCACCAGTGTTAGCCGGAGCTAAGAATAAATTACCGCTGAAATTCTGCTTAAGCGGGTCTTTTGTTGCTTTGGAGATACGTTCTTCTGCTTCGCGGATCTCTTTTAACGCTTCTTCCTTCAACGAGTTGTCCTCTTTACCGAACATTGCTTCACATATCTTTGCGGGGTCTCCCTTCCCATCATTTAAGCCTCTCTCCATCAGTATACTGTGCACCTGCTCATGCTCGCGCACTGCCGCTATGAACTTTTTCACAATGGATCTTTTGTCTTCACTGACGTTGTAATAGTAGAAACTATGATCCAAATTACTGAAAGGTGGCGGTGATTCTTCGTGGATGTAATTGCTGATCATTATCTTCCGCGTAAGCTCCATTTTCCATGAGTGTAAATAGAAAAAACCGTTCCACGGCCCCTTGTCATTCACCTTCTTAAGTTCAAACATCTCGTCCGCATCGACGCCCGTTCTAGGATCTGGGTCAGGGTGCAGGCAGTGTGAGAGACTCTTATCGAAGTTATCGTCAATGGCGCAGACGTTATCTGCGCGTCTAAAATCGCTTTGTTTAAGAACAGCACTTTCGTAGTATCTAGGTTTGTAAGTACTATCATACAGTCTACCCTCTTCCTCTACTGTACTGTAGGGGGTTTTGAAATCTCTGCGTGCTATCACCTTCACATTTATCGTCTTACTGTCAGATTTCTTGCCGTCGGTAACGGTTAGAGTCACTGCGGTATTGTTGAGAAAGGTCACGTCTGCAATCATATCGGTGATGGTCGCGTCGTTGTTCGGAGCGTCGCCTTGGGCGCCGGGCGTGGCTTTGAATGTCCATTTGTACTCAATTTTTCCAGGGGGGATGGATTTCGATTTCGATCCATCCAGCGTCACTATTTCACCACGCTTTACGGGATTTTTATCAACTCTTGGGTTAGCTATGACTATCTTTTCAGGCTTCTTAGGCTTGCCAACGCTTTCTATTCTGTTTTTGCCGACGCACGTCAACGCCTCTGAAGAGAGCGTCAAAATCAACAGCACGGCAAAAGCAACTTTAAATAATCTACTTAACATATGAATGCCTCCATAATACATAAATATCAGTCTTTGACAGATTTCTCAAGAGCATTATATCATGCTCAAAGTGAACGTTTCTCTGGGAACACAACTCATTTTGTCCAAAGCGATATCGTATGCGTCCTTAAGATCTACCGTCCCGCTACGGTAAACTCAGCTTTCATAATCAGGTTATCGTCGGTGTAGACGTTCCTTTTCTCGTACGCCCGCACCTCGTATTCGCCGGGCTCAATAGGCGCGTCGACGCGATAGTTTCCGTTGCCCTTACTGACATTTTCGCGGGACAAATATTTCCCGTGCTCTCCTCCGGTCGCGTAGACTCCCACGAAAGGGCGGTCTTCATTAATATTCCCAAGCACTCCGGATACCTCCACAGTTATTGCCTCTCCGGGAACGTAACTCGTCTTGTCCAAAGCGATTCTATACACTTTGTAGCCGTAGCGCTTCTTTATTAACCTGATTTCTTCTTTCATGTCCTCAATTTCCACTTTTAAATCCTCCGGCATATCCTCGGACGGCAGAGAAAGTAATTCTAGCGCCGCATTTACATACTCTTTGGCAATTTTAAGCGCCTCGTGGGCTGGCGCCATCATTAACTGTAAAGATAATTCGTCAGTCTTGACTGCGTAATCAAGAAGCTTTGCCTTAATACGCGAATGAACTTTTCTTATATACTCGCGCCAGACGTAATTGCATTCATAATCCCGCTGCATATGTATATAGCCTATCGTTTCATAATCTAAGCTCTCTTCCATTGTTTCATCGCCGGAATCAAACGGAAGCTTCGGAACTGCGTCAACCAGTTTTTGGAATTCTCTTTTTGACTTGGCAATGCTTGTTCTTACAGACAACTCATCCTCCATGTTCGCAAGGATAGCTTTCATCGCGAGGTAGCGAATTCTACCCATCTCGTCTGCAACGTACGCGACATTTTGCGCGCCGCCATTGCTATACATCGCAGTCTGGTGAAGGGACTTTGCGTATTCCTCTGCAGCAGCTTCTGCCACCAATATTTCTTCTTCGATGGTTTTTAGCAAAAGTTCCGTTTTTTCGCGGAACTCTTTAATTTCTTCTTGAACGGGCTCAAAAACTTCATAACACGCCCCGGGCTCTTCTGCTGAAACTGCAAGCAAAATCAAAGCGGATGGAAGGCCGGGGCATTGCCCGATAAAGGCTTCGGCTTTTTCCCGCAAAGACTGCGGAACCAACGCCGCCGCGTTGTCTATGAAGAGCGTCTGCCCTTCGAGCGCAAGCGCGTCAGCGCCCCCGGCGAATGCAACGAAAAGACTAAAAAACAATACCGCTAAACATGTAAACATTATAAATCTTTTCATATCGCTTTTACCTCACAAAGTGTTTATTGACTTGAATTATTTTCACTTCATGCCTATCGGCAGATTTTAGCACAAAAAATGAAGAGCGCGGATATTAGCGCTCTCATTGGTTGAAGTTATTTTAAGCTTTATTCATACCGATTATGTAGTTAAGAACATATCAATGCTCACGTAAAAAACGAGCTGATTATGTTTCCAAAATTTGGAGGCCAAATAATGAAAAATAACGGGAAAAATGCATTGATGCCACTTGTAATTATAATTGGTCTTTTTCTGATTTTCAACCCGGGAGCGGCGAACGCCGCCTTTGTGCCGGTGGAGAACATTATCGTCGTATCAACGAATGCAACAATCGGCAAGCCGTTTACACTTGCGGGAACAGTGATTCCGGCTGATGCGACAAATAAGGATATTATCTGGAGCATAAAGGACGCCGGAGGAACCGGCGCGGCGCTATCGGGCAATGTCTTGACCGCTACTGCGGCGGGCACAGTAACCGTTACTGCAACTGTGCCAAGCGATCAGTCCGGAAATGACTGGAAAGCTGTTTCTGCGGGCAGTAGTTTCAGCATGGGCATAAAAACTGACGGCAGCCTTTGGGCGTGGGGAAGAAATACTTACGGTCAGTTGGGCATCGGCGACTCTGTTGACAGAGGTACACCCACGCGCGTGGGATCGGCAAATGACTGGGCGTCGGTTTCCGCGAGCTCACAGTTTACAGTTGCCATAAAAACTGACGGCAGCCTCTGGGCGTGGGGAGCTAATGGCAACGGACAACTGGGCTTAGGCAACACAGGCGGTTCCTATAATACTATTATGCGCGTGGGTACGGACATTGACTGGAAGGCTATTTCTGCGGGCGGTAGTTACGTTATGGCCTTAAAAACTGACGACAGCCTCTGGGCGTGGGGAGCAAATTATAACAGACAGCTGGGCGATGGCACGACGACTCAACGTGACTCTCCCGTACGCGTGGGGGCTGATACAAATTGGAAGGCGGTTTCTGCGGGCGATGAGCACACTATGGCCATAAAAACAGACGGCAGCCTCTGGGCGTGGGGAGTTAATAACAACGGTCAGCTGGGCGATGGCACGGCGACAAGCCGCGACATGCCCGTACGCGTGGGGACGGATAATGACTGGAAGGCGGTTTCTGCGGGCGCTAATCACACTTTAGCCATAAAAACAGACGGCAGCCTCTGGACATGGGGAATGAATAATAGCGGTCAGCTGGGTGATGGCACTGCGACAAGCCGCAACACACCAGTGCGCGTGGGGGCGGATAACGACTGGACAGCAGTTTCCGCAGGCAAAAATAGTAGCAGTAGTTTCTCAATGGCCATAAAAAACGACTGCACACTCTATGCGTGGGGAAGTAACGCGTCTGGTTATCTGGGTGACGGAACGACGACTCAACGTAACTCTCCCAAACAAGTGGGGACTGATACTAACTGGGAAGCGGTTTCCGCAGGCACTAATCACACTATAGCCATAAAATCTGACGACAGCCTCTTTGCGTGGGGAACTAATTCCAACGGACAGCTGGGCGATGGCTTATCAACGACCCGGTATATTCCAACGCCGGTGAATAAAGCGCTGAGCTGGTTCGGCAAGGACTTCGACATCACAGTAAGCGCCGCGGTAACTTTCCAAGTGTCCTTCCTTGACTGGGACGGAACCGTACTTGGGACGCAGACGGTTGTAAGCGGCGGCTCCGCGGCGGCGCCTCTTCACCCCGTGAGAATCGGCTACACCTTCGCCGACTGGGATGAAGATTTCTCGAACGTCACGAAAGACCTGACGGTTACAGCGTTATACGAAATCAACTCCTACACCGTAACTTTCATGTCGGACGGCGCAGAGTTCAGCCGCCAGACCGTCGACCACGGCAACGACGCAACTGATCCCGGCGCGCCAAACAAGACGGGTTATACATTCGCCGGCTGGGATAAGGATTTCTTGAGCATCACCGGCGACCTGACAGTGAACGCGCTGTTTAACGTCAACAACTACGCCGTGATGTTTATGGACTGGGACGGAGCTGTGCTTAAAACGCATACTGTTCCATACGGAACTGCTGCTACGGCGCCAGCGGATCCGGCGAGGCCGGGTTACGTCTTTACCGGGTGGGATAGTGATTTCTCCGAAGTCGCGAGCGACATGATTGTGACGGCGCAGTACAGAATTAATAACTACACGGTAACTTTCATGTCGGACGGCTATGTATTTGACAGCCAGATAGTCGAGCACGGCGCCGGCGCGAAAGATCCAGGAATCCCCATCAAGACGGGATACACATTCATCAACTGGGATAAGGGTTACGCGAATATCACCGGCAACTTGACGGTGAACGCGCTGTTCGTTATCAATGAATACACTGTAGTTTTCATATCGGACGGCGTTGTGTTCAACAGCCAGACCGTCGAACACGGCTCTGACGCCGTTAATCCCGGGACGCCTACTAAGGCGGGACACAGCTTCGCGGGCTGGGATAAGGTTTTCTTGAACATAACAACAAACCTGACAGTGACCGCGAAGTACAATGTCAACTACTACACCGTGGCTTTTGTCAACTGGAACGGAGAAGTGCTTAGAATACAATCTATACCCTTTGGCGCGGGCGCGGCCGCCCCGGAGGCCCCGGCGAGGATAGGCCATACCTTTAAAGGCTGGGATGTGAGTTTCTCCAACATCATAGCCAATCTGACCGTGAGAGCGCAGTACGATATCAATAAATACACCGTAACATTTATTAATTGGGACGGCGCAGTGCTCAAATTGCAGGTTGTGGAATACGGCGCGGACGCTGCCGCTCCGGCTGACCCTGTGAGGGAAGGTCATACATTCACCGGCTGGGACGTAAACTTCTCACATATCAAGTCAAACCTGACGGTGAAAGCGCAGTTCAAAAACAATACATCCGCCTCATACACCGTGTATTTCGTAGCAAATCGCGTTGTGATAAGCCACCAGACCGTTGTTCACGGCGGCGCGGCTATGAGCCCCGGTATGCCGGTCAAGCAAGATTATACATTCACAGGCTGGGATAAAAGCTTCTCCAACGTCGCTTCAAACCTGACGGTGATTGCGCAATTCAAAAACGATACATCCGCCTCGTACACTGTAGTTTTCATGGTTGACAACACAGAGTTCAGCCGCCAGACCGTCGAACATGATTACGCCGCTGATAACCCCGGCGTGCCGACCATGCAAGAACATACTTTCGTCGGTTGGGATAAAGGCTACTCCAACATAATATCGGATCTGACAGTGGCAGCGCAATTCAAGGCCATTACAAGCCCTGTTTTCACAGTTACTTTCATGGCGGATGGCATGGAATTCAGCCGCCAGCCCGTGGAACAAGGCAACGCGGCGCACGACCCCGGCGAACCCTTTAAGGAAGGATTTACGTTCACCAGCTGGGATAAAGAATTCTCGAACATAAAAGGAGACCTGACGGTAAGCGCGCAGTTCAAAATCAATGTATACACCGTAATTTTCATGGTTGACGGCGTTGAGTTCAGCCGCCAAAGCATCGAACACGGTTCTTCCGCTATAGACCCTGTCGCGCCGGTTAAGGAAGGTTGCATATTCGCTGGCTGGGACAGCGACATTTCCAGCATCACGGAAGACCTGACGGTGACAGCGCTGTACGAGAACATAGTCAACTTCGTACCGGTGACGGACATAGTCGGCGCGCCGAATAACGCCATAGTGAATACGCCCCTTACCATGACGGGGACGGTGATTCCTGATAACGCGACCAACAAGAAAATAATGTGGAGCGTCAAGGACGCGGGCTCGACAGGCGCGGCAATAACGGACGACGAGCTGACCGCCGTAACGACGGGCGAGGTAGTCGTCACGGCAATGATTTGGGGCGGAGTGGAAAGCAGGCTCAGATATGCAAATTTCACCAAGGACTTCACCGTTACGGTTAGATCCATAGCCTCCGGCATATCTCTCCATCCCGCGACCGACATGGATTTCGGTACGGTTCCCGAACGCTACAGCGTGCTGAATCCGTACGCTGTGACAGTCAACAACATTGGCGCCAGTGCAACAGGAGCGCTGAATATTGCTTTATCCGGCAAGAACGCATCAAGCTTCGCTCTCGGCAAAACCTCAATACCCGACATAACGGCAGGCGGAAGAGACAACTTCACGATAATGCCGAACACAGGGCTTGCAGCAGGAACGTATGAGGCGACCGTAACAGTATCAGGCAGCGCCGACATAGCTCCGCAATCATTCAACGTAAGCTTTACCATCAACTCGAAATCCAAAAGAAGGTCAGGCGGATGCGACGCGGGCAATGGATATTCGCTAATCATGCTTTTGCTGCTTCCGTTAATGTTCAAAAATCAGTATTGAATACTGGAAAACTATGTTCCTCGTTTATATTGCTTTTTCCTTTGCTTTTGTGTTGTATAATTAACGCCAAAGGGGCGCGGGGTGAAATAAGGATTGCCCCGCGCTTAACAGGGAGCTTGTCCCAAAGAGAAAGAGGCGGGTTGTTTGGGTGCAAACAGAGAGTATAAGGACAGCATTTTCAGGGTTTTGTTTAAAGCGCCGGAGAAAGCTCTGAAACTATACTGCGATATCACCGGCAGGAGCTATGAAAAAAGCACAGCCGTTGAAATAAAAACATTGGATAATGTATTACTGTCAAAATTGCGTAACGATTTGGCGTTCATAATTGAAGGGAAACTTGTAGTGATTATCGAGCATCAGTCAACGCTGAACAAGAACATGCCGCTACGCTCTTTGCGATACGTTCTGATGTTCTACGAGTTCAACAATGAGCTTGGGGAAGCTTTGTATAAAGAAAAGCAGATAAAGCTGCCGAAACCAGAATTTTATGTATTATTCAACGGTAAACAGCCATACCCCAATCGTGGAGTAATGTGTTTATCCGATGCGTTTTTAGGCATGGAAGCGGATGAACAGCCTGGATTAGAATTGATTGTGAATGTAGTCAATATTAATTACGGCAAGAATGTGGATTTACTGGAAAAGAACGCGGATCTAAGAGGCTATTCCATATTTGTAGCGAAAGTCTACGAAGGTCTCAATGAAGGAAAGAAGTTGGCTGATGCAATTCGTAACGCAGTGGAAGAATGCCTTAAGGAAGGAATATTAACCGAATTTTTGAAAATGCATGGTAATGAGGTGGAAGTGATGTTTTCAATGATTTACGACGAAGAAAAAGCAATCCGTTATGCCAGAGAAGAAGGCATGGAAGAAGGTATTGAAAAAGGCAGAGAAGAAGGTATTGAAAAAGGCAGAGAAGAAGGCATGGAAAAAGGTATGGAAAAAGGTATGGAAAAAGGTATGGAAAAAGGTATGGAAAAAGGCAAAGAAGAAATGGCAAAAAAACTTTTGGCAAACGGTATACCTCCTGACATTATTGCCCAAAGCGCCGGTTTGCCTATAGAACATATACAAAGCTTGGCAAACACAGGTTAAGTTGAAAATGTAAATAATTCTTTGTCTTTCATTTCCCCGATAAAAATTTACAAATTGCAAATTGTAATTTAAACAAAGAAAAGACTTTTGGATTGGGTTTAGACCGTTGAAGGCAAGAATGCGCTCCAATGTCGTTAAGTTAAGCAAAAAAAGACAAAAGCGACTTAATTTACACGTCTTTGCGAACCGCGTCATTTTACGGTGAAGCAATCCAGCGTCTTTGTTTTTAAAGTTTTAAATCTTTTTCTAATCATTGATCAATGAAAAGGAGCACCAAAACAAAAGGGGGCTGTAACAAAAGTAGTATATTGGCTAGCCAAACCACAATATATAGTGGTTGTTTGGTATTGTGTGCACAATATGTTGTAGGGGCGGCATTCTGCCGCCAGCTTTTGTTACAGCCCCGATATGTTCAATGAAAAGCAAAAGTGAGGCGGCAAAATGCCGCCCCTACACGTAAAACCTTTTGCGTTATCTAAATTCCTGTCATAGTTCACGTATTTCGAGGTTAATGTCTTTTATCTTTTCTAATCCCTAATCCCTGTTTTTCCTAATCCCTGTTTTTCCCCAATCCCTGTTTTCTACAGAGCATAAGCCCTGCCAGTGCGACTATAGCGAGCATTGAGAATCCGGCGTTGCAGCCATATTCCTCCCACCACTCCCTAAAGTTGTGTTTGCAACCGTCGTCATCATTATGTTCCACAGCGGCCACGAGCATGACGTCGCCCTCGGCGCCGATATATGCGCCTGAAACGCGCGCGATTTTAGCTCCGCTGGTCTCTGACACATCCGGGTTCACCTTGACAAATTCCTTTTTGCCCCAGTCGTAGAGACGCCAGTCAGCCAATGCAACGCCTTCGAAGTTCGCGGGAAGCGTCACGTAGAACTGCTTTGCAATTGGGTTCAGCTCGTCCAAGGACGTCCCTTCCGCCTTGAAGTGGTACCCGAAATCAATCTGCTCTATATCGCCCAATTTGAATCCTTTACCTTTCAGGATGGACAAGTTGACCGGATATCCCGCTGCGTAGTTGGCGCCGTTAATGAATGGCTGCGCTGTGAAGACCCGCTCTAAGCTCAGAGCATTCTCATAGTCAGGGAGCATGTAACGGTACGCGGGGAAATTTGAGCCTGTAGCCACGGGGAAATAATGCTCGCGATACGGATGCGGCCACTCCTGCGCGGCGTCAGCCTCAGAGTAATTGCCCGGGCGGAACCTGTGGTAGGTATTGCCAAAGTTTCGTTTGCCCAGAACTTCTAAAATAAACATAGCGTGCAGATTTGCCTTGTTGGTCAAATTTCCGCTTACAGGTATTACATATGAACCTGCGGGGAATGTCTTGCTGACGTTATTGGCAACCGCGTTGACTATCCTTTGCGACTGGAGCCCGAAAGAGCTGCCAAGGCCCGACTCGCCGCCGAGGTAAGTGGTCATAATATCCCCTTCGTTAAATGTCACCGGGGCGCCGGTGTAGTTGCCGTTCACGTCGAAGGAAGCGAATTGCGGTACGGCGCTATAGGTGAAAGTATTGCCGACTGACAAGCCTTGAATATCGCCCACGATATTGCCTTCTACCGTCACCGTGACTCCTTTGCTCAGGCGATAGACGGGAATGCCGGTGTAAGAAAGCCGGAATACCGCCAGATCGGCGTTGATCTTCTCTCCGTTGGCGACATGCTCGGGGTCAATTATATACGCATATGGGCGCGACACCGTTTTACCGGCTTTTCTTTCATGGTTGTGCCAGACATACGGTATTGTATACTCGTGGAAGTGGCTTCTATTGGGGTCATCAGCGTCGACTATATCGCCGCTGACAACATTTAATACTTTTTGCTTCTGCGGGCTGTACGTCTGCCAGTTCCAAAGAGCAAGGCTTGAGCGGTCGTTCTTCATCCCCTCCCACGCGTTTTCGAGGTCGTTCAGTATCTCCTGCGCGTTTTTAGACAGGAACAACATTTGCGCCTGTTGACTGAGGAATTGATTGTACATCCTTATTTTCATTTCGCCGCTTCCCATGCCGGGTATTTCTGTTAAATACGAGAGCGCGTGTTTCAGCCCAATCGCGTCGCTTCCGTAACCTTCATCCGGTATGGACAGGAAGTACGTGAGCCACTGCGGGACATCTCCCGGCATCTTGATTATCTGATCGCCCGACGCCACTTCGACGCCGTCGTACTTCCGCGCATACGTGGCGTTTTCCGTACCAGAAATGTCCGTGGCGTACATGTTCTGGCTTTCATAATGCTGCTTTACATACGTGATCATTTTGTTATGCCAGTTCCATACCGCGTCCGGCGTGTTGTGGTACTCGTTGGCAGTGGGAATAATACCCGTTGTGTAATACATATAGTTGCCGCCAATATTCATTGTGCGAGGCGCCACGTCGGGCCCGGTTGCTACGGGGACGGCAACTGCGTCAATAGATACTGTGGGGCCGACTCCGTATTCTCCGCTCGGGTAATACCGCTGCGGCCAGCTCGGCGTCGTCGCATTAAAAACTGACGGGGTATGCCATGCGGTTTCGTGCAGCTCAATGACCATGTGGGGCTTGTACGCGTTGTGTATCATGTGGACTAGGCGCGTTTGAGGGGCGAGAAACATGGCGCCGTCGCGGTTCATGTCCATGCCGCGGGCTGTCCCGCGAATTGTGTTTGTGCCGCGGGTGTTCCAGTATGAGCCGTCAATATTCACGCGCGGGATGACTATTACTGAAATATTGTCGAGCACTTTGTACTCGTCGCTCGCGAGCCTCTTCATAGTAGAGATAGTGGCTTCGACTCCCGAATGCTCGTTGCCGTGAATAGGCCCGTTGATGCAGTATATCGGCTTACCTAGCGCCCTGAGTTCTGAGGGTTCGAAGACCGGCCCGTCAGGCCCCTTGCTGAAGACCACTACAGGATAGCCAAAATTCAATAACGGACTGTACACTCCTGAAGCCAGATCGTAGGTGGTGACGTTTCCGACATAATCCCAGCGCATGTAAGTCTTGGGCAGAGCTTTGATAAAATTTATCAGATCTTCTTGAGAAGTGACGCGAGTGCCGGTTACCCCTGACATCCATGCGGGGTATGGCGGGGAAAAGAACGGGGTGTCGAAGGGCGCGTTGGGGTTCGTGAAGTATTCCGATTTTGTGCCCGTGAACTTGCTGAACACGTTTCTCTCAAACCAATCAGCGACCGGCTTGGGGAAATTCTCGCGCGCCGTGGCGGTTCCCCAGGGAACAGCCGGCGCGGCGGCCATTGACGCGGTGACGCATAGAAGCATTACCGCTGCTACAAACAGCGCGATTATCATTATTTGTTTCTTTGACATTTTAAAACACCTGCTTTCAATAATTAAAGATGTGAAATCTGTATTCATTATGTTACCACATTTCATCTCTAACACGTTGCGTAGTGTTTCTGAATTGCGCAAATTCATGTTTAATTATTATTATTTGGAGTTGCCATGAATAGTTTTGAAATGGAATAACATGCCCCAACTCTCATCTTAACGTTTATAATCATATACAAAGTCGAAATATTAAACGACAAATATTTTCGATGAAAATTTTAGAAATTAATTTAGGAGGTTTTGTAGCAATGAAATGTAACGGAAGGAAAACAGCGATACTATCAGCGCTGGCGCTGGCGCTGTTTCTTATTATCAGCCCGTCGGCGGCGGACATCGACTTCGTGTCCGTGACGGACATAATCGACTTGCCGGACGAGGCCGCGGTAAATACGCCCCTCACCCTGACGGGCACGGTGCTTCCCATCGACGCGACCAATGCGGACATAATCTGGAGCGTCAAGGACGCGGGAACGACCGGCGCCGCGATATCGGGCAACGCCCTGACCACTACGGCGGAGGGTTTGGCGGTTATTACGGCTACGATTGAGGATGGACTGAAAGTCAGCAGTTTATCGGCAGTTGCCACGGGAGAATACCACTCCATAGCCCTGAAAACAGACGGCAGCCTCTGGGCGTGGGGATTAAACAGTCAAGGCCAGCTGGGCGACGGCACATATGCAAACCGAAACACTCCTGTCCGGGTGGGAACAGAGAACAACTGGTCGGCTGTCGCTGCGGGCTTAAATTACACAGTTGCTCTGAAAACAGACGGCAGCCTCTGGGCGTGGGGAGAAAACATTTACGGACAACTGGGCAACGTCACGTACACAAACCGAAACACTCCTCTTCGTGTGGGGACAGATAACGACTGGTCGGCTGTTGTTGCGATCAACTCTCATACCATAGCCCTGAAAACTGACGGCAGCCTCTGGGCGTGGGGCTCTAATTACTACGGACAGCTGGGCGACGGCACTACGACGAACCGTAGCGTACCCGTTCGCGTTGGAAATGAAAACAACTGGATTGCGCTGTCGGCGGGCGCCCATCATTCTGTGGGCATAAAGGCTGACGGCAGCCTATGGGCTTGGGGATACAATAATTACAACCAACTGGGCGATGGAACATACGTAAACCGTAACGCGCCCGTACGCGTGGGGACAGCGAACGACTGGACGGCGATTGAGTCGGGATGGTATCACAATATTGCATTAAAAACTGACGGCAGCCTATGGACGTGGGGATTTAATTATTTCGGACAGTTGGGCGACGGCACTTTCGTAAACCGCAGCGTTCCTATCCGCATAGGCGCGGATAATGACTGGGCGATACTTTCTTCGGGCTACCACCATACCATAGTTATTAAGAATGATGGAAGCCTGTGGGCGTGGGGGCGTAATGATTACAGCCAGTTTGGAGAAGGTATTACCGCGTCGCGCAACACACCCGTTCGCATAGGTGTTGAAAATAACTGGGCGGAAGTAAAGTCTGGCGGATATGGGTACAATGACGGCACAGGTTTGACTGTTCATCACTCAATAGCCCTAAAAACTGACGGCAGCCTATGGGCGTGGGGATCTAATTCCTACGGTCAGCTGGGCGACGGCGCAAACACGCAACGCAACGCGCCTGTCCGTATTGGCGCGGACAATGACTGGGGATGGCGTACAATAGGCTATAGAGATTTTTCCAAGGACTTCACCATTACGGTGAGTAAGCCCTCCATTGAAACTTTCTTAGTGAGCTTCATGGACTGGAACGGAACTGTGCTTAAAGAGCAAATCGTTGAAAAAGGCAAAGCTGCGACGGCGCCGGTCGACCCCGTGAGGGAAGGTTTCACCTTCACCGGCTGGGATGAGGACTTTTCCAATATCACCGACGACCTGTTCGTTGGCGCGCTGTATGAGAGCAACAAATATAAAGTAACTTTTATAGCGGACGGAATTGAGTTCAACAGCCAGACTGTGGAACACGGAAAAGCAGCGGACGACCCCGGCGCCCCGACTAAGGCAGGCCACAAATTCGAAGGCTGGGATAAGGATTTCTCAGTCATCACAGGCGATTTGACCGTGACCGCGCTGTTTAGCGTCAACAACTACTCCGTTATTTTCGTCGATTGGGACGGCACTGTGCTCAAAACGCACACGGTAGAATACGGCGCAGCCGCTGCAGCCCCGGCGAATCCCGAGAGGGAAGGTTATACCTTCAAAGGCTGGGATGCGGATTTCTCTATCATCACTGCAGACTTGACGGTTAAAGCGCTGTACGATATCAAAACATACGATGTAACTTTCGTCGACTGGGACGACGCGGTGCTCAAAACGCACACGGTAGAATACGGTGCGGCCGCTGCAGCCCCGGCGAACCCTGTGAGGGAAGGCTATACCTTCAAAGGCTGGGATGCGAACTTCTCAAGCATCACTGCAGACCTGACGGTTAAAGCGCTGTACGATATCAAAACATACGATGTAACTTTCGCCGACTGGGACGGCGCGGTGCTCAAAACGCAATCGGTAGCTTACGGCGCAGCCGCAACAGCGCCTGCAAATCCCGTGAGGGAAGGCTATACCTTCAAAGGCTGGGATGCGAACTTCTCAAGCATCACTGCAGACCTGACGGTTAAAGCGCTGTACGATATCAAAACATACGATGTAACTTTCGTCGACTGGGACGGCGCTGTGCTCAAAACGCAATCGGTAGCTTACGGCGCGGCCGCAACAGCGCCTGCGAATCCCGTGAGGGAAGGCTATACCTTCAAAGGCTGGGATACGAACTTCTCAAGCATCACTGCAGACCTGACGGTTAAAGCGCTGTACGATATTAAAACATACGATGTAACTTTCGCCGACTGGAACGGCGCGGTACTCAAAACGCAATCGGTAGCTTACGGCGCAGCCGCAACAGCGCCTGCAAATCCCGTGAGGGAAGGCTATACCTTCAAAGGCTGGGATGCGAACTTCTCGAATATAACTGGTAACCTTACGGTGACGGCGCTTTATGATGTCAACGCTTCCTCCGTTGAATTTGTGAAATTCACGAGGCTTGTAAGAGTCAATACGTCGACGATGACTTACAGCGAGATTCAAAACGACATTAAGGGCACGGCGCCCTATTTCACCCTAACAACGGTCGGCGGCGCAAACATCAATGCGAACGGAATGAGCAACAGAAACGCGGTCGAAGTCAAAATCGACGGGGTGAACGGCGAAGCTCTATATATATCGTCCGTCAATACTGCAGGCACTGAATCCTACCGCGTTCCGCTGAAAGAAACGTCGCCGGGCTCGGGCGTTTACGCCCCGACAAGCCTTGTAAGCTACAGTTTTAACGCAAGCCTAATAGCTCCGACTCCGCCGGTATATAAGATTCTCGTCTACGCCGGAGATAAGGTTATAGGTTCGCTTACCGTGACGGTTGTGAATACGCCGCCCGTCGAAACGCCGACTGTGATAAGCGCGGCGCCGACTGCTTCGGTTGAAAAACTGAACGGTAATCAAAACCGTTTGACAATCACCGTTACTGAGAAGCTTTCGGACGGAAAAACGAACATAATAACAGTATCGTTCATGATCAATAATAACGCGGCTGGCACATACAACGTCGGCCCGTATAAAGTTTACGTCGACACAAAAGGCAACACCCAGATTCGCGAGTGCTACATTTTACAATGATCAATGCACAATGATCATTGTTCAAAGTTCAACGAAAAGACAAAGATAAAAGCAATAAAAATGTTGTAGTGGCGGCATTCTGCCGCCATCTTTTGTTTCAGCCCCATCTTTTGGCAGACGTTATCATTTTACGGAAAAATAAAAAGATGAGAAAAAATCGAGTCTTTCATTGTACTTTGATCATTGAGCATTGTGCATTGCCTTTCCCTAATCCCTGTTTTCCTTCGCGAACCGCCTTTTTAATACTACGATCCGCCAGGAAAACTGTACAAACAAATACAAATGAAATAACCACAATATATTTATGTACATTCGAAGTAAAAAATGCTATTATTTATTCTATGGAGACAGTAGCATGAATAGAATCAACCGTAATTTTAAAGCAAGCGTATTCACACATTTATTCTGCGACCCGGAAAACGAACGCGGGCTTTACAATGCGTTTTCGTCTGTTCAATTTCCTCTGGACGCTCCTGTGGTTGATTACACGCTTACGGATGTGCTATATAAAGAACGGGTGAACGATCTGGCGTTTACCGTTGGCGGGAAGCTTGTCTGCTTTTTCGAGGGGCAGAGTACAATAAATGAAAATATGGCATTACGCTACCTCATTTACTGCGCCCGTGTTTATGAAAAACTGATAAGCAATAAGGCAATGTATAGCGAGGGGCGCGTCAGTATTCCAACTCCGGAATACTTTGTGCTGTATAACGGTGTTAAGCCGTTCCCGGAAAAGAAAATCTACAGGCTCTCAGATTCATTTGCAATCGAACAAGACGGTATCCAACCGCTTGAGTTAATAGTTACGGCCTACAATGTTAATAAGGGCTATAACGAAGCCATAGTTAAGAAAGATGCAAACCTGTATGGATACGTCACATTTGTGGCAAGGGTACGCGAAAATGAACAGCGCGGAATGGAACGTGAGGACGCGGTAAAAGCTGCGATTGAAGGCTGCATTAATGATGGTATTCTCGCTGAATACTTAGAAAAGAACGCGTCGGAGGTGGTCAACATGTTGTTTGGAGAATGGAATTGGGAGGACGCAAGAGCTGTCTGGGATGAAGAGACCGAGAAACGCGTCGAGAAACGCATGAACGAAAAATGGCAGTCGGTTATCTCAGATAAAGAAAAAGTTATTGCAGACAAGGAAAAAATGATTGCAGACAAGGAAAAAATGATTGCAGATAAAAACGCTGAAATCGTTGCATTAAAAACACAATTTAACATAAGCTCCTTGTAAATATTAATAACTCCGATAAGCGGGAATATCATGAATACGACGGGTTATTGAAAGATTTGATAGACCGGTTTGTTTACGGAAAAATATAAAGATGAGAAAAATCGAGTCTTTCATTGTGCATTGCCTTTCCATAATCACTGTTTTTCATCAAGAACCGCCCTTTTTAATACCACGATCCGCTAATAGAAAAACTGTGCATAACAAATCATATTCATAATATTAACAAATGTAATCACAGAGTGTATAATAAAAACACTTCAAACACATAGAAAATAACATATTTTTTGTCATGCCAAAATTCAATTATTGGAGGTATCGCAATGAAAAGTATCGGGAGTAAACCGGCGCTATTAACGGCATTGGCGCTGACGCTGTTTCTTATCTTCAGTTCTTCTGCGGCAAACATTGACTTTGTACCTGTGACGGACATCATCGACGTCCCGGACGAGGCCACGGCAAACACGCCCCTGACTCTTAAGGGTACGGTGATTCCGGGTAACGCGACCAATAAGGACATTATCTGGAGCGTCAAGGACGCGGGGACAACCGGCGCCGTGATCAGCGGCGACACACTCAACACAACTGCGGCGGGAATAGTCACCGTTACGGCGACGGTGGCAAACGACCCGGATGGCAATGACTGGTTGTCGGTTGTTGCGGGCTCAGATTACACTATAGCCCTAAAAACAGACGGCAGCCTCTGGGCGTGGGGAAGGAATAGCGACGGTCAGTTAGGCGACGGCACGAACACTGATAGACTTGCGCCCGTTCGTGTAGGAACAGAAACTGACTGGACGGCGATTGCTGCTAGGGGTTTTCACTCCATAGCGCTGAAAAAGGACGGCAGCCTTTGGACGTGGGGATATAATGGAAACGGTCAGCTGGGCGACGACACGTACAATGATAGAAATTCGCCCGCTCGTGTAGGAACAGCATATGACTGGGCGGCGGTCGCTGCAGGCGACGAATACAGCATAGCTTTGAAAAAGGACGGCAGCCTCTGGGCGTGGGGAAGAAACGACGGTCAGCTGGGGGACGGAACATACAATGACAAACTTGCACCCGCCCGCGTAGGAATAGAGACTGACTGGACAGCGGTTGCTGCGGGCATCCACCACTTCGTAGCGTTGAAAACCGACGGCAGCCTCTGGGCGTGTGGATCAAATTATTTCGGTCAGCTGGGAGACGGTACGACCGACGAAAGACTTACACCCGTCTGCGTGGGAACAGAAACTGACTGGGCGGCGATTTCTGCGGGTCTATATCACTCCATAGCCATAAAAACAGACGGCAGCCTCTGGGCGTGGGGATGGAATAATTTCGGTCAGCTTGGTGACGGAACGGACACTGATAGACATGCGCCCGTCCGCGTAGGAACAGCGACTGACTGGGCGGCGATCTCTGCGCGCGCTTTTCACACAGCAGCTATGAAAAAGGACGGTAGCGTCTGGGTGTGGGGATATAATGGAAACGGCCAGCTGGGCGATGGTACGAGAACTACCAGATATGCGCCCGTCCGCGTAGGAACAGCGAGCGACTGGGCGGTGGTTTCCGCAGGATCCCGATACAGTGTAGCGTTAAAAACTGACGGAAGCCTCTGGGCGTGGGGAAATAACGAATTCGGTCAGCTGGGCGACGGCACGAACACTGACAGACTAGAGCCCGTCCGCGTGGTAAAAGCGACTAGCATGCCGACGCTTGCTTTGGGCGCATTTCACACGATGGCCATAAAAACGGACGGCAGTCTCTGGGCGTGGGGAAATAACGAATTCGGTCAGCTGGGCGACGGCACGAACGATGACAGCAACAAACCCATACGCGCGGGTTTGGCGAATGACTGGGCGGCGGTTGCTGCTGGCTATTTGCACACAGTGGCCATAAAAACCGACGGCAGCCTCTGGGCATGGGGAGATAATTTTTACGGTCATCTTGGCGACGGCTCGAACATTGACCGCGACGAACCCGTCCGCGTGGGGACGGCGAATGACTGGGCTGCGGTTACCGCAGGCTATGCGCACACAATAGCTATAAAAACTGACGGCAGCCTCTGGGCGTGGGGATACAATAACAGCGGTCAGCTGGGCGACGGGACAAACACTGACAGTAACACGCCCCAACGCGTGGGAACAGCGAGCGACTGGGCGGCGGCTTCTGCGGGTCTATATCACACCATAGCCATAAAAACAGACGGCAGCCTCTGGGCTTGGGGATTTAATCATTACGGTCAGCTGGGCGACGGCACGTACAATGACAGCAACACGCCCCAACGCGTGGGAACAGCTAATGACTGGGCTGCGGTTACTGCAGGCCAATATCACTCCATAGCCCTAAAAACTGACGGTAGTCTCTGGTCTTGGGGATACAATTATAACGGTCAACTGGGCGACGGCTCTACCGATTTCTACCGCAACACACCGCAACGCGTGGGAACAACGAATGACTGGAAGGCGATTGTTTCGGGCTACCAACATACATTAGCCATAAAAACAGACGGCAGTCTCTGGGCGTGGGGAATGAATGATTTAGGTCAGCTGGGCGACGGCACGGACGCTGACAGCAAGACGCCGCAACAAGTGGGGACAACGAATGACTGGGCAGCGGTTGCTGCGGGCAGTTTTCACACCATAGCCATAAAAACTGACGGCAGCCTATGGGCTTGGGGGTATAATTATTACGGTCAGCTGGGCGCCGGCACGAATACTATCCGAAACTCGCCAGTCCGCATTAGCGTTGACGGGGACAGCACGGGCGACAAGATTTTCACCAAGGACTTCACCATCACGGTAAACGAGAGCACCGCTGAAACTTTCTTAGTAACGTTCATGGACTGGAACGGCGACGTGCTTAAAGAGCAGAGGGTTGAAAAAGGGTCGGCCGCGACAGCCCCGGCCGACCCCGTGAGGGAAGGATATACCTTCATTGGCTGGGATGAGGACTTTTTCAACGTCACCGACGACCTGTACGTCAATGCTGTGTATGAGAGAATTAAATACACCGTGACTTTCATGGTTGACGACGTAGTGTTCAACAGACAGATTGTCGAATACGGCTCAAAAGTAGTCGACCCGGGCGAACCGGTAAAACCAGGCTACACTTTTACCAGCTGGGATAAAGACTACTCAGAAATCACCAGTGATTTGACCGTGAACGCTCAGTTCAGCATCAACTACTACACCGTAACTTTCGTCGACTGGAACGGAGATGTTCTTAAAACGCAGACAGTGCCATTCGGCGCAGGCGCCGCCGCACCGGCGAATCCTGTAAGGGAAGGTTACGCCTTCACCAGCTGGGACTCGGATTTCTCAATCGTCACTTCAAATATGACGGTGACGGCGCAGTACGAAATAAACAAGTACACCGTAATTTTCATTGCAGACGAAGTTGAGTTCAACCGCCAGATAGTTGAACACGGAGGAGCGGCGGCCGATCCCGGCGTACCGGTTAAGGAAGGCAAGACTTTCTTAGGCTGGGATATAGATTTCTCCAAAGTCACAAGCGATCTGACCGTAACAGCGGTATTTATGGGCATCGACATCACCGTGACTTTTGTTGACTGGAACGGAGCGGTGCTTAATAAGCAGATGCTTGAATACGGCGCCGACGCCATAGCCCCTGCGGATCCCGTGAGAGAAGGGTATACCTTCACAGGCTGGGATGTTGATTTCACAAACGTAAAAAGCGACCTGATTGTTACCGCGCAGTACGAAATCAACAAATACATCGTAATATTCATTGCTGACGGCATAGAGTTCAACCGCCAGACGGTGGAACACGGCGCTTCGGCGACAGATCCAGGCGTACCTACGAAGGAAGGCCATGCGTTCACCGGCTGGGATGCGGATTTCTCGAACATCACAGGCGATTTGACGATAACCGCGCAATTTAAGAAAGAATCCAACTTTGTGCCGGTGACGGACATCATCGACGTCCCGGACGAGGCTGAGGTAAACGCGCCGCTTACACTGACGGGAACGGTGATCCCAAGTGACGCGACCAACAAGGACATAATCTGGAGCGTCAAGGACGCGGGAACGACCGGCGCCGTTATTGCGGGCGACGTCGTGACGGCTTCGGCGGCGGGCGCGGCAGTCGTCACGGCGACTGTCAAAGACGGTCTTGAGAACTGTGGAGTAACCGCTGTTGCCGTAGGCATTTATCATACGGCGGCAATAAAGACGGACGGCAGCCTCTGGGCTTGGGGATTGAATCAAAACGGTCAGCTAGGCGACGGTACAAACACTGACAGAGTTACACCCGTCCGCGTAGGAACAGAGAATGACTGGGCGGCGGTTGCCGTGGGGCTTAATCACACCATAGGCATAAAAACGGACAGCAGCCTCTGGGCTTGGGGAAGTAATCAATACGGTCAATTGGGCGACGGCGCGGCGAATGACCGCAACGCGCCGGTAAGAGTTGGAACGGCGAACGACTGGGCGGCGGTTACGGCAGGCTACGAGCACACTGTGGCCATAAAAACGGACGGCAGCCTCTATGCGTGGGGATGGAACATTGAAGGCCAGCTTGGCGATGGCACGGCGACTGACCGCAACTCGCCCGTTCGCGTAGGAGCAGCTAATGACTGGGCGTCGGTTACGGCAGGCTACCTGCACACTGAGGCCATAAAGACTGACGGCAGCCTTTGGGCTTGGGGATATAACTTCTACGGTCAGCTTGGCGACGGCACGACAACTGCCAGCAGGACGCCAAAACGCATAGGAGCTGCGAATGACTGGGCGTCGGTTGCTGCAGGCAACCAACACACCATAGCCAAAAGGACGGACGGCAGCCTCTGGTCGTGGGGATTGAACCAATACGGTCAGCTTGGCGACGGCGTGGCAACAACGCGTAACGCGCCCCAACGCGTGGGAACGGCGAATGACTGGGCGGAGATTGCAGCAGGCGGGTATCACACTGCGGCTTTAAAAATGGACGGCAGCCTCTGGGCGTGGGGATATAATTATTACGGTCAGCTGGGCGACGGCGCGACGACTGCCCGCAACACGCCTCAACGCGTGGGAACGGCGAACGACTGGAAAGCGGTTGCAGCAGGCGTTAATCACACTGCAGCCATAAAATCTGACGACAGCCTGTGGGCGTGGGGAAGGAACAACGACGGTCAGCTGGGCGACGGAACGACGGCTACGCGCAGCACTCCTGTTGAAGTCATATTCCCGAGTGATTTCATCAAGGACTTCACCATCACGGTGAACACGGCGACCGTTGAGACTTTCATTGTTACCTTCATCGACTGGGACGGCTCTGTGATTGACGAGCAGACTGTCGAACTCGGCTCCGGCGCGACAGCTCCGGCGGATCCCGTAAGAACGGGTTACACTTTCACAGGCTGGGACGCGGATTTCTCGAACGTCACCGACGAGCTTTTCGTCAATGCGGTGTATGAAATCAACAAATACACAGTAGTCTTCATGGTCGACGGAGTTGTATTCAACAGCCAGAAGGTCGAACACGGCTCAGCCGCAGTTGATCCCGGCATACCGGTAAAGACAGGTTACACATTCAATAGCTGGGATAAGGTATTCTCAGAAATCACCGGCGATTTGACCGTGAACGCAATCTTCAGCATCATCAACTACACCGTGACTTTCGCCGACTGGAACGGAGAAGTGCTGGAAACGCAAATAGTGCCCTACGGCTCAGCTGCGGCCGCCCCGGCGGATCCCGCGCGGGTAGGTCATACCTTCACCGGCTGGGATACGGATTTCAAGAACATAATCGGCAACCTGACGGTTACGGCGCAGTACGATATCAACAAATACACCGTAATTTTCATGGCAGCAGGCGGAGAGTTCAGCCGCCAGATAGTTGAACACGGGAATGCGGCGACCGATCCCGGTATACCTGTCATGGAAGGCTACACCTTCAAAGGATGGGATATGAGCTTCTTGTATATCACCAGCGACCTGACGATTACAGCAATGTTCGACATCAACACATATACAGTAAGTTTCATAGCTGACGGCATTGAGATCAACCGCCAGACGGTGGAGCACGGCAAAGCTGCAACCGACCCCGGCGCGCCGACGAAAGAAGGTTACACTTTCAAAAGCTGGGACGCGGATTTCTCGAACGTAACTGCAGACCTGACGGCGAACGCGCTGTACGAAATCAACAAATACACGGTAATCTTTATGTCGGACGGCATTGAGTTCAATCGCCAGACGGTGGAACACGGAAAAGCGGCGGCCGATCCCGGCGCGCCGACGAAGGAAGGTCATGTATTCACCGGCTGGGACGCGGATTTCTCGAACATCACAGGCGACTTGACGATAACAGCGCTATTTGAAACAGCTCAATTCGTGCCGGTGACGGACATCATCAATGTCCCGGACGAGACCGAGGTAAACAAACCTCTCATACTGACAGGAACGGTGATCCCGACTAACGCTACCAATAAGGACATTGTCTGGAGCGTCAAGGACGCGGGAACGACCGGAGCGGCGTTATCGGGCGACGTCCTGACAGCCATGGCGGAGGGTTCGGTGATCGTCAGAGCGACTATTAAGAATGGCTTAGAGGCCGGAGATATAGCCGTCATCGGGGCGGGTTACGGGCATACCGTGGCGCTGAAAAAGGACGGCAGCCTGTGGAGTTGGGGCTATAACCACGCCGGACAGTTAGGCAACGGCTCGACGACTAACCGCAACACTCCCGCGCGCGTCGGAACGGACAACGATTGGATAAACGTTTCAGTGGGCGGATATCACAACGCGGCGCTGAAAAAGGACGGCAGCCTGTGGGTATGGGGATACAATAATTATGGACAGCTCGGCGACGGCACGACCACAAGCCGCAGCTCCCCCGTCCGCGTGGGAACTGATAATGACTGGGCGGCGGTTTCCGCGTGCGAAGCGCACACCGTGGCGCTTAAAACGGACGGAAGCCTGTGGGCTTGGGGGAATAATCAATATGGACAGCTCGGCGATGGAACAACCGCGAACCGCAGCACACCCGTTCGCATAGGAACTGACTACGACTGGGCATCAGTTTCGGCGTCGGGGTTTTACAGTAGCAATAATCCTTCCATTATTGACTCTTTCACCGTGGCCATTAAAACGGACGGCAGTCTGTGGACTTGGGGAGAGAATTATAATGGTCGACTTGGCGACGGCACGACCATAGACCGCAATACCCCCACACGAATAGGATCGGATTACAACTGGATCGCCGCCTCGGCAGGCGCCACTCATGTAATAGCCCTCAAAGCGGACGGCAGCCTGTGGGCTTGGGGACTGAACAGTGTGGGTCAACTTGGCGTCGGCACGGACACAAACCGCTACTCTCCTGTACGAGTGGGAACAGCGAACGACTGGAGTTCTGTTTTCGGGGGCTATCATTATTCTGCAGCGCTGAAAGCGGACGGCAGCCTCTGGGCTTGGGGAGATAATCGATTCGGTGAACTGGGCGACGGCACGACGGCACGGCGAAATACACCAGTCCGGGTGGGCACGGATAATGATTGGAAAGCCGTTTCGCTGCAAAAAACGGGTTGGGACTACTACGCACACACTGTAGCGCTGAAAGCGGACGGCAGCCTCTGGGCTTGGGGAGATAACCGATTCGGTCAATTAGGCAACGGAACGACCACGAACCGTAACGCGCCCGGCCGCGTTGGCGCGGACAATGACTGGGGCAGCCATGAAAAGGTTTATAAGGATTTCATCAAGGACTTCACCATCACGGTGAACGCGGCGACCGTTGAGACTTTCATAGTTACCTTCATCGACTGGGACGGCTCTGTGATTGACGAGCAGACTGTCGAACTCGGCTCCGGCGCGACAGCTCCGGCGGATCCCGTAAGAAAGGGTTTCACCTTCGCGGGCTGGGACGCGGATTTCTCGAACGTCACCGACGATCTTTTCGTGACTGCGCAATACAAAATCAACACATACACCGTAATTTTCATGTCGGACGGCGTTGAGTTCAACAGCCAAATAGTGGAACACGGCTCGTCCGCAGTTGATCCGGGAGAACCGGTTAAGACAGGCCACACATTCACCGGCTGGGACAAAGATTTCTCAGAAATCACCAACGATTTGACAGTGTACGCGCAGTTCAGCATCATCAACTACACCGTAACTTTCGCCGACTGGAACGGAACGGCGCTCAAAACGCAGACTGTACCCTTCGGCGGAAGCGCGACCGCTCCGGCGGATCCCGCGCGGGAAGGCTACGCTTTCACCGGCTGGGATGCGGATTTCTCAATCGTCGCTTCAGACCTGACGGTGACGGCTCAGTACGAAATTAACAAATACACCGTAATCTTCATGTCGGACGGCGTTGAGTTCACCAGCCAGACCGTGAATCACGGCAATGCGGCGACAAATCCAGGAGCACCGGCAAAGGCAGGTTTCACATTCATCGGCTGGTATATAGACGGCGCTCTCTACAGCTTCGATAAACCTGTGACGGGCGGCTTGACTTTGACAGCCCAATGGGAAGAGGAGATAACGAGCTATTCAATCGGGTTCATCGGCTATTACGATTACGATTTCGGAAACGGCCCCGTGAAGCTTAATACTTCCTTCTATTGGCAGACGGTTAAAGCGGGAGATCCCATTAATTGGACTTCGGTTTTCGCTGCTTATGAAAATTGGAAATCGCAAGGCGGCTACGGGCTTGAGGATCTGGAAGGCTGGCAAACGAGCGGCGCGCGCAGTCATTATTACGCGGAAAAAACACCGTACATAGTAATTGACGAAGCTCTGAAAGAAGCATATAAGGACAGCTATTCAGGAGCTATTTACTTCGCGCCCGTGACGCGCGAAAAACAGGTCAAATTAGTGGAGTTCACGAGGCTTGTGAGGGTTTACCCCGCGACGATGACTTACAGCGAGATTCAAAACGACATTCGTGGCACGGCGCCCGATTTCACCCTAACGACGGTAGGCGGAACAAACATCAACGCGAACGGGATGACCAACAGAAATTCAGTTGAAGTCAAAATTGACGGGCTGAGCGGGCAGGACGTCTATATAGTAAACGTCAATAATCAAGGTGTCGAGTCCCCCAACCGGATTAAGATGAAAGAGACGGCCCCGGGCTCGGGCATATACGCGCCGACAAGCCTTGTAAGCTACAGCTTCAACGCAAGCCTTCTCTTTCAACCAACGTATAAGCTAAATTTCTACGTTGACGGCGTAACGGCGCCGATAGGCTCGCTTACGGTGACGGTGGTGAACCAGTAAAGACAGGGATTAGAAAGACAGGGATTAGGGATTAGAAAAAAGACAAAAGACTGGATGTTTGGGCAACGTAGAAGATTTAGCGTGTAGGGGCGGCTTGTAGCCGCCCGCTGCTAAAGACTATGAACTGCTTGATTTATGCGTGTAAGGATCGCGCCCCTGAGCGACCCGCGTTTGAAAACTTCGGGTTGCCAAATATATCCTTAATATTGGCGGCATTTTTAAAGGCAATTATCAATGCACAATGTTCAATGCACAATTAAAAAGCCGATAACTTAGAGGGCTTAATAATGAAAAGCAACGGAAGGAAAACAGCTTTTTTATCGGCGCTGGCATTGACTCTTTTGCTTGTTTTCGGCGCCTCGGCGGCAAAATGTAAAGGAAAATCTCATTTCCAATACAGCGGAAATGAGATTTTTTATTTGCTTATTAGGGGCTGTTCCATTTTGTTCTGTTACAGCCCCCTATCTCTTTTGTCTTTGTACTGACCGCTATTTTTTCCTAACTATCAGCATAAATGGAATAAGTGCAGCCAAAATCAACATCGGAGCGTTGCATCCTGATTCCGGCGGCGGCGGCGGCAGCGTAGGCTTCGGAGGTTTCGTTGTTTCCTGTACTATTGTATCAAAGCCTCCGTCATTCTTAGCTATGTAAATCTCGTTATCGCCAAGTCCTTTTTGAGCTACAATCAACACAACGGGGGGCGCGGGCAAGATCGAAAGGCTCTTTATATCGAAATCTTTCCCATCAAGAATATACTCGTCTTTAATTTTGACAACTTCTCCGTCAGGAAGCAAAAATGCCTCGTTCAATTCGACGCGCGGCGTGTTTTTGTAATTATCCGTGGAGAGCACCGGAAGCTCGAACAAGCTGATGTATTCTGGATCAGCTTCAAGCCCGAATTGAGTCTTAATTTTCGCCACGTCCGCCTGTGTGAGCGAGTGAACCCTTTCTACAGCCGTCAATACAAAAGGAAGATTCAATCTGGAAGGATATGTGTTAAGGCTGCCCAAGCTTCCCACATACCGATATGCAGGAAATTCCTTACCTATCTCAACGGGCAGGAAATTGTCGCGGTACCACGCCGGAATATTGGCCGTGTTGCCGCTCGTTCCGCGAGAGCGGCTGAGCCACATGTTACCGAAGTTGTTAGTGGCCATCGGTTCCAGCAACAACGCCGACATGATGCCTCCAAGCGAGTCCATCCTCACAACAAAGCTGTCCTTCGGGAACGTCATCGTCTTGTCGGCCTTCGAAACCGACCTTATCCCGGTGGGAACCTGAGGCGTGTTGCCGCTGTTTTGCGGGCTGAGATTTGTAGCGCCGGTGGTCAGGACGGTGTATGCTTCAACCGGAATCGTCGTGTCTTGAGCCAATCTTTCAATTTTAGCGCCTATCCCTGTGTAGTAGAGCCTTACTGCCGCTAAATAGTGTTCTTTATCGATTATGTACGCTACAGGGCGCGTAACCGCTGCATTGGGGTCGAGCTCTGCATAAAACGCCCTTACTTCCCTTATCGGTCTTGTTCCTGGCGCTATTGCTTCTACAACTTCAGGGACGTCTTCCTTCCTCCAGTCCTTATATTCAAGTACATTCCATTCTGCTGCAACGTGTTCAGTGGGCGGACGCCCCCAGAAGGTAAGCGGCAGCGCATTAGCTATTTCCAAATCCCTTGCCATACTGATAGTCGGCATGACATCGGTATCGAGATACTCAGCCGAAACTTTCAGTATCGTCATTGCGCTTATGTATTGCCCGTATACGATGCGCATAGCGCCCAGTCTTGCTATGCTGTTTGACGTCATCCTGGAACCTTCCGAACAGAAATTTATGGATTGGTTGCCAAGGCTTATTGCGTTCATGATTACCGCATCCGAGGTAGTCAGAATAGCATCGGTTTGCGAGCCGGGCCAGCGTATTTCTCCCGATATCGGGCCTGAGACTCCATCGCTTGATACAACATCAGCCGATAAGGCGCCGTTCGGGACGCCGCTGAGGGTAGCCGACCTATACCAGTTCGCTCCAATTTTAGCTTTATTAAGCTCTTCTATCATGATTGGCTCGTATATGAACTTGGCGAGCCCGCGAACATCGCGATGAACGTTAAAATTGTTTGCGGTTGATATAGAAATGCCCGCGTCATACCCCCTGCGGTAACCATTGCTGGTCATGCCTCCCGAAGCGTTCAGGGCGTACTCGCCCGAGTCATAATTTCCACCCTGCTCATGTCCATCGTAACCTGCGATGGGATTATACTCGTTCGCCAAATATCGGATAAGTTTGATTTCCAACGCTTCAAAACCAACGTTGTCCCGGTTCATGTCAAATGCGCCTGCGCTCTGCCCCGCGTGCCCGACAGGAGCAAGCGACTGTGTTCCTCTCGTGTTGAGCCATGCGCCTGTTGGATTGACGCGCGGCACCATTACAACGGTAATTTTGTCAAGTATATTATCGTGTTTGCCTTCCGAAAGTTCCTTCGCTATTTGTAACATAGCTTCTCCCGGAGTGTTTTCATTTCCGTGTATCTGGGCATGTAACAATACAACGGGTTTTCCGAGTTTCCTCACCTCTTCCGGCGTAAAGACCGAAGGCTTGCTGAAGACGGCGACAATCATATTGAATGTCCTTGCGAGCGCGTGATTACTTGTGTTTCCGGTGTAATTCGGGATACCGGTTACAAGATGGAATTGCATACGCCTGTTTTCGCCTTGAAATAGCGGATTCTCGGAGAGCTCTTTGAACCACATTTCGTTCTCAAGGTTCATCGTTATGTAGCCTATATTGCCCGGTTCGTCCGATTTAGGATCGTGCGTTCCCTTGACATAATTTCCATCAGCGTCAATATAGCTGGGTACGCGCCCCGATCCTTCGGCGCCGTACCAGAACATAGGCGTCTTAAATTTTTCCTTTGCATCCGCCGGCACATTGAGAAGCATTCCCTTACGCATTGAGGCAGGCCATGCAGCCTCAGAAACATTTTGATTTCCGCCGTACGGAATAGCCGGCTCCCAATCCGTTTCTTCAGCATCTTCAGCAAAAACCCTGAAGCGGCCTTGAGATTCAGGCCTTGACGCGAGTTCCGCTGCGGATTCCTCGGCGGCAACGTAATCATGCACTATCCATTTCAAAGTCTCCCATGGCGGCAAACGTTCAATTTTGGATGCTTCGTATTCGTCGTAAACTGAAGCAGGGACAGAAAACGATGCGGCGGATGAAGCTACGGAAAATAGCAACAACAACAAGAAAGCTAAAAACAGTTTCTTTGAACTACCAATAACCATGATGCACCCCTCCAGAATAATAAATATTATGGAAACTTTATCATAATTATGAAAACACTTCAAGTTTTCAACGGAATCTTACACCGCATTTCGGAAATTTAGTATATATGAGAAAATAATTCTGTGATATAAGAAGCGGGTTGTAACAAAAGTAATGAAATTGCTTACGAGTACAATAACCTCATAGTGGCGGATCTCGGCGACGGCGAGCTGCAAGCAAGCGACAACCCGATAGACCTTGCTCTGTACGCTGCGAAATGTGCGCTTAAGGCTAAAGAGGAGATAGTGAAGTTCAAATACTTGCGAACGCTGCTTGAGCTACTTGCAGAACGCGGCTGGAGCAGAGAAGATAAAAGGGATCTTCTGCTCTTTCTTGAGCGAATAATAGATTTGCGGGATAAAGAATTGGAAAGCAAATACATAGAATACAGGAGCCAGCTGAATAAGGAGGGAAAAATCGTGTACATACCACTTGGAGAAAGGGAACTCGCGAGAGAAATTGAACAGCGCGGCATGGAAAAGGGCATGGAAAAAGGTAAGGAAGAAGTTGCAAGGAATCTTCTTTTTAATGGAATACCACTGGATATAATAGCCAAGAGTACCGGTTTACCAATGGAACAAATACGAGGAATGATAAACTGACGTTTTGATACAGCAAAAACGGACAGAAAATCGCAAAATTTCAGATGTGGTGAATTATATTAAGACCCAAGAAAACCATCACACGAATCCTCATAAGAAAAAGTTATTCAGCGAGGGATTTAAGAATTTATTGGATGGATTCGGCATTGAATATGATGAGCATTATATATTTCATGATGTCGAGCAGGAACCAAAAGACGCATCCTTACAGGATGCTGATTTGAATAACGAGTCGAAGTTGTAACAAAAATTAATAGTTTTCTTTCCAAATTTCCGGGGTTAAATACAGGTTTCAAAAAGCGGCTTTGCATCAAATTCATCTGAGATGCGAAGCCGCTTTTATTCTGTTGATCCAGATAATATTGCCATTTGCTATGCTTCTAAATAGCCAAAGTTAAAAAGGCTATCCGCCGTTGTCGACGTTCCTTATTTCCTTGCCCTGAAATGCGGGGTATTACGGAAAAATAATTGTAATATGTTGCGTTGTCGTGGATTTTGCAGACGGGCGACTACAAGCCGCCCCTACAGTTGCGTTTGTCCATTTGCAATGTGTTAAAGACTAAATTGGGAACATGAAGACTGATGATTCAGTAACGTATGATGAATGATTTCAGTTTGATATTTACTTTATATTAATTACTCATTATATATTTATTATATTTATTGACAAATGGACTCTGAAATCAAATGTAGCGCTCTTTTTCGTAATTTTATGATAGCATATATTTTAAGAAATACGAAATAATTAAGAATAATATATTATGCATCATATATTTATTATATCAACACAATACGGCATATTAAAAAATATATACAAATATATTGCAGTTTAATATTTCTTATAATATTTCTTTCGCATAAATATTCAAATATTTATTGACAAGACACGAGCCCGCCGAGGGCTGCGTCCACTACGAATCAACACGGTCGGCATGTTGCGAATTAACATGGACACCATGTAATGAAGGCCGTAGGGGTCGCACCCATGGGCGACCCGCGTTTGAACCCATGATTTACCGGTTATCTTGTTAATTGAAAATATCATGGCAATCTAGCACGAGCCCGCCGAGGGCTGCGTCCCCTACTGTTTTCTTATTTGGCTGCGTCACCTGCGCGTATAATTTCCGGCTATTCAAAGTAAATGATGAAATTGGGAACATGAAGACTTTTGTTTTTTATTACGAATTATATTTTTAATGCTGATGATTCAGCAACGTATGGTGAATGATTTCAGTTTTGTATTTAATTTATTTTAGATTTCTATTTTATTTTTATTATATTCATTGACAAATGGACTCCGGCTTTACTATACTAATATAACGGCGGGCAAATATGAAATGATGCGCGCTCAATATAAATTAGGAGGTTAGTTATATGTCAGTGAAAAGAATTTTGTTAATATTTACTGTAGTTTTAATGTTTGCGGGGTCAGCGTTTGCTTTCCCGTATGACCCGAACCCGAGCGATATCGACGGAACTTCGGCGCGCGGAGGCTCCAGAAGCGTTAACAACCTGTTCCCGGGAGACTGGAGCAATACAAGCGGCTCCAGGGGAGTTGACGATATGCGTTTGGCCTGTTTTTGGAACAATGAGTTCTTCACCTTCGGCGGCGGCAAGGGCGCGTCCAATGACCTGCAGATTTGGAACACCCCCAGCTTTTTGGGTGAAAAACAGGCGCAGCATGAGGCAGCCTGGGCTTATCAGATAGCTAACAGGGGCGCAGCCGCTCCGACTACGGTAGGAGTGCATATGTTCACCACCCAATATGATTTAGTCGGTTGCGTCGAAGAAATGAAAGCTTTGCCGGGAGCGGACGGAAGAGTAACGGTTGAGTATTTGGGCGAGATCCCGAGAGGTTTCCCATTCCCGATGCTCGTTTTCTCCAACCTCAAACCCCATCCGACCATCCCCGGAGGAGTTGCGGCGAAGGACCGTTCCCCCGCTGAGTTGAAGAAGACCAAAAAGCCGCTCGTCTGGGTTCAGGGCAATATTCACGGCGGCGAATGGAGCGGCGGCGAGGGCGCGCTTGCCTGCGCTTATGCGTTAGCCAGGGGAGGCTCATTCGCGGGTATAGATTACGACTATATTCTCGACAATGTAAACGTTATAGTTGTTCCCCGCGTCTGCACTGACGGCGCGAAAATACCCAACAGGGAGACGGGCGACCTTATAGCTCTTCAGTGGACGCCGACCCCCCAGACCAGAGACTTGAACCGCGACAACGTGCTGCTTGACATTCACGTGACCCGCGCGATGCGCAAGATGAACATGGCTTACGGAGCGCATTTCGCCATTGACCTTCACGAGCGCGGAGGCTCAAGCGTCAACTCAAGCCTCACGACTCAATTTGGCGCTAAGTTCGATAACGACGCGGGCGACATAGGTTCCAGCGGAACGACGATCCTTCAGGCGCCCAAGGAACTTACCCATCTGCGTTACAAGTACATGGAGCCCGATCTTGCCAAATTTGGCGAGAAGTACGCCGTATACATGGGGCTTTATCGCGAAGGACGGGACTCTTATGCGTTCGGTTCCGGCTCAATATATGGAAACTGGGCGGGTTATGTCCGTCATCCGGATGATGTGTCGGTAAACCCTGAATACGCCAGAAAGCCGCACCTTGCGCACCTTGTGAGCCTGCCGCTTGTTTTCGGGCCGTATCAAAACTGCGGCGCCACCGGCACTTGGGTAACCAACAGGACTTTTGACCCGGACGCGCCGTACGCTGTCATAACTGAAGCGTCGTACAATCACCGCAGCAGCCGCAACATCAACTCCATGCCCGGCACGGTCAGCCAGTTATTCGAGAACAAAGCGTTCAACAACGTTGGCAACCGCGCTATGTGGGAGCGCCGCGTGGCTACGGGCTTCATCTGCATGCTTTCCACGATAACGACCGCCGCGAACCGCGGGCATGAGATAGTCCCGCAGCTTGAGGCAATGAGGGCGCGCTGGATCGAAAACGGCAAAACCTACGATGAGGACGTCAAGATTCCGATCATCACGATAGCGCCGCTACCGACTTATTGGAATGAGAAAATTGATCATGGCGACGGCTTCGAACACCACAGGGACTATCCGTATTGGGTCACCGACTTCGGAACCACCGCAGCGTGGCCAAGCACATCACCAGTGAATGATATCTCCGGCATGTCGCGGTATGACTCGACGAAAGCCATCAAGAAGCATGACGGGTCGTCAGCCGCTTCATTTGATATGGGCGGGGAGCCGCATATGTGGGTCACGGACAACTCGGGCGAGGGCAAATATCAGCCCATAAAGTTTGAGGTGCTGTGGCAGGGCTGGAACCTGAGAGAGCGCGCGCGCCCGACCGCCTATGTTTTCGAGGGGCCGTACGCCGAAGAGGTCGCTACCCGCATGTTGATTGCGGGAATTGAAATTAAGCGGCTCGCCAAGGACACGACGCTCAACGTTCAGGGTTGGAAATACAACAGGACGCCCTCTGTCGACTTCGGTAACTCAGGAGCGGGCGCGTGGGGAACGAATAACCGCGACGTGACCTTATTCGACGTCAACAACAGGGTGTTCAAGAAGGACGCGTATGTCGTATTCATGAGCCAGGTAATGATCAACATGATCCCCCTGTACATGGAGCCCGACATGCCGTGCAGCGCCGGCAACGGCATCATGCTTCAGTATATGAGCAAGGCGCTGGGAGGCAACGGCGCAGGCACGCTTTCCGCTCAGCTTGTCGGCGTGGAGATGCCCATATATCGTTACATCGGAAACCCGGGCGTAATAGAGACCTATGATATGGACTACGCGCTTCCTTTGATCAACAGAGGCGCCGTGCCGCGTTTCTTCAGCTTCCTCCCGAAGGATGAGAACGCTGCGCTTGCGGCGGAACTCGGACTTGGCAATATTAAGGTATACGATTGGGACATTCAGGTACACGCGAGAGCTGGACGCTACCAGTCGGCGCCGTCGCTGAAGGACGGCAAGTTTGACTTTACGCTTCCGACAAGCGCGAACGTAAAGAAATACCTTATCCTCAAAAAGGACGGCTCTTTCGCGCCGCTCGTCCCGCATTCCAAAATGTATGGATGGGATGTCGCCACATTGACGGTCGCCGAACATGGAAATGTTCCGTGGACGGTCGACATGGCCAGCAATGATCGCCCGGTGGTCGCTGACGGAAGCAACCGCACGCTCGCTAATGCATTGCCGACGTGGGACGACCTTATCGGCGTGCGCGTAATTGAAGTTATGCCTCACGCAATACTCGATCTGTTCAAAGACGGCAAGTTCCCTGCGGGCGCTGTACTGACCGAGAACGGCTTTGAATATATTGAGTTGCTGAACGGCACGAGCTTGATACTGTGCGAAGGCATGCTTGACGGCTGGGAAATCATTGGCTCGACTCCGCATAGCGGAACAAACTGGAAATCCAGCTTTGCAAACGGCCAGCTTCATGTGAAGTTCACAGGAGATGCATTCGATCAAGTAATCACAGTTACGCTTCAGAAAACCGGAACAACTGAAACGAAGGATATCGAAATTAAGTTCTCCGGAGAGAAAGAGTGCATTTGGGACAGGATACTTAACGGAGCGGGCTGCAACTCAGGCGCCTTATTGCTTGCTTTGTTCGTTATCTTCCCGTTGTTTATGAGAAGAAAAGGCTAATTTGTTATAAAATATAGGGGCGGGCGAATGAACCGCCCCTTTTTTTAATACCAAATTACATGTTTAAAGGAGAACAAAATGAAAAGATTTACAGCAATTCTACTGACTTTGTTATTTGCTTCGGTTGGAAACGCGGCTCTGCGCGACAGGTTGCAGCCTATTTTGTCGGGCGACCTAAACATAGCCGTGGATACTTTCATAGTCGGAACGCAGGATAAATATGTTGCAACTATAGTTAGGGATATCGACGATGAAGTAATCAATGACTTGACCATAACCTTAAAAGATATGCTCTACGCTTACGATAGAAGCGATCTTGCCCTTGTCGAAAAACGGGTTTTTGACAAAAACTCCAAAAAAATATCGCTGTCTGATCGCGCTATGGCGCTGAAAATAAATCTTGATACGCCGCTCGCCTCAGAGCCTTTGCTCCAGTCGGAGCTGGAGGAAGTTGCGCCGGGATCTGCTGAAGAAATCATATGGGATGGAGTTGCGGGGCCGGACGGCTGGGGAACGAAAATCCTGAGCGATTATCCGAAGCCCGTTCAATTGTCGGAAGATAAATGGCCGAAAGAGGCAGATAAATATATTCCCATAGCGTTGGAAGTGGTAGGCGGGCTTTTCATCAATAGAGACAGCATTGAAATCGCCCCTGACGGTTGTACGGCGACGGCTGTTCAAGCTTTTGACGGCGAATGGGAAATGCAAATGGGGGGCATTGTGATGCAATACACAAGGCAACCATATGAGGACGCTATCTACGCAGTCATCGACTCGGACTACAGTTTTTCAAAGAAAGCAATTCGCCTGACGCGCTATACTGTTTTTGGCCCGAATGACAAAATAATTTACTCGGTGAAAATAGCGGAACCTACCTGGGAAGACGTCGATATGAATCCTATGACAATGCCTTCCCTTGGACTCATCGGCGAGAATCTTCCGGAAGAGTTGTATTCCGTATTATCCGCCGACGTGATGGAATTTGTCGAATATGCGAGAGAAAAATATGATGAAATAATGAAAAATCTTCCGCCGGAAGAGGATAAGGAAAGAGAAGAAGAAACGGAAGAGTACCCGGATAAGTATTAAATATGCAGAAGAATAAAGTAAAGCTTGACGCTATATTAGAGTTAAGCGCAGGCGAGGCAGCCGACGGGCAGGAAGACATAGCGCCGCGAAGGTCAGGACGACCGAGAGCGGCTGGCGGCGCAGGTAAGGCGAAGTCAAGTAAAGGGAGCAAAGAAAACGAAGCGTACGTTTTGAATGCGTCCGGATTTGAAGCGAGCCTAATGAAGGACGCGGTAAAGCTGAATTGTGAAAGCGCCGCGCGCGGTGTAAATTTCGGGCTGTCATTTTCTTACTTGGCTTTGTTTACTTTGCTTTACGTCGCCTTGCCGTCATTTATCCTTTCGGTGTTTCTTCTTTTACGCGCCATGTCTCCGCAGTCGGCGTACCGGGTATCGATGCTTGTCTTGTCGGGAATTATTATTTACAACAGAAAGAAGCTCAGCATATCCGATTACATTATTTTCTTCATTATTATTCTGATCTGCCACGCACACGCCTATTTTGGCTTTGACGGCTCATACGACGGTTTCACGTATCATCAGCCTGCCGTAAGGCGTATAGCGTACGGCCTGAATCCCGTCTATGACGGCTATATGGATTTAGGGCGTCCGAGCGATCATTGGAGCGATCAGGCAACGTATTTTCCGAAAGCGTTGTGGTATTTCAGCGCTGCTGTGACAGCGGCGCTGGGTGATATCCAAACCGGAAAAGCTTATAACCTGCTATTAATTTTTGCCGCGCTGTTTTTCGTGCTGGACGCTACTAAAAAAGAACGCGCCGTAACACGCATTCTTTGGATAACAGCCTGCCTGAATCCCATAGCGTTGCTTCAAATACACAACTACCTTGCGGACGGCGCATTGAGCAGCCTGACAACGATATCTTTGTTCTATGCGTACTTATTTTTCAACTGCAAACCAATATCGCGGTTTCAGCACTTCTTTTGCATAGTCTCCCTGTCCATGCTTTACTGCGTGAAAACAAGCGGGTTCGGGTATGGCGGCATAATAATGTCTTTCATAGTGATGAACCGCTTTGTTAATAAATACCGAGAGAGTTCAGAATCGCCGGAAGCGGCGCGATTTATTCCGTCATGCAAGGCGGCGTTTAAGCTGAGCTTAAGGCTCGGTGTTCCGGTACTTTTGCTGGTCACCGTGTGGGGCTTCGCGCCATACGCTACTAACCTTCTGAACGGCAGGAACATTTTTCATCATCTGATGGGCAGCGAAAAAAGCGGCTGGGTGCAAACAGACGCGGAAAAGCGCGCGGAAGCTGTTTATCCAAACGCCGGTAACCGTTTTACGAGGCTTTTCTATTCCATTGCGTCCCATACCGCGGTCGATAAGCAACCGGCGGTAATTAAGTCCCCGATTGACCTGCCGCTGTCCGACTGGAAAGCTTTTTCCGAATCGTCGCACATCACTGCCGCCGGGCTCGGGCCGTTGTTCTGCCTGTTCCTGCTGTTATCCGTCCCTATTCCGTTCATTTACCGCCTCAGAGGAAACGGCTGGCTGCTTTTGACGCTTTTGACGCTTTTGTTCGCGCAGCCTTACTCCTGGGCTATGCGCTTCGCGCCTTTTTTGTGGATTCTCCCGTTGGCGTGCCTCTTGTCGCTGCCGGAAAAAAGGGGCGCCTATCTCTTGATACCCGTTTCAGCAGCATTTATCAATATTCTAGGCGTATCGTATTTCGCGATTGAAAACGCCTCGCTGTATTACTACTACCTGAATAAAGTCTGTTCATCCTTCGCAGGGGAGACTGTGATGCTTCCCCAATCCATATTTGAATATCACGGCATATTCGACCGGTACGGAATAAAGCAAAAATACGTGAACCCGGAGGAAACTTCTTTTTATGTTGAGAATGTAAACTTTGGTTCATTACCTGGAACCCGCAGTCAAAACAGCGTGAATATTTTCCTGAAAAGCGAACTGCCTCCGTTACCGGAAAAAACGCTTGTACTCGCGGATAAAGAGGCTCATCATTGGCTCAGGATGGCAGAAGGCCTGAGGCCGTTTGAAACGGTTGACATGAATTATAAGCGGGTAACCGAATGGCTGGCCTACGCGGACAAAGCAAAGTTTTATATGTCGATGAATAAAGAACCAAAGAATGATTGGGAATTGACTCTAAAGGGCGCCATGTACGACACTACGGGGAGATATGACCGGGAGCTTAAAATTCTGGTATTCATCAACAACCGTGAAATAGGAACGTGGCAAATTGACAAAAATACGTTCGCCGCCCAAACTGCAAGATTCACGATACCGCAAGAGCTCATGGAAGAAAGTTACAGGGACGAAACCAGCCTCGTAACGCTTATGCTTCGATTACTGAGAGACGACCGGACCTACGGCCTTCAGATAGAAGAAATGCGAATTCGTTCAAAATAATTGAGTATTGAATCACGTTGAACGGGCTGCATTGCAGCTCGTTTTTTTGTTCCCTGTGTGGGCGCGTGAATTGAAACGAAAGATAAATATTTTTTGAAAAGTATCACAAAAGAAATACTAACAAAACAAATTGTATTGCCGAAAATAAAAGGGAAAGAGAGTAACAAATTCAAAACACGAGCGAGGCATATAAATATGGATAATATGAATTTCATGGAATCTTCATTTGAGAACAAGAATTCCGAGTTGCTCATGAAGGGCGACTTGGATTTTAGAAATGCAGTTCTAAGCCTGGTTCATGTGCAGTCAACTGTGGTTGTGTACTCAATGCGGCATAAAATAGCTGAAGTGATGGAAAATTCCAAGGAATTTCAGAAGGAAGTAAGCAATATCGACAAAGCTTCATCGGATATAGAAGAAATTTCGTATAAGACACGAATGCTTTCACTCAATGCGGCAATTGAGGCTGCCCGCGCGGGTGACGCGGGTAAGGGGTTCGGAGTCGTTGCCAAAGAAATCGGCAGCCTCTCAACACAGACAACAAAATGCACCGACGAGGTTAATAAAATCAATAAAAACATACTTAAAAACGCTGAAATGAATCAGGAAACATTGGACAAACTGGAAAGCTATCTGGAGAGATTCTCAAAATCTAATAATAGAGTTATGTTGGATATTCAAAGATATTTAGTAATAGAGGAAAATGGGTTCATTATTACTACACTTGCCAAGCGGCTTGAAAATCACGCCGATTTTATACGTAATTTACTTAATAACGCAGGGAAAGCAAAGTTAACCGACCATAATACGTGTGCGTTTGGAATATGGTATGCGCAGAATAAGGAAAAATACAAACATGTGCCCGGATATGAAGCCGTATACGAACCGCACAAAGCGTTCCACGATGAAGCCGCTGAATTCAACAAGACAATGGATCTCGAAGCGCTTATAAAACTTCTTGAGCACTCACATGAAGTGCTTGATAAATTCATGATGTTAGAGGTGGCATTTAAAAACGAAGTATTAAAGGGCGGTTTTTAAGAATAAGAGAGAACTGAGCCGCGCCATTCGAAATCTAAATTTTGGAGGTTATAAATATGAAAAAGGTACTTATGTTTTTTATTGTGGCCGTAATGCTTCTGTCCGCCTCTTTGGCGGTCTGGGCAGGAGAGATAACGATCAGTAACAGTACGGGGTGTGAAATATGCGAAATTTACATTTCGGACTGCGGGACGAACGATTGGGAAGAAGAAGTTTTAAAGCATGACACTCTTGTGAATGGAGAAACTCTTTGCCTAACGGTGAACGATACATACATGCAATTCGACTTGCGCGCGGTTGACGGCAGCGGTAACTCCTTGAACTGGTACGCGCTCCCCGGCATTGCCCATATAGTTGCCATCCACGGCGACGGAACGGCGGAATACCGATAAAGACGAGTTAATTATAAAGTCTTCTTTGCCGCTTTTTTGCGTTCATTCTCATCCCGGATAGTTTTTCTTAGGCGAACTGACTGAGGAGTCGCCTCAACAAGTTCGTCCTCCGCTATCCACTCAAGAGCTTTCTCAAGCGTCATTCGCCTCGGAACATCAAGCTTGGTCGTTGCTTCCTTTGTAGATGCGCGGTGGTTTGTCTGCTGCTTTTTCTTGGTTGGATTACACGGCATATCTCCCGGGCGGGAATTCTCTCCCACTATCATGCCCTCATATACTGCTTCAAGAGGAGAGATAAAAAGTACTCCTCGCTCCTGCAAGTTTTCAAGTTGATATGCGGTTGCCTCTCCGGCGTCAAGGCTGACGAGAGAGCCTCTGTTGCGCGCGGTTACCACTCCCGCCCAGACTCCGTAACCGGTAAAGCAGGATGACATAATGCCAAGTCCGCGCGTGTCGGTTAAAAACTCACCTCTGTATCCAATAAGGCCACGGGTTGGAATTTCAAACTCAATCCTGATCAAGCCTCTTTGAAAGTTATCTATGCCTTTCACTTTTCCTTTACGCTTTGAGAGTTTTTCAAATACAACCCCCTGATACTCTTCAGGAATGTCGACTATAAGCTGCTCGTAAGGCTCAAGCGTTTGGCCTTCCTTTTCTATAGTTATCACTTCAGGTTTTGAAATACATAGCTCTATTCCTTCCCTGCGCATTTCCTCAATGAGAATCCCAAGCTGCAATTCCCCCCGCCCCGAAACTTTCACTCCGTCCGGGCGTCCGAGATCCTCCATCCGGAGAGCCGCATTGACATGAAGTTCGCGTTCTATGCGCGCCTTCAGCTGGCGAAGAGTTATGGCCTGCCCTTCGCGTCCGGCAAAAGGGCCGTTATTCACAAGAAAGAACATAGATACGGTCGGCTCCTCTATCGAAAGCGGCTTCATGGGATTGCCCTCCAGTTCAGGAGACGAAAATGTATCGCCTATCATTATTTCATTAGCTCCGGTTATCCAAACTATATCTCCTGCAAATACTTCATTGACAGCAACGCGTTCGAGTCCGCGAGTGACCCAAATCTGCGCCGCGCGCGCGGTTTCAGTCCCCGTTATGCTCCAGTCGTTCCCTGAAAAATCGCTTGAGTTCCATTTTGTCGATGTCCTTATAAACGTATCTCCCAGTTTTATGGAGCCTTGAAGAATCTTTCCGCAGCCTATGCGCCCCACATACTCATTCCATGCAAGCGTACTGACCTGCATCAGAAAAGGAGCTTCCGGCGAGACATCGGGAGCGGGAACATATTCTATAATCGCCTCAAAAAGTGCGTTCATTCCAGCGGATCGGCATTCCAGAACGCTCCCATATTTGTCAAGGTCGCTGACTGCCCAGCCGTCCAAACCGGAACCGTAAAGCACCGGAAAATCAGCTTGACTGTCCGTTGCGCCCAATTCAAAAAACAGGTCGAAAGTCTTATTCAAAGCGTCGGCGGGTTCCGCTCCCGGTCTGTCAACCTTGTTTACGAACACAATTGGGTTCAAGCCTATTCCAAGCGCATGACGAAGGACATACCGCGTCTGCGGCATAGGCCCTTCATTCGCGTCAACTATAAGAATTACGGAATCAACTGTTGAAAGGATTCTCTCGACTTCTCCCGAAAAATCCGCATGGCCTGGAGTGTCAATAATATTTATCTGGTACCCGCCCCATTCGACGGTGCATGGCTTTGAACGTATTGTTATCCCGCGTTCGCGTTCAAGCTCATTGTTGTCCATGATGCGTTCTTCGATTTTTGCGTTTTCACGCGTTCTGAAAGTCTGGGCCGCTTTAAAAATTGAATCAATCAAAGTGGTCTTTCCATGGTCGATATGCGCCACTATCGCCAGATTTCTTATCTTTTGAAAACTTTTATTCAACTGCATAAATTTTATACCTTGAACAATGCTACTACAGGCGTATGATCAGACGGGCGCTCCCAGCTTCTCGGGGCTGTGTCGATATAGCACCCGTCGGCCATTTTTGCCGCGCTCTCCGTGGCAAGAACATGATCGACGCGCCAGCCGATATTTCTTGTAAGCGAATCCTTCACGAGGTAAGAAAAGAACGAGTAATGCCGGGTGTCCGGATTAAACTTCCTGAATAAATCGACGAGGCCGTTCGAGACGCGCGAGAATTTTTCACGAAGCGGAAGGTAAAAACAAACATTTTCCTTGTTTGCTTTCGGGTTCGTTAGGTCTATTTCTGTCGGCGCCACGTTCATATCCCCCAGCCAGAGAAAAGGGGCGTCATAAACTGAGTTAGTGTCCATGAATTTCTTTACCCTATCCAAAAATTCCAGCTTCACCTGATAATCCGGGTGCGTTATTTCTTTTCCCTGCGGAACGTAAGTGTTGAGTATCCTAATACCTTTATACTTTGCGTAAACAACCCGTGTCGGAAAATCCCTTTCCCCGTCGCAAAATCCAAAGGAGACCTCTTCCAAAGGCTCTTTTGACAGAATAGCCACGCCGTTATAACTTTTTTCCCCGCAATATACGCAATTGTAACCGAGCTGCTTTATGCGCAGAAGCGGAAAATCCTTATCCTCAACCTTAGTCTCCTGAATACAAAGCACGTCAATAGCGCCGTATGGGACACGCGCATGGGCGTCCCGCGCTAATAACTTTGAATTGCTGATATTTGGATCGCATGGGACGCAACCCTCATTGTGCCCTTCAGAGTTGGCGTCCCGTTCCCCAAGCCATCGCGATAGTATCTCTAGCCTGGTGCGTATTGAATTAACATTAAAAGTTGCAATCCTGATTACACTCATTTAATGCATCAAGAGAGCGTAATACTCAACCGGCGCAAAAGCGTCCGTAAAGGCGCCGATATCTTGAGTTATGGATTTTGTCAGCTCATTGGATAAGAGCTTTTTAATTTTTTCTTCGGCCTCTCCTTCATTTGAAAGTTCCGATTTTGAAGCTACAAGCACAACGTTTTGTCTTGTAATTACATCGTTGGGATGAGTTGACAGAAAAAGCTTGATATGCGGGAAAACTTTTGTAAACGCCGCATATATGCCTTTGAAGACGCCTCCGCTTTTTCCGTCCGCAGCAGAAATAATATTCATTATCGTTATTCCGTCGTCTGAAAGCATGTCATACGCGCACTTGGCGCTTTCAACCGTAGTGAGGTGAAAAGGGATGTTGTATTCGGAGTTGAAAGTATCCCAGAATATCGCGTCATATTTATCACTTGTTTTGCTTGTTCGATTTAGAAAAGTACGCGCGTCTTCGTGGTAAATTCTCGTTTTATCATTTTTCACAAATTTAAAGTATTTTTCCGCCGCCGCTGTCATTCCTGGGTCCAATTCGACAACGTCAACAAAAACATCAGGGTGATATGCTGCAAGGTTTTTTGGAACAGTATATCCGCCGCCGCCGAGCATAAGTACATTTTTGATTTCAGGACGATAGTAAAATGCCAGGTCATAGAATTTTATGTAATCAAAAACGTAATCGTTCGGAGCATCAATATACATGGCGGATTGGCTTCCTACAGGGTCCGTCTGCAGAACCCTTACATGTTTGTAGTCGTCACGCCTGAGACCTTCATAAATCCTTATGTGGTTATAAGGAGTCTCAAGATGTATTCCGGCAGTCGCCATAGGCGCCCCGTTTATTTCGAGCCATGCGCCTAAAGCGATAAACGCAATTACAAGAATAATAATTCCGACGGGTATTTTTACTTTTTTTGCTTTTACGCTCTCTAAGCCGACAATGCCCGAAGTAACAGCAAGGATGGCGGCTGTGAGCATAAGTATAGTTCCTGTAGAAAACAGGGAAATTAAAACAAATCCTCCCAGAAATGTCCCAAGTATGCTTCCTATGCAGGATAGAGCCGAAAACCTTCCAACGGTGGCGCCGATATGAGAATTAGATTCAAGGGCTATGCGCACTATCATCGGAGATACCATTCCAAGTAGAATGCTTGGTATTGAAAAAAGGGTAATTGCCGCAACTACTGAACTCAGATAAAGATTGGTTATTGCGTCCGACACATAGTAAAGAACCGGGTTTGCCGATATGCCTAGTATCGCTACTGAAATCGACGCAGCGAGAATTATCTTTGACAAGCTTGATATCTTGGGAGTTTTATCCGCTAATTTCCCGCCGAGCCAATATCCTACGCTGAGGCAGGCAAGAATTATTCCTATCAGGCTAGTCCAGACGATAAGAGACGAGCCCATCCATGGAGCAAGAAGGCGAGAGCCTGCCATTTCCACGACCATGACCATAGCGCCGCATACAAAAGATGCGGTTTCCAATATGCCGCGCCTAATTGAACGCGGCAACGCTTCGTTTTTATTTTTTGTATTTTTCATGTTCATCTCTCAACAGCGGCAAGCAACCAGGGATAAGAAATCACCTGAGCGTACATCTTGCCTTCAGGGCCGCGCTCCGTTTTGTAATTTACATTTGTTTTGCCGTCCTTAATATCAACTGTCTCGATAACTATGCTGTAACCGGAATCCGGGCACGCGAAAGCCACAACGAGCACAAGGCGCTCTTTCGCGTAATCAAACCCGTCTACTATTTCCAATTTCGGAATATTCAACTTGGAAAACTCCGAGAGCGTGCTTTCATTTGATTCAAGAACAGTAACGCTCTCAGTATGAGCCTCCATAAAAGACCCTCGCGCTATCTCGCGAAACGCGTAACTAACCGAACTCATTGAAATTATCACCACCAAAATTAAGAATAATATAAAACAAATCTTCCTCAATGTATTCACTCCTTAGAAACAATCATTAATAGAATCTTCTTATCGGCGCGACCGCAAGGTCGAATGCAGGTTTGAAATCACTTGAAGGAGTGGCGTTGCGCCCGAAGCAAATTCCCATCTGTTCATAGAACTTCACCTGTTCAAGATTGACATAACGCTGCTTAATCGCTTCTTTTGTGGGCGTATATCGGATAATTCCGTCACGAACGTCCACAACGGTCACGCCTGTAATTCCTTCGTCAAGCAAATATACAGCCGCCCCTCCGGCCTCTTTTCCGAAATTAACGTCATACGCAGTTGAGTTCCCTGATCGGACTATATGCCCTGGAACAACCTCCCTGACTTCAGGAATTTCAAAAGCGCCTTTCACGTACATACCGGTTTTTTTCATGAATTGTTCTATCTCCGGATCCTCTTTCATCATTGAAGAAAGCTTGCTGCGAATAAATTTTGCAGCTCCGGCAAGTTTTACATGCCCGAAAGAGTCCTTCCCGCCGCCATCCGAGAAAAGTTCTCCGCTATCGTCGCGCACGCCTTCAGCTACGACAATTACATATGTCCCCGCATGTACATCGCTGTTTATTATCCTGCGGATATAATGACGCTTTATGTCCTTGTAAACTACATTGAAATCAACGTTAATTTCAGGAATGAGAATACAGTCGGCGTCGGACGCGACCCCGCCGCGAAATGCCGTATGCCCCGCATAACGCCCGAAAACTTCCAATATCATAACGCGATTATGTGTTTTTCCCGTGGTTTTTATGTCATCGACTATGTTTGCAATTTTGTTGATGGTTGAGTCTCCTCCGACGGAATAGGTCTGAAGGTCTAAATCCATCGTCTTGGGAGCGTGAACGCAAGGTATTCCGTTTTCAGTGAGGTCAACAACAACGCTTCCGGTATCGTCTCCGCCCGATATCACCAGGCCGCCTATGTTGAATTTCTTCAGTCCCTCCGAGATTCTCTGGTACTTTAGAGGATCTTCAATTTTAGAGATTTTTACCCTCGAGTGTCCGGCTTCGCTGCCCGCTATGGAAGAGTTTACGTGGTCCGTACGTTCTTCGTCCATAAGAACCAATTTCTCAAAATCGATAAGATTATATAGACCTGCATAGCCGTTTGGAATTATATAAGCGCCAATTCCTTTGGATATGGCAATCCGCGCCGCGCCGCGTACTACAGCGTTAAGCCCGCCGCAGTCGCCGCCCGATGTAATGAGTCCGATATTTTTTAACCTTGCCATTTCGCCCGCCACCCTCTCGTTAAATTAGTTAGCATCTTTGTAAGTATATCAAAAAACAGTGGCGAGTGGCGAGTGGCAAGAAAAACAAAAGATTAAAATACAGTGGCGAGTGGCGTAGGGTTTAACGGAGCAAATCAACTAAACTATCCTTAGTCTGATCTTCTTTTGCAATTCTGAGGTCGTAACGATCTCATAGATAATATTTTTGAGAAATTACAATGTCTTTGTTGACAATGTAAACAATTCTTATAGAATAAACTCAAAAGAACGGAGTTGAATTATATGCCTAAGAATACAACTATAAATATACGAGTTGATGCCGAAGTTAAGGAACAAGCTGGAGAAATTCTTTCGTCTTTGGGGCTTTCTTTAAGCGAGGCGTTTAATTTGTTGCTCCATCAGGTTCGTATTGTCCGCGGTCTGCCCTTTGAAATAAAACAGCGCCTGCCTATAGAAATTAACGACGGATTCGGCTCGTATATCTGCGAGTATGGTCATGTTCACGACTACAGCAAATTTAATTTTGAATCGGTCGAGCGTGAACTTGCCGACCCTAACCTCAAAACCTATGGCAGTGCAGAAGAACTATTTGCCGAGCTGGATATGGAAGACTAAAATGAGCAAGTATAGAATTGCCCAAACCGTAAAATTCCGAAAAGATGTGAAAACACTAAAAAAGCGTGGCTATGACTTATCACTGCTTCAAACGGTTATCGACATACTCGCGAGCGGGGAAGCGTTACCTTCAAAATACAGCGACCATCCGTTGAGAGGAAAGTACCAAGGGTTCAGGGACTGCCACATAAAAAGTGATTGGATACTTGTTTATAGAATTAATGAAGGCATACTTACTCTAATCCTGTCCGAAACAGGCACGCATTCGGATATTATAGGTTAATCCTATCAATCCTGTTTTCAAGCATGTCTACATATAAAAGACTGTTGCAGGACAACGTGTTTTTTCCTATAAGATGTTTTATTCCTTCGCTCACCTGAAGCGAAGCTATAATCGTTGGCGCGAACGTCGGGACGCCAAGATCGGTCTCAATACCTTCGTTGCTTTGTTTTTCCCAAATATCGGGCAATAGCCTGTTATCTGGCGTAATTACAGATACTTGCCCGTACCAGCCGGCTACGGCGCCATGCACGACCGGAATGTTGCGAACGCGGGCAGCCCCGCAAAGAATGAGTCTCGACCTGATGTTGTCAAGCGCGTCAAATACTATATCGCAGCCGGATAAAATTTCATGCGCGTTCTCTTCGTTCAAAAAGAGCGCCACGGATTTGACCTTTACATTGCTGTTCACTTGAGCGACCCTTCGCGCCGCCGCCTCGGATTTGTTCTGACCTATATTGTCCTCTGTGCACAGCAACTGTCTATTTAGGTTGCTTTCCGAGAAAACATCACCGTCAACAACAATGAGCCCGCCTATGCCAGCTCTCGCCAAGAGCTCAATAATAGAGCCTCCAAGCCCCCCGCAGCCAATGACCGCCGCGCAACATCCGGATAATTTACTTTGTCCGTCTATTCCGATAGTTCCAATATTTTTTTCGTAACGGGAATTTGGCATAATACTTTTCATCTTTATTCTTTTTTCCTCCTCAACTTGAAGTCGAAAATTTCGACTTCAAGTACCCAATTATTCTGAATCGAAAACAAAGGGGCTGTAACAAAAGTAGTATATTGGATAGCCAAACCACAATATATAGTGGTTGTTCAGTATTGTATGCACAATATGTTGTAGGGGCGGCATTGATGAAGAAACTAAGCGACTCGCACAACTCGCAAGCTCGTTGGCTCCCTGCTTATCTGCCGCCAGCTTATGTTACAGCCCCGTTTCCACTTTCATCTGAATACAAAGTAATAATAACCCTCGGAAGCATATCATGATTTATTATACAACTAACACAAAAGAATCCTTAAAAATCAAGGATTCTTTCTATATTTCTATTAAATTATGGCGGTGGGTGAGAGATTTGAACTCTCGATGGAGGTTTTAGCCCCCATACTCACTTAGCAGGCGAGCGCCTTCAGCCTCTCGGCCAACCCACCGAACTTTATAATGATACAATATAATTCAACATCTTGTCAATGACCTATAAATACAATGCACAATGTTCAATGAAAGACAAAACCGTTAGCTTTTGGCGTCTCCCGTTTTTCATTGTGCATTGTGCATTGATCATTGCAGTTCTTTGTACAAGTCCTCCACGTCCTGTTTGCCTCTTTTTGTCGCGTTGCTGTCGATGCTTATTGTCAGATTAAGCCAGTCTCCTTCTTTTATTCCTTTGGGGAAAAGCGCTAGCGGGAAAAAATGCGCCCTATCGCCATCGGTTCCCGTCAATAACCTGACTGTCCCTTCGTCTATAGAATCAACACAGCAAATATGTTTTATACTCTTTCCCATGAATTTTGACCTTTACCTTTTGATTTTTGGTTACCATTTAAAAAATATGTCAAGCACCGATTTGACGACATCCATAACGCTTTGTTCGTCCGGCGCCGCATAATTTACTGAGAAATTTTCACCGTTTGATTTTATTATTATATTGCCTTCAACAGTCGAATAAAGCTTAATTTTAAATTCGTCAAGCAGCTTTAGCACCTCTTTATGCGGATGCCCGTATGAATTATCTCTGCCGCAAGAGACAACTGCCATGCGGGGCTTAATTTTTTGCAGTAGGGACTTTATCGTCCCGTTTCTGCTGCCGTGGTGAGCAAGCTTGAGAACAACGGAATGCGGGTAGCTGTCAATAATCCTGCGCTCCTTATGTTCGGCGTCCCCCATTAGCAGAAACGACATTTTCTTCCATGAAATATGAGTAACTATGCTGCTTTTATTGGCGTCATCGCTTTTTCTATGGGAATTTACCGGAGCAAAGACCCTAATAAACACATCTCCGATTTTTTGAGTGAATCCTGCTCTCGCAATTTCAAATTTTGCCCCGCTCTTTTTAACGCGTTCCAGAAATTTTCTTTGAGTGGCTGAGCCGAGATTATGGCCGGAGTCCCACACTTTTGTAACGGGAAAGGAATCAAGCACCGACAAGAGCCCTCCCATATGGTCTTCATGCGGATGTGTCGCTATGAGCAGATCGATTTTTTTCACGCCCGATCTCTTGAGGTAGCTTACAACCCGTTCCCCCGCATCGGTAGGCCCTCCGTCAATAAGTATGATTTCGCCTGCGGGAAGCTTGAAAAGCATTGATTCCCCCTGCCCGACGTCTATGACGTGAAGCTCTATTTCACCCGCAAAGACTATCGGCGAAAAAAATAATATAAGCGCGGCGCATATGGGAAAACAGCCACGCTTACAAACAGTTCTTTTTATGTAATTAATTAAATCTTTCACAGATATTTTTCTAACCTATATGGCTTGATCCCGGGTCGGGGGCATAAGCCGCCCATGCGTTTATTTCAGGCTTGTTCTCGCAAAAAGTATTAAACGGACATTCATTGCACAACGGAGACTTATTCAAGCAAAATCTGTTCCCGATATCCCTGCATATAGCGTCTATTATGCCCGGGAAAGGAGGATTCAGCTCCCTTGCTTTGCAAATAACGTATATTCGTGCTGCGTCCTCATCTTTCACATGCGGAATTAATCCCATCCTTTGGAATATTCTTATATCGTGAGCTTCGGGCGCTATATCAATGGAGCTGTAATCGGAGAAATCAACGCCAAAGAAACGCCAAAGCAATATAGGGGCAGAATTCGCACTGTTAAACCCGCAGTCGTCAAAATCTAAAAATCTCAGCACGACTTCGCTGCTTTTTGGCCTGCCGCTCCATATCTTTGAGGCGTCACCATTCATAAAAGGAGTCTCGACAATTTTATGAATCGTATTAAATACTAATTTTGCATGTTCCTCCGGGAATGAACTTAACTCTTCCTTTTTGATGATGTCGTGAAATTTATCCAAAGGCGTGTTATATAGACTATTAATATCGAAAAATCCGAGCGATAACGACATTTTGTAGGGGAGCTGCCAGTCGGCGTTATTTTTTCTGTACGGATCAATAAAACATGCTATCAGGAAAGCGTGAGGGTATTTTACGATATCCTTGATAAATGAATTTGCCGCAGGGTCTTCCTTCACAATTGGAGATGTGATGTAAGATTTATAGTGATGCATTTTTTTTGCCATTTCAACCAGCGAATGCTTCATAATTTAATCCCCCTTTTTCTTGATATTTCTCGACTCTTCCCATTTTGCAATATCTATTCTCGGGAAAAGCACTTCAGCTTTCTTGACCGCTACAGATCCTCCGGAATCCCATTTTTGTTCGTCAATTTTAAGCTTTGATACATCTCCCGCAAGTCCCAACTGAGCCCAAAGCCTGTTGGCAGTATCAGGCATGAACGGCGATATGAGCAAAGCGCTCATCCTCAATATTTCGTACAAAGTCTTTAGTACCTCCGCGAGTTTCATATTTCCTTCCGAGTTTGGCTCTTCCTTAGCGAGCTTCCAGGGCATAGTTTCGTCAATATACTTGTTTCCTCTGCCTAAGAATGCCCATATTGTCTTCAATACTTCGTCAAATGCAAATTCTTCGTAATGTTTTTCTATTTTTTCCAACACCGTGACCGCCAAAATAGTAATTTCAGGGTCAGACTTGACTTCTGGAACCTTGCCTTCGAAATAATTGACTATCATTTGTAATGTTCTGTTCAGTAAGTTGCCCAAGTCATTAGCGAGGTCGGAGTTTATTCTGCCAACTAGCGCTCGTTCCGAAAAATCGCCGTCATTTCCGAATGGAACTTCGCGCAGGAGGAAATACCTGAACGGATCTACCCCATAAACTTCCGCCATTTTAAAGGGATCCACAACGTTCCCTTTTGATTTTGACATTTTTTCCCCGTCGACCGTCCACCAACCGTGAGCGATAATGGCGACAGGCGGCGTAATTCCCAGCGCTAACAACATGAGCGGCCATATTACACAGTGAAATCTTATTATATCCTTGCCAACAAGGTGCCGCGCTTCTTTCCAGTATTTCTCAAATTTCACGCGGTCATTGATATATCCCATTGCGGAGGCATAATTTATCAGTGCGTCAAACCATACGTAAACGACGTGCTTTTCATCTCCAGGGATAGGAACTCCCCATGAGAGAGTTGTTCGCGACACGGATTGATCGCGCACTCCGCTGCGCAGGAAGCTCAGGATTTCATTGTAACGGCTCTGCGGGATTATGCCCTTTAAGTTATTTTCATAGTGCTCAATCAAAGCCTCTACATATTTGGAAGCTTTAAAGAAATAACTTTCTTCCTGCATGGGAGTCAGCGGCCTTTTACAGTCCGGGCACGTGTTCCCTTCTCCCACATTGCTTTCTGGAACATAAGTCTCACAGGGAACGCAGTAAAGCCCGTGATAGGTTCCCTTATATATATCGCCTTTATCCATAAGTTCCTTAAACATTGCCTGAACGACAATTTCATGGCGCGGTTCCGTCGTCCTTATGAAATCATCATTGGATATATTAAGCACTCCCCAGAGTTCGCGGAAATTCTGATGTACTTCATCGACAAGCTGCTGCGGGGTTATTCCTTTTTCATCTGCGGTCTGCTGTATTTTCTGCCCGTGTTCATCAGTTCCGGTAAGGTAAAACGCGTCGTAGCCCTTCATTCTTTTGTAACGGCACATGACGTCGCCGGCTATTGTGGTATATGCGTGTCCAATGTGTGGGATATCGTTTACGTAATAAATCGGCGTCGTTAAATAATATGTCTTGTCATTCATTGTCGTCCTCCTGTTAGGCAGTGTTTTATTATTATACATTAAAATAATCAATTATAACTTGCTAATCGTCACTTGACAATATGAATATAACCTGTCATGATGAAACTACATCGGGGGAGCCGCGTATGGCTGAGAGGAGAGCTTTGTTAATCTCGACCCATGGAACCTGAACCGGATAATACCGGCGGAGGAAAGGTGTAATTTCAAGTTTTATAACCCATTCCTGAATTCCATTCCATGCCCCGAAGAAATTATTTATAAGGGGAGTTCACTATGAGTAATTCGCCGCGAATTTCAATAATAGCTGAGGGGGCGTTGTGCGCAGCGCTATCGGTTGTGCTAAACTATCTGACCATTTTTCGAATGCCGCAGGGTGGTTCCATCAATTTGGAGCTTGTACCGTTGTTTGTATTTGCTTATCGCTATGGATGGAAATGGGGAGTCGAAGTTGGCATTTTGGTTGGATTTCTGCACATGATGTTTGGCGGGTATGTAGTTCATCCTGTTCAAGCGCTTTTGGAGTATCCGCTCGCTTGCGGGGTGTTGGGTTTTGCCGGAATATGGAGAAAAAATATGATTACACTGATTACAGGCACAGTTTTAACGGGAATTGTGCGTTATTCCTTTCATGTGATTGCCGGAGTTGTGTTTTTTTCAGAATTTGCTAAAGGTGAGAACGTACTTGTATATTCGTTAATATATAATTCTTTCGTGTTTCCACAATTAGTTATAAATACCATCGTCGCGTTGCTTCTATTCAGGACTCTTGAAAAAATACAGGGATTAGGGATTAGGGATTAGGGATTAGAAAATACAATGCACAATGTTCAATGAAAAAACACCGAATACCTATTGATGCACAAATTCAGCCGTAGGGGTCGCAGCCCTCGGTCGCTCCCGGTCTTCCTGACCTCCGCGACACTAGGTCTTCCTGACCGTCGGCGTCCCGTGCCATATACAATGAATTGCCGATTAGACCGTAGGGGACGCAGCCCTCGGCGTCCCGTGCCCGATAACGATGATATTGTCAATAAACCGGATAACCGATAAATCATGGGTTCAAACGCGGGTCGCTCATGGCGCGACCCCTACGGCCTTCAATACATGCAGCCCATGCTAATTTGCAACATACCGACCGTGTTGATTCGTAGGGGTCGCAGCCCTCGGCGACCCGCGCCGAAAAACTCTGAGTTGTCAAATGTAGACAGGGGCGGCATTTTTGGTAGAAAACTATTAAAAAGAGTTGATATTTGATATTATGATTCTTCACATCTACTATTTCCAACCGCGCCCGATTTCCGACCCCAATGCGTCTTTACCTTTGTCTTTGTCTTTGTCTTTGTCTTTTCTAATCCCTAATCCCTAATCCCTAATCCCTGTCTTTAATCCCCTGTCTTTAAATTTTTATTTTTCCTAATCCCTAATCCCTAATCCCTGTTTTTATTGTAAAATTGTAACTCGAAAAGGAGTGAGCATTTTGTTTAGAGCTTTACGTATTGTTTTAACTATGGTATTTTTGCTGTTATTCTCCGCGCCTGTGTACTCTGCGGATTTTTCATATAAAGGAAAGGTTGAACCTACAAACGAAACTTCGCAATTACTAAAGTTTTATATTAATAAGTTTGACCCGGAGTCATTTCTGCTAATAATAGAAGAGGAGCCGGATGAAACAGGGCTTTATAGAAGCGTATACATGGATATAATCGGATGCATTATAAGCGGCGTCAGGCTCGACAGATTGACATTCAAATTGGTCGACGCCCAGTTTAATTCCCCCGCCGAGTGGGAGTCCGGTGAAGTTAAGTGCTTATCTGCTTTGGAAGTTTATGCAACTTGCCGCCTGTTGGAAGACGATGTCAATACCGACCTCAAAAAGCGGGTTATAGGAGACGGCGATGATAAATGGCGCAACCTGCAGCTTAGAATTACGCCAAAAGGTATAAGCGGCAGCGGCGAGTATAGCGTGAGACTTCTTTTATCTTTTAATATACTGATTGAGATAGAAAGTAAATTGCGTATTGTCGAAGGCAAGGAAGTCTGGCTTCTGGATCCATTATTGAGACTAAACAGGCTTGATGTCCCCGATTACGTGACAAATATGGCGCTTGATCAGATACAGCCGCTTTTAAAATTGAAAACGCTTCCCTTTCCGTTGAAGCTCAATAAGATAACTTTTAAGGAAAAAGAAGCGCTTTTTGAAACTCGTGTCCTTCCAAGCAAAATCGAAGGCATAACCTATACTTACGTCAAATAAAATGTATCACACAGATAAAATAAGATATTTTTGGGTTGGCCTGACTGCTCTTCTTCAAGGATTTCTGCTGTGGGTAAACTATAGCGGGCAAACAGTTGTTCCGTTGCTGCGAGATTTGGTGCAGGTACAGGTTCAAGCTGACGCTTTAGCGGACAGGATGAACATGTTTTCTTCCATCCCGCTTTCAATTATAGTTATAATACCGTTGATCCTTTGGCTTTCACAGGATCACTGGGGCAGAAGGCTCGCGCGTTTCATCGGCGGGTTATTTATAGTTTTAGGCTTATTTAGGCTTCACTGGTTTTGGTCTTTGGTGTCCGTTTCGAATGTTGTTATTCCAGCGACTGTATCGAACACAAATTTTGTAGCCGTTTGTATAGCAGTATTTTTTATGTTGCCCTATTTTCAGTGCAGGATAGCAAGTTGGAACTGGCGCATTCCATATTCCGAGATATTTTTTCAGTTTTGCCGTAATGTATTCCTGCTTTTTCAAGCCGGCGTCGCGACAGGGCTTTTTTGGCTATTATTGCGTATTTCAACGGGACTTTTTGAAATAACCGGATTTACAGCTCTTTCAACGTATATATTTGATCCGCTCATATTTTGCATTTTAACCAGTTTCACGGTTGCTGTTTCAATAACTCTTGGACTAAAACGTCCTGGAATTGATTCTGTAGGCAGGTGGATACTATCTATTCTGGCGTGGTTATTGCCTCCTTTTGCCATAGTTTCGATCATATTCATTTGTTATTTGCCTTTTTCCGGGTTAAAGCCATTATTGGACACCGGGCAAGCGAGCACTCTGATGCTTTTGCTTCAAATCGCCATGATATGCCTTGCAAACGCGGCCTGGCTTGATGGAAGCAGGATCCCTTTTGCCATATCCATAAATATTGCGGCAAAAGCCGGATTATTTACGCTACCATTTTACTCAGCCCTTTGCATATATTCTCTAAGCTTGAGAATAGGTCAATACGGATGGAGCGTGGATAGAATTGAAGCAGCTGCAATTCTTGTAATTATAGCTATTTGGGGAATTGGTTATGCGTTAATGATAGCTGCAGGAAAATGGCCGAAGATGATAGGAAAAGTAAATATCTCTGTAATTCTGATTTTATGTGTGCTCATAACTTTGATGAATACTCCTGTTTTAGATACTCGAAGGCTCACTGCAAACAATCAGGTTGCGCGGCTCATGAATGAAGATATAAAACCATCCGATTTTGATTTTCGTTACGTTCGTTTTAACCTGGGACGCTTTGGATATGAAGCTCTGTTGCCGTTACAACAGCTAACAGGGTCAGTTAGCGCTGATAGGATAAGGACTAAAGTAATAGAAGTCCTCAATATGAAACCAGAGGCGCCCGACTCGCTACGTATTCCAACGGAAAGAGAACGGCGGATTATGCTGGATTTAGCCAACATAATACCGGATGATCAGCTTATCTCAGAAAAAATAAGAAGGCAAATTTTTGATGGATGGGGAAAAGAAGAGCTTTCGTTTCTGCAAGGAGAAAAAAACTTTAAAATATCTTTTATCGTAGGAAATTTCGCCGGGGAAAAGACTCGAAGCAGCAAAGATTTGATTTTAGCAACTCCTTTTGGAATGGTGCTTTACGAAATTGCATCGGATGATATTTTGAAATATTCCGGAACGCTTATGTTAGAAAAAAAACAGTAGAATTTTAAGGGGGAATTATTATGCCAGGATTTGAACTTTTTGACCAAAGAGAAATTGACGCTGTAACTGATGTAATAAAAAGAAAAATGGTTCATCGCTACTCCTTTGTGAGGACAAGAGACGAAATATACAAGTGCGAGGAGTTTGAAAACGCCGTCGCGCAGAAAATGGGGGCGAAATATTGCCTTGCAGTCAATAACGGATCGGCGGCTTTGTATATAGCGTTGAAGAATAGCGGGCTTGAGCCGGGAGATGAAGTCATAACGACTCCTTTCACATTCATAGCCAGCATTGAGGCAATTCTGCAATGCGGGCTTATACCGGTTCTCGCCGAAATAGACGAATCTCTTAATCTGAACCCGGAGGGAGTTGCTGATTACATAACCGACAGGACACGCGCTATAATGCCGGTTCATATGTTTGGCGGGTGCGCCGATTTGGACGCTTTTCAGGAGATATGTTTAGATAACGGACTTTCCCTGTTTGAGGATGCATGTCAGGCTATAGGGGCGAAATACCACGGTAAATTCTCCGGAACAATAGGAAAATGGGGGGCTTACAGTCTTGACCCTTATAAAGTTATTACGGTCGGAGAGGGCGGACTCATCCTTACTGACGATGAATCGCTTTATCACAGGATGGAGTACTATCATGATCATGGACATATTCATAGTAAAATAATCGAAAGAGGCGCCGAAGGGAAGGCTTGCCTTGGTTTTAACTTCAGAATGAGCGAAATTGAAGGCGCGCTAGGATTAGTTCAGTTGTCAAAGATTGATACTGCTCTTGAACGAATGAAAAACAACAGGGATAGAGTACTAAATGAAGTTGGAGCAATTGACGGGCTAAAGCTCCGCAATTGTTCCGACGCGGACGGGGAGATAGCAATGAATATAATTTACCTGCTTCCCGACGCCAGTATCGCCCGCAAATTCCAAAACGCGGCAAAAGAGCTTGGAGTTGCTTGCGGCAACTTTTCCGATAATAGCTGGCATTATGCGCGCCATTGGGAAGTATTAAGGGATTATTCCGCGAAGCTTCGGGCAAATTCCGGCTGCAACTGTGACTCATGTAATTCTTACCCGCTCTACCGCCCGAATGAATGGCCTGTAACTCAGTCAATACTTGAGCGTACAGCCGTTTTCGGTATTGACGTCAATATGAGCGATGAAAGTATAAACCTCATGATAAAAGCAATAAAGCATGGGGCGAAAACGATATAGTTAGAAGTGAGGAGTTAGTAGTTAAAAACAAAAATGGCCTCACTCCTCACTCCACTTCACACTGTTTTACTTATCGCTCGCCTGTCGCCGCTCGCCACTCGTCTGTCGCCGTTGTGTTTTTGCGAGCACGTTTTCAGCATCAAGCTATATAGGTTGCGCAACATGCCAATCAAATCCAAGCCGCTGAAATCCGGCGAGTCGTCTCCGATACCCAGTAAAAAACGGCTGGAGAAAGTATATATTAAGCTGGAATGCGTTTTTGTCCAAAAATCAGAATTCGTGTCCGAGTTAATTATCCTTAATTCTTTCAATTTGCTTATGATTGACTCGAAGACTTTCTCAGTATCATTAATAATATGTTCGCTCATAAATTTGCGAACAATGGGATTGCGGTACTGTTCCTGCAGAATTACGCAAAGTTCCTCTTTATAATACTCCTCCAATCCCTCGGGGAAAATAAGCGTCATACATGACAGTATACCTTCTGCGGTCGGGTTTTTTTCAAGCAAGGACAGCTTATACTGTCCAAAGGAACTGATTTGTTCAGCATATTCGTTAAGTATGAATTCCAGTATGGCGCTCTTTGACGGGAAATGATTATATATGGAAGATTCCTTTACACCAACAAACAACGCCAGCTCACGAATGCTCGTTTCCGTATAGCCTTTTACAGCAAACAGATGTATGGCATTCTCCAATACTCTTTGCTTAGTTGATATCTTCTCTTTTATATTATCCAATTTGATTACTCGCTTTTCACTATGTTAAGTACGTGCCAACAAAACAAAATTATTCTTCAGATAAAGGCTTTATGTAGCTTCATTTTTTGATTCAGAACAATAAGAGGTACGCTTGACCCTCAATACTTTATTCTTACCCGCTAACTGCTCCTGAGCATACGTCAACAGAATAACTGGAGCAAAATTTATTATTCAGCCTATGAAAGTTTTCGCTATGTCTTTATATACCGTTTTTACAAAATTCACGTTTGATAAGTATTAAATATGTGTTCAACTTTTTCACGTGGAAGATGATTTACGAAAGTTCCTGATTTTTCTTAAGTGCATAACGTAAATCCAATTCGTGCTTCAACGTTGCGGAGGTCCATCTGACAATTCACTATGCGCAATTTACAAATGCCCGTTGGTGGTGGCTGAGAAGTATTATATTAAATATGTTATTGTTTATTTTAATAATTTAAAAAAATCTTAGTTTATATGATAGCATGTTTGGTCACAAAATTGTGAAAAAGCAGGAATGATTATTAAAAAAAGTAACAATATGTTTACTTTGGATTGAATTCTATGTGATTGGTTTCTCTTGACGATTGGACAGTTTTTCCGGCAAAACTATAATGATTGACGCAGTCAAATATTTCCTTCCGGTTAAAAGCCTTGGATGTTTCCAGCGCCGCATGTTTTCAGCATTATACTGCACATATCGCGCATCAGATCCATTTCAGCAAAACTTGGCAAGCAACACCCGATACCCAGCAACATGCGGCTGGCAGACGTATATATCAAGCTTGAGAAAATTTTTACCCAAAAATCAGGGTCCGTGTCTGCACGCAGAACTTCAAGCTCCTTTAGTCTATTTATAATGTTCAAAAAAATATGCTCAGTGCTCAAGATAAGGCATTCAGACACAAAACTTCGAACAATGGGGTTGCGGTGTTGTTCTTGCAGTATTACATAAAGCTTCTTTGCATAATACTCCGCCTTACCGTCAGGATAAACAAGCTCCACACAAGACAATATTTCATCAACAGTCGGGTTGCATTTAAGCTCGGACAGTTTTTCCTGCCTGAAGAAGTTTGATGAGACCAGCAAACTATACTCTTCCAGAATGTATTCCAGTATTGAATTCTTTGACGGGAAATGATTGTATATGGAAGCCTCCGTCACTCCTATGAGTGACGCTATTTCACGAATGGTCGTCTCCGTATAGCCTTTCATGGAAAACAGATGAGTGGCGCTATCCAAAATTCTTTGTTTTGTTGATATCTTCTTCCGCTTTTCAGCCAAGTTGCTGACCTGGCTACTATCCAAGCTATTCAATTCAATATCTCCCTTTTATAACATTACTTCATTATTTCTATAAAATCAAATAATGCTTTTAAATTTCAATATTAATAAATATTATCTGTTGTGCAAAATATTAAACTATTATTTCTATAGAAATAGAAAATAAATATATTTTTAGTATTTTCTTATTTTACTAACGTTAGTTTCTTAATAATAACAAAAAGCAAGAACTAACGCAAGTTAGTTCTTGCTAAAAATTTGATAAATATTATCAAAAATTGTATTTGAATTTTCGTTAAAATAAAAAAATAAGAACTAGCGCATGTTAGTTTACTCAAATATATGTTAATAATTATTAAAATGTATTTATATTTTTGTCAAATACGTAAATTGTTTCCTAAAAAATGCTGCAGTTTTTCCAGCACCTCGTCAATATCAATGGGTTTCCCTATATGATCGTTCATACCGGCTTCAAGGCATTTTTCAATATCTTCGCGGAATGCGTTCGCTGTCATGGCAACAATCGGAATCTTCTTTGCCCGTGGAGCATCAAGTCCGCGTATCTGCCTCGTCGCCTCATACCCGTCCATTTCCGGCATCTGTACGTCCATAATTATCATATCGTATTTCTGAGGTTCTTTTTTGAATAATCGTACAGCTTCAGCGCCGTTTACCGCGCAATCTATTTCCAAAAGCGTGGGGGCAAGCAAGGTTGTAACTATCTCACGGTTTATTTCCACATCCTCCGCGAGCAGTATATGCTTTCCCTTAAAAATACAAGAGCTGGCTCCGGCTGCTTCTTCCAGCTGCTGTTTAATAGCGCCGAGAAATTCATTGATGACATCCGTAATAACGGACGGAAACAAAGGCTTTGGCAGAAATCTGTCAATACCTGCTTTCTTTGCTTTTTCCTTGATATCTCCCCATTCAACGGCGGAAATCATTGCTACAACAGTCTTCTTTTTATCAGGTTCTATAGCTCTTAAGCCAATAGCAAGCTGCAAAGCGTCTACGTCGGCCATTTTCCAGTCTATAAAATAGAGGTCATAAGCTCCATTCTTACGGACAATGTCTAACGCTTCAGAACCGTATGAGGCGGTGTCACAAATCGCGCCGAAACTCTCCGTGAAATTTTTCACATATCCCAATATACCGGTATTGTCGTCGACTACGAGAATACGAAGGTTCTTCCAGTTTGTATTTTTGAGTTCGAGCTCATATTTCTGTGTGTCGCCTCGTCTCATCTTTGCTGTAAAAACAAATGTAGATCCTTTGTCGAGCTCGGATTCTACCCATATCTTTCCGCCCATCATTTCGAGAATGCTTTTTGATATTGAAAGCCCGAGACCTGTACCGCCGAATTTCTGAGATGTATTGTTTTCTGCCTGCTGGAATGGTTGGAAGAGACGTTTTTGTTGTTCATTGCTTATGCCTATGCCAGAGTCGACGACCTCAATTTGAATTTCACAAACGCCGTCTACTTCATTTAGAAAATGAATATTAAGGCATACGGAGCCTCTATGCGGCGTAAATTTGATAGCATTGCCCAGCAGGTTTGTGATGACTTGCGCTAACCGCTGATCATCTCCGATCAATACAGGAGGTACATCTCTATCCATATATAAATTGAATTTCTGTTTCTTTTCGTCCAAGCGAAACGATACGACGCTAAAGACCCTCTTTAGCATTTTTTCAAAGCTGAATTCTTTATCGGACAGCTCAAACTTGCCGGCTTCTATTTTTGACATATCGAGGATATCGTTTATGATACCGAGCAAATGCGTCGAGGCGTCCTCTATTTTTCCAAAAGCATATTTTGCGCGTTCAGCATCGTTCGAGGCTTTTCCTATGGCGGTCATGCCTATTATGGCGTTCATTGGCGTGCGTATTTCGTGGCTCATATTTGCCAGAAAACTACTCTTTGCCCGGTTTGCGATTGCCGCTTCCGCGTTCTGTTTTGCCATTTCTTCAACGTTCGTTATGTCCTGAACAATTTCGATAAATCCCGAAATTTCACCGTCCATGTTCTTCAATATCTCGACGTCGACCTTGTGAGAGCGTCCTTTTTGCTTAAAATACGTCTGTTTCAAACCCCGTTTTGCACAGGCTATTCCGCAATCTTGAGTATTGCAAATGTGGGCATTCCAATTACTGCAAGGCTTGCCTATCATATCTTCGAACTTTGTCTCCAAAAAATCCTCTACTGCTTTATTGACAAACGTCCAATTCATATCTGCGTTAGTCACCGTGATAGGAAGCGGGGTTGCGTCAAGAATGGACTTATACCAATGAGCCATTTCCTGGCGTTCCAGTAATATTACATCAAGTTTAGCCATCAGCGTGTTGAACCATCTGGCCAATTCACCGATTTCATCCTTCTGGCGGCTGGGAATTTGCTCGCTGAGAACAGCCTGATCCTCTGCGATGTCCTTAATTTTCGCCTTGATCATATTTAGCGGACGTATGACGGTAAAGCGCACTCCCAGCAGAAGCGCAAAAGTAGGTACTACGGCCATGCCCGAAAGCATAAGAGTCAGAATTATCTCGGCTGTTCTCGCAAGCATAGATACTTCATCTGTGTTCATGGCGCAAACCAGAACTCCGAGTTGCGTCCCGCGGTAATCTCTAATGGGGAGCGTTGCGAGAGCAGTAGTTCCATAGTATTCAAAGATGCGTTCGTTTCGTCCTCTCAACAATAATTCGGGAGTGATAAGTTCATCAATGGCGTTGTCATTTGGTAATGTAGCGCGCACAAAATCTCCCTTGTGCGGGTTCTTTTCCGGATCCTGCATTTCTGTTGCAATGGCAACCGGGTTTTGCGCGTCTGCAGCAATGGAAATCCGCTCTTTATTCACATAAAGGACAAGGTCTAGTTTCCTTTCTTCCATTACAACGTCAAGAATCGAATTGAAGTCCTGAAGTACTTCCGCGCTTCCGAGCAGCTTACCGTGCTTATCTACAATGGGAATTATCCCGCGGATAGCAAAGCCGCCGCTCCCAAGCTCTATACCCATGACAACTTCGCCATTCTTGAGCACGTCTAAAATCGTGGAGCGGTACGAGGTCAAGTCATCGGAAATATCGATATCTTCTCCGTCTATCCTTGTCTGTTTATCGCGCCACAAGCGAACCAGACTGCGGGCATTGGGTAAATGGAAATGTAATTGCAGCTTAGTTCCAAGTATATCTCTGTAGCTGTCCAGCATTATGGATAGTTCTTTCCGAAGCAGTTCGCGCGCAGCTTGGGATTGCGGCGAATAGGGGTCGTCAATATTTCCGCTGAAAGCCAATTCATACGCCTGCATTACTACCGGCAGGCGCGTGAACAACGAAGTCTGTTTCATTGCCTCACGCGCGTTGATTTCTATTTCAGTATTTATGCGATTGAAACAGTTATCCACAACATCCATAACATGTTGTTTGCGCATACCGACAAATGAAGAATCAATAACTCTATAGCTTATTAGGCCAAGACATACGACAATGAGTATTTGCGGAATTGCAAGTTTCCAGACAAGTTTCATGGCATTTGTCCCCTTTATAATACTGTTTTCCGTAAAATATTACATTAGGTTCAAGGTTTAATTCGGGAGTATTTTTCCCACACTTTATACTATCCATAGTATAGTCATTAATCTTTATACAAACGAGGGGTTATTTAAATGATAGAAATACGTGGAAAACTCACGCCGCATGCTTCTCAACGTGCTGAAAAAAATCGCGGCGGTGAAAATTCAAAAAGATTTTAAGGCAAGAGAATAGTTACAAGGGATCAATTTCAGTTCTTACTCCATATCCTTTAAAGCTCTCCCAATTGTATATGGTAAAATTATTTTTTCCCTTTTCTTTGCTAATGTACAAAGCCGTATCGGCGTTCCTATATAATTCGTCAAGCGTATTTCCATGCTTTGGGAAAAGGGCTATGCCTATACTTGAGGATATTTCGCATGAAATGCCTTTTTCTTCAAATATTCTATGAAACAGTCTACATATTTCTTTGGCTTTTTCATCAATAAAACTCTCTGAATACAGTTTTTTCAAAAAGACAAAAAATTCATCTCCGCCTATTCGCCCAACAACGTCATTAGCACGAAATACTGATTTTAGATCTTCGGCAAGTTTTTTGAGCACCAAGTCTCCGTAGAGATGTCCAAACATGTCGTTGACATTCTTAAAATTGTCAATATCTATTATCATCAATGCTCCCAGGCTGCTATCATAGTTATGAATCCAATCATTTATTAACTTCTCTGTAGTGGTCTTATTATAAAGACCTGTCATTTGGTCTTTTTCAGCTTTATCAATAAGTTCCGCCTCTTTCCGTTTCTGCTCGCTTATATCGATAATCGAAACTATAGCGCAAATATCCTTGGTCGAAGGCGATTCATAGAGTTTATATCTAAAGTACAGCCATTTTTCAGTTTTGTCATGCTCGGTTATTTTGTATTCAAAAGCAGGATCAGTTGTACCGGATATAAATAAAGAGATAAGGTTATTCGGATTATTCTTGAGCATAAGCTCGTTCATGTTATCAACATGAAAATAATCACGCGCAATTAATCGTAAAATATTTTGATAATTATTTTCGCTTTCAATATTTGTTGTAGACAGTATTTCTTCATATCCGCTCAAATAAAAATTCTTTGAGAGATTTATATCACATTTAAAGATGTACTCTGAATCAATGGAGCTTTTATACTTCTGTACTTCATTATATTTATTCTCCATCTCTTTTTTATCGTTTATTATTTCTATTATCCCCAAACCTTTAACAGGGATATTCTTTTTGTTAAAAAAGGAAAATGAAGAGAAAAGGCACCAAATGAATTTCCCCGAATTATCTTTTATTCTCATCTCTTCTGTGACTACAGGAACGCCTTTTCTTATGTCTTCGAAAAATTTTATAAAAGCGGCAGAGCTTTCAGGGTGTACAACCCCGCTTTCAATTGCACTTAATGGAAGCCCTTTCTCAATGGGTTTCCTGTGAAACACTTCTTCAAATTTTGCAGAGAACTTTGTTACCTCATCTGTTATGTTGTAATCAAAAAATATGTCCTCGCTACGCTTGAGAATTAAATCCAGTTTTTTCTCCTCAAAGTGCATTTCTTCATTATTTTTTGATATTTCGTCCATCATACTATTTACTAAATAACCAAATAAAATAAAAGCGATAGCAAGTATTATAAAAATTATAGCTATCAGAAAAACCATAGTAATACATTTTTTATTCAAGTCTATTGAGTTCTTGTCAATCACCCATTTGGGAACAACCAAATTGAAATACCAGTTATTTATACCAATCGGCATGGAATAAGAATATCTGTGCTCATCATTAAACGAATACGCGGCGAAATTTGGACGCCCATTGGAGATATTATCTTCAAGCTGTTCAATACTGTATCCTTGATCAAAAGTAAATTTTCTCATAATCTCTAAATAGTCGTCTTGATACACTAATACATTATAATTATCTGAATAAGTCAAATACTTTCCTTTGCTGTCAAACAGAGTACAGTATCCTTCTCCGTCAAAAAGCATGGTATTCAAGTTGCGTCTTAGGGCTTCCGGATATAAAACTCCCCGCACTGCGCCTGCTACTGAGCCATAATTCATTATCGGGCAAATTATTTCTATTGATATAGTATTATCAAAACTTGATTTCAAAACGTCAGTTACTTTATACCCATTAATTTCAACGTCTTTTAAATAATCAATATCTTTTATTTTTGATACGTCTCCCTCACTCGTATAGCTGTCGCAGCTCAAAACGTCAACCACAATATAATTAAATTGAGTACCTTTCGCAACGTCTTTTATAAAATCTTTTACCACATCATGACTTAAGCTTTCATATTTCGATAGCCTGCTCGCTAAACCTCTAATATGCTCAATCTGTATTTTCATGATGTTTTTTACATAACTGGCGCCTTGAAACGCCGTCTCTTTCAATCTTTCTTGACCTAAATTCATCTGATTGGAATTAATGCAAATGACAAATTCATACAACAGGAAACTTAACATTATTGCAGCAATCATAAATAATAATGAAGATAATGTAATTATTAGTTTTTTACGTAGCAGAAAATTCTTCATGAATTATTACCTTTCTAGATTTAGTTAGTTTAATAATTATAACATAAAATGACTTTCTATAAACAAACACTAATTAATATATTTCAAAAAAAAGAATATATTTCATAATTGGCGATATATTAAATAACAACAAAAAACAAAAGGCTGGCGCTGTAACAAAAACGGAACTCCTGATAAAAATCAAGGCGCCTTTTTAATCTCTATTCCCTTTTTTTCAAGCTGAGTAACTTTCTGTAAAACACGTTCTATTGTTCCTTGAATATCAAGCCTGTACTTGTTCCACGGGAACGAAGGGGCTGAAGCTATGTAAATCTTTCTATCAAGTTCTTCTTCCCAATGCGTTAGGTAAGTTTCTGCTATATATTCAGCAACATACGGGTTAGTTTCTATTAAAGCGGCTTTAGTATGATTGGCATGCCCTATTTTTCGAAGAAAACGCTTTAGTGAAAGTGCTATTGTATCCTCATTTAAAACATAGCCGGTCTCGCCGCAACACGGACAAGAACGCATAAGAAGCGATCTCAGATCTGCTCTGCTACGCTTTCGCGTAAGCTCAACCAATCCAAGCTGGGTAACGCTAAAGACGCGTGCTCTGCACTTGTCCATTTGAAAAACGGATTCCAATTTTTCAATGAGCAGCTTCCTGTCTTCTTCAAGCTCCATATCTATGAAGTCAATGACTACTATGCCCCCAATTGCGCGAAGTTTCAGCTGGCGCGCTATTTCAGAGGCAGCTTCAATATTGGTGTCCATTATTGTATGCCTGAGGTCGGTCTTTCCCACATATTTTCCAGTATTTACGTCGATAACTGTAAGCGCTTCAGACTGTTCGATCATAAGCCATGCTCCGGATTTTAACCAGACTTTCCGGGAAAGGGCGGCTTCAATATCCTGCTCTATATTGTAAAATTCAAAAATCGGAGTAATGCCTCCGTACAAAGTCACTTCAGGGGTATTGTCTCCATAAAGGATTGACAGGTAACTCTTTACATTCTCCTCTTCCTCTTCATTGTCAACCACTATCTCAGATACATTCCCGGTTAGCTCATCCCGAAGAACACGCCCCAGAAGCCCCGGATCACGGTACAAAAGACATGGGGAAGATTGTTTCTTCGAGTTATATTCAATTTCACTCCAAAGGCTGCACAAAGATTCAACGTCCTGAATAAGGGCTTCCTCGCTTATATTTTCTGCAGCAGTCCTTATTATTACGCCGTAGTTTTCTCCTCTGAGTTTTTTCGCCATGGATTTTAAACGCTTACGCTCTTCTTCGCTTGATATTCGCCTTGACACTCCGCTCTCTTTTCCACCGGGAATAAGCACCATATACCTTCCGGCTAAAGAAACTCGCGTTGTGACCCTTGCGCCTTTGTTTTTCCGCGCAGTCTTTGTCACTTGAACTATTATTTCCTGATTCTGCTTGATACTGAACCCTTTGACATCATTGAGGTATAAAAAAGCATTTCGCCCGTCGCCTAAATTGACAAAAGCAGCTCCTATTCCGTTCAGAACGCTTTCAACCCGCGCTTTATAAATTTCTCCGGCTTTCTGGTTTTCCCATAGTCTCTCAATAAAGACTTCAGCAAGACGATCGTCTTCCAGAATAGCAACGCGCACTTCCTCGTTTTCTATGGTATTTGCAATTATTTTTCTATCCAAATTTGTTCTCCTCTTGGAATTGTTTTTATATCTTTTTATATTTTCATAACTAAATGCTTATTGCTGAGCTCCCACTCTTACCCTGACGATGCGCAATTCATGCCATCCCTGAACCGCGTTTTCTGTTATGAGTTCCCGAACTATCGCTCCCAGCGCAACAACGCTATTATTGACGGTGAACCTTATAAATTCTCCTTCATCCCGGCAATCTATGAACTTATTCTCCGCAATTTTGAACAGGGCTTCTCTTACTGAATCCATCCTGTCAGCCGTGCTGGATTTCAACAGATATTCTGATACCGGGCAGCTTTTATTCAAAGAAGGGCTTCCGTCCGGAATTTCTGTAAAATCATTAAGCTTAAACCCCGTTGGCATATTATCGCTCCATGCTTTAAACTCAGAGTCGGAGAGGTTGCCGGTGAGCCAAATATCAACAGGTTCCATCAACGCGACAACTCCAACCGGCAATTCAGACGCGAAGCTCATTTTTGCGTGAGGAGAGAATCCTTCAGTCATTTGGAAAATTATGGGCATCAACCCGCAATCTTCGTTCTTTGAATGAGAAGCGCGGTTGGCCGCTCTTGTTAATACCGTCGGTAGTACTATGTGTGGAATGAAACAAGCCGGCCCTCGTTTTTCATAAAATATCCTATAACGCGGCATTGTCGTTATTCTCCATTCCTTGACCCCGTAAATTACATCCATGTTCCTGCAGTCCGCAGCCGCTGCAGGCAGTTTTGCAGCCGGGGGTATATTTTTCAGAATGCGCACTGTTTCTTTCTCTCAACAAAAAATCTTTCGTAACCCCCATATCTATGAAATCCCAACTGAAATTTTCTGACAAATTCCTTTCCCCGGTATACTGCAGAGTGTCAACTTGAGCTCTCTCAAAAGCTCTATTCCACCTGTCCAAATCAAACGTTTCAGTCCAGTTGTCGAACCTTGCGCCATCGCGCCACGCGAACTCCAACGCGTCGGCGAGCCTTATGTCTCCTCTCGCGAACACTCCCTCCAGAAAAGTCTGTTCCGGGGAATGATAATTCATTGTCACGCTCCTGTTTCTGTTTTTCCCCTTTATCAAGCGTCCTTTTTCCCTTAGTTCAGTTATGGAATTTTGTCTTTCCCATTGGAAAGGAGTATGCGCCTTCGGAACAAATCCGGCCACTGAAACGGATACCTCAGCTCGCTTATTCTTCTGCGCGCGCGCTATTCGCAAAGCTCTTCCCGCTATTTCCACTATGCCTTCGAGGTCTTCTTCCGTCTCCGTCGGAAGCCCCATCATGAAATAAAGTTTTATCCTGCTCCAGCCCTTAGAAAAAGCGAACATTAAGGATGACTCTATATCTTCGTCCTTGATTCCTTTATTTATTACGTCTCTCAATCTTTGAGTCCCCGCTTCGGGAGCAAAAGTCAATGAGCCGCGCTTTACGCTCTCCATCCCGGCTGCAAGCTCAACGGAAAACGCGTCCATACGGAGACTTGGTAAACTAATCTTAAATCTCCCGCGTTTATCAGCGTTCTCTGAAAGAGTCTCAAGAACTTGCTTTATACCGGTATAGTCGCAAGAAGCAAGCGAAAGCAACCCCGCTTCTTCCCATCCTGTCTTTGCAATTAAACTATTGACTCCTTCCACCACTTCCTCAACTTTACGTTCGCGAACGGGCCGCGTCACCATTCCGGCTTGACAGAAACGGCAGCCTCTAGAACATCCGCGGAACAATTCAACAACCGCTCTGTCATGAACTATGGAAGCGGAAGGAACTATGAGGCTGTCAGGAACAGGCGGCATACAGTATGAGAAGACGCGTTTCACCTTTACGCCGGTATTTAAGCCAATAGAAGGGACGTACACCCCCGGAATTTTCGAACACGCGTCAAGGCGCGCCTCCCTCTTTTCCCCTTTTGTCTCAATAATGCATGAACAAAGCTCCGGCAGCATCTCCTCGCCATCTCCAAAACATAAGATATCGAAAAAAGGAGAAATAATACCCGGAACAAAGGCGCCCACGCCTCCTCCTATGATAAGAGGATCTTTTGAGTTTCTATCGGAAGACCTGACAGGAATACAGGACAAATCCAGCATGGTGAGAATATTGGTGTAACTGAGCTCGTGCTGCAGCGTAAAACCAATTGCATCAAATAAATTTAATGGAATTTTATTCTCAACGGAGACGAGAGGAAGGGATGATTTACGAAGCAACGTCTCCATATCCGTCCACGGGCAATAAACACGGTCAGAAAGCACATTTGGGAGGTTATTCAAGAGATTTTCCAGCAATTGAAATCCGTAATAACTCATTCCTATCTCATAGACGTCAGGAAATGCAAGGCAAAACAGCAGCATTTGGCTTCTTCTTTCAGATGAGAGCAAGCCTGCTGAAAGTTTTACATCCGCATTTGCACGTTCGCTTTCCGCTTTTTTAAGATTTACCGCCCATTCGCTCCCGCTGTAGCGGGAAGGGCGCTTGACTTGCGCGAGTAAGCTCCAGTACGGATCTTTAAATTCTGGATACATTCGGCCTTTATGCCTCTATCTTGTATAATTTTATATTGGAAATATGTATACTGGATACAAATCCAAGAGCAATTAAAACAGAGACCATCGCGCTTCCTCCGTAGCTGAACAAAGGCAATGGAAGCCCAGTCACCGGCAAAAGCCCCATGCTCATCCCAATGCTTTCAAACATCTGAAACCATATCCACGCGCTTATACATGACACTAAAATTTTGGAACGGGCGTCGCGGCTCTTCATTCCCGCTATTAATATCCGTATAAATAAAAAGCAGAAAAGCGACAGGACTATCAAGGAGCCGACAAAACCAAATTCTTCCGAGAATACACTAAAAATAAAGTCAGTATGCGCTTCCGGCAGAAAACGCAGTTTACTCTGCATCCCTTCTAGGTAGCCTTTTCCCCAGAGTCCTCCGGAACCGATGGCAATACGAGATTGCATGACGCTATAGCCAGCGCCGAGAGGATCGATTCCCGGATCAAGAAAAACAAGAAGCCTGTTTTTCTGGTATTCCTTCAGGAAGTTCCAACCTAACGGGATAAATAAAACTCCTAATACCATCGTGGTGAACAAATAACGTTTATGAGCCCCTGCGACAAAGAGCGCTATTAAAGTAATTGCAATGAAAACCATTGTGCTTCCAAGGTCAGGTTGTATGAAAACTAAAAATGCTATTGGAAATACGAGAAGCAATGCACCCAAATATGATTTTAAAGTAATAGGAGGGTTGCGGCTAAGATACTTTGAAAGCCCCAGGCAAACAGCTACTTTTGAAAACTCAGAAGGTTGAACGCCCCACCCGGCAATCGTAAACCAACGATGTGAACCCATCGATTTTGGAGCAAAAAGCAATGTAAACAACAAAACAAATAACAGAGCAAAATAAATAGGATAAGCATATTCAAATATTTTCTCGTGCCCAATAGCAATGATTGCCATAAAAGCTGCTATTGACACAGTTACGACAAATAATTGACGAGAGGAATAAGCTACTCCATTTCCTGAAAAGCCGGCGGCTGCGGTGAATATTGTCATAATGCCGGTAAAAATCAAGCAGGATAAAGCTGCAAACAGCCATTTATCCTGTTTAAGAAGTTTATCGCGAATTGATAACTCTGTTTCCGTCATTCTTTACTTCTCTTTAATTTTAAACTGCTTCCGCGTTTGACGTGAATGACGGGGATATTGACAGCAAGAGCCATTCCTCCGTCCTCTATTTCAATTTCAATCCGGGCTTCATCAATTTCCATATATTTTTTAAGCACTTTTACCATTTCGTGACGTAAAGTCAGAAGCAACTCCGGCGAAATATCCGTCCTGTCATGAGCAAGAATAATCTGAAGGCGTTCACGAGCCTTTTTTGCGGATGGAGTCGATTTTTCCTTTGGATCTTTCTTAGAGAAAGAATTTATTATCTTTTGAAAGAAAACGTTTAAGTTCATATCCGAGCTCCTCCTAAAACCCAAGTATTTTTCTGATGTTCCCAAGCAGACCTCTTGGTCTCGTATCAAAATTGATGAACGGAACATCATTTCCTAAAATACGTCCGGCAATATTCATATAAGCCCGGGCGGCAGGCGATTTACTCGCAAAAGCCATAGGTTCTCCGCGGTTTGCAGCTTTTATGACATTATCGTCTTCCGGAACAATTCCAATAAGTGTTATCGCTAAGATTTCAATTATATCCGGCACGTCCAGCATATCTCCGCCGCGCACCATATCAGGGCGTAATCGATTTACGATAAGCCGGATAGGGGACTTGCCCATAGATTCAAGCATTCCGATTATTCTATCTGCGTCACGAACGGAAGGCACCTCTGGAGTGACCACAATAAGCGCCTCATCCGCTCCAACGGCGGCATTCTTAAATCCTCCCTCAATGCCGGCGGGACAGTCTAACAGAATGTAATCAAACTCTTCCCTTAACATACCGCAAAGTTTAATCATCTGTGACTGATTTACAGCGTCTTTTGTCCTGGTTTGAGCAGCGGGAAGCAGATACAATGAATCAACCCTTTTATCTCTGACAAGAGCCTGGTTTAGTCTGCAGTTTCCTTCCAATACATCGACAAAGTTATAAACAACTCTGTTTTCAAGCCCCATTATCACATCAAGATTTCGGAGCCCAATATCGGCGTCTACAGCTACAACCCTTTTTCCCAGTTTTGCCAATGCTACGGCAATATTTGACGTAGAGGTCGTCTTGCCGACTCCTCCTTTACCAGATGTAACGACAATCACATGGGATTCATTTTTTTCAATCTTTTGCTGTTCTATTTGAAGCTCCGTCTTCTGAGAGTTTTCAGCAGATACTCGTTCTCCCAATTCAATCCCTCCTATCTATGAATTACAGTTCCCTAATAATTAAGGAACTTTTTTCCAAAAATATAAATACTGATTTTCCCCACCAGGGCATTTGAGAACCAATTTTAGAGTTCATAAGGTTTCCAAGCCTTATTTGCTGAGGCTCAAATGAATGAGCGAATATATAAGCTTCACTGCCTCCCCGGACATTGACTCCGGCGTGCGCCAATCCCTTAAGCTTGCCAAATATTAAAATACTTCCGCTTGCAATGATTTCAGCACCGTTATTCACATGTCCGAATACCGTAACATCACCGTCGTGTTCAATTTTCTCCCCTGACCTTAGAGATCGGCGTATAATCAGAGGAGGGAGCACATATTCATTTCTTTGATTAATCATTTCTTCCGGCTCTTCTTCCGGCTCTTCTTCCGGTTGTTTTTCAGGTTCTTCTTCCGGTTGTTTTTCAGGCGCCGGGCAATACTCGCCGACAGGGAATTTTGCCGCCTTAAGTTTATCAAGAGTTTCCTGATGAGACGAACTCCATGACAATATGTTAAGATTCTTATTCCATACAAGCTCCTTAAAAAGCTTACTGATTAACGAACCACTGCATTTCCTTGACTGCAAATCTACAATGACGCCATCCCCTGTCGCAAGCAAAAAGCTTTGCGCAGGAAGCTCGCGTATGTCTTTTATAATTTGTATATCGCGCGCGTCTTCGGATATGTGAATTCTAATTCCGTATTTGGCGCCTTTTAGAACGATTGAACTGTCTTTAACCATATGTTCCTCCCTTAGAACCCATAAATCCGCACATTACTATTTATTAAGCAGGTAAGCCAAAAGCTGACCTGCTATCGGAGCGGCCGCGCTTCCTCCTCCAACTCCGGCCTCCTCTATCATAATTGAAACAACATAAACAGGTTGCTTCGCTGGAGCATATGCTACAAACAGCGCGTGGTCCGCTCCATGAGAATTCTGCGCCGTCCCTGTTTTTCCCGCTATTTCCAGACCGTAGATATTGGCGCGGGAGCCTGTGCCCGAACGAACAACAATGGATAATCCTCTCTGAACCAGAGCAAGATTATTCTTGTCTAATTTTAAATCAACCGGAGGTTTTGAATGACCTTCGACGATGTACGGAGTCACAAGGCGCCCTCCATTTGCTATCGTGGCATATAGCAGCGCAATTTGCAAGGGAGTTGTCGTGAGGTATCCTTGCCCTATAGAATAATTCACCGTGTCGCCCGGATACCATGGTTGTTTTAACCTACTTCTTTTCCAGTCCCGTCCGGCTGTATTCCCCGCCACTTCGCCCGGCATATCAAGACCGCTCGTCCTACCGAGCCCCAAAAGCTCAGTCCATTTCAAAATATTGTCTATCCCAAGACGGAGCCCCACCTGATAAAAATAAACATCGCAAGAATGTTGAAGAGCTGAGAGGACGTTCATTGTTCCATGCCCGCTGCGCCTCCAACAGCGGAATGTCCTTCCTCCGATGGTAAAACCGCCGCTGCAATTAAACGTCGTTTGCGGCGTGATTTTCTGCTCTGACAATGCTGCCAACGCCATAAGCGCTTTAAAAGTGGAAGCAGGCGGATATGTGCCGGATATGGCTCTGTTTATCATCGGCTTGTAAGGATTTGTTACGAGAGCTTGCCATTCCTGCGACGAGATTCCCCATGCAAGCGGATTATTGTCAAAAGCCGGAGAAGACGCCATTACAATTATAGCTCCATCACGCACATCCATTACAACAATAGCGCCGCGGTAGTCCTTCTCGTCAAACAGCCTAAAAGCCTCTTTTTGAGCAACAAGATCAAGAGTAAGATTTATGTTCTTACCCGGAATAGCTTTCCTCGTCTCAATGCTTTTTACCCTTCTTCCCCTCGCGTCAACTTCTATTGCCTCCTGCCCGACCTCTCCGCGCAAAATATCTTCATAGCTTTTTTCCACGCCATTTTTACCTATTATATCGCCGCCAATATAGCCTTTATCAGTATATTGCTTCAGTTCATTTTCGCTTATTTCCCCAACGTACCCCGTAATTAGAGATGCAAGCGTCCCCGCAGGATAAATACGGCGCCAAACAGGTATGGGAAAAAGCTCCGGCACAAAATCCGGATCCGATATTATCTCAGCCATCTGAGTCATGGCGAGATTTGTAGCCACTGTCACAACACGATATGGCGCCATATGCTGCTTCTTTATATTATTAATAAGATCAGCGGATGTTACGTTTATCCCTTGCCTCGTAAGAATCCCCGCGAACTTATCCAATATATCCCCTTTCATCAGGTCAAGAGGGTATCCCATGATGTTATAAGTAGTCTCATTCAGGGCAAGGGCAGCTCCGTTCTTGTCGAGAATCTCTCCCCTTGCCGACGGAAATCTTATCAGCCGCAGCCTGTTTTTTGTAGCAAGCGAGACATATTTATCGGTATTCACTACCTGAAAAAAATAAAGCCCTACTACCAGCACAATTACTGTGCATAACATAAAAAAACACCATAACTTGAGCCTTGAATCCACAACATCTTTCAGGTCAGGCATTTTTTAACTTCAACTTTCTGGCGTATAACAGGGAAAACACCGCCGCAAGAGGAATGGAATACGCCTGACAAATAAGCATTGATCTAAGGTAATGTTCAGCTTCAACATTCCACAAAAACAGCCCGGTGAAAAATCCGGGTAGCTGTGATATCCATAATATAATATAAACTATGATGGCGGTGTGCCCGCTTTCAGGAAACAAACTCCAAATCCATGTGGCGCAAAGAAAAGTTCCGGTGTATACAAATGCGTATATACCGGGTATCTCTATCCAGCGAAGATCCCATAAAATACCTCCGAGGAATAACACCCACAGTAATAGTATTTCATAACCTTGATCCCGTGAAAAATCAGAAAACTTGTTGTATAGAATACATAAAAGGAAAATATCCGGTACCAACAGCGCATCAAAAGTCAACACCGCCAATATATCCTGAATATACCAAGAAAGTACGGAGTTAAAAATCATCGTCTACGTCCCGTTATTTTCTTATAGTCCACCGAATATAGCCTTGACATGTCTGCTCCGATATTTATACGAATAGAATGAAAACCGTTAGGCGAAATGGAACTTTCCTCAGATATTTTCCCGATTCTTAATCCTGAAGGCAGTTTATCTCCTACAAGGGCTGTGCTTATATTCATTTCTCTTTCGATTCCTCTGTTTTCCGGAATAAACTGAAGCCATACATTACCCTCTCCATCACCGCAAATTACCCCGATGTCTCTAGTCTCTTCCACTACTGCCGGCAGCATAAGCGAAGACGATGTAATCAATTCGACCCTGGCTGAATCCTCTTCAACAAAGCTTATTCTCCCAACTAAGTAACCTTCCTTAAAAACAGCTCCCCCAACTGTTAATCCATCTTTTTTACCTGCGTTTATCCTGATTTCATTCCACCAGACAGTTGGAGCGCGCAGTATAACCTTAGCTGATTCTAAGTCGCGCGTTTCATCAATAAGTATTTTTTGGGTCACAATTTCAGCATTAAGCATGCGAAGTTTTTCATTTTCTCTTGTAAGCCCGTTTATTCTCGTAATAAGGCTGTTCTTGTCAGAATACCAGCCGGAGAAATCAAGCGCAGTATGCCTTGATACTAAAGCCGGATACTCCGGTATGTAAAGAATGTTACAAATAAAATTAGTGATATAAAAGTGCGACTCAGTTCTAGGGGCAATCCCAAGTAAAACAAGAGAGACCGATAAAGCTACAACTCCATGCACCCATTTAAAAGTTGATTGGTTATCCATAACCCGCTAACGCGCTCCTCTTTGCACAGTTAATATCATCCTTTTTCTTCCATCCAAATCATCAAGATATTTTCCAAGACCAAGCGCAACCGCAAAAAGAGGCTCTTCAGCAACAAAAACAGGGGTATTTAAAGTACATGAAAGGCGCTCTGCAAGCCCTCTAAGTTGAGCGACCCCTCCTGTAAGCACTATGCCATGATCCGCGATGTCCTTTGCCAACTCGGGCTTAGTCTGCTCAAGCGCAAATTTGATGACGTCCTCTATACGGGAAATAATTGGCTCTATTGACTCTCTGACTTCAACAGAGGTAACAGTGGCTATTCTCGGCAGTCCGCCTGACAGGTCGCGTCCCTTTACATGCATGGAAAGCTCCTCGTCAAGAGGAAGAACCGAACCTATTGCATTCTTCACTTCTTCCGCCGTAGTTTCCCCAATAAGCAGTCCATAATGCTGCCTCATCATATTTATCACGGCAATATCCATATTCTTGCCGGCTATGCGTTCAGATTTCTTAACGGAAGTTCCGCTGAGAGATATCACGGAGACTTCGCTCGTTCCTCCTCCAATATCAATTATCATTGATCCTCTTGGCTCGTCTATTGGTAATCCCACTCCTAAAGCGGCGGAAATCGGCTCTTCAATTACATAAGCTTCCCTGGCCCCGGCGCCGAGCGTAGCATCAATTACCGCTTTTCTCTCTACTTCGGTTATTTCAGCAGGGACTGATATTGCCACTCTCGGCCTTACATTGTATTTCCCTTCACTGGCTTCATGAATGCAATACCGGAGCAATTCTTCAGTCATATCGAAATTAGCTATTACTCCATCCTGTAACGGCCATATGGTCTCAACGCCCGCCGGAGTCTTCCCGTCCATTAGTTTTGCCTCGCGCCCGACAGCTATTATCTCCTGCCCGCCTCCGCGGGGTTTTTTTCTCAAAGCAACCATAGAAGGTTCGTTGAGGACAATTCCTTTGCCTTTTCCCTTACCTTTAACGTAAACTACAATATTTGTGGTTCCAAGATCTATTCCAATATCAAGTCCCCATAAATTAGAAAAAAAACTCAAATTTGTTCCCCTCTCATTTCATCATCATCTCGGCCAGAATGGATTCTTTCTCATCTCATCAAATAACGTCGTCCCCGGCCCATGCCCTGGAAAAACAACCAATTCAGGCGGAAGCGACGAAAGTTTTACCAGCGATTCGACTAAAGCGGAGTAATTACCGCCTGGCAGGTCTGTTCTTCCAACACTCTGTGCGAAAAGCGTGTCGCCTGAAAACAATGCGGTTTGCCCTTCTCTTTCTCCGATAAGCAAGCAAACGCTGCCTTCTGTGTGTCCCGGCGTCGCTATTACTTTTACCTTGATTTCGCCAAAAGACAATTCGTCTCCGTCTTCCAAATTTTTATATGCAGATATTCCACTGAAAATAAACCCGAGTCTTTGATTAATCTCTTTTTTCGGGTTTAATACCATTTCAGAGTCTCTTTTATTTATGTAAATTTCTCCCGCTACCATGTCTCGAAAACTTCTATCTTCCATGCCCGCCGTATGATCAATATGTCCATGCGTAAGAAGAATAGCCTTAAGTTCCAGTTTATTTACCTTTATCCAGTCCATTATAATATCAGTTTCTGCCGCCGGGTCGATGAAAACGGCATTTCCGTGGCGGTCTGAAATAAGGTATCCGTTCGTCCAAAAAGCTCCAAGAGCAAATCTTTTTACGTTCATTATGATTATCCTTCCGGAGTTTCCAGTATCAAAGTAACAGGACCGTCGTTTGCAATTTCTATTACCATATGCGTTTGAAACATTCCTGTTTTTACAGGTACTCCATAATTTTTAACTTTTTCAACAGTTAATTCATATAGCCTTTTTGCTTCTCCCGGAGGGGCGGCTTCAGTAAAAGACGGACGCCTGCCTTTTCGGCAATCCCCGTAAACTGTGAATTGCGAAACTAGAAGCATCTCTCCTTTTATATCAAGCAAGGAGCGATTCAGCTTTTCGTCTTCATCCTCAAAAACACGCAAGTTTACTAATTTTTCCGCTATCCATGCGGATTCTTTTTCGGTATCCCTCACCTTTACTCCCAGGAGAACACAAAGGCCTGTCTTTATTTCTCCTATTACTTTTCCTTCAAAAATGGCTCTGGCTTCGCTGACTCTCTGAATTATAGCTCTCATAATTGTCTCCTATCCACGAACGACATCTATTACATTCTTTATATTGTTCAGTTTTCCCATAATCTCTAAAAGATGACTAAGGTTACGAACAGATACTTCAACTTTGGTTCTGTAAATATTGTTGCCGACCAGACTTCCCTTAATATTGTAAATCCAGCTGTTGCCCTGTCCAATAGCGTCAGTAATGTCGCGAAGCAAATTTCCTCTGTCTAAAGCATCAATTCTGAGACGCGCCATATAAAGCTTTCCCGCAACATCATTCCACGTTACTTGCGTTATTCTGTCCATCGGAACATCTTGAATGCTGTTACAATCCGAGCGGTGAACCGTTATCCCCCTAAGATGAGTAAGATACCCGACTATCAGATCTCCCGGCACGGGGTCGCAGCAATTTGACAGCGTCACCTGAACGCCCGTCGCTCCCGATACAACTACATCGTAGTCATTCTTTTTGCCGCTAAACCTTGGAACCGGCGCCGCGGCGCCTTCATTTGCCTGATGCTGAATCCATATCTGCGTAAGGCGTTGTATAACAGTATTTACACTGACAGAAGATCCTCCGATAGCGACAATCAAATCCTCTCCCGTGCCCAATCCCAGGTCGCGCGCAATTTTATTGAGATGCGGAGACATTTCCTCCTTATTGCTTGAAAGCGACAACTCCCTGCGTTTCAGCTCTTTTTCAAGAATTTCATTTCCGCGTTGCAGTTTTTCCTGCCTGTCGAACTTTTCAGTTTGCCTGAACCAAGTTCTTATCTTATTGCGCGTTTTATTGCTGTAGACAATTTTGAGCCAATCCTGCGACGGAGTACCCTGTTGAGATGTAGTTATTTTTATTATATTCCCATTTTTCACTTTTGTTGATAACGGAACAATACGCCCGTCAACCGTAGCGCCCACGCACCGGTTCCCGACTTCGGTGTGAACTGCGTATGCAAAATCAATCATAGTTGAGCCATTTGGCATTAAAATTGGCTTGCCTTTTGGTGTAAAAACACATACTTCATGCGCAAAAATGTCCGTCTTGAGTTGCTCAACAAAATCAGAAGGCGCCTCTCCTTCTTGTTCTCCTTCAAGCACTTGTCTTATCCAGTCTAATTTTGTCTCTATAGTTTTACTGACGGCGTCCCCCGTCTTATACCGCCAATGCGCCGCAACTCCATATTCTGCAAAGCGGTTCATTTCTTCGGTTCTTATCTGTATCTCAAGCGGTTCTCCGGCGGGGCCGATTACAGTAGTATGCAAAGATTGATACATATTGCTCTTTGGATTTGCTATGTAATCGTCAAACTGTCCCGGAATAGGAACCCACGTAGCGTGAATGACTCCAAGAGCAGCATAGCAGGTTGCAACATCCTTAACAAGCACACGAATGGCAATAAGATCATAAATCTGCTCAACTGAGAGTTTTTTTCGCTCCATTTTTCCGTAAATACTGAAAAAATGCTTTGCGCGCCCTTTTATTCGGAATTTTATATCTGCTTGTTCAAGGTGCTCCGATAAAATGTCTATGCCTCTTTGTACTATGGCCTCTCTGTCCGGCATACGTTTTCGTACTTTTTTACGAATATCCTCATAAGTTTCAGGATCTGAATATCTAAACGCAAGATCCTCAAGTTCCCATTTCATCTCATAAATTCCAAGTCTATGAGCAAGCGGAGCGTAAATTTCAAGAGTCTCTTTTGCTATCCGCACTTGTTTTTCGTGGCGAAAAACCCCAAGGGTACGCATGTTATGCAGTCTATCGGCAAGCTTAATGAGGACGACGCGAATATCTTTCCCCATAACTATAAACATTTTCCTCAAGTTTTCCGCCTTATAGTCCTCAGCGGACATTTCCGGCAGCCTGTTGAGCTTTGTGACTCCGTCAACAAGCGCTGCAACATCTTCTCCAAACTTGCTTATTAACTCGTCTTTTTGTACATTAGTATCTTCAAGCACATCATGAAGAAGGGCGGCGACTAAGGTCGAGACGTCTAACTGCATGTCCGCAAGTATTATCGCAACACTTAAAGTGTGTACGATATATGGTTTCCCTGAAGATCTTTTCTGTCCGCTATGAGCCCATGCCGTAAATACAAAAGCGTTTCCCAGTTCAGAAAGCTGAGCCTCCGTCCATTCGCCGTAAACTTTTGCCCACAACTCCTGCCACGCTGTTTTAACGGCTTCAGACCTGTCTTCAGAAAAAATGGCTTCAAAATAGCCGTCTCTTGAAAGCCCGCGTTCTATATTATACTGCGGGTTGTGATGTTGGCTATATCGTTGATTGTCTTGCTGAATATCAAGTTGCTGCATAATCTAATCCTCTGCAACTATATAGTCAAGGATAAACTGAATCCTTTCTTCCCCTTGCCAACAATCAATACGCGGGTGATATATCCATCCCAAGCTTTTTTTATTTCTGCCGTCATAAATATCCAGCACTTCATAACCATTAAATGCAAGCAAGCGGACTCCATCAACTTCAACCTGAACATGCTGCTTTCCTTTTCCAAGAGGTAAATTTCTTTCATTTCCGGTTGCGCGGTGGTAAAAATGCGGATATGGATTGCTGTTGCCAAAAGGTCCAAGACGGCCTACCATTCTCCAATCGTTTATTCCTATTTCGCTCGGGCGAAGTTCTATTGCCTGGACAGACTTTTCGCTTACCACAATGCTCGATAAAATCACTTCAAGCTGATTTTGAACCTCATCCCATTTTTCGAGCGACACCGAGAATCCCGCAGCATATGGATGCCCCCCCCATCCTAATAAGTTATGCGAAATGGATTTCAAAATATCGACGGCGTCAATTCCTTCCGGCACACGCAAAGTCCCGCGAATTTGCTTTCTTGTTGGACTTATTGGAGCAGCCAAGACTATGGGCTTTTTTCTCACATTACACATCCTGCTGGCGACACTGCTAAGCACGCCAACAGGCCAATCCGCGTCATACAAAACATAAGAAAATCCGCTATCGCCTGCAATGCTTCCGACAATACTACAAGCAATGCTGTCCGAGATTAGTTGCCTTTTTTTATTGAGATTGATAAGTTCATCCACATATTTGGAAGTATTGTATTCATCTCTCAAAACTTTAACCGACAAATCAGCGCAGTCAACCCGCCCTGGCGCATTCAGACATGGAATGACTTTCATCGAAAGCTGCTCTTCCGAAATGGTAAATCTGCTTAATCCCAGTTTATCAAAGAGGCAAGCCAGCCCATGCCTCGGCTGCGAGCGCATGTGGTTCATGCCCTGCTGGACAAGCGCCCTGTTCAGTAGGTTAAGCGGCATGCAATCCGAAATAGTGGCAAGGGCTACTAAGTCAATCCTGAGCTGCAGCCAATGCTTTGGAAGAATATTTTCATTCCATGCCCAGAACCACAAAACAGCGGTCGCGCATAGCATTCTTGTTTCTTTGTCACCGTTAATATGAGGGTTAACGGCGCTTTCCCAGTAAGCTTCATCTTCTCTAACGCTATGATGGTCGAAGACAAATACGTTAATGCCCTCTTTTTCGAGAGAATCAAGTATTTCCTTATCCTTTGTACCGCAATCAACAATTACGAGAGTGTCGCATCCCATTTCGACAAGGCGGCGCACAACATATTCGTGCAATCCATACCCTTGAACGTCTCTTCTGGGAATAAAATATTGCACCTCTTTTGCTTTTTCCTCGAAAATTTCCATAGCAAGCACTGTAGATGATATTCCATCTACATCATAATCGCCGTAAACAAAAACTTTTCCAAAAGAGTTAAGTTTTCTCCATTTATCTGCGGCAAACCTGCTGGCTTTTCCAAGAGAAAGTCCCTCAATAACCTTTTCAAACTTGGGATTAAGCCATGAACGAATACGAGCGCTGTCATGCGTTGCATCCCTATGGTTCATCTGCAATATTGCTGCAACCAAAGATGAACAAGAATACTTCTGCGCTAATTCACGAGTTGAATCCCCAAGGCGAAAAATTTGTAAGTGAGAACTTTTGCATTTTTCCAACAAACTGTTTAGCTCTACTCTTCCGGTGAGATCTAAGCCTTATTCAGCATAATAAAGTCAATATTTTTCAAAAAAACACACCCCTTTAAAATAAAATATATCCTCTAGAAAAGGGAATTTTTTACACAATAACTTTACCATAAAAAAGGGAATTTGGAGTTATATAGTTTTGAATTGCAAGAGAAGCTAGTGGTGAATCACTCGCAGTAAAGCGTGTATGGGACGCAGCCCTCGGCGTCCCATATTAAATACTATGAACTGCAAAACAAAGGCGTCCCATGTCAATATTGATACGGTTACTCATGGTTTTCGCTATTTGCGTAAAACAATATCCGTACAATGACTTAGTTTAAGCAATTCGTTACCTTTAAACGCGGGCCTCCGAGGGCTGCGACCCCTACGATGTTATGCCTCGTTGTTTAGGGATGAATCCAATGAGGATTAGCGACAGGAATCCATAACTCAAACTGCATCCGGTTGTTTTCTTGGTCTCGTTTTTCCCGGAAAACTTCACCATGATATGTTTTTCAGTATCGGCGCCCGGCATATATCCCGCGCCATTCGACAATATGACAATACCTAATTCACCCTTTACTTCATCTTCATTTCTGTCGAACGCCACCTCTACTCTGGAAGAATCCTTTATTCGAGCTCTCCAGCCATTAACAAATTCGTCGCTTTCCTCATAGCCGTAAAACCCGACTATATGATAACCGTACAGATCAGCATTCCTCAGTATCGTCATATTATCCTCAAACGCGCCATTGAGAGAGTTCAGGACTAAAGTTCCGTCCCTTTCATCAAATGACGCTCCTTCCGGCAGAACTTTGACCGCGTCGCTCTCATCCAGCCACACCGGATTAGCTTTGACGGTTACTACGCACATATCGAATCTTCCGCCCGCCGCTGCGTATATGTTCGCTTTGCCCGCTTTCAAGCATTTTATGACGCCCGACTGGTTAACGTTTGTGATATCTTCCGAGCTTGAGCTCCACGCGACAGTCTTGTCAGTCGCGTTATCCGGCTTGACAGCCGCCGTCAATTTAAACGTGGCGCCCACATAAAACGTTTTTTCATGAATGTCTATCAAGACGCTTGATACCGGGACAGCCCTGACGTATACCCTGCAGCTCGCATCGTACGAGGCGACGCCGTCAATCGAAGCTATCATTATGTCGATGCTTGTGGCGCCCGGCGAGATTCCGGTTACTATTGCCCTGACGCGATCCCCGCTTACCAGATCACGGGAAACTATCGCAATCTCCTCGTCTGCGGCGCTAAGGAAAATAAACCAATTCTCAACGGAAGCTTCGGAGGGCAAAACATACGCCCATATTGAAGTATTTCTTCCAACAATTCCAACATCATATGAAGCCGCACTAAAAGACACCGACGTGGGTTCTGTAACGGAAGGCGCGATATTTTCGTCAACGACGGTCACATCGTCTACAAGCTCTGCTTCCAGCGAAACGACATCGCCCGACGCCGATAATGGCAAAACATCTGCAAGCTCCGTTCCACAGGCTAGCGCCCCTGATAACAAAATAAGCAAGACACTCAAGAAATAACGCAAAAATGCCACCACCTCTACGGCAGATTTAGCAAATTAACCTTTAAACTTTATCGTACTTTCCCGCCATCAAGTCTATAAAAAAACTTTCGCCGTCTTCGACATTGCCGTTTTCAATATCAGTCAAAGCTTCTTTTATATGCTCCCTTACATACCGGAGTTTTAACTCTATTATGCAATTGCCCTGATTGGTTGCAGTCGTTATCATCGTTGCGCCCTTATCGTTATTTCCTCTTCAAATATTGTCACTAAAACTATGGCGCAAGTCCGTTCAGCCAGACCGAGATTTTGTTGTCAATTGCCTTGTCGTATTCTTTCCCCATATTATTAAACGACAGATAACCCGTCACGTTAGCATTTTTCGCGCTTCTTACGAAATCTTCAAGAAATGTACCGGCATTGCTGCCCTGAGTTGAAAAGGGCACGACTTTTTTGCCCTTGAAATCGGCCTTTTCTAAGAACGCCAGGACAGGAGTCGAGACAGTGTACCACCAGACGGGGGAACCCACAAAAACGACGTCGTATTCTTCCATATTCGGAATATCGCCCTGTAGCGCTGGATAAGTACCGTTTTTCAAGTCGTTTCGGATATTAAAGTAAAGCGAGATCCCTGATTTGATCTCTTCAGCGGGTACAATTTCGAAAATATCCGCGCCGGTCTTGGATTGAACGAGTTCCGCAATTTCGCGCGTGCGGCCGCTAAGCGAGTAATAGACAACGAGAACTTTGCCGAGATTTACGTTTACTGAAACCGAAGAGCCCGAATATTGCGCCATTTCCTCCGCGTTTCTGGCCGATACCCGGTAAAGGTGGAATCCTCCGACTGCCCCTGCTATCGCGGCTATAACTATGACCGAATATATAACGTATTTCAGAATTCTTTTTTTCATTTGTTTTCTCCTTCTCTCTATTTCTAATCTATTCTCACTGTCTTTCTATTCCCTCTTTTCCCGTATGCGCCTTATAAGAATTCAGCGAACGGGAAATCCGGCTCCAGTAAACATCGCTGTCTCCTCCGTAATATCTGCCAAGGGCGATTTGAAGGCTGTCGCTGTCCTTTATATATCTGGATAACACAAGGCATCCCGCAGCAGCACCAAACTCCGGCTGAAGAAGCAGTTCCTCGCTGAAAATTCCATTTGCTCTCAATAACGCGGAATGAACCCTCCATACAACCTGCATTAAGCCAAGCGCCCCGTAACTGCTCCTCGCGTTTGGATCAAAATGGCTTTCGGTATGCGCTACGGCTATTGCTAAATCAAAATCAACGCCATATTTAACGCTGTAATGCTTTAATGCAGAAGCTATTCTAAACGCTGTCTTTGATGAGATATTATAATTCTGAGATTTTATAAAACTTGATAGCGTTTCGACATCCGACGTATATTTACTGTAAGCTGCTCCTGCATCTAAATACTTACTGTCAAGTCCAAGTAGTTGCCTGAAAACAAAATCTTTTACATAATAATTCCAACTATTTTCAAAGCTTACCGTTTGAGATCGTTGCCATTGCCGTTCCATTTGAACACCAAAAGGCGCCATAAATAACGTTATCATACCAATACTTGACAGTAAGAATACTGAAAAAGATGATAAAAAAAGCAAAAAAATTGCTCGTCGGAAATTTTGTAACAATAGAATCCCTCCATGAAAACTTAGCAGCTAACCCCCTCATAAGGCGGGGAATGTATGCTCGAGTATAGTTTTAATCAATTCATTTTTTTCGAAAGCTGCGGAACAAAAATAGACTGATACTCATCAAGGAAGCGCATTGGATTGTAAGCCAGTCCATTAATAAGAACTTCAAAATGAAGATGATTGGCGGTTGAGTTGCCGCTATTGCCTACATAGGCTATTATCTGCCCCGCCTTTACTTTATCGCCTACTTTTATCGCAAATGCGGAACAGTGGGCGTAACGTGTTTCAACGCCGCCTCCGTGGTCTACAATGACAAGCATTCCATATCCGCGCATAACTGAGTCGGCGCGCTTAACCACGCCGTCACGAGCCGCTACAATTGGCGTCCCTTTTGGCATTGGAATATCAATGCCTTCATGAATTCTATTTGAGCGGACTCCATAACCGGAAGAAATTTTACCATTGACAGGCCATATAAATTGTTGATCTTGAAACAATTTGAAGGATTCCGGCTTGTATCCGAGCGGAGTTTTGATATTGGGTTCTCTTGCTACAAGAATGCTTGATCCTTCAAAGTCAGTTAGCTTGGGCATATCTACATCTTGATTAGCAGAAGGTAATTTATTAGGAATCTTAATATTTAAAAGCTCAAAAGGCACATAAAGCTTATCCGGCATTGGGTTTTCTTTCGGCATTACAATAGAATAAGCTTCATTTGAAAACAATATAATAAAGGCAAACAAGAACATTATAATATAACTTCTTTTTAACACGAACAGACTTTCTCCTCACTGTAATAACGCGCCTAAGCGTAAAAACAAATTTGAAAGCCCAATGATTATATATTTGTTCTTAAATAATCGCAACTAAATTTAAAGAATAGGGGCGAGGAACGAGGAGTGAGCAAAAGTAAAATAAAAGGGGCGGTATTTTGTCGCCCGTTTTTTCCTGACTTCCGCGCATCATATTCACCTGAAATGCGAAGCCGCTTTTATTCTGTTGATCCCGCTAATATAGCCATTTGTTATACCTCTAAATAGCCAAAGCCGAGCGGGCGGCAAAATGCCGCCCACAAAGCTATATTTGACAGCCTAGAGTCTCTGGCTTTTATCTTTGTCTTTTCTAATCCCTAATCCCTATTCCCTATTCCCTGTCTTTACTGGTTAACTACTGTTACCGTAAGCGTGCCTATAACCTTATCTCCGGCGTAAACGAGAATCTTATATACCGGTGGAGTCGGGGCTATAAGGCTTGCGTTGAAGCTGTAGCTAATCAGGTTTGTCGGCGCATAGACGCCCGACCCCGGCGCCGTCTCCTTCAGCGGGACGCGATAGGATTCAGTACCTGCTGTATTGACGGACGATATATAGAGAGCCTCGCCGTTCACCCCGCCAATTTTAACTTCGACCGCGTTTCTGTTGGACATCCCGTTCGCGTTGATGTTTGTTCCGCCAATCGTCGTTAGGGTGAAATTTGGCGCCGTGCCGCGAATGTCGTCTTGAATCTCGCTGTAAGTCATCGTTGCCGGGTATACCCTCACAAGCCTCGTGAATTCTAACAGCTTAATCTGCTTTTCGTACGCCACGGGCGCAAAGTATATCGCTCCTGAATAGTTGTCCATATATGCTTCTTTCAGAGTTTCGTCAATTACTATATGCGGTGTTTTTTCCGCGTAATAATGACTGCGCGCGCCGCTTGTTTGCCAGCCTTCCAGATTGTCAAGCCCGTAACCGCCTTGCGACTTCCAATTTTCGTATGCTGCGAAAACAGCTGTCCAATTAATGGGATCGCCTGCTTTAATCGTCTGCCAATAGAAGGAAGTATTAAGCTTTATTGGCCCGCCTCCGAAATCGTAATCGTAATAACCGATGAACCCGATGGAATATTTTGCGTCATCTTCGTCTATCGTGTACATCGCCGTCACCGTCAGATCTTCGGTAATATTTGAGAAGTTCTTATCCCAGCCGGTGAAGGTATGGCCTTCTCTCACGGGATCCACGGGGGCGGTCGCTCCTGCGCCGTAGGGCACGGTATGTTTTTTGAGCACCTCTCCGTTCCAGTCGACGAAAGTTACGGTGTAGTCGATGACGCTAAAGAGCGCGGTCACGGTCATGTCGGCGGTGACGTCCGAGAAGTCTTTGTCCCAGCCGCCGAAGGCGTGACCCGTCTTGACCGGCACGCCCGGATCAACTGCGGCTGAGCCGTGTTCGATTATTTGGCTGCTGAACTCAGCGCCGTCCGCCATGAAAATTACGGTGTATGTGTTAATTTTATACTGCGCGGTCACGAACAGGTCGTCTGTGACATTCGAGAAATCCGCGTCCCAGCCTGAGAAGGTGTAGCCTTCTCTCACGGGAACCACCGGAGCTGCCGCGCCGGAGCCGGCTTCAACAGCCTGCTCCTTGAGCACGGCGCCGTTCCAGTCAACGAAGGTTACGAGGAAAGTTTCAACGGTTGCAGCGCTCACCGTGATGATGAAATCCTTGGTGAAATCTCGATAACCTGCACCGCCCCAGTCATTCGCTGTCCCCACGCGTATGGGCTCATTACGGTGAGTAGTTGTGCCGTCGCCCAGTTGACTCAAATCATTCCGTCCCCAAGCCCACAGGCTGCCATCTGTTTTTAGGGCTATAATGTGATAACCGCACGCAGAAACCGCTGCCCAGTCATTCGCTGTCCCCGCGCGTTGGGGCGTATTACTGCTAATATTCGTACCGTTGCCCAGCTGACCGTAATTATTCCATCCCCAAGCCCACAGGCTGCCGTCTGTTTTCAGGGCTATGCTGTGCATAGCGCCCGCAGCAACCGCTGCCCAGTCATTCGCAGTCCCCGCGCGTATGGGCTCATTACGGTTAGTAGTTGTGCCGTCGCCCAGTTGACCGTTGCTATTACTTCCCCACGCCCAGAGGCTGCCGTCCGTTTTTAGGGCAACTGTATGTTGGTAGCCCGCAGCAACCGCCGCCCAGTCATTCGCCGTCCCCACTCGTATGGGCGCATTACGGTTTGTCGTCGTGCCGTCGCCCAGCTGGCCGAAATTATTCCTTCCCCACGCCCAGAGGCTGCCGTCTGTTTTTAAAGCTACTGTATGAAACCTGCTCGTAGCAACCGCCGCCCAGTCATTCGCCAAACCCACTCGTATGGGCTCATTACGTTGAGTATTCGTGCCGTCTCCCAGCTGGCCGTAATTATTATATCCCCACGCCCAGAGGCTGCCGTCTGTTTTTAAGGCTACTGCATGATACCAGCCCGCAGCAACCGCCGCCCAGTCATTCGCCCCCACCACTCGTATGGGGTCGCTTTTGTCAGTCGTCGTGCCATCGCCCAGCTGGCCGAAATTATTCCTTCCCCACGCCCAGAGGCTGCCGTCTGTTTTTAAGGCTATGGTGTGTAATTCGCCCGTAGCAACTGCCGCCCAGTCATTCGCCAAACCCATGCGTATGGGCGCATTACGGCTTATAGTCGTGCCGTCGCCCAGCTGACTGTAATTATTATATCCCCACGCCCAGAGGCTGCCGTCTGTTCTTTGGACTATGTTGTGATAATAGCCTGCAGCAACCGCCTTAATCGATTTGTCCTTCAAGCCGTTCCTTACTGCCGCAGTGGCTACCGCCGTACCCGCCGATACGGTGTTGAGAGTGTCGCCCGATATCGCGGCGCCGGTCGTTCCCGCGTCCTTGACGCTCCAGATTATGTCCTTATTGGTCGCGTTACCCGGGACAACCGTGCCCGTCAGTATGAGCGGCTTATTTGCCTCGGCCTCGTCTGGAACGTCGATGATGTCCGTCACCGGCACGAAAAGAGCTTCTTTTTCGAATAACGCGGTTACGGTCAAATCGCCTGTTATGTTCGAGAAATCCGCATCCCAGCCTGTAAATGCGAGCCCTTCCTTCGTCGGCGCGCCGGGATCGACCGCAGCGTTACCGTGTTCCACTGTCTGGAGGCTGAATTCGACGCCGTCCGACATGAATATTACGGTGTATTTGTTTATTTCGTACAGCGCCGTAACCGTCAGGTCTGACGCGATGCTTGAGAAGTCCTTATCCCAGCCGGTGAAGGCGTGGCCTTCCCTCACGGGATCCACGGGGGCGGTCGCTCCCGTGCCATAGGGCACGGTATGTTTTTTGAGCACCTCTCCGTTCCAGTCGACGAAAGTCACGGTGTAGTCGATGACGCTAAAGAGCGCGGTCACGGTCATGTCGGCTGTGACGTCCGAGAAGTCTTTGTCCCAGCCGTCGAAGGCGTGACCCGTCTTGACCGGCACGCCCGGATCAACTGCGGCTGAGCCGTGTTCGATTATTTGGCTGCTGAACTCAGCGCTGTCCGCCATGAAAGTTACTGTGTATGTGTTGATTTTATACTGCGCGGTCACGAACAGGTCGTCTGTGACATTCGAGAAATCCGCGTCCCAGCCTGAGAAGGTGTAGCCCGTTCTTGCGGGATCCGCCGGAGCTGCCGCTGCCGAGCCTAAAGCGACAGTCTGCGTTTTTAGCTCGGTCCCGTCCCAGTCCAAGAAAGTCACTAGGTAAGTGTAAGATGAGGCCGCGCTCACCGTGATGATAAAGTCCTTGGTGTAGCTCGTCGTATGGCTGCCCCAATCATTGTCCGTCCCCACACGGATAGGGGAATTGCGTTGTATCGTCGTATCGTCGCCCAGTTGTCCGTAATAATTGTCTCCCCACGCCCAGAAACTGCCGTCTGTTTTTATTGCTGTCGTGTGATAGCCGCCCGAAGCAACCGCCGCCCAGTCATTCTCCGTCCCCACGCTTATGGGCTCATAACTGTTAGTAGTTGTGCCGTCGCCCAGCTCGCCGTTGCCGTTCCGTCCCCACGCCCAGATGCTGCCGTCCGTTTTTTGGGCAACTGTATGTTGGTGGCCCGCATAAACCGCCGCCCAGTCATTCTCATTCCCCACTCTTACTGGTGCGCTACGGTTTGTAATCGTGCCGTCGCCCAGCTGACCGAAACGATTATATCCCCACGCCCAGATGCTGCCGTCCGTTTTTAGGGCTACGATGTGATTTTGACCCGCAGTAATCGCCGCCCAGTCATTCGCCGTCCCCACGCGCTGAGGCGTTCTATGGTTTGTAGTCGTGCCGTCGCCCAGCTGACCGTAATAATTATATCCCCACGTCCAGAGGCTACCGTCTGTTTTTAGGGCTATGGTGCAATAATAACCCGTAGCAACCGCCGCCCAGTCATTCTCAGTCCCTATGCGTATGGGAGTATTGCGAGCAATATTCATGCCGTCGCCCAGCTCGCCGTAAATATCAGTTCCCCACGCCCAGAGGCTGCCGTCTGTTTTCAGGGCTATTGTGTGATACCAGCCCGCAGCAACCGTCGCCCAGTCATTCTCCGTCCCCACGCGGACAGGTGCGTTGCGGTTTTCATTAGTGCCGTCGCCCAGCTGACCTCCATTATGTCCCCACGCCCAGAGGCTGCCGTCCGTTTTTTGGGCAAAGGTGTGATATAACCCCGCAACAACCGACGCCCAGTCATTCGCAGAATCCACGCGTATGGGCACGTAACGTTGAATGTTCGAGCCGTCGCCCAGCTGACATTCAGAATTCATTCCCCACGCCCAGAGGCTGCCGTCTGCTTTTATGGCCATAGTGTGATAATAGCCTGCAGCAACCTCCTTAATCGAATCGCCCTTCAAGCCGTTCCTTACGGTCGCAGTGACTACCGCCGTACCCGCCGATGCGGCGTATAGCGTGTCGCCCGATATAGCGGCGCCGGTCGTTCCCGCGTCCTTGACGCTCCAGATTATATCCTTATAGGTTGCGCTATCGGGAATCACCGTTCCCGTCAGAATGAGCGGCGTATTTGCCTCTGTTTCCTCAGGAACGTTGATGATGTCCGTCACTGGAACGAAGTCAATGTTCGCAGCCGAGGAGCCGAAAACAAGAAAAAGCGTGAGCGCCAGCATCGTTAATACAATTGTTTTTCGTACGTTACTTTTCATTTACATAAAACCTCCTATATTATTAAAATACTGAAAATATGCTGTTTTGTGTATATATGGAATATTATACATTGAAATTATTTTTAATGTTAATATAAATTAGAAGTGATCCGCGCTATTGGCAAAGAGCCCGCGAAGAAGAAGCGGCGCCACATGAAATAGCTGCTATGCGCTGAGTTAGTAGTTAATGAAGGACAAGAAAATATCACTTATTCCGGCAATATAGGCATCGCGGAATGGGAGTACAACCGAGATCAGCAGAGGAAACTTCACCGCCGCCCCACATGCGGGCAAGCTGCAATTCACTTTGCGCATGAACAAGCGCGGAATTGCCATTTGTTAAATCTTGCTTTTTTGTTAAATCTTCACTATACTCTACTTTGTCGGCTGGGTAAACCGTGTCAGTCTGTGGAGAGACAGTGAGACCCTGGTTAATATGGGGTTGGTTCGCTTCCGTAAAATTCCCCGCTGTGGGAATATATAGGCAAATACCAAGCTAATTCCTCTCCAGGCAGTCTCAGTGAAGCAGAAACCCGCCTGAAAGATGACTTCTATAGTATAAGGAGGAAATACCATGGAAACAGAACAAAACAAAAACCCAAGAGAGGAACCGCAACCTGAAACCAAAAACGTATCGCTTTTCGCCGTTGGCTCCGTCTTGAGCCGCTCATGGAATACATTGCTCAAAAATCCGGTCGTTTTTTTCGCTTTGTCGTTTTTAGTTTTTATACTTATTAGAATTATAGAATACAGCTTAAAAAGTATCTTAATTTCTGAATATAACGTTTATATACCGCCTCCACGTGGAGTACTGATTTCCTATGCTTTATTAAAACTTTTTTTCAACGTACTTTTGTGGCAGTGGATAAGCGGCGCTTTCGCTTATGGCGTTTATCAAACGCTTAAGGGAAACAAGGCATACCTCGGAGAATCTTTGTTGCATGGAACGAAACGTATATTTTCACTTTTTTGTATTGGCTTACTATCGGGCTTGGGCTATGTTTTTGTTTTCTTTTTGGGTTCCTTGCTTAATCCCATTTTAGGTTTAGTTTTTTTCTTTATGTTGATGTGCATGTGGGCAGTCGCAATTCCTGTTTGTGCCGTCGAACGTTTGGGAGCAGTGGAAAGTATGAGCCGCAGTTCTGGCCTTACAAAGGGTTGCCGCATGAAAATATTAGGTATCATTATTGTCGCTGGTATTTTCACAATTGCTATTGGTTTTGTCATATCTTTATTTGAGCAACAATCGGTAATTCTTAATGAAATTCTGAGACTCGTTGGAATAGTTCCAATGGCGTTCGGTTTGGTTACGACCGCTGTAACCTATTACAGCCTTCTTGAAACTAAGGAAGGAAAAACCGTCGACAGTCTGGCCAATGTGTTCGATTGAGGCAGATATTTTGTTGCAGTATTAGCGCTTAAGAGCAGTTGATTTGTCTTCACGGACGTTGCCGAAGAGCTGACTGCGCTCCAGGTTAGCTCGTTCGGCGGCGTAAAAATCGTTTAGGAAGCGTCTCGTGTCCTCTGGCGGTACAGGTTCATCCCAGCCTATTTTTCGACAGATTTTAACACAGACCACAGTCAGCAGATTAACGTTTTCTACGTTCGCAGGACGACGTAAAATCTCCTCAAGCACCTGAAGCTCAAAATTACCGTATATAGCCAACTGCTCATGGGTGAAAATGTAGTTTTTCGGCAGCGCGACTGTTCTGTGAGACATGCGCTGTTCTGTCAAATCGCCCAGAAGCACACGCTTTGGCAGGGCTATAACCTGAGTGCCTCCTATTAGGTCTCCGGCGCGCAGGTGCTCCCGGTTAAATAGCGGCAAAACTGTCAAAGCTGCTGCCCAGCCCAATAAAGCGACTTTTCCCAATGCGGCGGATTCCGCGTCAATGCTCAAAAACAAGCCGAGCGGCAGAAAAATCTCAACTTCACGAGTTAGATTACGAGCGACCACAGCTGAAGGGCTCAATTCTCCGCCGGCACGGCTAATAACCCTGAGCGAGCAGATTCTTTTTCCAGGCGTCCGCCCCTGCCAGGCCAGTTCGAAGTGCAGAAAATACAAGTTACGTACAATGAAGGCAATGAACAGGATAATGGTCATACCTATTTTGAAGCTGACCAACCCGGTACGCGAAAATAGTAACATTAAAAGAATCAGGTAGAGACCGTATATCACCGCTATCATGAAGACCATATCAATAATGAAGGCCGTCAGCCGTTCGCCATGCCCTGCTATTTGAATGTCTAACGGAACCCCTTCAGGAGTGAAAAGCTCCTTTCGTTTGCGTTTCATGCCTTCGATAAGCTCTCCCGCTCTATCAATCCGCGTCGCCATAGTTATTACCCTTTCCGGCAAATCCAAAATAATAAAACCACAGGAACGCGGTCATCAGGGCGAAGGCGTAACGCAATAGCGTATAGTCTATTAACTGACGAAACCCGCCCTCCAGAATCCCTGCTATGAAAAAGAGTGAAATAGAACCGGCAGCGACGCTCGCTGCTTCCCGCCCGTGAAGAGCGAGGCTTTCGAGCCGAGGTAAAGAACCGGGGAACAGAACTTTTTCTGCCACGACAAGTCCTGCTGCTCCACACAAAAGAATTGCAAGTATCTCAGTGACGCCGTGAATAGAGAGCCAGCCAATGAACTCTACAGTCAAGCTATGTTCAGCGTACAGCGCGGCAAAAGCGCCAAGAACAAGTCCGTTGTAGGCAAGAAGGGCAAAGGTGGGAATGCCAAGCATAAAACCGAGTCCAAAGCTGAAAATACCGACCATCGTGTTATGCTGAAACAAAAAACTGGCAAACTCAATGAAAGTACTTACAAAACCTGGCCATGGCGAGAATATGATATTTCTGAGATCAGACGCTGTGCTCGCAGCTCCTCTTCCCTTTGCGAGTTGCTCCGACACCAGAAGATGGAAATTATTTATATCGGAGCGAACAAACGCATAACCGGCGGCAATGCCAACAAGCAAGGCTGCAAGCGCAGTCAGCAGGTGAAGACTCATTTTGCGTACACTCCGCGGGAAATCCCGTTGAAAGAATTTGCGCAAACACAGCGAAATACCGTAGCGCGGACCGTAAACAATAAGATAAGCGCGCAGTGTCAGGTTTTCTAAATAGAGCAGCAGGTTGCGGTCTAACACTATAGTGCGGGCTATGGAGAGCGACGACATAGCAGCGCTGTAAAGCATTGGAAGCTCCTGCGCCTCCTCAGCGGAAAGAACGGAAATACTCTCTTTTTCGACGCGCTCTACTATCTCGTCAAGCCGTTGCCAAGCCTGCTCGCGCCCTTTGCGAAACTCTGCGCTGCGCAGCGTGAGCCGTGGTTCCTTTAACTGTGGTTTATCCAGCCAGAATTCGTTCATTATCATAATAAGCCTCTCTGCTTAATCATAAGATATCGATTGACGAGAGCAGATGAGACTTCCTTAACCGGGACGTCCATACAGTGGACGCCCAATCGGGCGATACGCTCCAATACAATTGACCGCTCGCGCAGAAAGTCATTGGCGATGACAGCTTCCGCAACGCTGTGGAAGTCATTTGGAGGAGCGGATTGTAAACTTGCCATCAACGGATCGCGCAGGGTGACAAATACGACTACGTGCCGTTTGGTCATTACTTGCAGGCTTTCTATTAAAAGCTCTGCTGAGATTGAATCTACGAAATCAGTAAAGAGAACGACAAGCGCGCGGCGATTAAGCCTTGAGTTGAGCTCTGAAAGTCCAAGCGTGAAGTTAGTCTCCTCCGTTCGATATGCGAGAGCGGCTGTGAAACGCTGCATTTGCATGAAATAGGGCATTCTGCTGCCTGGTTTGATAAAAGCCCGGAAACGCGAATCGAAGCAACATCCGCCAACGAAGTCTCCGTTATGCAGGGAAATCCAGCTCAAAAGCAAAGCAGCTTTAGCTGCGTGGTCGAGTTTCGGTATATCGTCGACGGGTTCCAGCATCAGGCGTCCTGAGTCAAAACCCAATACGATCTGGTGGTTACGTTCTTGCTTGAATTCCTTACACAAAAGTTTTCTGTGGCTTGCCGAGCGTTTCCAGTCTATCATGCGGCTATCCATGCCTGACGCGTATTCAGTCAAATTTTCAAACTCCGTGCCGTCTCCTCTCAGTCTCTGAGTTTTTACCCCGTAAACAGCATCCCGCGAAAAAAACTGAAGCGCAGCCTCGTGTATTCCTTTCACATCAGGAACAACGTCTATTACGCTTTCGATGGATTGTCGCCGCGTAACCTCAATAAGTCCAAGAGGGCTGCGCCAGCGAAGCCAAATGGCATCGACCTTCGCTTGCCCGCGGCGGTGGGGAACAATTTTCAAAGAAAGCGAAAGTCGTCCGTCAATTATTGTATTAGAATCTATGTTCTCCCCAGACAGTTCAGCATCTCCAGTCAATTCCAAAAGAACCTTAATGCGGATAAGTCTTGAATAATTTTTGGCTGAGAGATCAAGTTCGATAAAGCCGGATTGTCCGACGTAGAGATATTTCGGAACACGCGAGACAACCAAGAGATGCTGTCCCGGCAGGATCCTGAATGCGTCTGCAACAAGAAATGTGAGGACAATTACTGGCAGGTAAAGCGATATATACCATGTAACGCTCCAGACAGAAACGATCAGGAGAGCCAGTGGTACGGACATAGAGAAAAAAAGAACGGCTTTAGGCGTTGGACGCATTATCTGCCTATGCTGAGGTTTCAGCGCGGCGCAGGCGTCTCGTCAATTATAGCGCGCAGGGCATTGTCGCCTGTAACTCCCTCAATATCGGACGCTGGAGTCATGACTATGCGGTGCCGTAGAAGCGGTATCGCCAAATACTTTATATCATCGGGGATGACAAAATCACGCCCGTTTACGGCGGCGTATGCTCGTGCTGCAGCGGACATCATGGTTGCTGCGCGGGTCGAGGCTCCGGTTTCTATCGCATGGTGTTGGCGTGTCGTCCGCACGATGTCCACAATGTAGTCTATTAAAGCATCCGTCAGCCGAATTCCAGCGGTTATGGCGCGGGCGTCTGTAAGAATCTGCCGGTTAACCCTGGCGTTCACCGAAAAGTCAGATATTTTAGGCATAGCTGAATACTGCCCGTGACGCCGGACAATCTTGCGTTCTTCCTCCATGTTCGGATAGTCTATTGCTATCTTGAACAGAAAACGATCGAGCTGCGCTTCCGGCAGGGGGTATGTGCCTTGCTGCTCAATGGGGTTTTGAGTTGCCACTACCATGAATTCATTGCCAAGGGGGTAAGTCTGCCGGTCTATGGTGACTTGCCGTTCGCTCATCGCCTGAAGAAGAGCTGCTTGAGTCTTAGGAGGCGTGCGGTTAATTTCGTCGGCTAATAGTATCTGAGTGAAGATAGGTCCAGGAGTAATCACGAAAGAATTGGTTTGAAAGTTGAAGAGGTTGACGCCAAGGACATCGCCCGGCATCATGTCAGGAGTGAATTGGATACGCCCGAACTGCAGATCGATACTTGCTGCAAAAGATTGAACGATGAGAGTTTTACCGGATCCAGGAACCCCTTCAAGAAGGACGTGCCCACCGCAAAGAAGGCTGGTGAGCATTAGATCGAGAGTTTTCTTCTGTCCTATGATTACCTTGCTAACCTCCTCTCTGATATCTTTAACTATGGCGCTTATGGATTCAAGATCCATGATAAACACTCTCCCTTTTTAGGATTTCTTTTTTCCAGTCGTGTGCATTTATCGCCCTTTCGAAAAGGCGGTCATGCTCTCCATCAATCAAAAAATCTTTGCAGGATGCGGTAACTCCGCGTGACCTGCCAACTCGATCGAGCCACTTACACAAGTTCGCACGTTCGGCTCTGGAATCGCCGAAGTGCGGAGCGTGAAGAGCGGCGGCGGCAGAGCGAAGCGTCATATTGATGTAGCGTTCTAATACTGCTCTATGATGTCCGGCATAGTCGAGCAGCCGAGCGCTGTTGCCTATTAAGTTTACTTTACCGAAGCCGAGAGCCGGTTTTGGAACAATGGGCACGCCAAAGCGCCCCGTTCCGGACAGTATAAGGAGCGCAGCAGTGATGCACGTCAGAACGGTAACAATAACAAAGGGAAAGCGAAACGGCAAACTGAAAATTGAGCCCGGCTGCTCTTGGAATCCGTGAATGGTCTCGTCGAAAACGATTACCGTTTTTGAGCCGGAGTTGTTCCACTTTCTCAGAGAGTCGATGACAGAAAGCATAAAGGCTGCATTTTCGCCCTTAACGATGCCGTGATTGGATAAAATGTCCGGATCGGAAAGCACCCAGATTTTATTTTCGTTCGCTGTTCTAATTTCTCCCAGTAACATATTGTCTCTGTTGCCTACAATTGGCATGATTTTTTCCGAACGAATTAACTGAATAACATTCGGCAGGGAAGGCTCTATCCCTATTTCATTCACATGCCATACCATGTTTTCACTGTCATTCAATATCCGGTAAAAAAGCGCGCTTTCTCTCCCTGCGGCGATGGTCAAGACTTGCTGCGCAGTGTTCTGAGAAACCAGCTCCACCTCTGAAACCCACAAGGAGCGATTTCTGTCCTGAGTTCCGCGCCACTTCGGCAGGACTATAAGAAGCCTCGGCGCGTCCATGAATCTTAGGGTTCCTGCTGATAAGGCGTGTCTGAGGTCGGGTTCGGCTGCAATCAGAACTCCCTGCTTTCCAGCAGCAGCGAGCGCGTTGCCGGCGTTTCTTGAGACCGGCTGGTCAAGCCGTCGTAATAGATCGTAAAACCCGGAGTGTCCGATAGCGGAAATCGAATAGGAGTTGGATGCAAAACGTTCGCCAGCCGTAATCGGGACCATATCATTGTTATGCAACAACACTGACATTGCAGCAAGCGCAGTGGTGAATGCTATTAGGAGCGTGACGGAGCGGGGGGAGAAAGGAGCTTTGTTCATGGGCTCACTGGGGGCTGCGCAGCACGTCGGTTAGGACATTAAAACTGTCGCGGCAAGACCTGTATTCGTTCTCATCGGGACAGTGCGTTCCGAAATAGGACACCTCGACTCGATCAATTATATAGGCGAAAGCGGCTCGCCCCTTAGCGGCAAGGTTGACGTGGTGTAAAATCTCACGGCTTGTCAGCGAGGCAGCGATGGAAACGCTGAGATTGCGGCGCAATTCTTCTACGCTTCGAATAAGAAGCATGCGTATTGCTTCTGCAAAATTACTGTGTTTAGCGAGCAAGTCAGCTTCGAATTGTGTTCTTTCCATTCGTTCGATAGTTTCGACATCCGAAACAATATCATCGACACTTCGTTTCAAAACACGCGCGCGGCTTGAACTCCATAAATTGTCTCGCCATGTCTTGATTATTATGATTGCTATAACAATAAGAGAACTGCAAAGCAAAAAGATAGCCGCATTAGAGACGATAGGCGCAATAGAGTTGATAGCCGCAATAGAGTTGATAGCTGCATTAGAGTTGATATCCGCATTATAGTCGACAGATACGTTAGAATCAATAGCTAAGTCAGAGTCAATATCCACATAAGGTTCGTTACCCATGTTAAGGCCGGCATCCCGGTCAGACTCGGCGCCTTCGCTATGGTTATCAGTCCATTCTGAAAAACGCCCTTCTGACATTGATCTTTTGTTTGCAGCGGGCATTTGAGTTTGTAAGCCAAGAGACTTAGCGGAAGTGGTAATAACTGTCCGAACGTTCTGGGAATCAGTTGACAAATAAACTGCTGCGTTCGAAAAGTCCGGAACGGAGATATTTGACACAAAAATTATAGTTATTAAAACACTCCTTAATATCGCGATTTTTGCGGCGTTCTTCAACTGCAACTCTCCTCTTCTGTCTGCTCACTGCTTCCATGCTATATTAATTCTTAATTGGAGCGCCAATCTATTCTACTCTAGAGCAAAACCGTTCTGCAAGCAGATTGCCATCATTATTTGGGCTTGCATATACATCTTGACATAGCAGAAGCCGTACTGCAAATCGATATGGAAAGGACACGTACATCTTGGTTTAGGCGACGGAAACGACACGATAACTATTTTGTCTTTGTCTTTGTCTTTCCTAATCCCTAATCCCTGTTTTTCCTAATCTCTGTCTTTTCTCCTTCCAGACACCAATTTTCGGCATTGGTTATTTTTACGTTTACAAAACTACCAAGCATGGATTCGTCTCCTTTTAACAGGACAACTTTATCCGTCGGCGCGCGCCCCTGGAGCAATGCTTCCCCTTTTGGCGCATGGTCGTCGAGAAGAATCCTGTATTCTTTTCCGAGCAATTCACGATTAATCTCAAGCGAAATTTTATTTTGAAGGGCATTGACGCGGTTCAGCCTTTCCATTCTGACCTCTAAAGGCAATTGATCGGGGAAACGGGCTGCAGCTGTTCCTTCCCGGACGGAATAAGCCGCTGTATGAACCTGGTCAAATCGAACACGGTTTATTGCGTCCATGGATTTCAGAAAGTCCTCCTCGCTTTCTCCGGGAAATCCGACTATGAGGTCGCTCGTTATCCCCACTTCCGGAAGGCGCGCGCGGATTTTTTCGACAAGGGCGAAGTATTCCTCTCGCGTATATTTTCTGTTCATTCTTTTAAGCACTTCATTGCTGCCCGCCTGTATCGGAAGATTTATTGACGGGCAGATTTTGGGCTCTTCCGCCATTGCCGTTATTATTTCATCCGAAAAATCCTGAGGCAAAGAGGTCACAAAACGTACAAGTTCAATCCCGTTGATTTTCGCCACCTCCCTGAGCAGGTTTGAAAAGCCGGGATAGCTGTTGACGTTTTGTCCAAGAAGAGTTATTTCAATCACGCCGTCGTCCGCAAGCATACGCGCCTCCTTAATTATCTCGCTGAAAGGTCTCGACAGAAACCTGCCGCGCACGTAAGGCACTATGCAATAAGTGCAAAAATTATCGCAGCCGTGAGCTATCGTTACGAAAGCTCTCCAACGGTTAAGCCGGGAATACGGAGTCTCTCCAAGCTCTATGTCGGTGAACGCGCGCGGATCGTCATCCAAAAGCGCCACCTTGCCCTTCGTGTTGACTTGCGATAACGCGGACTCAAGCGCGTCCGGGACGCGCCCTATATTACGAGGGCCGGCTACAAGGCGCACCCATGGATAGCGCGACAACATTTTCTTTCCTATATTCTGAGCTATACATCCGGCAACGGCGACAACAGGCCGCCTGTATTTCTCCCACGACGGCGAATATCTGCCAAGTTCGCTCCATACTTTTTGTTCCGCTTTATCGCGGACGCTGCAACCGGTGAAAATAACAACGTCCGCGCGTTCTTCGTCCGCGCATTCCGTCCAACCTCTATTTTTTAGCGCCGTCCTTAATTTGTCGCTGTCATAAACGTTCATCTGACAGCCGTAAACTTTCATTGTGAAATTTATCATTATTATCTCCTCGAATACTTGAGTGTCATATATTATAATATCGTATTGCTTAAATAAAGATTAATTTGAAGGTGGGTTTTAAACATGAGTAAATATAAAATTGGACTGGTTCCCGGCCCCGTAAGCATCCCCGAGGAGATACGCAGAGCATATCTTGCTGAATTTGGGAGCGCTGATCTTGAAGAGGACTTTTTCCAATTATACGAAAAAAATGAGCGTACGCTCCAGCAAATCCTTAAAACAAAAAATAGAATAGCTATAATGTCCGGGGAAGCCATGTCAATTCTTTGGGGGGCGCTGAAGAGCACGACGGATCAAGGCAGTAAATTGCTTTGCGTAGCTAACGGGCTTTTCAGTTTAGGATTCGGAGAAATGGGACAGGATATGGGATTAAACGTTGAAATGCTTGACTTCGGGCTAAACAGTATCCCCGATTTCGATGAAGTAAGAGAAGCTGCGCGCCTTTATCGCCCGGACATCATAACCGCAGTTCACTGCGAAACCCCAAGCGGAACATTGACTCCATTGAAGGAACTGGGGGAGATTTCGAGAGAAGTTGGAGCGGTATTCATAGTTGACTTTGTGGCAAGCGGCTGCGGCTGTCCTGTCGATGTTGACTTAAACAACATAGACATAGGATTGCTGGGCAGTCAAAAGGTTCTTTCAATGCCTCCGCATCTTTCAATAGCGACGGTGAGCGACCGCGCATGGCGGAAGATATCAGCGGTTAATTACGCTGGTTACGATGCCCTTAAGCCATGGAGGAACGGCGTTCAGAACCGCTATCTTCCGTATACCCATGACTGGCACGCAATGAGCGCTCTTGAAGCATCACTTAATCTGATAATGCAGGAAGGAATAGAAAAAGTCTACGAGCGTCATGAACGCGTGGCGAAGATTTGTAGGGACGGCGTGCGAGCTCTTGGGCTTGAGCTTTTCCCGATAAACGAGAGTATTTGTTCACCAACGGTAACCGCTGTAAACGTCCCGCCAAATACTGACTGGAAAACTCTAAACGACAAGCTGCGTTCCGAAGGCGTGGTACTTGGCGGAAACTACGGCCCTCTTGCCGGAAGAGTTTTCCGGTTCGGGCATATGGGAGCGCAGGCGCAGGAGGAACTTGTCGTAAGCGCGCTTGAAGTTCTTAAAAGAGTTCTATAGAACGAAGCCTTAATTAAATATATTTTATCGTTTTTGCGATAGAAATGCTCAGGTTCAAAACTCATGTATAGATGTCTTTTTATACTTTTTCGAGATTTCAAGATAATAGCGACAGATATGAGAACGAGTTGTCATAATATCGTGTATAATTATGTATGAAGCATAAGATTTATTGACGGAGGATGCCAGTTTTGAAAAGATTTTTAAAAAGTACATTTTTTTTCATGTTTGGCCTATCTGTCGGATTAGCATTAAGTTGGACTTCGTTTTTAGAAGGGACAATGAAACTTATAGTAACACTAACTGAAACAGCTTTTGGTCCATGGGTATTGGCATTTTTCACTTGCGCTGTGATGGTTATATTTTTGGTTTCTTCTATCGTCTCTAGAATTGCTATTTTTTTTGAAAACACGTTAAAAAGTACAGAAGAAACACGTCGAGATACTATAAAAGAATGTGTGAAATTAACTTTTTTAGAGCTTGAGAACACAAAAAAAAGAAATACTCAAAAAAACTCAAAAAAAGGATGTGACTAAGACAATGGATAACTTTTATTCCACAATTAGCATTATAGCGGTATTTATAGTATGTGTTTTGCTGATTTATGGGTATTACTACCTGCGTATTAGTTCATATACAAAAGCATTAACAATGCTTTTTAACTTTACGGCAAAATCAAGGCGTTATTCCCTTGAAGGTAAAACAGAACTTATTGAACTGGAGAAAAGCCTCCAGTGGTTTATTCCTTACTTGGATGCAATAAATCCGCTGAGTGCTCTGGATAGAGACATGTTACCCAAATTAGCGTTCAAGAATATTCCGTCCAATAGTGCGTATAAAAACTTGCTAAAAAGTATTCCAGAGGATATTCGGCAAGACGTAAGCAATATGTATTCGTACATTTGCTTTTGTTGGTGGACCCGCTCTTTTGTGCTTTTTCTTTTTTTGCTTCTTCTAATAATTCTAACAACGCTTTTTTATGGTATTAGATGTGAATTGAAAGAAATTCAAGCGCCTTCAACAGCTCCTTTACCTTCAACAGCCCCTTTATTGGAGAAAATAGCTGTAAAACCTGGATTTTCATTCTTTTTTATAGCTTTGCATTGAGTACTAGCCTTCAAAGTATAAATGAACTATATAGCGGGCAAATGCCCGTTTTTATTTTGCTTTTACTGTATTTTGAGTGCAGCAAGCTCCGGGCAGGAGGAACTCAAATGCCAATATATAAAGAAATAACATGCGCGATGGCTTGCAACAAATTAAAACCAAGATTTCATTTCACGTGGGATTTGAACATCTACCGCGGCTGCGAGCACGGATGCAGGTATTGTTTTGCGGTTTATTCTCATGAATATCTGGGAAATGAGAAATTCTTTGAACATGTTTTTGTAAAAACGAATATTGCTGAAAGTTTGGAAAAACAGCTCTCAAGCCCGTCATGGAAACACGAAATAGTGAATATTGGGGGAGTAACCGACAGCTATCAGCCTGCTGAAAGGCAATATAGAATAATGCCGGAAGTTCTGCGTTTAATGATTAAGTACAGAACTCCCTGCATTATTTCAACAAAGTCGGATTTGATATTACGGGATTACGACTTAATAGACGAGCTGTCAAAAATAACTTACGTTAATATCGCAGCGACAATAACCTGCAAAGACGAGAATACACGCGCAAAAATAGAGCCCGGCGCCGTCTCATCGGAAAGACGGCTGAAAGCCTTGCGCGAATTCTCAAAAACAAGCGCCTCAACAGGCCTGCACCTTATGCCGATAATCCCATACATCACTGACAGCTATGAGAACATAGACTGGATATACGCGAACGCTAAGGACGCCAATGCTTCATACGTACTGCCATGTGTCATGAACCTGAGAGGCAAAACAAGAGTCACTTTCTTCGATTTCATAAAAAATGAATTTCCGTACTTGTATGATTCACTGCAAACCCTGTACAAAACAGGCGGAGCTTCAACAGAATATAAGGGCAAACTTTACAAAACTGTAAACGACATTAAGTACAAATATCAAATGTCCGGAAATTATTTAAAATTAATAGAAGAAAAACTCAAAGATACCACGCCTAGGCAGTTGTCACTATTTTAAGCTTGTTTGTGTTCCTATAAAGACAAAAGACAAAAAGATTTTTACCGCGAACCACACGAACCACGCGAACAAAAACCAAAACCTATATACAGGATTCATTTTTGCTTACTGATTATGCTTCCATGAACCGATTTATGATTTCACCTTTTCACAAAATAAACAAATTTCTTCAGCTTTTTCGTATAATTCTTCCATTTCTGTATCCCATAATTCCAGCTTCTTCACATATTTAGTTAACGGTTTAAAATATGGATCCTCAAATATACAGGTCGCTACAGCTGCGCTATACTCTGATTCTGGCTGGGCTTCTTTCAGTAGGCCCTTTACACCATTTCGAATGTCGTATTTTGATTCCCCTTTTTTTTCTTTTCTATTGCAAATTCTTTTCGCTTCACAAAAAAGACTCTGTAAGGATTTGCTTGCTTCATCTGTAATTTCATGCCTTTTTTGCACAGCTTCAGTTCTATTAAGATCTAAAACCGTCTTTGTCAGATTCCCTTTTGAAGAATTGTTTTTGGAGCGATAAAAATCACGATAAAAGAATAAATACTCGCGGGGGTCTTCATATCTTGGATTTATAATCGGTTTCAATTTTGTATCGTGCGATCTTTTGTTTCCGTTACATGTTTTACAGGCGGGGAGTAAATTTGTCCATGAAACAACTTCCTCAGGGTATTTACATTTGGGGTGGTAATGATCAATATTCATCTCTTTGTCATCTTTGCCTAACTTGCCCTCACAATAACAGCATTTTCCATTTGACATCTGCTCAAGCCTATCTTTTATGTATTTTTCATTCCAAACGTGTTTGGTTATGTTAATTTTTTTTGATTCGATATATTCTTTTGTTTTTTTATCCACAACTTCATTCGTCAATTCCGGCGGTCTTTCCATATCATCAATCTTAATCATCGACAAGACCGCCAATCGCCGCCAGTTTGAGACGTAATATTTTCAGCATTGGATTGCTTTCATGCATCATTTGTTTCAACTCACAATAAACCTTGCTGGCACTCACATTGTCTTCCTGATTGGTAAGCCTGTCAAATTCATTGATTTTTTCGGAAAGAGGCTTTGACATATCGTCATCCTGACCTAAAATAACCGTCAATATTTCTCGGAGCGTCCAACCTTGTATACCATTTACAACATCTTTGGGAGATATAACTACTTCAGTATGTTCCAAATCATATATCACGGCGTTCTTCGCTGTATTTAATATAAACGTTGAATGTGTGGCGATGATAAACTGGATTTGCGGGAACATTTTAATTAGGCTTGGCATAAATACTTTTTGAAGCGCCACGTGCAAATGTAGCTCCGGTTCGTCAATTAGCACAAGTCCTTTTGCCGTTTCCGGCTCGCCGCCTTGTTTATGTATGGCGCTGCGGAGGGCGCCATAGATGCCCAGCAGCGCTTTGTATCCATGCGGTAACCTGTGTAAAGGATGTTCCCTTCCACTTTCTTCCCGCAGATAAACATCCGTATCTCCTTTGAAATAGAAAGCGACATCGGTATTAATTTCTAAAAGTTCTTTAGTGGCGCTTTCAAATGAACTGATGATCTGCGCGTATTTGACGTTTTCCCTTGATTGTTCGTTCGCTTTTATCTTCAATCCTTGAAGAAACCCGCTCAAGTCGCTGATCCGACTGTCACTGAGCCTGTCATTTGCGGGAAAGTAACAATAAACCATGTTCTCTTTTCGAAAATACTCTCTGAAATCAGATATAAAACTATCTTTTTCATGATCAAAAAACTCAAGCGCAAGTACAGACGTTGAAAGATTATGCTTCTCTTTGTCTTCTTCAAAATCATTCAAGCATTTATCGACTGAATCCAACAGCGCTGTCTTACCGCTGCCATTTTTCCCGGTAATAATGAGATGCTTGTATTGTTTACCGGGAAACTCTATGGATAGGCTGCTTAAATGGGCGAGCTTATTTATGCTTATGCGCTCAAGATGCGTACGGAACAATACGCCGCAGTAACGCCGCACAGTTGTTTCGAGTGCCGGAGTAGTGAATATCGCATTTTTGAAAGAGCAACCCGTTATGTGCAATCCGGGCCAGTTCTCGATGCTGTTAATACGCTCCCACGTAGCGGCGTCCCACAAAATTACAAGGCCGTTGTCGTCACCCGTCGCGATTCGCTTCCCGTCGGGGCTGTACACCGCGCTTAACACCCAATTACTGAGTCCCTCCAGTATCTTGACAAGCGAACCGCTCTTTGCGTCCCAAACGCGCGCAGTGTTATCATCCGAAGCTGTGATGATATAACGACCGTCGGGGCTGTACGCCGCGCTGTTCACCCAACCACTGTGCCCATCCAGAATCTTAAAAAGCGAACCGCTCTCTTCGTGCCAGACAAGCACGGTCCCATCATGCAAAGCTGTGACGATATAACGGCCGTCGGGGCTGTACGATGCGCTGGTCACAATATTGCTATGCCCCTCCAGAGTTTTGACGTGCTCGCCGCTCATAGCGTCCCAGACGCGCGCGGTATTATCTTCCGAAGCTGTGACGATATTACGACCGTCCGGGCTGTACACTGCGCTTGTCACCCTTTTGCCGTGTCCCTTTAAGGTTTTGACGTGCTCGCCGCTCTCTGCGTCCCATACGCGCGCGGTTCTATCGTACGAAGCTGTGACGATATTACGACCGTCCGGGCTGTACGCCGCGCTGATCACCTTGTTACTGTGCCCCTCCAGAATCCTGACAAGCTCGCCGCTCTCTGCGTTCCAGACGCGCGCGGTGTTATCATACGAAGCTGTGACGATATTGCGACCGTTCGGGCTGTACGCCGCGCTGATCACCTTGTTACTGTGTCTCTCCAGGGTTTTGACGAGCTCGCCGCTCTCTGCGTCCCAGACGCGCGCGGTATTATCATCAAACGAAGCTGTGACGATATTACGACCTTCGGGGCTGTACACAGCGCTGGTCACACTTCGTCTGTGCCCCTCCAGAGTTTTGACGAGCTCGCCGCTCTTTGCATTCCAGACGCGCGAGGTGTAATCTTCCGAAGTAGTGACGATATATCGACCGTCGGGGCTGTACACTGCGCTGATCACACTTCGTCTGTGCCCCTCCAGAGTTTTGACGAGCTCGCCGCTCTTTGCATTCCAGACGCGCGCGGTGAGATCTTCCGAAGCTGTGACGATATTACGACCATCCGGGCTGTACGCCGCGCTGGTCACCTTGTCACTGTGTCCCTCCAGGGTTTTGACGAGCTCGCCGCTCTCTGCGTCCCAGACGCGCGCGGTGGTTTCATACGAAGCTGTGACGATATAACGACCGTCAAGGGGGCTGTACACCGCGCTGGTCAAAAAGTTACTGTGTCCCTCCAGGGTTTTGACGAGCTTGCCGCTCTCTGCGTCCCAGATTCGCGCTGTTTTATCACTCGAAGCTGAGACGATAAAACGACCGTCGGGGCTGTATACCGCGCTGGCCACCCTGTTATTGTGCCCCTCCAGAATCCTGACAAGCGAACCGCTCACTGCGTCCCAGATACGTGCGGTGTTATCATCCGAAGCTGTGACGATATTACGACCGTCCGGGCTGTACGCCGCGCTGGTCACCTTGTTACTGTGCCCCTCCAGAATTCTAACAAGCTCGCCGCTCTCTGCGTCCCAGACGCGCGCGGTTTTGTCAAGCGAAGCTGTGACGATATAACGACCGTCAAGGGGGCTGTACGCCGCGCTGGTCAAAAAGTTACTGTGTCCCTCCAGGGTTTTGACGAGCTCGCCGCTCTCTGCGTCCCAGACGCGCGCGGTATTATCACCAGACGTGACGATATAATGGCCGTCGGGGCTGTACGCCGCGCTGTTTACAAAGTTACTGTGCCCCATCGGTAATAAACTGTTTGCGGACAGAATGGCGCCATCAAATTTTGTTGTCCCCGCATTTGACGAGAAGCGTATGCCGTTCATCGGAACGCGGGACAGATCCAGCTGGGTTAAATCCTCGCCGATAATCTGCCCTTGCCGCGCTTCTTTCCAGCAATTGATGACGTTCGAGAGCGCGCGACCCGTCTCCGAATGCTTACGCCCGCGCATGGCGTCTACAGCTCTGTGCAGTTCAGTTTTTTTATTAGACAGCTGCATATTTTCGTGCTCGCCGAAGCATTCGCCCAACATTTTCGCGATGCTAGGCGTAAACGCCCTGCCGCTCAGAACGTCGGGCAAGCCGAAATCTGTTTTGTAATTATGTTTTTCCATAAGTTTCCGCATGTAGGACGCTGAAAGGTAGTCGCGGAAATATTGGTGGCGGAAGATATAGTTTTCATCTTCCGCCAACAGAACGTGGTGTTCGTTTATCAAAAGCTGCGCGTATTCCAGCGCGTTGCCTTTATACTCGTCAGTGATGGCATTTAGTGCCTGCAGGACGCCGAAAAAATCCTTTTCCGCTTCGTCAAAGCTGTTTTTGCCGTGAGAGTCAAGAAATTCCTGAATGAGTACTCTCAAACGTTCTCTTGGCATGGAGTATTTCCCTTCGCTTTCCAATTTGTACGCTATGTACGGGGCCAAATACAGCAAGGTAAAGGCGGCCTTCGTTATTTTATCTTGATCTCTGTGGGCGGCCAGTTTACCTATTTGGCAGGTCATATAGTTACGCAGTATTTCCGCGACGGTACGGTTTTCGATGAAGTCGAAAAGTTTGGGGAACTTCTTCTCAATTTGCTCCCTCGAAATTGAGGTGTTTGCGTACAGTGTGAGCATCATGGGGTTCCGCAATACGTCAAGCATCCCCTCGTCATATTTGAGCGTCAAGCTGGACAGGTATTCCTTGATTGTTGCTTCCTCCAGCGGCTGGAGATGGAATGCCCGCAAACCGGTAAATCCGTGCGGCGTACGGAAATCGTACCGCGAGGTCAGAACGACCTGAATGTTATCGCGGTTCATATAGTCCTTTATCTCGCTGACAATCGGGCGGTTGTCCCTTGTTATTTCATTAAAACCGTCCAGCAGCAGCACGGTTTTTAGATCGCCCGCTTTATTTTGCAGGTCAATTCCGTATTTGTCCTTGACGAAGTTGTAAATGAATTTTGGCGTCCCTTCTATGTTGTATTCGTTCAGAGGAACATAGACGGGCAATTTTCTGTTCTTTTCCGCAGAAACAAGCTCATGCTGCCAGACCCGGAGCAGGGACATTGTTTTGCCCATGCCGCCTTCACCGATAAACAATATATGCCCGTCTTCGTCGAGAACACAACGGACAACATTCTTCGGCGTTTCATTAGGGGTTTCGTTTCCACGCTCCGAGAGGGCTGTAGTTTCAAATGGCTTGATTGTTGCAAGGAGCGTATCGTCGTGTTTAACATATGAAAATCGCCCTCCTTGGCTTAATTGTTGGTCGTAGTATTTTTGCGATTGATCGAACAACAGCTTTCCCGCTGCGCTTTTAGGCTTGTCAACGCCGACTGCCGCGCTAAGCCCGAGGCGGTTGAAGCAAAATGTATTGTTGTCGCTTGACAGTTTTGAATGCAGTCGGAAGTCTTCGCCCCAACTTTGGTCGCCGTTTTCGGCATAACTGTAAGGCGTTACGGTCAATTGTCCGGCGCCGTTGTATATGCCGTGCATGAAAACAAGTTTGGAATACCCGTCGATCATGCCGCCGCCGCATGTGATTTGATGGATTTCGTAAGGTGATGTGTTAAAAGACGAATAACTCGCGCGGTGCGAATGCCCGCAAAGATACATGTCGACTCGATTCTCGAATAATCCGCGCATGCGGTTTTCTTCCTCTGGACGAAAATAATCTTTGCCGTGATGCCCCAAAACGATGGTTGGCAGGTTATGCCGGGCTTTGTCAAATAAAAAATGCAGTCGGCTCTCAATGATATATAGATTTTTGATGTCGTTCCCGTCGCAGGAAGTCAGGCATGTGTTGAGGACAAACAGATTCAATTCGTCTAAGGGGAAAAAACGATGCGCGTTTTGAATTTCATTTATTGGGAAATCATAGCCACAGATATCCCGGTAAGCTTCCAGGTATTCGTTCATCCCGGCCTGTGTGAGGAGTATTCGGGATTCCTCGTCCCTCATCTCCCGCTCAAAGGCTTCTGGTGGATTAACATCTTGTCTTATTTTTTGAATAATACTTTCCCGATTTTTCCTGCCGCGCTTGATATCATGGTTGCCCACCGCCCAAAAGACACGTTGTTTGTCGTCTTCCGGTAACTTAACCGCTCCCCGCAGTTTGCCCATAAAGTCTCTGGTATCTGTGTAGTCGCATTGATTGGCGATATCCCCCGCGATAAAAATATAATCACTCTGAAATTCTTTCTTTTTCAAGAATTTATTTAAACGGCTAAGCGCTTGCGTTAAGTTGAAATTTTTATCCTTATGGCTATGTAAGTCAGAAAAAAGTAAAAATTCAAAACCATCGGTATTAGCATGAGACATCTTCTACACGCTCCTTGAATGCAAAATCAAAACGCCGTCGCAGATAAATTTTTCTTAACGCTATATTTCTCAGTAAAGCTATGTCGCGATGATGTTAAGATAAAAGAAAAATCGACTTTTTAGTCTTCTTCCAGAAGTTTTTTTGCCATGTTTCTTCCAAGTTGGGCGCAGGATTCCAGGTCGTCGAGTTTTGGCGACGCGAATACTTCCGGCTCGGGTTCTACTCTGTCCCAGCCAAGCTCGTTGGCGTAGCAGCGAAGGGCGTCAAGTCCGCCTTTGCTCCAGCTGTAGCTTCCCGCTAGTCCCAACACATGGTTCTTTGGCTTGCGGTTTGCAAGTTTGCTGAAGAAATCCGACATTGGCGGGAAAAGTCCGCCGTTATATGTGCATGAGACCGCGACGAGCCCTTTCATTTTCCAGAAATCGCGAAGCAGGTACGACGCGTTTGTACGGGAGACATCGTAGAGAAGGGTATTTGAAAATCCGCTCTCCGCAAGCCCCCTGCAAACTGCCTCCGCCATACGTTTGGTGTTTCCGTACATGGAACCGTACACCACCATGGCGCCGCGCTCATTTTCGTACCGGCTCCAGCGGTCGTACAGTGAGATAACTTTCTTGACATCCTTACGGAAAAGAGTCCCGTGAGCGGGGCATATCATTTCGAGCTCAATTCCGCCCAGTTTTTTAAGCGCTGCCTGCGTGGTCGAACAATATTTACCTACTATTGTCGCAAAATATCGCAGCATCTCGTTTTCCCAGCGTTCGGAATTCTTCTGGTCGTCAAAAATCCCTCCCTCGTGAGCTCCGAATCCTCCGAAAGCATCGGATGAGAAGAGGATCTTCGCTGAAGCGTCGTAAGTGACCATGCTCTCAGGCCAATGAACCATCGGGACGGTCGCAAAAGTAAGTACATGACCTCCTATGTCGAAAGCAGCGCCGTCCTTGAACTCGACGGTGCTACCCTCGGAAAACTCTCCGTAAAAGCCTTTTAGAAGCGGAAATGTTTTTGGATTACCTATGAGCTTCATGTTTGGGTATGCAAGCAATAGGGAAGTTATCGCGCTCGAATGGTCGGGCTCCATGTGGTTTATAACGAGGTAATCGACCGGTTTTTCTCCTATCACGCTTTTTATTTTCGCCAGATAATCGCTGAACCATGGGCCCTTGACAGCATCTATTACGACCGTTTTATCCCCTTCGATAACATAAGCGTTATACGCCACGCCCTGAGGAAGCGGCCATAACGCCTCAAAAATATCGGTCTCCCTGTCGTTGACTCCAATCCAGTGAATCCCGTCCGTTATTTTTATAGCCTTATCCATAAGTTAAAACCTGCCTTCTAAAAAATTAGAAACGAGCACAAAAAACTCTCCCTTCGCCCTTACATTAATAAGGTAAAGTGATTTGCCAGTTATTGGCTATCTATTCCGAATTATATCATCTACTACAAATCTTCCCCGCGTTTTTCGAAAATCTTCAAATCTTTGTCGAATTGGGTTGTAAATGATGGCTTTTTCATCAGAGACCCAATTTATTGAACATTTCGTCTGCATTATTAAATTTACGCAGAAAACTTTCACTTCACAAGCATAAAGACGATATCTTCTCCATCATAAGGTATATTTACGTCCATACTGCCAAAAATTGCTTTGCCGACGTGTGCGTTCAGTTTTATTGCCTCAGCTTTGCGATCCTGAGAGGAGTATCCGGATACCGCAAGGTTATGCCCCACCCACCATTTCCCGTCAGATTCAATAAAAAGATACTCTTCTGGCTTATTTATGTATTTTAGGACGCTGTCAAGATATGGCGCCAATAGTTCAATTTCAAGCTTAATCGTATCCAGTTTATCCGAATTATTGTAGAGAAACATAATAGCCGCCACTTTCAAGTCGCGCAATTGTCTAATCAAACGGTTCCCGCGATGATTTGGGTCGCCTCCAGGGACGCTTGAAATGGCAGCCAACACTATCCATCCTAATAATATGAATACAAGAATACAGCCCCATTTAGATGAACTTTTTCCTGTTTTTGTCACGATATTAGTCCCTCCTACTTGCCTGCTTCTTCCAGTCTCTTGAGTGCTTCGGTATTTCTAGTGTTCTGGTATTTTTGAGAATCTTTACCCCTATGTCATAATTTTGACAGTTCAAGGTTTATCGCACAGACGGCAAAATGTCGCCCCAACAGCCTTCTGTTTAGCAATTCAAAGTATTTAGCGCGGGCGGCTACAAGCCGCCCCTACAATTTTCTGTTTATCAATTCAAAGTATTTGGCGCAGACAGCAAAATACCGCCCCTATCTCTGTCTTTGTCTTTTGTTTTTTAATTCCGAATTCCGAATTCCGAATTGCCTTTCCGCCGCCTCGCCTTCATATGCTATCCATTCGGGAAGATTTGGAAAGTATTCGTAAAATGACTGCGGCGAGTAACTTTCCTTACGATGCAAAAGTTCTTCCGGTAGCAAGCGGTTATCAGCGCAAAAGTACCATTTACCCTCCATCAGAACTGCCCAGTCTCCGTTTCGGTATTCGACGCAGCTGATTTTTTCCGGGTAAGCTTTGGATAGAGACTTCATAATTTTTTCGGCCTGCTCAACTGAGGGATTGGCGCAGGCCGCTTTGACGCGCCATAGTGAAGAGACAGGAAAAATCTCCGTTCCGGCTGACAGGAGCAGGTACAATACGATCAGATTTGCTGGAAGTATTTTTTTCACGTTTTATCGCTCCTATCCGTTGCACGCCTTTCATTTACAACATCCTGCCTTTTGTCCTTGCCTTTTATCTTTTATCTTTTATCTTTTATTTTTATCTTTTGCTAATCCCTAATCCCTTATCCCTGTCTTTTATCCCTAATCCCTGTTTTTTATCCCTATTCTTTCCAGCGACTTTTCCATATTGTTTGCGAGCAGTGCGAGGTCTTCCGCCCCGCGCGTCATTGTTTCCGCGTCCGAGGAGACGCCGCTTACGCCAAAGCGAATATTTTCACTGGCTTTAGCTGTGTCAGCAACCTTCGTGGTGATATCCTGCACTTCTCTCGCTATTTCCTCGCTTGATCCAGCCTGCTCCTTTGAGACGACCGCAAGCGACTGCGTACTTTCGGCGATTCTTCCAAGGATCGAGATCATATTGCCAATCAGATCCTTCGTTTTAACTGAGAGGGCTTTAGCTTCCTGAGACGCCTCCGCGTTACGTTGAGACATTCCGACGACGTTCACGAGATCGTTTGTTATGGTTCCTGCAAGCGAGGCGATATTTTTCGCTGCGACATTGCTGTCCTCCGCCAACTTCCGCACTTCCTCGGCGACGACCGCGAAGCCCCGCCCGGACTCGCCGGCGCGCGCCGCCTCAATAGCAGCATTGAGCGCGAGAAGGTTAGTCTGATCGGCGATACCTCCTATCTCGGCGACGAAATTCTGTATCTGCTGAGCCTTCTCGCCCAGTTCGCGGACGCTCTTCGCTGCAGTGGAAGCGTCGGTAGCCACTTCTTCGATACCTGCCACTGCTTTAACAACAGATTCCATACCATTTTTTCCAGCTTTCATCGCTTCGTCCACCTGCACTGCGATATTTGTGCCGCTCCCCGCTGTGGTCTGTATTCCGGCGGTTACTTCCTCAACAGATGCGTTGGCGGCCTCTACAGCAGAAGCAAGCATCGTCAGGTTATCCCCAACCTCGTTGACATTGATGCTTAATTGATCCACGGATTCTTTCGTCCTCAATGCCAACAGAGTGAATTTCTCCGCAGCTGCTACGATTTTTTCATTCATCTGTATTGAGCCTGCGTACATGGAACTCATGTTTTCCATCATCTTGTTCAAGTGTTCTTCCAGCGTGCCGAACTCGTCGTGTTCCGTGATGTCTATCCTTCCGGAAATATCTCCTTCGGCGGCTCGTAGCGCGAAGTTGTTGATTTTTCTCGCGACCCTGCGGATATACGCGACGGTAAAGAATATGAGGAGCGCAACAATGATCAAACCGGCTATCGGCGCCGCCGCGCTTGCCAGAATCAGATTTCGTATGTTGGAGGATATTTCATCCTCGTCTATCATTATAACCATTATCCAACCCGTTTCGGGTATAGTTTTATAGAATATCCGGCTCATCTTCCCCGAAGTGTTGACAACTTCGACTCCCTCTTTGGATGAAAGCGCGCGGCGGCCAAAATCCGCCATTCCGTCCTTTTCGCCTGTTATCTTGTCTTCAAGTTTTCTGCTGTCGTCATAAAAGGCAACGTATTCGCCGCCCGGGCCTAGAATGAAAGCTTTTCCCGTCTTGCCTACGGTCATTTCCTTTGCGATGTTCTGAACGTCGGATAAGTCCATGTCCGTCGTGGCAACTCCTTTCATCTTGCCTGCAGAGTCAAAGAAGGGCACTGTCGAGGTTATCATCGTCACCTTAGGAACGGGATCGAAGTAGACGCTAGACCAGACGGGCTCGCCTTTTGAACCTTTTCCGTTGATGTACCATTCCTCTTCGTGGAAATTCACGGTGCTGGCATAATCCGCTTCGTACTCCACAACGCCATTGTTCAGGCTGGCGTATGGACCGAAATATTGCTCATTACGATACGCAAATGGTTCGTACCATATCCCTCCGCCCATCGTGTTTTTATTAAGCGGGATGGATTTCATGAGGAAATTTTTCATCTCGTCGCGTTCGATAGCTTCATCGGTGCAGAGTTCCGCGTAAAGAGCAAGGCTTTTAGCGACCGAGGCATTCAGTAAAAATTCCCCCCGAATCTCAAGCGTCGAACGGTCCAGAAACTCGTTCATTTTCTCGTTGATCTGATCGTTTATTTGGCTTCCAGTTTCTTTTGAAATAACTATTACGAAAATGATAACCGAAAGAGAGATTGTCAAAACAACTGGAACAAGTATGCGCGCCGAGATGCTTTTAAATTTCATTATCTACCATCCTTTCAATTTTGTAGTTTTGAAAAGCTGATTCTAGCATTTTATATTGTTTTCGACTGAAAGCTACACTAAATTTACGAACAGAAACGGACATAAAAAGTTAAAATTTAGCTTCCTTCAAAATACGTAAAGCAATATATTGAACAATGCCTTAAATATGCTATACTATTCGCGAAAGGGGAGATATTAATGGCGCACGCTACGGTTAATTTCCGTATGAATGAAGAATTAAAAAAAAGCATGGAACAAGTTTGTAGAGAAATGGGTTTGAGCATGACCAACGCCTTTACAATCTTTGCAACCAAGGTCAGCAGGGAAAAGAGAATCCCATTCGAGGTGTCAGTCAGCCAGATTAACTCTGAAACAAACATGAAACGGCATCGCAAAACAATCGCAGATATAGAGGCTGGTGAAGCGGCAGAGCATTAATTAATTGAGGTTGAAGTCACAACAAAAGTTATAGAAGACAAAATACTTTGAATTGTCCAAGGTGTGCATTGTGCTACTAGCTTGGTCAGAGTTTGGAGTTCCATCCTTGAATGTGGTATTTCATTTCTTCAATGCCGAGGATACCATAGGCGAAGCCTTTTTTTACCAGTTCTTCGGGCAGGAATTCGTCGTATTTCTCAAACAGCAGAACTTCCCCCCTATATATCAATTCCATCGGCTCAAGCGGTTGCTTACTTGCATCGTTCAAAATACTGAAAAATTCCTCTTTCGTCGCGCTCATCCTGAATTGAATGAAATATGGTCTTGACGAGTCCATGGCTGACAAGCCCAGCGCGGGCGCGCATTTGATTTTGATGAACCGTTCAAGCGCCAGAAACGCGTATGTTCCAAGCCACGGGAACAAACACCACATATCGCCGCCAAGACATATCAGGGAATCTTCGGTCATCCCTGAATTGACGGCTGTGTGCCTGGCTTCGCCAAGCCTTGCGACCGCATTTTTCATCAGATATGGATAGACAGCGCGCTCGCGCAAAATGTCCTTCATTTTCTCGAGCACTCTCGTGTTGATATCACCGGGGCACTGCCCGAAATACGCGGGCACTTTGCCCTTGACCTGCGCGCAGTACACCAGACGACGTTTGTGGTCTATTTCCTCAACGACCCATACGTGCCCCGCCAGTGCTATTTTTTCGCCGACGGGCGGCGGCATCACTATCGTGCCCAATTCCTGAGATTTACTGCGGACGGTGTATTCCTCGTTTTCTTTAAACACGGCGTAAAACTTATAGGAGTTCGTCTGCCTCTCTCCCGCTAAACCGACGATGAGTCCGCCCGTTTCAGTCTTCTGAATGTGATCGGTTAACAGGAGATGTCTCAGTAAAATTTTATAATCGTCCTGCGTTATTCTGTGAAAATAACTCAGCGAAAGCACGCGGGAAGCAAGAGCTCCGGGCGACATTTCCCCGCATGAAGCTAAAGTGCACATAGTTTGGTGATAGAGAAGGCTGAAAGGCAGTCTGTCAAGTTTCGGCGGCTCGACCCAGCGTTCCTGTACGTACAGTTGAACTAGCGCAATACCCTGAAGCAGCGCCCACGGAATAGTCAACGGCAGCATAGCCCTGGTTTCAACCTTTTCCTCACGCATCACGAACCACATCTCGGGCGGCAATTCTCGACGACCGGTACGCCCCATCCTTTGCAGAAACGAGGACACAGTGAACGGAGCGTTTATCTGAAAGGCGCGCTCCAACCTGCCGATATCAATTCCCAGTTCGAGAGTCGCCGTGGTCACGGTCGTCTGATACTGTTCATCGTCCTTCATCACCGCTTCGGCGGTCTCCCTGTACGAAACCGAAAGGTTGCCGTGGTGTATTAAAAATCTGTCGGGCTCGCGCTTCTCTTCACAGTATTGGCGCATCGTCGTTGTGACCGCTTCGCATTCTTCCCTGGAATTCACGAATACGAAACATTTTTTTCCTCTCGTGTGCTCAAAGATATACCCCATGCCCGGATCGGCGTTGACGGGCGCGGTATCCGTGCTCATATCCAAAACCGGCAACGCGTCCGAGACATTCCGGTCATCCGCCGACTGCGCGCCCTGAACGTAGAAATGCTCCATTGAGAGCCGCCACTTGATGCCCTTTGTTTCGATTTTCGGAAAGAGAGTGTTTCTGCCCGTACCTGACGACAAGAATTTTGCAGTGCTCTCCGGGTCGCCTATTGTAGCGGAAAGACCTATCCTTCTCGGGTTTATGCCCGCAAGTTTTGAAAGCCTCTCGATAAGGCACAGAGTCTGTCCTCCGCGGTCGCCGCGCAACAGCGAATGAACTTCATCTATAACGATAAACCGCAGGTCGCCGAACAGACGGGCAATGTCGGCGTGTTTATGGAGCAGCAGGGCTTCCAGCGATTCGGGGGTTATTTGCAGGATGCCGGAAGGACTTTTTAAGAGCTTATTCTTATGAGTCTGCGCAACGTCTCCATGCCAATGCCAGACTGGAATACTCGCTTCGAGGCATAAATCATTGAGACGCATAAATTGATCGTTTATTAGAGCCTTTAGCGGACCTATATAGAGCGCGCCGACGGATTTCGGCATATCCTCCATGAACAATGTCAGAATTGGGAAAAACGCTGCTTCTGTTTTTCCTGAAGCGGTGGACGCGGAAAGCAATATGTTGTCGTCCGTATTGAATACCGCATCGCCCGCAGCAACTTGAATCGCCCGCAGCGACTCCCAGCTGTTACGATAAATAAAATCCTGAATAAACGGCGCGTAACGATTGAAAATGTTCATTATCAATAGAATACTTTATTATCGATTCAATCGCCATAATAACGAATTGTGAATCACTTTGGCAGGATTCACTTTCGCGTGGAATTTTAAAAATTACATCACTGTACTTCATTTGTTGTAAGCTGTCGGACTGCCGCAGACATCGCAAAAACGCGCGTCATCCGGATAGATAAACTTCGTTTTGTGCCAGTCGCACTCATTGTTTGTGCAAATATTTTGAGTCGGTGTTTCTCCATTTACGCTCAACGCCTCCCCGCATTTGAGACAAAACCGTGATTCAACTCTATACTGCTCGGCGCCGCACTTGCTGCATCTGATCATTGTATTCTCAACTCCTTCCAGATTAGTTAACGGCTAAATTGTACCATACCGCTCTCCCTTACATAGAAGAATATAGGTTTCTTTATGGTTCTTTTGGCTAATTGTTTAAAAATACAACTGAAGTTTCATAATTCCGACAATCTCCACTTCTTATATTTTTTTTACTCAAACAGCAGCTTAGTTTTAGCTGAAACAAGCTTGAACGCAAATCCGTCATTAGCAAAAAACTAAACCAAACAAATTGACAAATCTTCAAATATCGCGCAAAATGAAACCATATATATTTTGGAGATGCGTCTCATAATGAGTATTCATTTTCAATGGTCAAACTAATTATTTTTGAGGAGGAGAAAAATTATGAAGAAGTTGATATTGGTTTTTGTGTTAATGGCGTTTGCAGCGACTTCCGCTTGCGCTAGCGTGCTGGATGACCTGCAAACAGATTTTGAGAAAACGGCGCCGAATTACCCCACATCGTCAGGTTCCGCCCCGTGGGCTAAGTCTTCGCAGGCCACAGAATGGGTGAAAATCTGCGCGCAGAATAGCGGCGGACGGATTCGCTACGAGACCATGGGGCACTCAGCAACGGGCATTCCCATACCGCTTGCGATAGTGAGTTACCCCTCTGCGCCCAATAACCCTTCCGACGTCGGCAACCGCTCCAAACTTTGGATTCTGGGCAGTATGCACGGCAATGAACCTTCGGGCACGGAAGGCATACTTTGGTTCCTGCGCGAAGCAGCTCAGGGAAAACACGATGAAATGCTGAAGAACGTGGTGGTATTTTTTAACCCGGTCTTCAATGTCGGCGGTCGTGATAACAATCGGCGGGACGACATGAGTTACGACATAAACCGGGACTTCACCAAGATGGATACCCCGAATGTTGTAAATCTCCTAAAAGGTCACCGCAAGTGGCATCCGCACATTTTGGTCGACCTGCACCATGCAAGCGGCCAGGGGGATAGACACCTTCAGACGTTCAATATAGGAAGAGGCACTAACGTCCATGATGACGTTTACGAGTACAATCAGGCGTTCCTCGACCACGTATTCGGAATGGGAATAGGACAATACGGCGGATACGGGCCGAACAGCGCGGCGGTACAGGCCGCTAATTTCTACATGAAACATATGCAATGGCTCAGAACGAACGCGCCTGTCCCTGTTTTCTCATCCAGCGGCGCTACTACCGTAGCCTTTAATTCAAAAATCTCGGATCATTGCGTACCATATTTGGGCGGCTTTTCTGCAAGCTATCTGTTTGACGACGTAATCTCAAACGACAGGCAAATGACCAGAATAACGCACATCAACCCTGACAATTCGAGGACTACTTTCGCGTATATGACGGCCAAAGGAAGATTTGGCATCCTGTATGAAGTTCCCGCCAGCAACCTCAGGCCCTACGGACTGGCTCACGCGCATTACGCTTCAGTCGGTAGCACTGTGTATCAGGCATCAATAGAGGCGAATGATATGGTTGCCTTCTTTAACAGTAAAGACACCGAATTTGTCGGCAAAACTACCACCGACGGGTCTGTCCCTTTGTCCCTTGGCGAACTTGATGTAAGAACAGGCGTATACGCCGGCAACTGGGACTACACCCCGTCTCCAAGTTCGGCTTTGAACCCGCATGACTTCGGATGGGGCGCAGGAAAATACAGAATAGACGGATACCGTTTGTCCGGCACAGGTAACAACCCTACCGTAAACCGCGCCGCCGATACGGATCTCCGCTCGTTCCTTCCGAATATCTGGAACCACAATGTTCCCGATCCCGGCGAGGCTCATTCACAGCATAGCGCCAGGCCGAGATATCCTCTTAGCATTCGGACGCAAATGGGCGCCTTCTACATTTTTGATGGAAAGGCCGCCAAAGCTGCCGAGGGGCTTATGAGGCACGGGCTCGCAGTTTCAAAACTGACTAGGGACGTCACGATTCCGAGCGGCGCTTTTTCGTTCGTCAACATGGGACGCGAGGATCGATACTGGGGCATAAGCCCGCATTACGGAACCGGATCTGGATCAAGGCTTAACCCAAATCCCTATGAAGGTCATGTTGCTACAAGGATCGAAGTGGGCGATTGGCATCCGCATGACAATTATGTAGCCAAGGCGGGATCCTATGTACTGTCAACCGCACAGCCCTATGGCAGATTCGGGGCTTTCTGGGTAGAGCCTAAAGCTAATGATGGCGCGTTTTTATGGAATTTCTTCGATGACGCGCTGGATAAGAAATTAGAGCTATTCAGCCAGGAGGGCAACCTTCCCGGGCGGCATGGCGGCGCTTCCGGCGAGCCAATCGGAACTCTGGCGGATTTGACGCCGGCATTCATAGATATAGCGAAGGTTTATAGCTATAGCGCCATCCCGGCCGACGCTCTTGTAAGCGTCGCTTTAGCGGAAGACTCAAATGAAAAACCGGACGACGCTTTTGACCCTCCATACGGTGACTTCGCCGGACTGACTGATGATAAGGCAACTGTAGTGAACGCAACCCAGGACGGCAAAAATGGAGACGTCACTATAACTATCAAGGACGCGTGCCTGCACGACGGAATGTGGCTGACGTTCTTCTTCTACGACAAAAACAGCGCCATTGATAAGCCCGCTGCCGCTGTCCTCCAACAGGTTTTTGCAACGAATACGCCCGGAACATACGAGGCGGTTTTCACATGCTCAGAGCTTGAAGAAGCTGGACTTAAGCCAAAAACTGTTTACGCTGTCCATTACAGCAACGAATGGGGAGACATCTTCGGGTTCGGAACCTTCACAAAAGGCAACTTTACATTCGAAATAAAAGAATCGTGGAGAGACATCATCGGATGTGACGCCGGGCTTGGTTTCGGAATAGCGGGGCTTATTGCAGTATTTATGTTCTTAAGGAAGAGAAGCAAATAGTAAAAGCAGTGTGAAGTGTGGAGTGTGGAGTGTGGAGTTAAAGACAAAAGAGAATAAACAATCTTTACTTTTTAACTTCACACTTCACACTGTTATGTCCGCGTAATTAATGGTAATCTATTGATTAAATTTACAAAGGAGTGTGATGAATGTGGGGCGTACGAAAAAACTGAGAATAGGTAATTTTAATGTGAAGGACATTGTGTTTGGCGAAAAGACCTCATTCTATAATGGCGTGCTCACTGTCAATAAGGAGGAGGCTATTGCATGCCTCGATCCGAACAAGGAACTGAAGAACATACAAATACATATTGTTCGTCCGGGTGACAGCACCCGTATCTTACCATGCAAGGTCGCTGTAGAACCGCGCTTCCGTCCGGATGGGCGAAGCACTTTTCCCGGTTTAACCGGACCGCTTGCAAGCTGCGGCGACGGCTCACTTTACGCAATGAAGGGCATAAGCGTTATCAGCTGCGGAAAATACGCGCAGTCATCAGATGGAATGCTCGATATGTCCGGGCCTGGCGCCGGGCACAGTTTTTTTGCCAAAATGGTAAACCTTATAGTATATGCGGAATTAACTAACCCGACAAATATTGATCAGCCTTTCAGGAATGAGGCGCCTCTGAAATTAGCGGCGCATTTTTTAGCGGATTATGTAGCGAAGTCCTTGGCAGGCCAAGAGCCGGAGAATTGGGAATGCTACGAACTGGAACCGGGCGCTGCGGAAGCTGAGAGTAAGGGTCTACCGAGGATTTTATACTATAGCCAAATGAGAGGCCAGGTTGGTAGGGATAAATTCTTCAACGATCAGATATTTGGAATCGACGTTGAAAATATGCTGCCGGTGCTGGTGCATCCAAACGCAGTGTTTGACGGTCAAGTTGCCAGCTTTGGCGGATTGTACGGCGACGGTTTCTATACTTACGCTTACCAAAATCAGCCCGTGCTGAAGCGCCTGTATCAGGAACACGGCAAGACCATTAATTTTTTGGGCGTAGTTTTTTGGGCTTGCGATTCGGCCGATAAGGTCAAACAAACCGCAAAAGTCACGAGCGGCGAACTGGGTTCCATGTTGAGGGCGGATGGCGCTATAGTTCATTCTACTGCGGGCGGAAGTAATTATGATATTGACTTTTTCTATCATCTGGCTGAACTAGAGGACCGTGGAATAAAGACCGTTGGGTTTACAGCGGAGCATAACGGGAAGGCGATGCTTGATCCCAAGGGCGATGCCATCGTTACCGGCGGAGAATCGGGAACAATTTTTGAGTTTCCTCCTATGGATTTCGTTATCGGGGATATCCAATCTGTGGTGCGTGATTTCTATCATGCCGCATGGACGGTGCATGAGAAATATGGCCCCAGCCTGCGCCCGGATGGTTCACTGATAGTCAATGGCTGTATGATTGTCGACAGCACTAATAACTGTGCCTTCACCACGAAGTCTGTGAAGGATTTCTAGTTCAAACACAATCAAAGGAGGATAGCTAAATGAAAAAAGCGATACATTATATCAATCAATTCTTTGGCGGCGTTGGCGGAGAAGATGAAGCGGACTTCGAACCTATCGTCAAAGAAGGGCCTGTTGGGCCGGGGGTTGCGCTCCAGGCAGAACTAAAAGGCATAGAAATAACGCATACCGTGATTTGCGGCGATAACTTTATGGCAAGCCATAAGGACGAAGCGACAAAGCGCATAATGGAATTTTTGGCAGGCAGGGAATTTGATATTTTCCTGGCGGGCCCCTCCTTCCGCTCCGGTCGTTACGGCGTGAGCTGCGGGGAAATTTGCAAATTCGCTAACGAAACTTACGGCGCGCCTGCTGTCACAAGCATGAATGAAGAGAATGCGGGTGTAGAATTATACCGGGAAAACCCGTTTTATATTCTGAAAGGCGGCGCGGGCGCTGCAAAGATGCGCGAAGACATAACCGCTATGGCGTCATTTGCCAATAAGATAGCTGCAGGTGAAGAGATCCTTTGGGCGGACGCTGAAGGTTATTTCTCCCGCGGCGTAAGAAAAGAAGTATTCGTTGACAAGACTGCGGCAAATCGCACGGTGGACATGCTTTTAGCCAAACTCTCAGGCGTACCTTTCGAGACGGAATATAAGATTGAAGTGCGGGACAGAGTAATCCCTTCGAAACCAATTGCCGATCTTAGCAAGGCTAAAATTGCTCTTATTTCTACCGGAGGGTTGGTCCCCACGGGTAACCCCGATCGAATACCGGGAGGCACCGCCACTATCTGGAAACGCTATGATATCTCCAAGATGGACTCCATAAAATCAGGAGAGTTTTACAGCGTACATTGCGGTATCAATACGGATTTCGTAAACGCCGACCCTGAAGTTTTGGTCCCGCTGTCGTCGCTCAGAGAGTTTAAGAGCAATGGAGAAATAAGTGAAGTTCATGAGTATTTCTATTCTACGACCGGCAACCTTGCTGTTCTTAAGGACGCGAGGCGAATGGGGGCGGAAATCGCGGTAACTCTCAAATCCGAAGGGATAGACGGCGCTATTCTAGTCAGCACCTGAGGGAGTTGCACGCGTTGCGGCGCAACGATGGTAAAGGAAATAGACAGGGCTGGAATTCCCATAGCTCACATTACCAACTTGACTCCAATTGCAAAAGTAACGGGCAGTAACCGAATAATCCCCGGCGTTGCCCTCACTAACCCTTGCAGTGATGTGTCGCTTCCTGTTGACGAACAGAAGAAGATGCAGAAAAAGTACATAGCTCGCGCACTTTGGGCAATTTCAACCAATATTAAGGATCAGACGTTTTTCTAAGCAGAAATTGCAGTATGATTATTGTAAAGTTTTTACAAGCATAAATAAAATATGAAAGGGGTTACAATAATGTATCGTTCGAAAAGTTTTGCAGTTGCGCTTATCCTTTGTCTGAGTTTTGTTTTGCTCAGCTGCGGCAGTGTCGCCGCAGCGCCGGCTGAAACTCTCATGATCAAAATCGGCACAGGTTTTCCGGGAGGGTTATGGTATCCCGCTTCCGCTATATTAGCGGCGGAGTTGGAGAGAGCCTTGACAGAAGCCGGTGTCCCCACTCATTGTTCCATTCAGCCCACAGGAGGCGCTTTTAACGTAGCCGCAGTAAACGAGGGCGTGGACATGAAAATGACGCTTACCACATCGCAAAACCAGTTTTTGGCCTATAGTGGACTTGACCCTTATAAGGAACCGTTACAAAACCTACGTTTAGTTGGAACTCAGGAGTTCATGATAACGCAAGTAGTCGTACCGGAAAAGTCCGATATCAAGGATGTCTCTCAACTGAAAGACAAGATAGTTAACGGAGGCAAGTCAGCGTCTACAGACAGAATAATGATGGAAGCGCTCTTAAAAGCTTATGGCATATCGTTCGACGATGTGAAGGCGGCAGGAGGACAAGTCATGGGGTTGGGATGGGACGACGCAGCTGCGATGATGCAGGACGGACATATGGACTGCATAGGCACTTTCGGCGGGCTTATGCCGAGCATCGTGAACCTTATTGTGCAGCCCGGCATCAGATTTTTGAGCCTTGACGACGAGCATATTGATAAACTGCTTGCGGATCCCACCATGCAGGGATTTGTAAAGGCAACCATGCAGCCAAATACTTATGATCACCAGGATTATCCAGTTAATATAGTCGCCGTTCCCACGACTATCCTGTGCAACGCCGAACTTCCGGATGACGTCGTATATATCATCACCAAGACCATCTATGAGTCCGGGTATCATAAGAGCCCTTACGCCGCTACAGAATCGAAAGGCTGGCCGAAGATCTGCAATCCTGAGGACCTGCCGAAAGTCGCGAATATTCCTGTTCACCCGGGCGCTATTAAGTACTTGAAAGAGAAAGGTATTGAGGTTAAATAAGATTTTCAATTAAACAATTTCCACAGAATTTAAGCGGGACTTCATTTTTGACGTCCCGCAATTTTTCTTATAGCAATTGGAATGAAGGAGGAATTAATTAAAATGGCTCATGCGGAAGGACGCCAGATGAGCGCCATAAATTGTTTGCTTAACGCTAAAAAATTCGGGCCGAGGGAATTATTGGCTCTCATCATTGTAAGTTTGTCCTTTGCTTTTATCACTTTCCACCTGTATGCCGGCATGTATGGTCACCCGGAAGCGCATTTTTACAGATCATTGCACTTGACCGGCATACTATTGTTATGCTTTATCATCTTTCCCCTCAACAGACAGTCATGGAGCGATAAGCCCAATTTATGGACGTTGATTGACGTCCTGTGCATCATTCTGACTCTCGCAATGCAGATTTACTACCTTTGGGACATTGACGCGTTTGAATACCGACAAGTCTCGCCTAGCTACATAACTATCTACGACGTCTGTATGGGAATAATCCTCTGGGTGTTGGTGCTGGAAGGCACGCGGCGCGCCCTCGGGCTGCCCATGGTGATTATCGCGCTCTTCTTTACCTTTCAGGCGTTGTACAGCGACAAAATGTTTTGGATTTTCTATGGACCAAACACAAGTCTAAAAGCGCTGACGCTTGATATGTACATGCAGGAGGGCGGCATATTCGGTATGCCCGTCGGCACTATAGCTTCATTTGTGGTGCTATTCCTGATATTCGGCGCATTCATGGAAGAAACAGGCACGGGGCGCACTTTTATCGATTTGGCTTTGGGCGGGTTCGGGGCAAAAGTCGGAGGGCCCGCCAAAGCGGCGGTTGTTGGCAGCGCTTTCTTTGGAATGCTGTCCGGCAGTTCTGTGGCTAATGTCACGACTACCGGTACTTTCACAATTCCATTGATGAAAAATGTGGGCTATCCGAACAAATTTGCCGGCGGGGTTGAGGCCTGCGCTTCAACAGGCGGGATGTTCACCCCGCCCATCATGGGCGCTACTGCGTTTGTGGTGGCCGCTTATTTGGGACTCCCTTACATAACTGTAGCGGCGGCGGCAGCCATCCCCGCGTTGTGTTACTATACCGCCCTCTTCGCCACCGTGGATTTCCATGCCCGTAAGGCAAAAATCAAGCCCTTAAGTAAGGAAGAGATGCCCGTTGTAAAGGAAGTTTTGAAAAAAGGCGCGCACTTGCTCATCCCTATCATCGCTTTGGTTTACCTGTTGGTTGTAGGGTATACCGCCGCCACTGCGTGTTTCTGGTCAATAGTCGGATTGTTTGTCATAAGCTTTTTTCATAAGGAGAGCCGGCCGGGCGCTGAAAGTATAGTTCGCGTCTGTGAAATTGCCGCAAGAGCCACAGTCGTGACCACAATGGCTTGCGCAGCGGCGGGCATAATTGTCAGTTCCACGACGTTATCCGGCGTGGGATTGAAATTGGGAACGCAAATCGTAAGCCTTTCGGGCGGGCAGTTATGGATAGCCTTGCTTCTGTCGGCAATCTTGGCCGTTATTCTGGGAATGGGCCTGACCACTACCGCCGTATATATCATTATGGTCGTGACGGTCATTCCTCCCATTGAAGCGATGGGGGTTCCTCCTTTAGCCGCTCATATGTACGCGCTGTTTTGGGGCGTGCTGTCAAATATCATCCCTCCGGTAGCCATTGCCTCATTTGCAGCGGCGGGCATAGCCAAAGCTGGGCCGATGGAGACGGCTGTTGCGGGCTTTCGTATAGGTATTCCCGGTCTTTTGGTGTTCGCGACATTTGTTTATAATCCGGGGCTGTTAATGATAGGCTCTGTAGCCGATATCGTCATCAATAGCGTAGGCTGCATCGCGGGGGTAGTTTACATGTCGGCCGCCATACAAGGATACGCATTCGAAAAAATCAACCCTATTTTTCGGGTAATTTTAGCGGTATGCTCTTTGGTCGTCTTAAGCCCTCGTTGGGATTTTACTTTTTCAGGCATGTTGGTGGGTATCGCAATTATGGCGTTCAACTACCTCGCGTCAAAAAAGAATACGGTCAATACGAAATTGATGGGGGTTGGTAAATCATGAAGAAATATATCAGATGGCTCTTTTTGATTGCATTTTTGGCTTTCGCGGCGATGATGAGAAATACCCGAATGATGTATGCAAATCCAAATATGTTCATCATTCTCTGGCTGTTAGCTTCTTTTATTGTAGTTCTCGGCGTTGTTTTCTTTCGTGACAAAACAAAAGACAATTCGGAATTTAAAAAAAACTAATTTAAAAGGAGGATGTTTGTTAATGTTTATGAAAAAATTTCTTTTATTATCGTTGCTTTGCATGTTGCTTGTTCTATTGATTGCCGTTCCATCGGAAAGCAAAGTCCACACCTTTAAAATCACCCCGGAACAAGCGTATAACGGCTGGTGGGAGAGCACTATTCCGCCTGTCCTGACAATCGACAACGGTGACACCGTTATCTTTAACACCGTGATGCTGTTTGAGGGGAAACTGCGCCCCGGCATGACCATTCCTGAGCTTCTGAAATTACGGGATGATATTGTGGCCAGCGGCAACGGCGTCTATGCGTTTACCGGCCCGTTCTTCATCAATGACGCCGAGCCGGGAGATGTTCTTGAAGTCCGCATTAAGAGGATAGTTCCAACCGATCATGGCGTCGCCTATATATATCCGGACGAGAGAAAAGCGGGCGGTTTGCCGGACGGAAGCGGCAGCTTTAAGGACGGTTGGTTCGGCAGCTTTTATTTTTCCGAGGATAGAAAATCCTTTGAATTCAAGCCCGGCGTAACAATACCGCTAAGCCCCTTCCTAGGAACCATGGGGGTCTCTCCCAAACCCGGCGAAAGACGACCGCCGGCAGTTCCTGACTATTTTGCCGGCAACATGGACAACAAAGAGCTCGTAGCGGGCACGACGCTGTACTTGCCGATAAACGTTCCCGGCGCGCTGTTCATGGCGGCTGACGCGCACGCCGTACAAGCCGACGGCGAAGTCTGCATCACCGGCATGGAGACCTATATGGAAGAAGTGGAAGCGGAATTCATTGTCAGGAAGGATATGAAGCTCAATCTTCCCATAGCGGAAACGCCAACTCACTGGATTACCATGGGCTTCCACGAGGACTTGGGCGAAGCGATGCGAATAGCGCTGCGCGAAGCCATTCATTTCCTGGCTACCACAAAAGATATGAGCAGAGAGGAAGCGTTTGCACTGTGCAGCATGGCTGTTGACTTCCGCGTAACGCAAATAGTAGACGGCAACAAGGGAATTCATGGCATGATCCCAAAGAGCATTTTCACGAAATAGCAGATATAAATTGCTCAGCGGTTTTCATAAATTTAATGTGTGAGATTTGCATGAATATTAAATTATATGAAAATTTCTATTCTCAAAAGGAATACTTGGAGTGTAATATTTATATGCAACAGCTTGTTGCTTCGGGAGATTTCGAATTGGCGCCGGGCTCTCGGCCGATTGATAGAATCAGGGACGAAAATGGCTGTTGGATAGACGATATAATCTGCCACAGAATACGATGTAAAAAATGCGGGCAACAATTCTCCTGCGTAGTGAACACTTATCGCGGCGGAGGCAGTTTCCGGCCATAGCGAGAATTGAATTGCCAAATCATAGGTCAAGGAACTCACACAATATTTTATACGCATACAGGGGCGAACCCATACATGGATTCGCCCCTGTTACTTTATTTATGAATGTCTGGGAAACATTTTAATTTTTTGGTTGGACAATGTTTACAAAACCCTATCGCTTAGGACGTCCCGCATCGCGTCGCGCACGGCGCGAAAACGCTCCAGCGCGAGTGGAAACGCCTCATTGTAGACCTCTTCGATTTCCTCTTTTTCCGCTTTGGTATGAGCTGGAGGCTTGTTGCTTTTCGCCGCTATAATAACCATTTTGTTCCTGTTATACCAACTTTTTCCACCCATCTCCAAATAGCTTGTTACATATATCGTAAGACACAATGAAAGCCCCATTACATAATAATTTTCAAGTAATATACAATCGGAGATCAGTCCTTTTTCAAGGTAGAAATTACCAAACGCCCGTGTGTCCCATCGCTCCGTCATAAGGTCATATAACTCATCCAGGGATATTGGTTCCCGCAACTTAAAATGAGATCCCTTCGAGAGGTCGAACCACTCTTTCATTTGGCCTTTATATTGAATCCCGTCTCCTAAACCCATGTTTCAACACTCCCTAAATATATGAATTTCAAAACTCGAACTCCTCGTACTCTTTCTCCAGCGCTTCATCGTCCTGCAACTCCGGTTTGGCGTATGCGAATGTTTTCAATCCCAGCAGCTCCGGGACATTGGTTCCCGGATTTTGATGCACAATGTTCAATACTTCAATAAAATCGCGAATGACTTCGCGGGGAGTGATATTTGTATCCGCCCCTATGCGCCCGAATTCAATTTTAATAAAATTTATGAGATCCTCCTGGCTCAGTGTCAACTCGTAATCGAAAAGCTCCGAATGTATGCCGGCTAGTTTTTCAATGAGCACCAGCATTTCCTCGTAAGTTAGCGGCGACAGCTTAATTATGGGCGACAGTATATCCTTGACGCCGCTTGAGCTGAATCTCCCTTCCTCCAGGCGGGATTTCAGGGCTTCATAACTGAAAACTCCGCGCCTCGTATCCTCAACGCACTGAGGCGTTCCGCACATGATGACGCCCAGATACTGCGCTTTCCCTTGCAACGTGTCGTTGTACATGGTTAGGATATTTTCGTAATTATACTGTCTCGCGATGCTGTTAGGTATTTTGTAGATGTTAACGAGCTCGTCAATTAGGATAATGAGCCCGCTGTATCCCGCTTTCCGGAAAAACGTCGCGAACAGTTTAATATACTCATACCAATCGTCGTCATTAATGATTATATTCACGCCGAGTTCAGCTCTTGCTTCAGTTTTGTTTGCGTACTCCCCGCGGAACCATTTAACGACCTTTGCCTTGTCCTCCTCGTTGCCTTCGATGTGCGCCCTGTAGTAAACGGTCAACAGTTTCGCGAAATCAAAGCCATGTACCATCTCGTTCAATGAGCTTACCACTTCATGGATTTTTTTTTCAACAAGCATCTTGAATCCGCTGTCTTCAAAAGAAATGCCGCGCTCCATCGCGGCTTCGTTTTGCACGCTGTTTATCCATCTGTCTAATATCAGAGAGAGAGCGCCGCCTTCGGGTTTTGTTTTAGTCGACATATTCCGGATAAGTTCCCTGTATGTTGCAACTCCTTGCCCTCTTGTTCCCTGTAGGCGCCTTTCGGATGAAAGATCGGCGTCCGCCACGGCAAAATTTCTGTCCATCACATAGTTTCGAAGAGTCTGCAAAAGAAAACTTTTGCCGCTTCCGTATTTTCCCACAATGAACCGGAACGATGCGCCGCCTTCTCTGATTATATCGACGTCATGCAATAGGGCGTTGATTTCCGTCTCCCGCCCGACTGTGATATACGGTAGGCCTACTCTTGGTACGACCCCGCCTTTCAAAGAATTTATGATTACTGTCGATACCCTTCTTGGAATTTTCATTCCCCTATTATACCTTTTAATTCTTCAATATAATCCGATACAAGTTCCGCCCGTCCTCCTGTCTCGACTATTACCGTGTCGCCAAACCTGTCGAAGAGGCTCTCGTTTATAGCGTCGACCATTACCGATAGCATCAACCCTTTAGAACGAAGCAAATAGTCATATGCCTCTCCATATAGCAGGCATTTCATGAATAAATATTCGTCGTCACTCAAGCCGACGCAGTTTTCCGCCCTCTTTTTATCAAGTATTTCCGGCGCCTTAGCTTCTTCCAATTCCTCGACCAGCAATTTGCTCTGCGTTTCGAGCGCGGCGCTTCTAATGCTCTCAAGCTTTGAAACGTCAATTTCAATCTTTGGGCGCGCGGCTTCCTCTTGGTTTGTATGATATTTATCTATGACGTCGCTGATTATTAATTGAAGTATTTCAGCCGTCTTTTCCGCTTTCTTTACGGGCTTGAAATTGCACTTCGGGCGCATGAAAAAATCAATGGACTTCATCATTGCACCCACTTGCCGGTTTTTGCCGCTGTAGCAAAAGAACCTCTCGCAACTCCAATTTCCACCTTTGCATGTGTATTTACAAAGATCGTTGATTTCATAGACGTAATCTTTCCGGCTGATTCTATTATAAAACACAGCGGAATTGAATATGGTATAGGAACCGGAAAAAAACTTGCCAAAGAATTTTTCGCGAAATTCGTCTTTACGGTCATCGCCGTAATAATCGGACAGCGCGGAATAAACGCTCCTTACTACATTTTTCACGTCGTCGGGATACTGTTTGAAAAGCCGGGAATTCACTATATTATATGAGGACATGGAGTTTAGCGCCTCAAATACTTCATCTGCGTTGCGTGATTCATGATTGAACAGCGTCATAATTGCATTGTCAAATTTCTCGTCAAAAAGACCTTCAAGCAGAGATTTATCGAGGTTATTGTAAACAACGTAGTCTTTTAGCCACATCCTAACGTAGCGGGTAATTTTAGGGTCAATTTCCCTATATATCATCCAGAAGTTCTTAAGGGCGTGAAAGCCTTTCTCCGGTGAGTCCACGCCTATTTGGTTAATCAATTCATAAATATACACGAAAACAAAGGAGAGCGATGTCCTGCTTATAACGCCGCGCCTGACTTTTGCGCGCCATGAAAAGTACCCGCGAAGCTGTTGGTCGCTCATGGAGCGGTATGTCGGGAAATATCTTACGAACTCTCCCCGATAATCGTAATCGTCTTCAAAGTCCTCCATGAATTTGGCCTGCTCATAGAATACTTTCGCTTCAGGCTCATAGTGTGAGCCAATTTTCCTCATATCCCGGTATTTAGGATGAATCCTCTTTTGTTCTGCGTTAATGAATATTGGCTCGTCCTGATAAACTTTTGATTCGAAGCTGCCGTTCGCGGCGAATTTTGCCAAGGCTTCAGCATCGGCGCTGAGCAAAGCCGTATTTTCATGCCGCTTTGTTTCTTCCCCTAAACCCATCGCTTTACGGATTACATTAAACAATTCGGACATTGCATAAATATATTGTGGCTACACTAAACGTTAAATAACTCATGCTAATGTTCCGTCTTTTATTCAGCATTTTTCACGCAACGGAAGGCTTATTATATTTCGCTACAATCCGCTGGAACATTATCAATCCCGCGAGAATAGCAACGCCAATAGCATACGTATGGGATGCTCAAGATCTCCGCCGTGATGGCGCCCATAACAGACGGCCAAAAATACGATGTGTCGAAGCGATATAAGGCGACCGCCACGCAGCCCCAATAGAAAAGCCGCGAAATGAAGTGATTTTCCAAGGTTCGGGTACTGGACTCCTTGTCGAATTTCTTTAAGAGCGCTTGCTGTTCCTGCGTGAGTTTGCCCCCCATCGCCCGGGTTATATCGTCCGGCGCCCAATTCAACTTATTCAAATCAGTTCACCTGCCTCTTTCTTTTATTTTTCCATTTCGACGGCCATGCGTAGCCGCGAATGCTGAGGCAAAGAGTCTCCTTTGGCTACGACCACGCGGTCGAGCATAATCTCCTGAGTGGCGGTGTGGGAGTTTAGCCACACAATCTCCTCGAATTTCTCATCTATTTCCTCCATGTGGATCAAGCCGTTTTCCACATAACAGACGCGCCCTTTATTTTCGGGAATCCCCGCGCCGAAGGCCGGGAATGTGATGGCGTCAAGGATAAACGAGCGGTCTTCTCCGATATGGTAATACTCGTTCCAGGGAATTTTCTCAAGCGAGTGTATCCAGCCGAAAAATACCACGTCCCCTATTTTTGCGGGTGACGCAGCGTATATCTCCCCGGTTTTCCAGTCGCGGATGCGCAAATAAAGTTCAGAGTCGGTCGACGCGCTAACACTGAACGTCCACATCCACACAAAAAGCAATGCCGCAAAAAACACTAAGCGGCGCTGTAACGAAAGTGGAGTTGTAACAAAAGCGGGCGGCGAAATGCCGCCCCTACAACATGCTTTGCACAGGATGCAGTTTGCCCGCAATATGTTGTTTTGATTCACTATTCCATAAGAAACTACATCGAACCGTATTTCTTTACAAATACAAATTTATTATTCGGGACGTCCACTTTTTGAATGACTGCCGGTTTGTCAAGAGGATTATGGTTTGTAGCGTCCATTGTCAATTTTCCGCTGGTCACCGTTATGTCCTTGAGGTTGGCAAGGGCTTTTGCAAGCTCCTCTCCCTCAAATGATCCCGACGCTTTAACGGCTTCAACTATCATTATCAGCGCGTCCTGTGCCATTACAGGATTTGGAAGCACGGGGTCCGCGCCGAAAAGATCCTTATATTCCTTAACAAAAGCCTGAATATCGGGATCGTCAAGGTCAGCAAGGTTCACGAAATATGAACCGTTGACCGCTTCTCCGCCAAGGTCTATAAGATCAGGGCTTCCCCAGTTATCCGTACCAAGAAGAATAGCTTTTATGCCAAGGTCTCTTGCCTGCTTTGCCGCCATTGCCGCCTCTTTTTGACTTGTCGGAATAAATATTACATCAGGCTCCTGCTCCTTCATCTTTCCAAGCTGCGCGCGGTAGTCGAGCTCCTCAGTCCTAAACGCCTCTTTCGCAACTACCTTTCCGCCCTTCTCGACAAACGCTTCCTCAAAGTATTTTGAAAGCCACTGCCCATAGTCGTCTCCAACGTCATAAAGTATCGCCGCTTTTGTCGCTTTCAGATCGTCAGCCGCAAAACGCGCGGCCACCGTCCCTTGATAAGGATCAATAAAACAAGGACGAAAAGCATATTCGCGAAGCGTTTCCGTTTTCTGGTCAATGGTGACATAAGGATTCGTAGCTGTAGTTACTATCATCGGAATTTTTGCGCGCTCAAAGACAGGCGCCGAGGCGATAGCCCTTCCGCTCTGCGCAGGCCCGATAACAGCAATAACTCCGTCGGCGACTAATCTCCTTGCAACGCTGACAGCCTCGACGGCATCATTGCGATTATCGTATCGAACTACCTCAATTACCTTACCAAGAAGCCCGCCTTCATTGTTTATCTTATTGACGAGCATATCAATGGCGTTAGCCTCAGACTGCCCCCACATTGACGCTCCGCCCGTGAGCGAGACCGTATGCCCAATACGCGCGACTTCAGGAACTGCACCCATTCCTGCTCCTGCAAAACTAAGAACTAACGCTAACGAAACAACAAAAACTATGTACTTTTTCATTATTTAAACACCCTTCCATAAAATAAATTATACCAAGTTGAAATCTAACGTAGGCGAGGCGGCTTTTGCGAGCCGCCGCGAAGGCGTAGATAGAGCTACGTTGATCAAGGCGAGCAACACCTAACGCTCGCTTATACTCGCTGGCACTTCCGTCGCTTCGCTCCCCCTGAAACAACGAAGCATACGTTTGATTGCGACTTGGTATTAATATACATCGGGTCTGCCTATTGACATATACTGAAACCCGTTTCTTTTCATCTCCGAAAGCGAATACTGATTTCTACCGTCAAAAATTACTGCAGTTTTTAAAAGAGACTTTAGCCGCTCAAAATCCGGTTGCTTATAGATATCCCATTCGGTGAGAAGTACAAGAGCGTCAGAACCGTTTACAGCATCATACTGATCGTGAACATATATGACATTAGGTAAATCTCCAAGAGCCGCATGAGTTTCTTCAATGGCCTTCGGGTCATGAGCTCTCACAGCGGCGCCGCTTTCGACTAGAGAACGAATCAAAGTCTGCGCCGGAGCTTCCCTTACGTCAGAGGTCTTAGGTTTAAACGCAAGTCCCCATAATCCAATAGTTTTTCCCTTCAAACTATCTTCTCCAAAATACTTCGAGAGCATTGAGAACAAGACATGCTTCTGCGATTCATTGACATCCTCGACCGCTTGCAGAATTCGCGGGTAATATCCTTTCTGACGAGCAAAATCTTTTAGTGCGCGAACATCCTTTGGGAAACACGAACCTCCGTAACCACACCCCGCGCGCAGGAAAGGGTAGCCGATACGAGGATCTGATCCTATCCCGACTCTGACCCTCTCAATGTCCGCCCCGACATGTTCGCATATGTTAGCAATTTCATTCATAAATGAAATTCTCGTCGCCAACATCGCATTTGCTGCATACTTACTCATTTCAGACGAGCGTATATCCATAAAAAGCAGTTTTTCAGAAGGTTGGAAATTATAAAGTTCCTTCATCAACTCTGTCGCTTGTTCAGAGTCAGTTCCAATTATCACCCGGTCGGGTTCAAGGAAATCGAAAACAGCGCTGCCTTCCCTTAAAAACTCAGGATTTGATATTACGCTAAAAGTTAATTCTGCGCTTTTCTTTCTGGCATCAAGTTCTTCTGAAATAAGTTTTTTCACCAGTTCACAAGTTCCAACAGGAACTGTGGATTTTACTACGACAATGAGCGGCTCTTCCATATGTTTGCCAATTGTCGCCGCTACATCCTGAACATATGAAAGATTTGCCGAACCGTCAGGATTTGACGGAGTGCCCACTGTAACAAAACACATTTGCGCGCCTTTTAGAGCTTCAGGCAGCGACGTCATAAATTCAATCCTGCCCGCCTCAATATTATTTCGGATAATCTCCGAAAGCCCCGGCTCAAAAAACGGAACTTCTCCTTTCTTGAGCTTCTCAATTTTCTCTAAATCATTATCAACGCACCTGACGTAATTACCAAATTTCGCAAGGCAGACGCCGGTAACCAAGCCAACGTACCCTGTCCCAACTACGGTTAATTTCATATATTATCCTCCACTATCTTTCTATAAATGGAATTAGCGTGCATAAACTTGAGATTTCACTCAGCAGCGTTTTCGCTGACCAAAGAAACTTCCGGCTGAGTTTCCGCGTTTGCATGAGAAACTGATTTTAACTCTGGAAGCTCATCTCCTTCAATAAATTCCATTTCAGCTTCAACTCCAAAACTTCTGCAAAGGCATACAAGAATATTTTTAGCGTTTTCATCCGAACGGGATAAAAGTTCACCGGACTTGGCTTCTTCCTCGATTTCAAGAAGGTTTGCAGCTATTGCCCGGTTTTGTTCGTCAAAAGACAGAGAGTTGAAAAGCCCCGAGTGTTGATCATATATCTTTATATTTTTCATATCTGCTGCAATATCCAAAACCCTGCTGTGAGGCAGCGCAATCTTAACCTTTCCTGAAACATACTGCGTGATGTTCACCTTCGATAAATCCGTTCCAACAACAATATTTCCGGAATATTTCAGGATGAAACTCTTATGAGTCCCGGGTAAGTGAAATCCAAACAGCGAGCGGGAGTCCTCAAACATAACAATAGATTGAAAATTTTGGCGGATGGTAGCAAGATCACTGACTTCCTGTATTCCCTGCATAAGAATGGATGATACCTCTTTGGCTGATACCTTCTTGCGTTTACTCCACATATACACATTTATACATATCGATACAGTGATAATAGCAAACAAAATCAACATTACAAGAGCTGTCATGCGCAAATCACTCTCCTTTATAATAATCTGCCACTGTTGCGCGCACTTCATTAAGCGTCATATCATTCCGAGCCGATATACGCTTTAAATCATCGTGTTCCGGAGTAACTCTTAAAACCTTATCCCCCAGTTTTGAAATCTTCATCCTGACCGTACCGAGCGGAGTATTAATCTCTTCTATCCTCCAAAATAGTTTGTCGCGGGATACAATATGATGTCTTACTCCCTGTGTGGTCGTATGACGCAATATTATATCCACCGCAGAGTCTTTGTTCTCCGGCCTAGTTATACAACATAATTTCTCTGCCGGCCTGTTCTTTTTCATGTAAATCGGTTCCATCCAAACATCAAGTGCTCCGCACTCAAACAGCTTATCCATTACTGGAAGGTAATCCTGCGGAGACATATCATCAATATTTGTCTCAATTATAACGCAAAAATCATTATCGCGCGAAGAATCTTCTTGAGATTCCATTATAACTGCTCTAAGAGCATTTGGTATATCGCCGCTCTCTTTTTTCCCTACCCCATAACCAGCGAAGACGACTTTTCCGCGAGGCATGGGCGAAAACGCGGACGAAAGCAGCTTAATAAGCAGCGCTCCGGTTGGGGTCGCGCGCTCCATTTCCTCCCCCATAGAGAAAACAGGCAAGCCCTTTATAAGTTCCAATGTAGCAGGCGCAGGGACAGGAAGTATGCCGTGAGCGCATTTCACTGTTCCCGAACCGACATTTATGTTTGATGATATTACCCTCGGCCATTTCAGTTGATCCATTAGGATAAATGTTCCTGCAATGTCAATTATTGAATCAACAGCTCCCACTTCATGGAAATGAACTTTATCAACAGTAGTGCCATGAACTTTTGCTTCAGCTTCCGCAAGGACGGCAAAAGCGTGTATGCATTCCCGAATTACGCGCATATCGAGAGAGCTGTTTAAAAATATTTTCTCAATATCGTGAAAATTTCTGTGAACATTTCCATGAGATTCCCCGGATAAATGGCTACATTCATCATAAACGCTGAACGCCCTTCCAAAAATCCCTCCTCTAATTTCATTCTTAAACTCTATCCTATAGCCCAGAAGCGGGATTTTAGCCAGCTCATCCCTGAATTTTCGTTCCGCAGTTTCATCTCCGACTGCGGAAGCCAATAAAGAAAACAACGCTGCAACCATCATATCTCCGGCAACGCCGGCTTGTGCGTCAATGTAAATAGTCCTCAAAATTAATTACTCCCAAAATCGAAATCCAGATTTCGACGCCCTTGCTTATTGTGCGAATAAGAACTGCCGCCCAGGAATATATCCCCGTCCTCCGCCGTTTTCACTATTTTTATTTTGTCTTTGTATATTTTCATCTCTTCATCTGCTTTAATTTGCTTTTGCTCTTCGTTGATAATGGAAGATATGTTCTCCTCCGACAGAAATCGAAGAACGCTTTTACGTTCGCAGGTTATTACCGCTCGAAGCCCGCTTTCACAAAAATCGGATACTTCTTTTACTTCAGGAACATATGCGACGCTGTCTCTCTCACAAGCGAAACTGATATCCTGATCAAAACCAATTTTACTCAAATATTTTGCATGACCGGAAGCTTTTATGTTATTTTCAAAAGAGCCTCTCGCATTCTTCCATATTTTAAGCGCGATATCAGCCCCGTCGGATATGATGTAATTTGGTAAAAAACGACAAAGCCTGTCGACTATCAATCCGGCGCATATTGTATCGTCAATGGCCGGGCGTCCGTTTTGCCCCGCGCATAATACGCCAATGCAATGCCCGTGGCTGAGAGCTGCATCTATCGCATACAAAGCATTTCTGGCACATGCGATATAGACGGCAGCCCCGGTAGATAACGCCTTAATTATAGCTTTTGTTCCGTTAGATGTTGCCATAATTGCAGTCGGATGTTGTTTTACAGCTCCCCCGTCAATTTCAAGCGGGGAATTCCCAGCGTCAAACCCATCGGGAGGGAACGCGTTTACTTCGCCCATAAGCAGAGGAGAAACGCCATTCTTGAGCATTTCTTCTTTTAATGAGAGCGCTACATCAACTGTTGCTTCAGGATATATTTTCTTCCCTCCACGCTCAAACCATGTGACTATCGTGGAGCTTGCCCTTAGTAAATCCAGAACCAACCACACATCAACAGCAGGTAAAGGTTCGCTTATTGAAAGCGCTGCTTCAATTTGAAACACTTTATTGGATGGCGCATTATTATTTATCACTGTTAGCTCACTCTCCGAAGTGTGACTTTTCATTCATTAAATTATAATATCACCCAATTGATTATTATAACCTTTTATCTTTGTCTTTGCGAGGCGTGGGTTGATTGACAAATTCTAAGATTTCTTGGGATGTCATTTAGGTTATTTGCTCGCTTCTTCCAATTTCTTTAGAGCATCGGTATTCCAAAGTCTAAAATTACACCTTGCGTAGTCTATTGCCATTTTGCCGGAGTCATGTTTCATTTTTGGGTCTGCTCCAAGTTCCAGTAGCGTTATTATTGCGTCCGGATTCGGGCTGAGGTTGGTTACCGCAAACATTAGTGAAGTGTAACCTTTTAATGGTTCAAGTGAAGACTTCGCATTGACATCCGCGCCAGCCTTTACAAGAGCTTTTATTACTTCCGGATCTGAGTTGCTTGCAGCTACATACAAAAGCGGCGTATATCCAGAATTGCCCCGTATATTTACATCCGCGCCCGCGTTTATAAGAGCTATTATTATATCTAATTTTGATTCGTCCTTAAATGTCGCGCGTACAAGTGGAGTATTTCCTTCATCATTCTTTACATTGACATCTGCGCTTGTAATTGTTGTATTTGGTTAATAGATTAATTATTTCAATTTCTAAATCAAAATTTGACAACAAGCAGATATCCAATGAGCCTGCTTCGCGAAATATTCTTTGCCAATGATGTATAATGATCATTGAAGAGGCGTGTAACCGCTTTATACGGTTTTAAGCTTCGAAATCGCCGCTGAACGGGGAGCTTGCCCTAAAGAGAATGAGGTGGGATATTTGGACGTAAACAGGGAGTATAAGGACAGCATTTTTCGGATACTGTTTAAGGCGCCGGAGAAAGCTCTGAAATTATACTGTGATATCACCGGTAAAAGCTATGATAAGAATACAACCATTGAAATGAAAACGCTGGATAATGTATTACTGTCAAGATTGCGAAACGATTTGTCATTCATAATCGACGGGAAGCTCGTAGTTATCATAGAACATCAATCAACGCTGAACATGAACATGCCGTTGCGATCGCTGAAATATGTACTGCTGTTCTATGAAAACAATTTCAAACTTGGAGAATCATTGTATAAAGAAAAGCAGATTAAGCTGCCGAAGCCAGAATTTTATGCATTGTATAACGGACGTAGAAATTATCCCAAAAGCGGCGTACTGCGATTATCCGATACGTTTTTAGGGATGGAAGCGGATGAGCAGCCAGGATTAGAGTTGATTGTGAACGTAATCAATATTAATTACGATAAGAATATTGAAGTATTGGAAAAGAACACAGACCTAAAAGGCTATTCCATATTTACAGCGAAAGTCTATGAACGTTTAAAGGAAGGAAAGACATTAGCGGAAGGAATTCGGATAGCAGTGGAAGAATGTTTGAAGGAAGGAATGTTAACCGAATTTTTTGAAAGATATAGAAACGAGGTGGAAGTAATGTTTTCATTGGTATACGAAGAAGAAAAAGCGATCCAATATGCTAGAGAAGAAGGCATAGAAGAGGGCATTGAAAAAGGTATGGAAAAAGGCATGGAAAAAGGTATGGAAAAAGGCATGGAAAAAGGTATGGAAAAAGGCATGGAAAAAGGCATGGAAAAAGGCATGGAAAAAGGAAAAAAAGAAGTGGCTAGAAATCTCCTTTTTAATGGAATCCCACTGGATATTATCGCCAAGAGTACCGGTTTATCAGTTGAACAAATACGAAGCATGATAAACTGACGTCTTTTTGCCGCGTTCCAACGTCTTTGCGAGGGCGCTGAAAAAGTCAAGTAAATGAACAAAATCAATTAGAAAACTTGCTATATATGTAGATAATTAGTGTGTTTTGTTTTGTTATAAAAGAAAAACAAGAATGAAAAAATGAGAAACCACATGTAACGGGAACGGTCGTTTTTATCAGTCGCTACGCAAAATACATTACGCGGCACTTTGCGAGGCGTGGGTTTACTAACAAATTCTAAGATTTCTTGGGATGTCATTGTAAGACCGCCAGCTTTTTTCTTATTCATACATATCCAGCCACAGGTCTGTGATAATGACCTTATTTAGATCTGGCAGATATAGAAGACCAACAGACTGACCATCATTAGCCCACTTGTATACCGTATAGGTGAGTTCCGACATCACAATACATGAACCTTTCCGCCTCACGCTGTGTCTATCTATAAAACAAACGATAAAGTAAAATGGATTTCTTAGTAGTCCTTCAGGTATGAGGACTTGCCCGGTGGTAAACAACCCTTCCGCCAACAGATGCTTGATCCTACGGAAGCTCCGGTGCAATCGAAATGTCATATAATATATAACAAGAGTTGTTAAAATGGATATAAAACTATAAAAGTTTGTATGGGAAGAAAAACGAGTTCCCACTGCCCGCGCGACGGAATAATTCCATGGAATGTATTCGATGTTTATAATAAAGGGCTTTTTAAGTCTCAGTCGCTTCCTGAGGTCCGGATTATTCCGGGTTTCAGGAATTACTCCCCAACCCGGTATGTCCTCTTTATTATTGACATTACAAAATAGTAGCTTTTCTCCACTTGGAGTTTGAAAGCGAATCTGCACGTGACAGTATGTATCGTCATCGTTTATTCCATCTATCTGGTTAATCATGGTAATGGCGCCTTGCACATTCTTTTTAATTCCTATATCTAATATAACATCACCAAATAAATTTGAGAAGCAAAAGAAATCAAAACATAATAACGCAAAGGAAGCAAAAAGTAACACCACAAAAATATGACGTGTTCTCCAACATACCGTTCTTACAAAAGACACTATTCGGCACGTTACGCGGTATGGGTTGATTGACGAATTCTGATATCTCTTGCGGCGCCATTTTGATTATTAGATCGCTTCTTCGAGTTTCTTTAAAGCATAGGTATTTTTTAGTTTTACATTTTCCCTTGCATAGTCAATTGCCATTTTACTGGAATTATCCTTTTCTTTTGGATCAGCTCCAAGTTCAAGAAGGGTTGTTATTACTTTTGGATTGAAGTTCTCTCTAGCTGCTGCCATTAGAGATGTCATCCCTTCATCATTCTTTGCATTGACATCCGCTCCCGCTTCAACTAGAGCCCTTGTCACTTCCGGATTGAAGTTCAACATCGCTGCATATATAAGCGGAGTTTCTCTATATTTACCTCGCAGATTTACATCCGCGCCCGCATTTACTAGGGCGGTTATTACTTTCGGATTGTCATTAGCCATCGCTGCTGAAATGAGCGGAGTTACTCCATCATAAACTGCATTCACGTTTCCTCCGCTATTAATAGCGTTTTTGACATCCTGTAAAGAACCTAACGAACAAACTATCATAAAACCAGCGTCGTCATCACTATAGTCATAATCGTCATCGTCAACAATAAAATCAGGATTACTTACTGCAGCAAACGCTCCGCATGTGAACAGGATGCATATAAACATACTTAAAAATAGTCTTTTCTTTATCATTTTAGATTGCTCCTTCTTAAATTTTGTATGCGAAAGAACATGACAGAATGAAGTCCGATCTTTCGCATAAATAAAATTTGCCTCCTGCGATTTCATTCAAAACATGAAGAATAGATAGAACACATGACTATTTTAGCACTATTTAGCCTTAAAATTATGATACGAACTATATTTACAAAGAGTCGTAATTGTTGTATTTGGTTAATAGATTAATTATTTCAATTTCTAAATCAAAATTTGACAACAAGCAGATATCCAATGAGCCTGCTTCGCGAAATATTCTTTGCCAATGATGTATAATGATCAT
>Ga0082212_10000058_pt1 | contig 155770 bp, 135 predicted proteins | sample TergutNt197P3_FD_71548 | JGI IMG/M metagenome (GOLD analysis project Ga0082212, IMG submission 71548) | Neocapritermes taracua P3 segment gut microbial communities from Petit-Saut dam, French Guiana - Nt197 P3 | ecosystem: Host-associated > Arthropoda: Insects > Digestive system > Gut ... | reverse complement strand
CGGCTTCTTTGATTTCCTCTTTGAGTTTGTAGTATTTCATATCAAGCGTTTTGCGCTCGGCGGTCAGCTTCACGCGCTCGGCTTTCCATGACCTCAACGGAATTTCGTTTCTGACAAATGTCAACGCCGATGTGAATTTGTAAGAAAACGCCGAACAAATTTTGTAGGTTAATGCCAGTGGGATCAACAAGAATTATGTTAAGAGTCTGACTGAAAAAGAGTATTAACGATATGTTGCTTTTGTCGCATAAACTCCTTACGCTCCTTCAAGCGATAGCTCTCGCCCTTGATGTTGATGACAGTGCAGTGATGAAGAATACGATCGAGGATAGCCGAGGCGATGGTTAAATCAGCAAAAACCTCGTTCCACTGAGAGAAAGTCTTATTCGAGGTAAAGATGGTTGAGACTTTCTCGTAACGTCTGGTAATGAGCTGAAAGAATAAATTGGCGCCCTGGATATCCATAGGGAGATAGCCGATTTCATCGATGATCAGCAAGCGGTACTTGCCCAGGATCCTCAGCTTATCCGTCAGCCGGTTTTCATAATGCGCTTTTTTTAATTGCTCAATGAGTTGATGGCAATTGATGTAATAGGTGGACCTGCGTTGACTAGCCGCCACCATGCCCAACGCTGTTGCCAGATGTGTTTTGCCAACGCCCGGCGGGCCGAGGAAAACGATGTTCTCGCCATTCTCGAGAAATCTCATGGTGGCGAGTTCGTCGATCTGGCGCTTGTCGATGCTGGGCTGGAAATCGAAGTCGAAATGTTTGAGTTCCTTCTTCATCGGAAAACCGGAGGTCATGAGCTGTGTCTCATAGGCCCTCTTGCGCTTGCTGTTTGCCTCCTCCGAGAAGATATAGTCCATCACTTCCACGATATTAAGGTCGTCCTTGACAGCCCGTTCCAGATAGTTGTCGAGGATTTCGAGGGTGTTTTTCATCTTGAGCGAAGTAAGGTTTTCCCGGATGCGCTCCATCATGATTTCAGTCATGGAGCACCTCGTCATAACGCTTCAAGTCGTGTGGCCTGACCGGGAAATCGATGATCTTCCCATCGTCAAGGAGTGTGTTTTCGACTTCAAAGCTTTGTTTCATCGTCAGCCTGCTGTAATGACTGGCGTTGACCACCATATCCCTCTTTTGATACGATAGACGGTGCAGGGCGATCTGCTTACCTTCATGATAGGCAGCAAGCATATTGTCCAGCGCCACGACTGCCACATCCTTACCGACATATTCCGCGGGTACGGAGTATTGATTGCCAGCATAGCTGATGAGGCAGTCTTTATATACCCGGCGCAGGTTGATTTTGTCGATCATATACTCTCGTTTCAGAGGGTTTAGCCCCTCCTTTTTTAGGCGCTCGAACGGAATTTCACCGGTGGTGGAATGCATTTTGCCGTTGACCTTGTTACACCAGGCCAAGGCTTGTCCGTTCAGATCATCCAAAGAACCGTACTTGATCCCCACCATGAAATTATCCCGCACAAATTGTACCGTCCGCTCGACCTTGCCCTTTGTCTGGCCGCGGTATGGTCGACAAAGAAGCGGCTTGAACCCATAAAACCCCGCAAAATCTTCAAATTGCCGGTTCAAAGTGCTGTCTTCCTGCTTAAGCAACCGCTTGATGACCACCTGCTTCATGTTGTCATACAGGATTTCTTCCGGATAGCCGCCAAAGTAGCGGAAGGCATTCGCATGGCAGCGGATCATGGTATTCGTATTCATGTCGGTCACAAATTCGATATACCGCATCCTTGAATAACCCAGAATCATAAGAAAACAATATAATTTCTTGCTCTTTCCATCCATGAATACTTGATGATCTTCAAAATAGGCCCAGTCCATCTGCCCTTGCAGGCCAGGCATCGTCTCAAAGCGTACCATGGCTTTTTCATCAAATTGTTCTTTCTTGCTTCTTACATATTCGCGCACGATACTATGTCCGCCGGCGAAACCCTGCTCCCGTATTTTCTCCAGTATTCGCTCTGCGGAATAGGGCGCTTCTTCTAACCAGAATGTTATTTGTTCCTTGTACGGATCAAGTTTTGATGCTTTTGGTGTGCTCAGTACGTATTCTGGTCGTGTATCTGATTCCGCATATTTTTTCGCCGTTCGCGGATCGATATTGTGTCTCCTGCCCAGTTCTGTGTAACTCATTCCTTTTTGCCGGTCACTTCGGATATCCATCCATTTTTCTCCTTCCATTCTTTCACCCTTCCTGCTTTTTCCTAAACAGAAAGAGTGTAGCATTTTTATATCCGAACCGGCATTTAACTACATTTTTTAACTGGCGCTTTTATGCATTTTATCACTGGCGCTGACACGCAAAGGCTCGAAGTATGACGCGGCCTGTTACTACGGCGAAAAACTGCTTGGGCGGTGTACGATAGCTGATGGCGAAGCCTACTCCGCTTTGATGGAAAACTGCGGCGGCAGCGCGAACCGCGTCCTCAGTGAATATTCTTATTTCTCGCCGGAACTCAAAGCCATATTGGAAAAAACTGCGACAATACAGGCGGCGCAAAACAACGATTCTCATTCTCCCGGACTATTCTCAGAGCCGAGAAATTCCCCTTGGGGCGAAGTGGATTATTGCGATACACTCTGCACTGGCGTATTTCTCGTTTCAACAGACAGCCACGGCGGGGTAATGGTATCAAGAGAGATTGAGGAATTCTTGTCCCCCGCCGCCCGGAAATGCGGACAGCGACAAAACGGATTTCTCTGCTACGAGGAAGATTGCGACGAGGCGGTTGTATTCCGTGAATTTCTGGACAAGAAACTGTGGGTGATACCAGACCGTATCAAAGACAAAGCGGCTTTTGAGGAAAGCATTGATAGAACCTTGCGGGATTATCACCCCGATTACTGGCGGTCACGGGAGCAGGGACGCATAAACACACCGCCGTCAAGACCCTCTCCCGCCTTGACCGAACGATAGCACTTCGGGCCAACTTGGCCCGAAGTTGCATTATTACCCGAAAGGAGAATTACCTGCCTCATGCCCTATGTAAATATTCCAAACGATTTAAGCAAAATCAAGACGAAAGTGGCGCTCAATCTCACGAAACGTCAGTTGTTATGCTTTGGCGCGGCGGCGGCGGTCGGGATACCGACCTATTTATTCACCCGCTCTGCTCTCGGCAATAGCGTGGCGATGTTCGTGATGATCGCGCTCATGCTTCCTTTTTTCTTTGTAGCCATGTATGAACGCGACAGCCTCCCGGCAGAAAAAGTGGCGCGGAACATTATTCGAACCTTACTCATCAGGCCGGGGCCGAGGCCGTACAAGACGGAGAATTTTTACGCCATTTTGGAAAAGGAGGATATGAAGTTTGACCAAAATACTAAAACAGAAACAACCGCCGCGAAGCGTGAAACGTAAAGCGAATGTCCCGCAAACGGCTCAACAGACCATACCTTACCGCGAAATACTCATTGACGGTGTATGCCGGGTCAGTGATGGTTTCTTTACGAAAACCATTGAATACGAGGATATCAATTACTCCGTTGCGTCCAGTGACGATCAATCGGCTATCTTTGACGGCTACTGCTCGTTCCTTAACTATTTTGACAGCGCCCTCCCCTTCCAACTGTCGTTTATCAATCATCGATCCCGACCCGGAAAAGGATATAAGGTGAACATACCCCCACAAAACGATGAATTCAACAGCATAAGAGCTGAATATACCGAAATGCTCAAAGGCCAGATCGCCAAGAGCAACAACGGTATCGTCCGCTCGAAGTATATCACCTTCGGGCTTCCTGCTACGATGCTTGCGGAAGCCAGGCAACGGCTGGAGCGTGTGGAAAACGACATTATAGGTAACTTCAAGAAACTCGGCGTCGCTTCCCATGCCTTGAGCGGCTTAGAGCGATTAGAGGTTCTTCACGGGCAACTTCACCCAGGAGGCCGGGAGCGGTTTGTTTTTGCGTGGGCTGATATCGCGCAAACTGGTATGAGTACCAAAGATTTCATCGCCCCCACTTCCTTCGATTTCCGGCAGGGACGGGCGTTTAGGACGGGAGCGGCATGGGGCGCGGCTTCCTATCTGCAAATCATGGCGTCGGAACTCTCTGACCGTCTGCTTGCCGAGATATTAGAAGTCGATGCGGAAATGACCGTGACCATGTACTTAGGTACGGTGGATCAGACGAAAGCGATTAAGACGGTGAAAACAAAGCTGACCGATATCGACCGCATGAAGATGGATGAACAGAAAAAAGCGGCGCGAAGCGGTTACGACATTGATATACTCCCGCCTGATCTCGTTACCTTCTCCAAAGACGCGGCGGCGCTCCTTGCGGATTTACAGAATAGAAACGAGCGGATGTTCCTTTTGACCTTTACGATTATCAACACAGCGCCGACAAAGCAGAGGCTTGAAAACGACATCTTCACCCTTGCCGGGATATGCCAGAAGCACAACTGTGCGTTGAAACGTCTGGATTTCCAACAGGAACAGGCGTATATGTCAAGCCTTGTGCTTGGTCAAAACGCTATCGAAATACAGCGAAGCATGACGACAAGCAGTACGGCTATCTTCGTACCTTTCATCACGCAAGAGTTACGCATGGGCGGGCAATCCCTATATTACGGTATGAACGCCCTTTCCCATAACGTCATTATGGCTGACCGCAAACTTCTCAAAGCGCCCAACGGCCTGTACCTCGGCGTACCCGGAAGCGGCAAATCCTTCGCCGCCAAAAGGGAGATCATCAACGTCACCCTCGTCACCAAAGACAGGATCATCATTATTGATCCGATGGGCGAATATGTCCCGCTTGTGTTGCGGCTCGGGGATACAGGCGAAGTTATAGAAATATCGCCGGACAGCCCGCATCACATCAACCCGCTTGACATCAAGCTGAACGACAACGGCGATGAAAACCCGCTCGCCTTAAAAGCCGACTTCATCTTATCACTCATGGAACTTGTTGTCGGCGGCAACGAAGGGTTACAGCCGATTGAGCGGACGGTGATTGATCGATGCACCCGGCTTGTCTACCGTGAGGTATTGAAAAACCCGGAAACGGCGGAAATGCCTATCCTGCAAGATTTGTACGAATTGTTGAACGAACAGCCGGAGCCGGAAGCGAAGCGGCTTGCGACCGCACTTGAAATATATTGTACTGGAAGCCTGAATGTGTTCAATCACCGAACAAACGTGGACACAGACAAACGCGTGATCTGCATTGTGTTGAACAAACTCGGCGCCGGGCTTCGGAAAATCGCCATGCATGTAACCAATGAATTATCGTGGACGGTTGTGGATGACAACTTCCGGCGCGGGATATCGACCTGGTGCTACTATGACGAATTTCATATCCTCCTGCGCGACAGCCTGACCGCATCGTATTTTGTGGCAATCTGGAAAATGCTCCGCAAAAAGGGATGCGTCCCGTCAGCCCTGACGCAAAACGTAAAAGACCTTCTTGCTTCAAGGGAAATCGAAAACATCTTTGAAAACAGCGAGTTTATGGTCATGCTTTCACAAGCGGCGGGCGACAGAGAAATCCTGGCCCGGCAGCTTGGTATATCGCCCCATCAGTTATCTTATGTGACGCATAGCGGCTCCGGCGAAGGTTTGCTGTTCTATGGCGACACGACCATACCCTTTGTAGACCGCTTCCCGAAGGATACTGAAATCTACCGCTTGCTGACGACCAGGCCGGAGGATTTAAAAGATGAAGCAAAAACAAGCTAAGTCTGGCAAGCCGCCCGGCAGCGATAAATATCGTCAGGAGAGCGCGGAGGCGAAGCCATCCCAAAAGCTGTGGCAGGAGGGCGAGCAGCCGAAAAGACCCCCTCCTGCCACTTCGGGCCAACTTGGCCCGAAGTCAAAGCCCAAAACGAAAGAGGAAAAAAGGGCAATGAAAGAGGCGCTGCATATGGACCTATCGAAGCGCCGGACAGAAAAAACCGGGCGTAAACTTGAATCCGCCCGTGTTAAGCTTGCAGAACAGAAACCGCAAAAGCCGGATGGGTCGGCTAAGAAAATATCCCACGCTGCGGGTTATGAGGTATGGGCAAAGGTACATAGAAAAATACATGAGGTGGAACGTGATAATGTCGGCGTAGAAGCCGCGCACCATGCTGAACTTGTCGGTGAGCAAGCCGGGCGCACTATCGTCCGGCTCGCCAAGCAGCGCAGCCGCACCCGTCCAACCCGGCAAGTCCGCAAGTGGGAAAAGAAAGATATCCGGGCAAACGCGGATTACCGTTTACGGCAGATGGCTCAGGAACACCCGGAGCTAAACCGCAATGTTCTAAAACGCCATTTCCAGAAAAAACGCATACAAAAACAATTTCGGAAAGAGGTTAATGAAGTTGCAGCAAAGGTTACAAAAAAAGCCGGACAGACAACGATATCGGCAATGGAAAAAGTCAGCCGGGCAGCCCTTGATTTCGTCAGGCAAAATCCGAAGGTCATTGCAGTCGCCTTGTTTGGCCTCCTGTTGATCGTCATTTTGCAGTCCTGTATAGGCGGGGCGCTTATCGTGGGCGGCGGACTCACGGGCGCGATCGGCGGCACGTCTTTTCTTGCGGAGGACGTCGAAATTGACGAGGCCGAACTACGCTACACCGAATGGGAGGTTGACCTATACCTGCAAGCGCAAAACGCCCGAAGCTCCCATCCCGGAAATAACGAATATCGTTTTAGCTTAGCTGACGTCGGGCACGACCCATACGCCCTGCTTGCCTATCTGACCGCTACGCATGACGATTTCACCTACACGGAGATCGAGAGCGAACTGCGAAGCATATTTAACCAACAGTACACCCTCACGATTACGCGCATAACCGAAAGGCGGAGCTACACGGTGCGGGTGTCAACGCCGGGTGGCGGCAGCACGACAAGGACGGTTTATTACAACTACTACATTCTGCAAACGACGCTGACAGCCCGGCCTTTCGAGAGTATCATATCCCCTTTGCTTTCGACGCAAGATGAGCGCGACCGCTACGATATTTATATGCTCTTGCACGGCAACCGGCAGTACATTGGCAACCCCTTCGATTTTCAATGGTTACCTTATGTGTCCTGTTATTACGGTTATCGCGTCCATCCGATATCCGGCGTGAAAGATTATCATTCCGGCGTTGATATTGCAGTACCTACAGGGACAGCGATAAAAGCCGGACGCTCGGGCGTGGTACTGGAAGCCGGTAACAACGGCGGTTTTGGCCTTACCATGCTGATAGATTACGGCGGTGGCGTTAGCGCCCGTTACGCCCATTGTTCCTCGCTCCATGTAAGCGCCGGACAAACGGTATGCACAGGTGACATCATCGCCCTCTCCGGCAATACGGGAACCAGTACCGGGCCGCATCTGCACATGGAAGTTATCAAGGAAGGACGCTACCTAAACCCGCTCTACTTCGTAGACGGGACAATTTAATTTTAGGAGGATTTTGGAATGGCAACAACAAAAACGGCTAAAGTACAAGCCGAGATCGACAAAGCGAAAGTGAAATTGGCCGAACAGCAGGGCAAGATCAAAGAACTGGAAGCCAAACACATCGAGCTTGAAAACATGGAGATTGTAGACATCGTGCGCGGGCTGAAGATCCCGCTTGATGATCTCGCCTCCGTCCTGCAAACAGTCAAGGGCGGCTCTGCTCCTGTTGCAACTTCGGGCCGACTTGGCCCGAAGTCCAAAGCGCCTGCGACAGATAATAACGATACCGACAAGGAGGATGAATCCGAATGAAAACCCGTATCATAGCGGCGATAATTGCCGCGTTTTTTCTGCTTTCGTTTTTCAGCATGGCGGCTCATGCGACTATCGTTTATGCGCCTGATATCGTCTATCCTGACGAGTTTACGTTTTCAGAAGATGAAGCCCCGGATGAAGAACACTTGCCGGAGGCGGATTCAGATAATGACGAAACGGCGCAGGCAATAGAAATGGATCACCTCGATACTCTCCCTCGTCCCTTCTCTCCGTCCGGCACAGGGACAGTCATCGACTATGCTACCGATGCGGATGGAAAAGTATTCTACACGATAACTGCGCCAGACGATCACGTTTTTTATCTTGTCATCGACCGGCAGCGTAACATGGATAACGTCTATTTCCTCAATGCCGTGACTGTCGCCGACCTCCTTTCCCTTGCAGAGATGCCTGAACCAGCCCAAAGCGAGCCGGTCACGATTACGCCCTCCCCGGCGACCGTTGCGCCGGAACAGCCAGAAACCATGCCGCCCGTATACGAACAGCCGGTGAAAAACAATATGGGTATGTATATCTTTATCGGCGCTTTTGCCATGCTCGGCGGTGGCGCCGGTTGGTTTTTCAAAATATATCGGCCCAGGAAGCAGGGCATGGCGAGCGGCGAGGAATATGAACCACCTGTTGCCGACGATGAAAACGATTACGGCGATTGGAGTGACGATCAGGATGACGACAGCGACGGGCCGCCGTGGGGTAATGACGAAAGCGGAGATGACGAATGACTAAAGTAATCGACCGGAGGACATCGGGCCAAGTTGGCCCGATGTTGGAACGATGAGCATCGTCATACGCGAGCTGACCCGCGAGGAAAAAGTAGCAATCCGTAGACTTGTCGTATCCGAATGTGCGAATAATCATCACGAATACGGTTGTATACCGCATCATTGCGGCTGCTTCATGCTTCAAAAATACTGGACTGGCGGCGTGTGCAAGTATTTCTGCAATGCGGTATTGCCTCTCGACCCCGCCCTGCAAGCCATATTAACGGGAAAAGCTATATCAGGTAGGAAGAAATGCCCTATTTGCGGCGCATACTATATCCCGGTAACAAGCCAGGCATATTGTTCGGAGATTTGCCGGAGGAAAGGCTGGCGCGAAGCTGACCGCCGCCGAAAGCGAAACAGGCGAAAAAACAAGCGATAAGATGTCCCGAACTTAGTTTTATAAAGCTAATGTTTACAACGCTTTCAGGAACCGTTCGGAGGGGGTAGCATAGATTTACCCTTGCTACCCCGATTTCGACGGTAACTTCGGGACATTTCTCAGATAAGAAAGGACTATACGATGAACAAAAACAAGTTTGCGATATTTCAGCTGTTAGACGGCAACGAAACGCGGGATTACCGTTTCAAGCCGTATGACTTCCTGAAAGCGTCAGGGCGCTCCGTGGAATGGAAGAATTATAAACATATTTACACCGGGACGCTTGATGAAGAGGAAAAACGGAACAGGGACAATCTGGATAAAATCTTCTTATGGTTTAACGATAACCGCCCGGAGGACTTTAGAGGCCATTCGCTCTCTGTAAGCGACGTTGTTGTATTGTACCGTGAGGGGAAAACAGCGGCTTATTATGTTGACAGCTTTAGCTTTACGAACGCCCAAGAGTTTGTAACCGGGCCGTATAAATACTACTCGACACAAAGACCTGTTGACATTGCCACATACCCGCGAACAGATAGCGGCCCTGTTTATTTCGTCAATTTCGACAAGCGAGAGTGGATTGAAAATGCAACGGGGCGAGCATGGGGTTTTCTCGCTTATGACGCGCCCCTGACGCTGAAACAGATGGACGATTACGAATTGCGGGCTGCTTCCAGCAATCCAGATAATTTAAAGGTATCGCAGTATCAGCTTGAAGCGCAGTTAGAGGTCATCGGCAAATGGGAACAGGCGCGGGGACTTTCCGATAGGGCGCGGATTACCTGGTATCACAGCGACATGGGTACGTTTGTCAAAAAAGAATGGGTGATGAATGATTATGTCGCAGATCGCTTCCGGGATATTGTTGAAGTAAATAAACGAGCCGCAGAAAAACGAGCGGAACGGAAGCAGTTTACCAATTATGGGCTAAAAGACTCGCCTGCCAGCCATGACGAGAAAAAGCGCATGATGGAACAGGTTCAGCTTGTAGGTATATGGGAGAATGAAATAAATATGCCCGAAAACGAGCGGTTTGCATGGCATAAACCGAGCATTCACGCCTATGCGCTTAAAGAGCCGCCCGTCTCCCCCGACCTGTTAGAGCAGCGGTATGATCAAGCGAAACTGGAATTGTCCCATGCCGATAAAAATATGTCCGCCCCTAAGCCAATTATGGAGCAATTAGCGGAAGCTGGAAAACTGGCGGAACGTGGCACGGAAATTCCCGCTAAAAAACCAAATATGTCCCATGAGGACAGATAGGAGATCAGGAATGAGCGATAGTGAAAACTGTTTGAAAAACACCGAGCTTGAAGTGGAGCAGAACGCGAATATGATCGACGGCATAATCAACAACGCCCCCATCTCTTCTCCGGAGGACTGGCCGATTGACCGCGTGAAGCCGCCTACCGAGAAAAAGCGGAGTCGGGAGCGCGAGCGATGAACAATAAACCGAAACGAACCCGTGACGTCCCCTTATTTTTGAGAGTATCGCAAGCCGAGCATGATCAGATACAGGAACGCATGGCTGAAGCGGGGACGACAAACAGGGAAGCGTTTATCCGTAAAATGGCGCTCAACGGCTATGTTCTTCACGTTGATCTGTCCCCGGTAAGAGAGCTTGTTTCCCTGCAACGGCGTTGTGCAAACAATTTAAACCAAGTGGCGATTCATGCGAACAGCAACGGCATATACCCGGAGGATATCGCGGCTCTGCAAAAGGACTATTCCGCGCTGTGGAAGCCGCTTTCAGACTTGCTCAAGCAGCTTGCGGAGATTATAAAAATGTGATCAATGGGGAGATTGTGGGACAAGTTTCAATCATCTCCTTTTTTTTTCGTTATGAATTTGCAATAGAAAATCGGCCTTGATAAAATATGCTTGTAAGGCTAAATATATAGGTTTTTGATATAAGGAGGCTGATTGCAATGCGTACAATACTAAAGATTTTCGTCGCGCCGTTCGTTGTTTTACTGACCATATTTTGGGCAGCAATGGTATTCGTTTTCTCTTGGGCGGAAACGATTTTACAGTTTGTTTCGGGGATCGCCATGCTTCTTGCCCTTGTCATGTTTTTCGGCAAACAAATACCGGGCGGTATCACATTCGCCGCCATCGGGTTCCTGATCTCCCCGGTAGGCATACCTGCGATTGCCGAATGGTTGATCAATAAAATCGACGACCTGAACGGCGCATTAAAAGACTTCATCACGACTTAGCACTTCGGGCCAAGTTGGCCCGAAGTCCGAACAAGAGCGTCCATCAGCGGATGGGCGTTTTTGTTTGGGCTTTTTTATGGAAAGGGGGTTTTCGTTCATGGCGACAACGCGGCTGATTGTACATCATATGAACAAAGGCAAAGGCGAAACAATAACCTCGTCAATGAAAGACCGCTTTGATTATGGACAAAACCCGGATAAAACGCGACGCGGAGAATTGGTTGCCGCTTATATGTGCGACCCGGAGACAGCAGATGCGGAGTTTAGCCTCGCCAAAGCACAGTATCTCGCCATTACTGGTCGTACACAAAAACGCGACGCCGATGTACTCTGCTATCAGATTCGGCAGTCTTTCAAGCGCGGCGAGGTTAACGCAGAGAAAGCGTTGAAAATCGGATATGACTTTGCCATGCGTTGGACGAAGGGGAACCACGCTTTTTTTGTGGTATCGCATATCGACCGCCCTCATCCGCACGTACATATTTATTATAATTCTACTACGCTTGACTGTATGCATAAATTCAGGGATTTTCATGGCTCTGCGCGGGCCATGCGGCGGCTCTCCGATCGGATATGCTACGAAAATAATCTCTCCGTTATCGAAAACCCTAAAATGAAAAGCGAGGGCCAGTTTAGGCATTACGGCGAATGGCTCGGAGCAGATAAGCCGCCTACATATCAGGAGCGTTTACGGGCGGCGATTGATACCGCTCTATCCATGCAGCCGGAAAGCTTCGACGCTTTCCTCATGCTTCTTAGCGGGGCAGGGTTTGAGCATAAATGGGGGCGCGGCGGCGTCCTCTCTTTCCGCGCTGAAGGGCAGGAACGCTTCACCCGGCTCCGGGCGTCCACGCTTGGGGACGGCTACAGCATGGAGAGTATCCTTGCCGTTATCGAAGGCCGCGCTCCACACCCAACCGGGCAGACAAGACCAGCGCTTAACAGCGTCAGCTTGATTATTGACATTCAAGGAAAAATGCGCGACGGAAAAGGCCCTGCCTACCAGCGATGGGCCACTGTATATAATCTGAAACAGATGGCAGCCGCGCTACAGTATTTACAGGAAAATAATCTGCTTGTGTATGACGATTTAGCAGCAAAAGCCGAAGAGGCTGTAGAACATTTTCACAGGGCAGGCGATAAACTGAAAGTGACCGAGACGGCGATGAAACGTAACGCCGATCTGAAAGCGGCGATTGCCGACTATGCCCGTACCCGTCCTGCATTTAATGAGTATAAAGCGAGGAAGTATAGTAATCAATATCTCAGCGAGCATGAGGCTGATATCGCCGTTTATCGGGCGGCGCAATCTACAATGCGGGAACTGCTGGACAGCGAACAGCTCCCGAAGATGGACGAGTTGAGAGCCGAATGGCAGACACTTTCGGCAGAGAAAAAATCCGGCTACCGGGACTATCGGGAAGCACAGAAAGATATGCGGGAAGTTATCGCGGTTAAGGCGAATATCGACCATCTTCTCGGCATTACGGATAAGGAGAAAAACAAGGAAATGGAGCGATAGCGGAATGACGCAACAACAAGGCCGGAAGGCCGCTGAACTTCGGGCCAAGTTGGCCCGAAGTGGCAGGGGTTTGGGGCTGGCCCCAACAAGACGCGACTGGCATGGATTGCCAGGCGCCCCGCTTGCCGGTTAGCGGACACCCTGGTTTCCGGCCTTTTGAGGTAATGCGTGACCAAAGGCTTAGCCGTAGCGGAAGATAATATTTTTTAAAATGCCCATTATCATTTTACATAGTAACCCCATAATGATAGTCTGGCTATGCAAAGCGTAACGTATAAGCTCAAACTTGAGTGATTATCAGACTTGTCATTATCGGGAAAGCCATATATAATAAACACGGCAAACAAATAGCAAGGCAGGAACAGGGTGGTGGTACACCCTGCCCCCTGACAAGGAAGATTAGTGCTTCCATGCCAACGGCTTTGATTAGCCGCGCACTTGCATAAAAACATTATACCCTGTGGTTTGTTTAGTGACAAGACATCAGGGGGCGACGTTTCGCATTGCACAGTGCCGGGTATGGGAATTAGTTTCCTATATCTGGCACTGTTTTGTTTGTCACAAGAAGTAATAAAAGCCAAGTGGAAAGAGGGATTAAACAATGAAAACCGGAAAAAAAACCATCGCATTGATACTTGTATATCTATTGATCACAGGCATTTTGCCTGGGGCAATTGTAGCGGCTGAAGGCTTCAGCGACGTGGCTTCAGACCATTGGGCTTACGGCGTGATTACCAAATGGTCGGGCGGCAGTTATGGCATACTTGTCGGAGACGGAGACGGTACTTTTGCACCGTCACGGGAAATGACTCTTGGTGAGCTATCGGCTGTCCTGTCACGGATATTTAACTATACTGAACGCGTGTCTGCGAATGTAACGCCGGATTGGGCGAAAGGCGCTGTGGAGGCGGTCATGGCAGCTGGCATACTGCCAAAATCAGACTATGTAGACGCGAGTGTAACCGTTACCCGCGAACAGGCTATCCGTTATATCGCACTTGCCTACCACATTGAGCAGGTTCAGGGGCAAACCTCTTTTGCGGACGACGAGGATATCGGCGCGGAATATAAACCTTATGTTAACGCTTTTCAGAAACTCGGGTATATCGTCGGCAAACCCGGTAACCTCTTCGACCCGAAAGCTGGCTACACGCGCGCGGAAGCGATGGCCGTCCTTGATAACACAACAGGCGATATTTTGGACACGTCGGTTGAAGGGAAAACCTATACAAAAACTATTGTTATTCGAAAGTCTGGCGTGTCATTGAAGAACTGTAGCATTGACCAAGCGTTCATCAATGCAAACAACGTCATAATTAGCGGCTCCGGCAGTGTGAAAAATATCTACGTGGGCGCAAATGCGAAAAGCGGCGTTGAAGTCCTCACCGTACCGACCAAAGTCACTGTAAACGCCAACGCCGGCGCGGTAAAGACTCCGTCAGGCACGATACAGCCCGGAACTACTGCGACGACATCTTATCCCGCTGGCGGAGCCGGTGGCGGGGGTGGCGCAAGCGGCGGCGGCTCATCCGGCGGTGGCGGCGGCGGAGACAATCCCGATCCGCCCGGCGGTGGCGGTTCATCCGGGCTTTTCAATTTCGACTTATCGCAATCGGTATACAGTAACCGCTTCTCTCTGAGTGGCACGATAACCGGCGATAATGAGCTTTCCCATGTTTTGTATCAGGTATTCACTGGCGCTGCATCAGCTTTCAACGAAGCTGACTTCCTCGTCGCCGAATATGCTATTGGCGCTATGACGGCCAGCATTAGCATCACGGATATCATGACCGCCGAGGGAACAAACTACGTCCGGATTTATGTGGAAGATATCTACGGAAACCATGACATGGCTATCTATAGCCTATTCAATGACTTCGGCATCTTTGAAGCACCGGCTCCTGATCCGTCTGCGATCGTCGAAGACACTTTATCAGGCATCATGTACGTCCCCGGCAGGGCATTCCTTTGGTTCGACTCGGATAATACAACGCTTGCTGCCGCGCAAAGCTTTATCACCGATACGCTGAACGGCGAGATACTCGGCTATGACTACGAAGATTTGTCCTTCGTTGTGTTGTTTACCACAGCCGGCGACGAATTCGGCACATTCGAGGATTTCCAGTTGTTTCTGGATCAATTGGTCACGGACTATGAAGCCAGCGATCACCTCTGGTTTGCCACGGTGGATTCGATTGTTGAATATGAGATTATGGCAACACTCAACAATGATTGTGTCGAGGTAAATGATCCCGGTTGGGCCGATGGCTTTGCCTTAGATAATTCTTCGGGAACAATGCAATTGGGATGGGGACTTGAAACTATTAACGCACAAAAAGCTTGGGCAAAAAATTACTTTATGCAAAGAACTATTCCAATAGGCATATATGATGACGGTTTTAACGCAGAGCATCCCGACTTAAAAGGGAGAATAAATAATGTCCTTAGCAATACAGGTAGCCCAAAAGATCATGGCACAAGCGTCGCGGGCATTATTGGCGCAATCCCGGACAATGATATCGGAATAACAGGAATTGCATGGTCTACAAAGATGCACGTGGCTTCAGGCACTGATACTAGTTATGGACTGGAAGTAGTATTAGGAGCGAATTTTGCCAATTTCTTCAGTGGTCAAAAAAACGCATTGAAAAGTCTTCTCGCGAACGGAGTGAAAGTAATAAATATCAGTGCCGGGCCTAGTTATCGCCGAGGTTATCTAGACTATACCAGTATGCTAACCGAAAGAGCAATGTATAATAATCTAATGTATGCATTGACAAAAAGTTACGGAGATTTTCTTATAGTATACGCAGCGGGAAATGATGGTGACAAAACACAGAATTTTTTACAACCTAACATTGGCCTTGCGGAATACGCAGGTGCTTTTGCAGGGGCTAATGATTATAAGCAAAGAATAATTGTTGTTGGTGCCGCTATAAAGCTGGCAAATGGAACACTTAGGTTGAAGCACGAATCAAATTATGGTAGTCGAATTGATGTTTTAGCACCTGGTTATTTAAACCGTACTACAAGGGCATACGATTATTGGTTTTTTGGCGACACATCTGGAGCTGCGCCTCATGTTACCGGTGTTGCCGCTATGCTATTTGCCGCTAATCCAATGCTCACTGCAAGTCAGGTGAAAGAGATACTTGTTAGTACCGCAGATATACCTGTAATTATTCCAGTTGAAAAAACTGGGACATTCTCTAATATGATCAATGCGGAAAAGGCCCTTGATATGGCAATATCCATGAGAAACCTTTATCCTAGTATGACAGGAATAGTAAACGGAAAAATCATCAATAGTGATAGCAACCCAAACAGTGGTATTGAAGGCGCAACGGTTTCATTCCGCTATGACAATGGTATCGCGAATGATACAACAGTGTTCACAACAACGACAAGCGCGAGCGGTGCATACTCCATCCAGCTTCCCCCTGGAACATTTAGAGTTTTTGCGTACAAAGATGGATATAGCGACTATGATTCTTATGTTATCAATCCATATGAAGATAATGTAAACCCGTTTGTTAATATGCGCGGTAAAGTGAATGTCCGTCATGGTGGAAAAGAAAAATTTGATGTGGTATTGAAACCCGACACGATCGGCGGTGGCGGCGATCCGGGGCCCGACGATGGCGACTTCCTCGAACCCATCACGCCCCCTGTCTCTGGATCGATCCCCATATCCAACAGGGCGCAGCTTGAGGCGATCTCCGGTAATCTGAGCGGTAACTATCACTTGACGCAGGATATCGACCTTTCTGGCGCGGAATGGACGCCGCTTGGGCTTGGTCAGTTTTCGGGTGCATTAGAAGCTCTATCACAGTTTACTGGCACTTTCGACGGACAAGGACACGTCATTAAAAACATGAAGATTACTGGCACTTTTACGTCTGCGTATCCGATAGAAATGGGGCTGTTTCGTTATGCTGAAGGCGCCACGATAAAAAATGTCGGTTTGGTCGGCACACAAATTGACATTAACTATACTTCTCCTGGTTCAATTTCGGTCGGTGGGATTTGCGGCGCCGCATTCAATACTGTTATTGACAATTGTTATAATACTGGCTCCATATACGTTTTAGCAACCAACGCTATTGCAGACGCGGGTGGGATCTTTGGCATAGGCAGCGCGGCAATCAGCAATTGCTATAATACCGGAGATATTACCGCGCATTCCGACTCTACAAACCAAGGTGCAAGCGCCGGAGGTATATGTGCGCTCAACGATTCTCCAATCTCAAATAGCTATAATACAGGGGATGTGTCCGCATCTTGCAGTTCTGAATCGATGTCAAATGCGGGTGGGATAAGTGGCACCAGTTGGGCTTCTGTTGACCGTTGCCATAATACAGGGGATGTAGCCGCTTATTCAGGCGATGACTTTGCTTCAGCAGGGGGAATATGCTCTGTCTTAGCATCATCTGATTTTGAAATTACCAACTGCTATAACTTGGGAAATATCTCAGCGTTATCTGATTCGTATTTTGAGAATAGAGCAAGAGCTGGAGGTATTTGCGAATGGTCGTTAGGATACATAAGAAATTGTTATAGTACCGGAGTGATTTTAGCATACTACTTGAACATGGGCGGGATTTGCAGTAAAGCAGATATTGTAAATAGCGTTGTTAATTCCTACTGCATGGATTTATACGGCTCATCCAATGGCACACAGCTCTCACCGGCCCAAATGCAGATCGCCGCAAGCTTTGTCGGCTTCGACTTCGCCGGCGTGTGGGATATCTCTCCGTCGAAAAACGACGGTTTCCCATTCCTACGATAAAGAAAATGACCTTTGGGAATAAAATATGTTAATCGGTAACTTCGGGCCAACTTGGCCCGAAGTGAAACGAGGGGAGAGGCGGCGTGAAAGCGTTGCCTTTCCTTTTTTTATAAGCCAGCGCTAAACGATTGAGAAGCCTCTTCCGCTTTCTCTAAGTATTCTTTGGATTTTTCCGAATCGGACATCATTTCATACACGGAAGCGACGTTCCTATATGAATGGATAGTCCTTGGATGTGCTTCTCCTAATGCCTTTTCACGAATAGCCAGGGCTCTTGAATAATTATCCAGAGCATTGATCCAGTCACTTTGGTTTCGATTAACATCCCCAATGTCATTGAGAGACTGGGCTGTAAAAGGATGTTCTTCGCCCATTTCTTCGCAGCGAATTTTTAAGGCGTCCATGTGATATTTCAAAGCCTCGTCATATTTGCCGATATCATTATACAAGCAGCCGATATTGCGAAATGTATTACCTGTCTTGATATTGTCCTTACCGAAGATTTTTTCATAAACAGCCAAAGATTTCTGAAACCATTCTAAAGCAGCGATGTGATTATACTGACTGCTTCGCTTATCGCCATAAACGATAGCGATATTATTGTATATATTGGCGGTTTTCTCATGGTATTTACCCAGCTCTTTTTCGCGTATTGGCAAGGCTTGTTTATACCGTTCCAACGCTTCATCCGGTTTTCGTAAATGGTGTAAAACGATTCCTATTTCAACATATGCTTGCGCGGTATCAGTGTGTCTTACGCCGTGGGTTTTCTCGCAAATCGCTAAAGCGTTCGTGTGATGTTCCAACGCTTGTTCATAATAACCGATATTATCATAAGATTCGCCAATGGTATTAAATAGCTTTATTGTTTTACTTAATAGCGTTTTATCCCGAAAGCGATTCTTCGCTTCTTCGGCAATCGCGGTTGCGTGAGGGGCAATTTGAACGAATCTGCTTCTCGCTTCATACACATCTCTTGGAATGTAGTCACCCATAGCATCAAGGCACAATTCGAGCCAATAGTTTTCTTTAATACTGGCGTCCTCACGGTGTCCTTTTCTGATTACTTCCTGTACAAGCCGATGAATGTCGATATTGTCGGCATTACCGCCCGTCAGCGAGTATTCCCTTAGTTTTGTGACAATGCCGTTTTTTTTGATTTCTTCTGTCATATCATTATGAATTGGAATCGGCAGTTTATCACACATTTCGGCAAAAAACGCCACGGGTATCCTGTCTGGCGCCATATAAGCGCATAGGCTTATTAGTTGCTTTGCTCCCTCAATATCTATGGCTTTGATAGATATGCTCCATGTGGTTGTTACTATTTTTTCATAATGCCTGGGTGCGGCATGTTTATCCTCAAAAGCCTTTAGTCCTGATTGGGTAAGCAATAATAAATAATTGGTGATGGTACTTCTGATTTTTACGATATAGGCAGCCGCTTGTTCAAGGGCGAGGGGTAAGTAGCCGAGTCGGCTAATTAGCTTTGGAGCCTTGGAATCAAAATCATTTGCGTCATTATTGTAGAGTTCAAGGTTTATTTCGCCGTTAATTGATAATCTCTTTTTCAAAAACAGGAGCGCCTCGCCTTTACAAAAAACGCCAAGAGAAAGTTTATGCCCAAAATCAGTTTCTGTGTTTCGCGTGGTAATAATTATCCGGCCATTCTTCTTTTCCGGAAGATAATGCATGATTATTTCAGTAGATTCAAGATTATCGAAGATCAGGAGCCATTTATTATTTTCCGACAGCCAAGTTTTCACTGCTGCTTGTAATTCTTCAAGCGTGTATTTCTGTGACAGTTTCAACTTGAAATGCTTGGCGAATTCTACGAAGCATTCCTGTGTCGCGGCCGCTGTTTCCGCGTTGATGAACCATATGCAATTATTATAGTGGCTACAATAGCGATAGGCGTATTCTATCGCAAGCTGTGTTTTGCCGACGCCGCCAAGCCCGGAAATCGTTTGGCAGATGTTTGTGGCAGCAGCCCCCTTTTTCATAAAGAGGTCATGTATGCTTTCAAGCTGGTCTACTCTGCCGGTAAAGCACTCGTTTTGTGGTTTTTGTGATGGCAGATTGGTGTGTTCGGTGATTCTACGAACAGGCTTATTTTTTACTGTTCGTTTTTTTCTTTTTGTACATGATTTAATAGCTTCTTCAAATAAGTCAAAGCATACACCCCCAACATTTAGGGGCGTTGCAGCAACACCGGCAGCTTCTAATGCAGAGCATAAAGAGGTAAGGGCGTCCATTGAGGGGTTGTCGAAAACTTTACTGAACTTATCCCTATCCATTCGTGGCAGGATAACCAGTGCTTTTTGAATGGGAATATTTTTGCTGCCATCATAAATCCTATTTAAATAATCAGGGGTCAACGATATCAATGGATTGTAATTATCGTCAGTGGACTTCTCAACATCAGTGTCGTTTGGCGGTTCTTCCATAACAGTGTCCACTAAAGCGAGAACAAACTTATTGGGCTTGCTTTCATTACCACAAATCGGATGAAGCAATTTGGCAAATTCACTGAAATGCATTCATCAATCCTCACTTGATAGTATCTATATTTGTCCTTAATTGTCCTGTTCTGTCCGGCTGCATTTTTGCTTTTCCGATATGCTTACAATCAGACATGACACAAGGATACCAAAAGGGCTATCCCCATAAAATATAACACATTTTTTAAGCGAAAGGGGTTGTCAAGATGGAAAAAATCTATAACTTAGCCGGAAAATGCGTATGTCGCTTGGACAGAAGAAGCGGCATTGTCGAGATTGTTAAAAAGGGAAAACTAACGCTGATTCATTTCAAACCGGACGGTACGATTGAGATTATCCATAAGTAATACGCAAAACTCGAAAATAAATAGCTGATCCGCAGAACCGCGAGACGGGCTGGATTACATCAGACAACGATGTTTCCGCCCGTCTTTTCTGTTCTACGGATTAGCACCGGCTCTGCGGTTTAGTCATGAAGGAGCCGGACTATGTATATATACCCTCGTAGCAGACCGCCGCCTCCGCCCTTTTGATTTTTCATGTTCCGGAAAAAATCGAAAGGACGGTTTTGAAAGTGGAGATATTTTATGCAAAGAGCTATTTGCGTTCATTTTATCCGGTGACAATTCAACAAAACAATTACATTTTTGTTCAGCATGGGCTGAAAAGTGAAGCGGCTATCGAAACGGTTGCGGTTAATCTCGCTGATCTATACCCGCTGACATTCAAAAGGGACAAGGTCATTCTTGCTCAATATGATGTTGCAGAGGAATTATTCTCAGGCATGACCACGCTCAATCTAAACAACCATTATGGCAGGATTATAGAAGATGGATTGCGGGAAGTGAAAAATGAAATAGCTGACGAACTGTTCGCTGATTGGAAGTTTCAACAGTCCCTCAAGAGGGGCGAAAGGCGAAATAACGTGCGATCGCTAAACACCCACGACGGGACGTTTGAACTGGCGAGTCGTAGATTGGCATTTAGCCCGGATACCATTGTGGAAATGAAGGAGCGCCATTGTGGACTGTGCAAAGCTCTCAATTCACTGCCCGAAACACAAGGAAAAAGAATCGAGGCGCGTTATCTCATGGGAAAGAGCGTACAGGAAATAGCCGCATCCGAGGGCGTGGCAGAACGCCGAGTTTATAAATCCATCAGCCGGGGATTGCAGTCAATGAAAAAATATTTAATAAACCTCGATAAACAGGGGGCAGAAACAGCCAATAATTGTCCTGATAGATGAGAGGATTGACCTCTCTTCACATACCGGGCGAGGGACAAACGGGCCGGGATAGTCTCTGTCTTATGGCAGCTCAAATAGATACGGTTCATTTCCCTCCGGCGCTTCGGGCAAGTTGCACCGGAGTCGCGGCAAGGCGAAGCGGGCGGCGCGATAGCGTTGCCCCTTCGCTTGACCCGGCAGCTTATCACGGAAAGAGAATGGAGGGTTACAGATGATCGATGAAAAATTACAATCCCTATTGATTGAGCGTTGGCGAAACGGCTCATGTTTAGGGTACACCATTGAGGCAATGGTAAATCTTGATTTCCCATCAGAAGATATTCAGGATATTGTCGATGAAATGATTTGGCTTTTCAGCAATGTTACTTTAGCTGAAGCGGAGAGAAGCTACAACGATTCCTCCTATTGATCATCACCTCGGGCTAACTTGGCCCGAAGTAGAAGCAAAGCGAGTAGCGATGGCGGTGTGAGAGCGTCGCTTCTCATTTTCCCGGCAACCAGAACGGAGGTTGAATATCTTATGCCAATAATGCAAATAGAAAATCGGACTTCGGTTAATAGCCCGAAGAGCGGATATATTGACCAAAAACAAAACAATGCCATGCCGCTTATCATCAATGGCTGCTCCGTGTCGTTTGCAGCGAGCGCCGAGGTTGCGAGCGATACGGTTAAGTCCCTTAAAGAAATTCTTATCGCTGTATATCGGACAAAAACCACTAATTGTTAATATCCCCGGCTCTTATTTGTATTAAGGCTGCGAATTTGAGATAATGATAGTAGACAAAGCAACGAACGACAGGCTTTGCACGTTCTTTGAAAACTGAATATCGGCGAACCAACCTATCATTCTCAAATTTACAACGAGAGGATAGGTTGATTATGAAAATATCTAATACAACGGTTAAAACAGAGCCGCTTGATCATGAATTAGCAAATATCAAGCAATACACTTCAAACGAAGCCGACATAGGGCGGCGCGTCCTCTGCCTGTATCGCGTATCTACCGACAAGCAAGTGACGTACAACGATAAGGAAGAAGCCGACATCCCCATGCAACGCCTGACTGCAAGGCGCTTTATCGAACAAAAGGGATGGGTACTCGTTCATGAAGAACGCGAGGACGGTATTTCCGGTCATAAAGTGCGGGCTGACAAACGCGACAGCATACAATATATCAAAGAGCTTTCCCTTGCGAAAAAGTTTGATATCCTGCTTGTTTTTCTATTTGACCGTATCGGCAGGATTGCGGACGAAACCCCTTTTGTGGTGGAATGGCTTGTAAAGCATGGAATCCGCGTATGGAGTATAAACGAGGGTGAACAGCGTTTTGATACGCATACTGACAAGCTAACGAATTACATCCGATTCTGGCAAGCTGACGGGGAAAGCGAAAAGACTTCTATCCGAACGAAAGCAGGGTTGGGCGTACTGGTTGCGGAAGGTCACTATAAAGGCGGCAACGCTCCATACGGTTATATGCTCGTTAAGAGCGGCAGGCTTGACAAAAAGGGTAATGAAAAGAAAAATCTTGCTATTCTTGAAGAAGAAGCGGTTATTGTCCGAAAAGTCTTTGATCTCTATGTCGGTCATGGTTACGGCGTCCATCGGATTGCGAATATACTGACGGAAGAAGGAATTAAAACAAGGGCAGGAAAGAATTTTCATCATTCAAGCATTAACGGAATGGTTCATTGCCTGACCTACACAGGCGTATTGCGAAGCGGGGAAACCCGGTCAAAGATGATCGAGGCTTTGCAGATCATCCCGTCGGATATATTTGACAAGGCGCAAACGATTTTGAAAAAGCGAAGTGCAGAACACGCCGACCATAGATCATATCCGATGAATACGGAAAGCCGTTGCTTGCTCAACGGAAAGGTCTACTGCGCGGATTGCGGTTCCCGGCTCGTTGTCTCGACAAACGGCAGATATATTATCCAAAATGGCGAAATCACGAAGAAACTCCGCTATATGTGTTACGGGAAGTCCCGGAAACAAACTGATTGTCAAGGCCAAACCAGTTATGCCGCAAACCGTCTTGACGAGATGGTTGACGGTGTAATTCGCTACATTTTTGAGAATATGCGGAACATACCGAAAAGCGAGGTCATTACTTCCGGTTTGAAAGCGTTTGAAAAGGAGCAGGAGAGCCGATACCGGACGGCACAGCGCGAGCATACTAAACTGGCTGCTGATCTTACTGAACTTAAAAACGAGGTATTGAAAGCTATTCGCGGCAATAGTAAATTCTCCTCTGAGTTGCTGAGTGAATTGATCACGCAGACGGAACAGAATCTTGCTGAGATTGAAAACGTCCGGGATACGGCAAAACAGGAGCTTGACGGATGCAAATATCGCATTGAGGAAATGCAAGCCAATTACGAGGAAGTTATATCCTGGATAGAGCTATATGACGAAGCGGATTTGTCCGCAAAGAAAATGATCGTTGCCAACCTGATTAACCGCATTGATGTTGGCACAGATTATCAACTCCACGTTGACTTGAATATCGACTTGGAACACTTCGACATACAACTTGATTTCTGCTCACACGGGCAAGAGAAAACGGCCTGATAATCAAGCCGCTTCTTCGAAAAAAATGGAGACAAGGAGGATCGAACTCCTGACCTCTTGAATGCCATTCAAGCGCTCTCCCAGCTGAGCTATGCCCCCAGATTTTGGATATTCAGTTTTTCATGTTATCGCAGTCGCTCTTGTCGCGCTCCCAGCTGAGCTATGCCCCCAGATTTTGGATATTCAGTTTTTCATGTTATCGCAGTCGCTCTTGTCGCGCTCCCAGCTGAGCTATGCCCCCGTGACAACGTGTATTCTAGCACATTTTTAGCCATTATGTCAACGCTTCCTATAAAAATCCCTGCCGTACTTTTCCGCCTCGTCGTCGATCCACTTCAGCCGATCCGGGTAGCGGGGCGTGGCGCCGCTGTTCCAGAAGGCGTACCTTCCTCCCGGTCCGTATGTATCCATAGCCAGGCGTACCGAAGCCCTGGTGTCCTCCTCGGTGGAGCCCGGCAGGTTGCCCGGGCCGAAAGCGTCCCAGCCGCCCACGGCGACGATGTTGTACTTTTCCTTATAATAATTAATATCGTTGAATACCTGGAAAGGCTGTATCATCCTAACGCCCAGCTCCGCGTAGTCCTCCATCACGTCCCCGACGCGGCCGTCCACGTGCATCTGGGGAACGGCGCCCAACTCCCGTATCGCTTCGTAAGCCTTCTTATGGGCCGGCTTAATGATCCCGCGGTATGTCTCCGGCGACATCAGCAACCCCTGATGGGTCGCGATATGCTCCATGGTGGTGACGATATCCGGCTTAAGGAACCGGCAAAACCGCCGCATGACGTCGATCCAGAAATCGGCTAAGGCGCTCAGGAAATCATAAGTGGCGTCAGGCTCCTCCAGGAGCGAGGCGAGGGCGTTTTCCACCCCCATGATATAGTGCATAGTCTCCCACATGCCGCCAAACATATAACTGACCATCACTTTGCTCCGGTCTATACCGGCCAGTATCCCCTTCGCTTCGCCTTCCCAGTCGTGACCTTTCAAGTCCAGCTTAGGCATAACGTCCCGCCATTTCGTGACGTCCTTGAGCTGAAAATTCCCATCCATAGTATTTGTGGGGATCGGCCCGTCGACGGTAGAGTGATACTCGATACCGAATACGTCGACGACTTTGCCCGTCCCCGCGACGGGCTTGCGGCCCGTATATGCCGGGTTGCCGCCCGCGGTCGCGCTATTATAGTAAGGCAGCCATTCCGGGATTTTTCCGTCAAGTACCATTTGAAAATTTTCTTTTTCGCTGATATTCGCCATTCTTATACCTCCGTTAGCGGTTTTCGGCAGTTGGCACAGACTACTCGTCCATTTCTTCCGGGTCCCTGTCCGGAAATATCTCCGCCATGGGCAGCGCGGGGGCGTCGGCCCACAAGCGCTCCAGATTATAGAAGTTCCGCTCATCCTCCTGGAATATATGGATGATGACCTGCCCGTAATCCATCAGTATCCAGCGCCCTTCCTGCAAGCCTTCGATACGGTTCGGACGGATACCTCCCCCCTTCGATAACTCGTCCTCGATGTTATCGGCTAAAGCCTGGGTCTGGATGCGGCTTGAACCTGTACCTACCACGAAATAATCCGTCAATGTAGAAAGATCCTCCACTTTCAAAACGGTGATTTTCGACCCTTTTTTCTGATCCATCGCCCTGGCGGATAAGATCGCTAATTCCTTGCTTTCCATGTGATACCCCTTTCTGTTTTCAACCACTCGAGGCAACGATATGTCCCCTGATGAGGGGGCAGCCCCGACCTTTTCAGGTATTCAAATGTCTGCTCGATGGCTTCGATCATCGCGGCCCGTAAATCCTCCCGGCATAACCGGCGCAGTATGTCTACCCCGTCGTAAACCCTGCCCGGCTCGATCAGGTCCGCCATAAATACGATACTCGCCTCAAGGCTCATCCCCGCGTCGCCTGACGTGTGGAGACATATGGACTCCAGTATGACCGGATCGTCTACGCCCCATTCATGCCGCGCCAGCCAGGCCGCCGCCGGCCCGTGGAGCAGCGAAGGGTTTTCCCTCTGCGCCGGATCCGTAATAAGCCCTTCAGCCCCCCCCAGCGCCAACAGCTCATCGTCGCTTAATCCTTTCGCCCCGTCGTGGGTCAACCCCGCGATAGCCAGCTTGACTAAATCGCCGCCGAATACGCGCCCCATGGCTACCGCTTCGTCCGCCACCGCGAGACTGTGGACGAAACGCTTCGGCTTCAGCTCCCCCTCGACGCGTTCCCTTAATCTAAGCCATTGGCTTTCGGCGCCCGCCTGAAAGCAAACCGCAGCGGCTTCATATCCCGCCTGCCCTCTCGTTTCATCCATCGATATATAGTTCCTGTTTGTGGATATACAGCTCCACCGACTCCGGCAGCAAATATTTAATCGAACGGCCCAAAGCCACCCGGTCGCGGATATCCGTGGATGATATAGCCATAGCCGGCACTTCGATGGGAATGACCTTTTTCAGGTATTCGGGTTCTAATTGTTTTTCCAAACGTTCCACCATGCTTTTCTCCTGAAAGCCAGGTCTGGTGGCGGCGATGAGCGTACATTGGGAGAAAAGTTCGTCCAATTTCTTCCAGGTGATGATCTCCATGATCGCGTCGGCGCCGGTAATGAAATAAAGCTCGCTATCCTTATCCATCTGGCCGCGGAAGAAACCTACCGTATCCGCGGAGTAGGAAAAACCTGTGCGGTCCAGTTCCACTCTGGACACCTCGAAATACGGATTCGTCACCGTAGCCAATTCCGTCATCAGGAAGCGTCTCTCTTTCGGCGTGACCTTCCTGTCAGCCTTATGCGGGGGCTGCCCGGAAGGGACGAAGATCACCTTATCCAGGTTAAATCCCGTACGGACCGCTTCCGCCGTAACCAGATGGCCCTGATGAATCGGATCAAAGGTCCCGCCCATCAGCCCCAGCCGCTTGATATTCGTTAAGTCGATCTCATTCGCCGGTAAAAACAGCGTTTCTTCATTGATACTCATCTCAGCCTCGCTATCCCTAAGGTTCCGCAGGTCGGCGCCGTCATAATCTAGCCTGGCCTTCGCCCTGCACAATGTATTTATATGTAGTCATTTCCTCAAGCCCCATTGGTCCCCTGGCATGAAGCTTCTGGGTGCTGATGCCGATTTCCGCGCCGAACCCGAACATGCCCCCGTCGGTAAAACGGGTAGAGGCGTTAACCATGACTACGGCGGCGTCGACGCCTTGGGCAAACCGTCGGGCTGCCTCGTAGTCTTTCGTGATAATCGCTTCGGTATGCTTCGTACCGTAAGCGTTGATATGGCTGATGGCTTCATCCAGCCCCCCTACGATCTTTATCGAAACGATCATATCCAGGAACTCCGCGCCATAGTCTTCCTCCGTAGCGGCCTTCGCCCCTTCCAGATACCGGATGCTCTCAGGGCAGGCCCTGAGCTCCACGCCCAGCTCACGCAGAGCCTTTCCCGCCGGTCCCAGGAACTCCGCCGCGATATCCCGGTGTACCAGAAGGGATTCGGCGGCGTTGCATACGCCGGGGCGCTGGGTTTTCGCGTTAATAATAATATCCAGGGCCGAATGCAGGTCGGCGGAATCGTCTACATACACATGGCAGTTGCCAATACCGGTCTCGATCACAGGCACTGTAGATTCATTAACCACGGTTTGGATCAGCCCCGCCCCGCCCCTGGGGATAAGGACGTCCAGATACTGATTCATCCGCATAAACTCCGCCGCCGCCTCCCGGCTGGTATCCTCCAGCAGCAGCAAGGCGTCGTCCGGTCCGCCCGCCTCCCGTACAGCCCTCCGCAGGGCGGCGACTACAGCTATATTCGATTCCTTCGCTTCGCCGGAGCCGCGAAGTATCACGGCGTTGCCCGTTTTAAAACATATCCCTGCCGCGTCAGCCGTCACGTTCGGCCGCGCCTCGTAAATCATCCCCACTACGCCTAGGGGGACGCGAATCTTTGTAATCTCTATATCCTGGGCGCCTTTCCAGCCTCCCACCACCTCCCCCACGGGATCCTTCAGCGCGGCCAGATCCTCCAGCCCCTTAGCCATATCATCGATCCGGGCGGGCGTCAGCGTCAGCCTGTCCACGAAAGCGGCGGTCATGCCCTTATCCTTTGCGGCAGCCACATCTATCGCGTTTTTGCCGAGAATCACTTCAACGTCATCCCGAAGCGCGGCCGCCATGCTCATGAGTATCCTGTTTTTCTCTCCCGTGCTCAGCAGCGCCATTCGGGCCGCTGCCGCCGCCGCTCCGGCGCCCAGGGCGTATATCGCGTTTTTTCTATCCTGCACGTCTGTCATAAGGCTCTCCTTAACATGTCTTTTACTATTCTCACGCCTATTCCCGCTTTATTTCCACATGGACAGATTATCCCGATGGATCACTTCCGGGTCGTTTCCCGGCCCCAGTATGGCGTCGATCTCGCTGCTGTGCCTGCCTTTGATCTTCTCTATCTCTTCCGTGCTGTAGTTGACTATCCCCCGGGCAATGGTATCGGCGCCAAGCCGGATATCCACCACCTCGCCCCTTTGGAAGCCGCCTTCCACGCGAATTATGCCGCTGGGCAGAAGGCTCTTGCCGTTTTCCAATAACGCTGTGGAAGCGCCCGGATCGATGACTATCGCCCCCGCGGGCCGCGTACTGTACGCCAGCCAGCCCTTTCTGCTTCCCAGCACATGGGCGCTGGGGATAAACAAAGTGCCTGCGGATTGCCCTCCGGCTTTCTCCCCGTTCCCAAATTCGTTGAGAAACTGCAGGCAATAGCGGTCGCCGCCGTTAGTCAGGGCCATGGGTATCCCCTGAGTCACGGCGATCCTTGCCGCCGCGATCTTCGTCGCCATGCCCCCGCTGGCAAACTTACTGCCGCCCCCGCCGGCCAGCGCTTCGATCTCCGCCGTTATCTCCTCCACGACTGGTATCAGCTCGGCGTCGGAATGCTTGCGCGGATCTTTCGTATATAAGCCGTCGATATCCGACAAAAGCACCAGCAAATCAGCGTCCACCAGCCCTGCCACCATAGCGGCCAGGGTATCGTTGTCGCCCACCTTGACCTGATCGAAGGCAACGGTATCGTTCTCATTGATGATAGGCACGGCGCCGAATTCGCTGATCTGGCGAAGGGTATTTCTCGCGTTGAGATAACGCTGGCGGTCGGCCACGTCGTCTTTAGTCAGGAGGACCTGGGCTACCGCGACGCCAAACTCGCCGAAAAACTTCTCATACGTATGCATCAGTATCCCTTGCCCGACGGCTGCCAAAGCCTGCCTGGCCGATATTTCCTTTGGGTATTCGGTGATATTGAGCCGCCCCATACCGGCGCCTACGGCCGCGGAGGTCACCAAAATGACTTCCCTGCCCTGATTTTTCAAATCCACCAGCTGCCTGACAAGAAGCTCCATCCGCGCCAGGTTCAGATTACCGGTCCCGTGCGTTAACGTACTGGACCCGACCTTGATGACGATGCGCCGTTTACTCAGCAGTTTTCTCCACTCGTTTTGGATATCCATGATCGTTCTCCTGAAATAGTCAATTATCCTGCCAGAATCCTTTGCTGAACAAAACCAGGATTGTGAATAACTCCAGCCTGCCAAAAAGCATCAGCAGAGGCAGAAAATACATGCTCCAGGTCGGCATGGCGCTATAATTAATCAACGGCCCGAGCTTACCGAAAGCCGTACCCACATTATTGATACAGGCGCTGACCACCGAAAACGAAGTCAGCATATCATATCCGGCAAGGCAAAAGAGCAGGGTAGAAAAAGCGGTGATGATAATATAAATGAAGAAAAAACTTTGAATCGGCGCCAGGGCCTCCGTCGTGATCACCCGGCCGTTGATCCGCGGGTTCACGACAGCCCTGGGATGGAGTACGCGGGTCAGCGTCGAGCGTATCTCTTTCGTCAGGATGAGAACCCTGCCTACCTTTAATCCCCCGCCCGTCGATCCCGCGCATGCGCCGATGAACGGTAGAATCAGAATCATAAATTGCCCTATCGGCGGCCAGATCGTATAATCCGTGCTGATAAAACCCGTTGAAGTGATCGCCGAAGTGAGCTGAACATAACTTTCGATCAGCGCCGTGGAGACCCGCAGACCCCCCGCGCTGAGGGCAGCGGCGGTAATCAGCACCGTTACCAGTATAATCCCCAGATAGACCCTTAACTCCTCGTTTCTCCAAAAGGGCTTCAGAGAACGTTCTTTAAACGCGGTATAGTATAAATCAATCCGCAGCCCGGAAATCATGGAGAAGAAAGCCAATATGATCCGGATTGCCGGACCGAAAGCTGAAATGTTGTCGTTTCGGGTAGAAAACCCGCCTGTGGATATCGTCCCGAAAGCGTGGCAGACAGCGTCAAAGAGCGTCATCCCCGCCGCGAGCAGCGTGAGTATCATCACAACGGTAAGGATGATATATGTAAGCCAGAGTATCTTCGCTGTCTCCTTTATCCTGGGCGCGACCTTTTCCTTAAACGGTCCCGTAGTCTCGGCCCTGAACATTTGCAGCCCGCTGTTGCCCAGCATGCTGAGTATCGATACAAAGAGCACGACGATACCCAATCCGCCAAGCCAAAAAGTCATACTCCGCCATAAAAGTACGCTGCGCTCAACGCTTTCCAGATCGGCCATCGCCGTCACGCCGGTGGTAGTAAAGCCCGCGATGGACTCGAAGAACGCTTTGGAGAAATCAGGGATTACGCCGCAGCACAGATACGGCAGCGAACCGTAGGCGCCGGCGACCAGCCAGGTCATGGTAACCAGCAGATAAGCGTCCCTGGAGGTGACGTCTTCGGCCCCTCTGAATCCCGTATACAAACCCGCGCCGGCGATGAAACCCGCCGCGCCCAGCAGAGCGAAAACCAGCGTATAGCGGTCGCCGTCGATGTAACCGACCAGCATGGGGAAAAACATGGAAAGCCCCAGTATCGCCAGAATCGCTCCTAGATATGGGAGTATTCGCTTAACGATCATAACTGGCCGAACAACGCGATGACCTGATCGGATACGGACGGCAGGGAAAACATGATGATCCTATCCTCAGGCAGCATCCTGTCGTTTCCTTTCGCTATGATAACTTCTCCGTCGCGGATAATGGATCCCACGATGGACCCGACCGGAAACACGATGTCCATCAGCTTGCGGCCCGCTATCTTGCTCTGAGGCGACATGACAAATTCCATTATACCCACTTCAGCTTCCCTCAACAGCGTGAAGGAAAGCAGATTCGAGGCTTTTTTAATAAACCGAAACATCGAGTTCGCCGTCAGGATCCTGGGGCTGACCCCGATATCTATCCCCACCCGCTCCATGATATCGATATAGTCCGACCGCTGCAGAAGGGCTATGGTACGCTTTGCCCCCAGGTATTTGGCGAATACGCTGACAAGCAGGTTCATTTTGTCGTCGTCCGTAAGGCTGATAAACATATCCGCCTTGCCGGCCCCCTCGTCCCTGAGCAGGTCGATATCCGTAGCGTCGCCGTTGATTACCAATATATGGCTGTACTCCTCAGACAGCGCCTCGCACTTCCCGCGGTCTTTTTCGATCAGTTTGACCGTATAATCCTTTTTCCTGAGTAATCGCACCAGGTGCTCCCCCGTCTTGCCTCCGCCGAGTATCATCACCCGCTGCACCTGCTCCCTCTCCACGCCGAGGAAATGTTCCATCTTAACCATTTCCGACGTTCTTGTCAGCAGGAAAATGATATCCCCTTCCAAGAGCTTGTCGCTGCCCCGGGGAATGATGATTTTGTGATTGCGGTGAATGGCAACGATCAGGTGGGGCAGTTCCGGGTTTAACTGGTTCAAATTCCAGCCTTTGACGGGAGACTTCTCAGTGATGAGCAACTCCAGCATCATGACCTTGCGTTTGGCGCTGTACATCACATCCAGCGCTTCGGGCACCTCCATGAGCTTCGCGATTTCTTCCGCGGCGACCAGTTCGGGGTTGATGATCAGATCGATACCGGATAAGAGGCTTGCCCCCGGGGCTTTTTCTTCCAGATACTCCGGATTGCTGACCCGGGCAATGGTGTTTTGCACCCCGGCTTGTTTGCCAAGCATACAAGCGACCATATTGACCTCGTCATAACCGGTGACGGCCATCAGCAGGTTGGCTTCAGATACCCCCGCCCGCTCCAGAACGGCGATACTCGCGCCGTTTCCCTGTATGACGCTGACGTCCAGCCTTTCCCGCAGGACTGCGGCGTTCTCTTCCTTTATCTCGACGACGGTCACGTCATAGTTTTCCCTGGTTAGCAGTTCGGCGAGGGAATACCCAAGCGTACCGCCGCCGACAATAATCGCAAGCATTTGAGCAATGCCTCCTCAATTGATTTTCTTCGCTCTATACTATTCAATAACGCCCTTTTCGTCAAGCATATTGTTTTGGATCAGCCCTTCGAATTCTTTCTCCGTCAGGATCAGCGGTTTACCGGTTTCGCTGTGCATAGCCTGGGCTTTCGTCAGTTTTGCGCCGGCTTTCTCGCCCGCGATCACATAATCCGTCGTTTTTGTCACATTATCCTGAGGGATGGCGCCAAGGCTTTTTAGTTTTTCCTCTATCTCCCTGCGGCTGTAGCCTTGCAGCGTTCCGGTGGCTACGGCGTATTTACCGGCAAAGGGGTGTTCTGCCGTTTGCCCGGCGCCAGCGCCGCTCCCGCCGCTCTCCCATAAAGGGCTGACGCCGGCAAGCAGAAGCCGCCCGATGGACTCAAGGATAGTCTCGTCCCTGAAGAAATCATATACCGCGCGGGCGGTGATTTCTCCGATCTCCGGCACTTCCAGCAGCGCTTCCATGTCGGCGGCGATGAGCGCGTCCAGGCTTCCGAACGCCGAAGCCAGATCCCATGCTGTCCTCTTGCCCACATTGCGGACACCGAGGCTGAAAATGAAGGAATCCAGGCTGCAGGCTTTGCTTCTCTCGATAGCCGCCAGTAGATTATCCGTCTTCTTATCTTTAAATTTATCCAGGGCCAGCAGCTGTTCCTTGGTCAGCGCGTAAAGCTGATCCACGCCGCGAAGATCCAGCGCCTCGAAAAGCTGATCCGCTGTCTTTTCGCTGAAGCCCTCTATATTCATCGCCTCGCGTCCGGCGAAATGCGCCAGGGCCTTCACCATCTGCGCTTTGCACCCGATGGCGTTGGGGCAGAAAATATGGACGCCTTCCCGTATCAGCTCGCTGCCGCACTGGGGGCAGCGGGCCGGTTCCTCGATTACGCCCGCGGCCTGAGCTTCCGCCTCTCCCGCGCCGCAGTCGGCCCCCGTCTCCTCATCACGCGTCACGCCAAGTATCTCCGGGATGACGTCGTTGGACCGCCGGATCAGTACGGTGGAGCCTAAACTCACGCCCTTACGCCGTATATCGTCGATATTGTTCAGCGTAGCCCGGCTTACCGTGACCCCCGCCAATTCAACCGGCTCCAGTATCGCCGTGGGCGTCACTTTACCGGTACGCCCGACATTCCACTCCACTGCCAGGAGCCGGGTCGTTTCTTCCAGCGCTTCAAATTTATAAGCAATCGCCCAGCGGGGGAACTTCGACGTGAAACCCAGGGCTGCCCGCTGAGACAGGTCGTCGACGGCGATCACCGCGCCGTCAATATCAAAATCCAGGTTATCCCTCAGGTTAAGTATTTCCTCCACTGCTTCCGCCGCTTCCACCAATGTTTCGCAGCGCCGATGAAACGGATGGAGAGAAAAGCCCTGTCTCCCCAGCCATACGAATTCTTCCGCGTATGCGCCGAAGGGCGCGCCGTTCCAGTAACCTATATCATAGAAAAACACGGTGAGCCGGCGCCTGCGGGTCTCCCCGATATCCAGGTTCCGTAACGCCCCCGCCGCGCCGTTCCGAAGATTCTTCAGCGGGATTTTCGCCGACGCGTTATACTCGTCAAAAGCCTGTCTGGTCATGATTGCCTCGCCGCGGACCTCCGCCGTCGCCGGCTCGTCGATCTTTACCGGAATGCCCGGTATCGTCATGATTTGCGGTAGTATCTCCTCCCCGGTCAGTCCTGTTCCTCTGGTGGCGCCGTGAACCAAATTGCCGTCTTCGTAAGTCAGGTTGACGGTCATGCCGTCGAATTTCATGGTGACGATGTAGGCGAGGTCCTCCCGCGTCCCCCCCGACTCGGCAAGCAGACGGAGGTTGCGGTCCTCCCACTCCAGTAATTCTTCCCGGGTCCGCGCTTTGTCCAGGCTCCACAAGGGGGAGAGATGGGTATGCTTCTGGAAGCCGGGCAATACTTTATCGCCCACCCGCCGCGTGGGGGACTGGGGCAATATCAGCCCCGTCTCCTTTTCCAGATCCTCCAGCTGCCGGTAAAGCCGGTCATATTCCTTATCCGAGACCAGCGGGTCGTCCTGCGTATAATAAGCGTAGGCATATCGGTTCAACAGTTCGGCCAGCGCTTTGATTTGCTCTTGTTTTTCCTCCATTACAACCCTCGTCTTATTATTTTCTTACTCCAGCCTTTCGATCGGAGCGATATCAGCCTGCAGATCCCTCAGCCCCTTATCGGGAAAAGCCACCGTATAAACCAGTCCCGCTCCGGCGCCTTTCGCGCCTACGACGACGCCGGGCCCCCAATGCTGATGGATGATTTTATCCCCGGCCTTGAAGACGTCTTCCCTCCCCGGCCTCGTCCCGGACTTATCCTCTCCGTTTCCGCCGAAGGCGCCGTCCCGTCTGTACGCGCCGCTCCCGCCTTGGGCGCTCCGGCTCATCGGCGGAAATTCTTCCTTCAGATACTCCGGTATCTCCCTCAGGAAGCGCGAAGGTATCTGATCCGTATAGCTTCCATACTGACTGCGCCGCGCCGCCCAGGATAAATACAACTTTTCCTTCGCCCTGGTCATGGCGACGTAACACAGGCGCCGTTCCTCCTCGATCTCGCTGTCGGTCAGGGAGCGGAAATGGGGAAATATACGTTCTTCCATACCCACCATGAAGACCTGGGGAAACTCCAGCCCCTTTGCCATGTGCATAGTCATTACCTGGACGGCGCCCTTCTGCTCTTCGTCGTCAATCAGATCCATATCGGTTATCAGGGAGATTTCGCTTAAAAACTCAGCCAGCGAACCCGCGGCCGTCCGGTCATAATCATCGGCTTTGTTCAGGAATTCCTGGAGATTCGCCCACCTGTCCCGGTTCTCCAGCGTATCGGTTTCCAGCAGCATCCGCCGGTATCCGCTTTCCATCAGGATACTCCTGCTTAGCTGCCCGATATTTTCTTCGGCCGCCAGCCCCCGCAGCCGGGTAAATAACCGGCGGAACACTTCCAGGGCATTTTCCGCCCGGCCCGGTAAAGCAAGCCCTTCGCGGTCATACAAAGCCGCCGCCAGGCCCAAATCGCTCTCCAGGCTGTGATAAATGATCCTGTTGACGGTTGCCTCGCCTATCCCGCGTCTGGGTTGGTTGACTACCCGCCTGAAAGCCACCTGGTCTTCCGGGTTGGCGATTAGCTTTAGGTAGGCTAATATGTCCTTGATTTCCCTGCGTTCATAAAACCTTATGCCGCCGACGATCACATAGGGGATTTGAAAACTGGCGAACCATTCCTCCAACGGCCTTGATTGGGCGTTGGTCCGCATCAGTACGGCGTGATCGCTGAATTTACCGCCCTTCTCCCTGGTCATCTGTATACGGCTGCACACAAAACGGGCCTCGTCCTTATCGTCCGAAGCGCGGAAACAATACAACTTATCGCCTTTCTTCTTCTCCGTCCAGAGCTTTTTATCTTTGCGTTCCCTGTTGTTCGCCACGAGATGGTTTGCCGCTTCCAGTATCCGTTCGGTAGAGCGGTAATTCTGCTCCATCCTGATCACAGTCGAGCCGGGGAAGTCCCGTTCGAAATCCAGTATATTGCGGATATCCGCCTGCCGGAAGCTGTATATGGATTGGTCGTCGTCCCCCACGACGCAAATATTGCCGTGGGCTTCAGCCAGCATTTGCACCAGCCGGTATTGGATATGGTTCGTATCCTGATACTCGTCCACCATGATATAGCGGAACTTTTCCCTGTATCTGTCCAGGCGTTCGGGATGGCGCTGAAACAATACGGCGGCCTGCAGCAGCAGGTCGTCGAAATCCATGGCGTTGCTCCTGATGAGGCTCTGCTGATATCTGGCGTAAACCATAGGCGCCATATGCTCTATATCCGCCGATTGCGGAGAGTAATCCGTCGGTGGAAACTTCATATTGCTTTTCCGGTTGCTTATCCAGTTCAGGTAAACCCGCGGTGGGTGCTCCTTGTCGCTGAGATTCAGGCCCCGCAGTATCTCCCTTATGACTTGCTCCTGGTCGCCGGCGTCATAGATGGAGAAATCCTCCCCATAACCTTCGACATAGCGGTTCTCACGCTTCAGTATCCTCAGACAGGCGCTGTGAAAGGTCATGACCCACATGTCGCCCAAAGCCTCTCCCAGCAGAGCTTCCAGCCGCTCCTTCATCTCCCTGGCCGCTTTGTTGGTAAAGGTTATCGCCAATATATTATACATCGGCACGCCCTGCTGGCCGATCAGCGCCAGCAGCTGTCTGGAAAGCATTGGCTTATCATTTTCCCTGCCCTGTTCAGCCAGAAATTGGGCGAGATACTCGAGCTCGGCTTCGCCTATCCAGTCCGGCGGCGGGCAGTCCGGGTCATAATCCGGTCCGAAGGTCAACAGGTGCAGGATACGGTAAACCATAGCCGTCGTCTTGCCGCTGCCCGCGCCGGCGAGGCACAATACCGGCCCCCGCCCCGTCTCCACAGCCAGTTTCTGCCCGGCGTTCAACCGGGCTAAAATCATATTTCGGATCTCGTCCCGTAATGCCTTATACTGTTCCGTCTCCGCCTGATTCAACGCCACGCCTTATCTCCCCGCCGTCGGGCTTCCGGACTCCGCCGACGCCGCGTTTTCACCGATCTGATTGTACTTCATAATTACCCTTATCTTTCGGCTTGCCTATACCGGTCCAGTATCCGGCGGTATCCGTCCGCTCCGTAATGCAGACATTTCTTCACGCGGCTGATCGTCGCGGTACTGACGCCGGTCTCCAAAATAATGTCGGAATAGGTATGATTTTCGGTCAGCATTTTTACAACCCGCCAGCGCTGAGCCATCGCTTTCAACTCTCCGACGGTACAAAGATCCTCGAAAAACCGATAGCAGTCCTCCTGATCCTCTAAGAGCAGTACGGCGTTAAACAGGTCGTCTATCATCGGATCCTGTAGTCTGGACTGGTAGGCCATATCATCGCACCCCTTAATTCATTCGTATTAAAAACCGTCCGCGGGGATTTCAAACAACCTGCTATTGATCGCTTTTTCTACCATAGGCGTGACTAGCCCGGTTATCTTCGCTCCCGTCCTGCCCACCTGCTTGATCATCGACGAGCTGATGAACGAATACTCGGGTCCGGACAACAGAAATACGGTTTCGATACTGTCGTCCAGATACTTGTTGATCGTGGCTATCTGCATCTCATACTCATAATCCGATATCGCCCGCAGCCCGCGGATGATGGCGTTCGCTCCGTGTTTTTTCGCGAAATCCACGGTAAGCGCGTTATAAACATCGATGCTGCAATTCGGCAGGTGAGCGACCGCGTCGGCGATAAAGGCTTTTCGCTCTTCCAGATTGAATAGCGAACTCTTATAGTTTTGATCGGCGACGGCGATAATCACCCGGTCAAATAAGCGGCATGCCCTTTCCGCTATGTGCAAATGCCCGACGGTAACCGGATCAAAACTGCCGGGATATATCGCGATACTCATATTAATCTTCCTCCTCGCTTGTCTCTTTCGCTTCTGACTGACATCTGCGTTCTTGTGCGCTTCGGATAGCAGATTGGAGTCCGTAGGACTGCCGCTTCCTTAGTCTGCTCGGTCACGTACCATTAGAAGTACGCTCCCTCGCGACTCTCGTCGCTTGCCTTGTCAGAAACAAAATATCCTGCGCGACTGCCCTTGTCTCTTTCGCTTCTGACTGACATCTGCGTTCTCGTGCGCTTCGGATAGCAGATAGGCGCCCGCAGGACTGCCGCATCATTAGTATGCCCGCTTCTCCTGTCTTAGTCAACCGGGATTATTTACGTTTGTCCTGCAGGACCACCTTGTTTTCTCCCAGCAGCTCCCGCAAAGACGAGATCAGCGCCTGGCTGCCGTCAGCCTGAGGCAGCGTCTGCCCCGGCCTTGCCTGCTTCTGTTTGGCAAAATACAGGAAAACCGGTATCCGCCCCCTGTGGGCGGACAGCGTATTTCGGATACAGCCCAACACCGCGTCGTCTTCGTTTTCCATATCCGGCAACGACAACCAAAGCTGGCGGGTTTCCGCGATTTCCCGCATGGATTCCATCCCGTCCACGTTTTGCGTGACCCAGGGCGGGAGCTTTTCCTGCGATAGTTTTCCCGTTTGAGACGTCAAAAATAAATCTCCGTTGCCCGCGGCGTTTTCGGCCGGTCCGGTCAACGCCGTTTCACCGAGTATCTCAATCTTGTTTAAAAACAACTTGGGCTGCTCTTCCTGCCCCTGATAGCGTCCGTCGGCGATCACCGCCAGGTCGTTGGCAATACTTGCGCCGATCGTATCAAATAATCTGGGAAACACCAGCACGTCCACGCTGCCGGTCATATCCTCCAGGCGAAAGTTCGCCATCATTTGCCCCCGCTTAGTCACCGTCCGGCGGTATTGGCTGACGATCCCGCCCAACACCACCGGCAGATCCTCTTCCTCCGTCAGATCGTCTATATGGTGGCTGACCTTCGGCTCCACAATCTCCAGATAGGGCGCCAGCGGATGCCCGGACAGGTAAAGGCCCATAACCTCGTTTTCTTTCGTCAAAATCGTCTTCTGATCGACCTCTTCCCGTTCCGGCAGGGTCACGGTATCCTGCTCGGGCCGCATGTCCGGCGCCAGGTCGAACAGGGATATTTGGTTACCAGCCTTATCCTTCTGCCACGCCATGGCGGTATCCATCACCACGGGTAATACGGATAACAGTTGGGCCCTATGCCCGGGAACCGATGAAAAAGCGCCTGCCCAAATCAGGTTTTCCAAAGCCCTTCGGTTGATATTTGTCAGATCCACGCGGCGGCAAAAACTCTCCAGGCTCGTAAACAAACCGTTTTCCCTTTCCTCCAGTATACCGCGGATCGCGGGGTCCCCTACCTGCTTGATCGCCGCCAGGCCAAAACGTATCGCCCCGCCGCTGACGCTGAAGCCTGACCGGCTCTCGTTTACATCCGGCCCCAATATGCGGATGCCTCTCTGCTTGCATTCGTTAATATAAAAAGGCACCCTGTTTTTTGTCTCCATTACGCTCGAGAGCAGCGCCGCCATAAACTCAACCGGATAATGGACTTTCAGCCACGCCGTCTGATAAGCCAGCAAAGCGTAAGCCGCCGAATGGCTTTTGTTAAACCCGTATCCGGTGAAATATTCCATTAATTCAAATATTTTGCTTGCGGTTTCTTCCGCCACACCCCGCTCTTTAGCTCCGTCCACGAAGGTTTGCCGGTAAGCCGCCAATACCTCCGGTTTCTTTTTGCCCATGGCGCGCCGAAGCTGATCGGCTTCCCCCAGAGTAAGCCCGCCCATATCGCCGGCGATACGCATAACCTGCTCCTGATATAAAATGACGCCGTAGGTCGTTTCCAAAATCGGTTTAAGCATGGGATGAAGATAATCGTGAGGCGCCTTCCCGTGACGGCGCTTGATAAAGTCATCCACCATGCCGCTGCCCAGCGGCCCCGGCCTGTACAGCGCAACCATGGCGATGATATCGTCGAAGCGGTCCGGTTTAAGCTCCCGGATGATCTGGCGCAGCCCTTCGCTTTCCAATTGAAATACGCCGATGGTATCTCCGTCGGCTAAAAGCTCATACGTAGCTTTATCGTCCAGCGGAATACGGTCGACGTCGATGTTTTCGCCCCGGCTTTGGCTGATTAACTCTACCGCGTCGCCGATGACCGTAAGCGTACGCAGCCCCAGCAGGTCCATTTTAAGGAGCCCGATGGATTCCACCGTATCCTTCTCAAACTGCGTGCAAGGCAGTCCGTCGGCCGACCTTTGCAGCGGCAGCAACGTCTCGAGAGGCTGCCCCGATATCACCAGCCCCGCGGCGTGCACGCCGCTATGACGGGGAAGCCCTTCCACAGCTTTCGCCATTTCGATCAATCCGGAAACCTGTTCGTCGCTTTCCGACAGCTCCCGTAATTCCCTTGACAAACGCAACGCCCGGTCAAGGGTAATGTTTAGCTCGAAGGGGACCAGTTTAGCCGCTTTATCCACGACAGCCAGCGGTATGCCCATCGCCCTGCCCGCGTCCCGGATAGCCGCTTTCGCCGCCATCGTACCGAAGGTGACGACCTGGCTCACCTTATCCCGCCCGTAACGTTCGATCACATATTCGATGACTTCCCCTCGACGGAGGTAGCAGATATCTATATCGATATCCGGCATACTGATCCTGTCCGGATTAAGGAAGCGCTCAAACAGCAGATCATAAGTCAGGGGATCGATATTTGTGATCCCAAGGCTGTAAGCGACGATACTGCCCGCGGCGGATCCCCGGCCGGGCCCTACATAGATACCCCGCTCCCTCGCGAAACGGATAAAATCCCATACAATGAGGAAATATCCGGGAAAGCCCATATTCGCGATGACGGATAACTCATAGTCCAGGCGCTCCCGGGGGGAAAGGCCGTTATCCCGCTTGACGTCTGTCGAGCCCGGATATCGTTCCTCCAAACCCTTATCGCACAGCTTTTTCAGATAATCCGCTTCTTCCGTTTCTCCCGCGGGTAATGGATATGGCGGCAAATGGTAATGGTCAAATTCCATTTCCACCCGGCATCGGCGGGCGATCTCTACCGTATTTGCCAACGCCTGCGGATAATCCCCGAAAAGCAGCGCCATCTCGTCCGGGCTCTTGACGTAGAACTCCTGCGTCTCAAATTGCATCCTGTCGGCGTCGTTCAAGGTCTTTCCCGTTTGGATACAGAGCAATACGTCCTGGACATAAGCGTCGTCCCTGTTGATATAATGCAGGTCGTTGGTCGCGGCCAACGGTACACCGGTTTCCTCATGTATCCTAATCAGACCGGCGTTGATCCGGGTTTGATCCTCCAGTCCGTGATCCTGTAATTCCAGAAAAAAATTACCCCGGCCAAAGACGGCGTCATAGGCCAGAGCGACGGTTTTCGCTTCCTCATATTTATCCGCGGCTAATAAGCCGGGCGCCTGCCCGGCAAGACAGGCGGAAAGGGCGATGAGCCCTTCGGCGTTCGCCTGCAAAAGTTCCATATCGACGCGAGGTTTATAGTAAAAGCCTTCCAGCCAGCCCCGGGATACGAGCTTAATCAGATTTTGATAACCGGTTTGATTCTCAGCCAGCAGCACGAGATGATACGGCTTTTCATCTAACCCGGGGACTTTGTCCCATCTGCTCCTGGGCGCCACATATACTTCGCAGCCGATGACCGGATGGATTCCGGCTTTCAGCGCTTCACGGTAAAACTCAACCACACCGTACATCACGCCGTGGTCGGTGATAGCAAGGGAATCCATGCCCAGTTCTTTAACTCTGCTTATCAGGTCGGGGATTTTACAGACGCCGTCCAGCAGGCTATAGCATGTATGCGTATGGAGATGGACAAATTCCGTCATGAACGGTTTCCTTCGAAAAGATCCGGCTGATAGTACGCTGTCTGGGGATGCCCGGGTACGTCCCGGAACTCTTCCAGCAGTTTGGAGTACTTCAGCGAGAAGGTGAACGATATGGAAATCTCCGGCTTCTGAATGTCATACGCCCGCAATACGACTTTGTCCGCGTAGAACATATACTGATACTCGTCGTCGCGCCAGGTGACGCGGCAGTTTCCTACCTTGAGGGTCACATGCCCCCATTCATTGATAGAGTATCCCAGATAGTCGCCGTTTGAGTATCGGCTCTGCCCGTAGCGAATCCCGATACTGCGGTCGGGCTGATCCAGAAATGTGGAAAAATGCTCAAGAATCAGCCTGCAAGGCGGGCTGATTTCTTCGATCAGCCGGCGTTCCGACGCGGCCATTTCCTCAAATTGACGAAAGCGAAGCCGTTGGGACTGAAATTCAGGAACCTTGTCCTCTTCCAGATACTGCTCCCTTATCCGGCGGATCGCCTGGGTCAGGTCTTCCATTGCCGCAATATAGCGTTCGTCCCTGCTGTCACGTTCTGTCATACGGGCATTTTGCTCCAATCGTTCGCTTGACTATTATGCTTATCGTCGCTATAATGGTTGAGTACCTGAGGATGGTATATATCGGGATGTAGCGCAGTTTGGTAGCGCGCCTCGTTCGGGACGAGGAGGCCGCAGGTTCAAATCCTGTCATCCCGATTTTTTTCATGTCCGCGAAGCCCTTATGTATCAAGGCTTTCGTAGACTTGCCGTTGCCGCTCTCCTTGCACCAGCGGCCGGTAATCCTGTCACCTACAGTTTACCACAAACCACACCGTTATTTAAGTTATTTTCTATTACTTTTTCATTGATCAGATACTTTTTTCCAGCTTTGACAAACAGTTTTAAGCATTGAAAAACTGCATTATGCAAATCATTTTATATTTAGAAAGTATTTAAATCCGATTAGCGAGGTGTTTTCAATGGCGAAATATGAAAGCAGGATTCAAGGCGATTTCAACACGTTTCTACGGATTATGGAAGATGGGATACTCAAAGGGAGCGCTTCTGCAAGTTTTGAGGGCGGCAGCGATTATGAGTATAACGGCGTCCGATGCGCCGTTCGTGTATATGAACGGTACAGCATGATCGGCAGCAACCGGGTGAGCCTGAACATAACCCTGATCGGTAGTGGCAACGACCTTTTCGTATCGGCTATCACATCGGGAGGCAGCCAAGCTGTCTTCTTCAAGTTGAACACGCTGGGTGAAGGGAGCTTCCTTCAACGGGCTATTGATATTATCGAGGATTATAAGGGCAGGAGATAAGCGGATTGCTGAATCACAATCATTGGCGAGGTGTATTAGAAAATGAACGAAATAACTGAGCAGGCGTCTTTGTATTTTCAGAGCGGCTTATATTGTTCCCAATCCGTTTTCGGGTCATTCAGCGAGAAATACGGTCTTGAAAAGGATATTGCTTTTAAGATTGCCTGCGGGCTGGGAAGCGGGGTCAGGTCTGCTGAGATATGCGGCGCGGTATCAGGGGCGGCATTGGTCATCGGGTTGAAATGCGGTGACAATCTCGCTACTTGCAACGCAGAGGTTGAGAATTTCATCAGGCGCTTCAAGAACTGGAATGGAGATACAGTCTGCCGTAATCTCTTAGGTTGCGATATATCAACTCCTGATGGCAGGGAAAAAGCTATCAAGGACAACCTTTTCAAAACCCGGTGCGACGATATGGTGAGAAGCGCGGTTGAAATACTGGTGGACATGGGCTACTAATGGAATCTCAAGCGACGAATGGGCTGCGCTGCGAACACCGGAAGGAATACTGTTGGTATTCCAGACCGTAGAGGAATATGTCCGGCCAGCTTGGCCGTGGACAAGCGATGAACAGCAGCAGATGACCCATATCGACTTCCTGGTCGACGCTCTGCTTTTGCGGGAGAATTAGTAACTTACGGACTAACACGGTCAATTTAAAACGCGAATTTGTTTATCCGTAAGTTACTATGCCGGGCGTAAGCGTGGCACATGGGCAAGCCTGTAGCATAAGCCACTATTAGACAATGAGCAGGCGTAGCCCATGGAGTGCTGAGCGACATGTGCGCGAAGCACGACCGGGGTATGGGGCGGGAAGCCCCATCAAACATCGAGCCAGGGCTACGCCGCCTTTGGGTTATGGGCGTAGCTCATCTTAGATAGGAGAGATACTTTGACTGAAACAAGTATAAGAGAGTTCTTTGATCGCTACCAGCGCTTTTTTATGGAAGCATTGGCGGATAATCTGGATACGGACGAATTATCTGCACTTTATACTTCTGACTTTATTGCAGCTTCTCCTGCCGGTGTAATGACTGGCAAAAATGATGATACTTTAAAACAGGCTATGATAAATGGTTATGCCTATTATCGCGCAATTGGCACTAAGAGTATGAAGGTGCGGCATATCCGCTTATCACGAATTGATGAACTACACACTGTAGCTCATGTAGCATGGACGGCTGTCTATGCTAGGTCCAGCCAGCCGGACATCAGCATTGATTTTGAGGTGCATTATCTTGTACAAGAGTTGAATGGTCAACCGAAGGTGTTTGGCTGGGTGTCTGGTGATGAGCAAGCGTTATTGCGTGAGCGTGGCATAGTTTAACCATGAGGTCATCTGGGATTCCATACACCTTTCAGCCGGTCACCATGCACCATTTACACCGGCATATTCAGACAGAGAAGAATATACTGTGTTTTTTCGCATTGGATGAAGTTCCAGGTAGCCTATCGAGCAAAGAATTGACTTGGCATCCCCTCCAGTAACCACTTGTCAAGGATGTTCTTATCAATGAAAAATTTCCTTGCGTTGTGATGACATATGCGTTACAATGGCATCGAGGAGATGAGGATATGGAAAAGACCGCCACGCTTAATCTCAGGATTAGTCCAGAAGTAAAAAAATCAGCCGAAACAGTATTATCCCGGCTGGGAGTACCCATGTCTACTGCTATAGATATTTTCTTAAAACAAGTCACGCTAACAGGCGGTATTCCCTTTGCCATTACATTACCGAAAGCGCCGGATAGCATCAATGCGGATATGATGAGTGCAGCACAGATCCGGAGTAGCCTTGAAGAAGGATTGGCTGACATTGACAATGGAAAGACTCGTACCGCAAGAGATGCGTTTGAACAATTCAGAAAAGAGCGCTCCCATGAAGCGCTATGAAGTCATCATAACTGATAAAGCATATGAGGATATGGAGACGATTTATTCATATATCGCTGAAACGCTTCTTTCGCCTGAAACGGCTGCTGGTCAATACGACAGGATAGCGAACACAATATTGACATTAGAAGAAATGCCGAAACGAATACGGCTAATGGATTCTGAACCGGAGCACTCCCAAGGGATCAGACCGTTGGTTGTCGATAATTATACGATTTTTTATGTGATAAGGAATGAATTGGTCGTTGTAGCAAGAGTGTTGTACAGCGCATCAGATGTCAGCACAAGGCTGTCGGAGTGAAGAATTCTTTCCACACGAAAAGAGCCTGCGCTGACAAACTGTTCTAGCAGGCTCTTTATGTTTTTCTCTCCGCGTTGTTATTTTATCGTTAGCTTTCAACATATCGCTCCTCTAATTAGGCTAACTTATTCTCGTGAAAATCCATGATCATCTAATTTCTTTCGATAAGGCAGACAGCCTCTCTGTTTGATAAGGAAAATAATGGGATTCGATAAGGCTGTTTCTCCTTGGCAAATGGACGCAAGGGATAAATCGGTACGGTTCATCCGCAATAACGAAAGTGAGGATTTGGCCGAAGTGTTCTTTCATTTTCAACTTCTTACCGTAATACTTGCCTGACAGCGCCCGGAGAACCCTTTCGCTCAAGTTTAGTACGGTTTCCGCTATACACTTTGATCTGGTTGTCGGCGAGTGACCAATAACCATTGCCTTGATTTGAGTTGATGAAATACTGGCGGTGTTATAGCAATTATTAATGATGATGCTGTATTGCGGCTACCCCGGATAATTATATATAGTCGCTTATCCAATAAGTATTAACACTCGACGCGGGGCGTATACTTCTTACCCGGCCGATCAACTGTCAACTTACGTCAGTGCTCATCTTCGTCTCTATCTGTTGATTGCGTCTGTTATTGCCGATAGGTAATGCCATATGCCGGTAACGCTCCTGCTGCAACAATGTGGATATATCCCATACGCTCGCGTTACGCTGTATAACAGGGCGCAAAGGGGCTGTTCAAAGGCTATTCCTATGATATGATGTATATGAATAAAGGCGCCGCGCCCGCAAGCGAGAAATCACAGTGAAAGGATCACATGACAAAACTACTCGTTGTCTCCGACTCCCATGAGAACGTCAGCCGTATGTGCTACGCGGCCGAAAAAACCAAACCCGATGTGATCATCCATCTCGGCGACCATATCTCCGACGCCTATGGGCTTCAGCGCCAATACCCGGGGCCGGTTTACTACATGGTCAAAGGGAACTGCGACGACTACTCATCCGGAGAATCCGAGATGCTGCTTGATATAGACGGCGTTTCCATTTACATAACGCATGGGCACAGGTACAAAGTAAAGAGCGGACTTAGTCTCCTCCGTTATGGCGCGCTCGAAAAAGGGGCCGTTCTCGCGCTGTACGGACACACCCATCAGGCATTAATAGAAGAAACCCCAGGCTTGTGGCTGATGAACCCCGGGCAAATGGAGAAGCACAATAATAAAAAATCCGCTTCATTCGGCGTCGTAACGATAAATGGCGGAATGTTCACTTGCAACATCGAATACCTGCCAACACAGTTAACGAACAACTCAAAGTAAGCTACGTAATAACCATTAACGCCGCCGGCCATACATCATTATCAATCGTTGATAAACCCGGTTCATCGTAACACTGCCCATAACGATATCGCGGCAATCAAGCGTCATGACGAAAATAGGAGAACCGTATGTGTGAGATTTGTCCGATTTTATGCCTGGAACGGTACGAATGATATGCCGTCGGCGCCCCGGACGAATGAAGTGAAGTCATATTGGCGTTCAAGGAGTAACTGTTCGGAACCGATGACGACCCTGACGCCGGGAAAGATCGACTGTTTGGCGTTGATGGAGCCAAACCCCAGCGACGCCATCTCCTCTTTCACGCTTTCCAACTCTTTTTGCTGGTTGCCCAGATTATCGCTCAACACCTGATATGCGGTCCTGGCTTGATTCAGCGTATCCAGCCTTTCCCCGGAAAGCTTGCCTTCCTGCTCGAGCCCTTCCAGCATCGCGATCGCCGGCCGCAAAGAGTTCATCTGGTTTTCGCTGGTTTCCAGTTCCTTCTCCAGCCGGTGAAATTTCTCGATGGTGGCGGGGTTATTACCAACTTCCAGCGTCGTGGGGACGGCGCTGTTTCTTCCGCCGATAAACGCGGCTGTGATGTTGTTGCGGGCGATGACCCTACCCCCGGTGAGCGTGCCTTTCGTGCCCATCGCGGTGACGTTTGTCATGCTTTGTACGTTGGAATGCTGGATATACGTGGATTCGATATCCCCTCCCGCCCTGACTACGGCTGATTGGATATATTTCGACTTCACGTATCCTCCGGCCTGTACGACGCCCTGCCCGCTGTCCTGACCGCCGCCGTGGATACCTTCCTTTATCACGATATTGCCGCCGGCGCTGACGGAAGCGTCCTCTACGCTGCCGTTTACGGTGATATTGCCGTCCGCCTGTATGCTGAAGCCGGTGAGGACGTTGCCGTATATCAGCAGATTACCGACAAAATTGATGTTGCCGGTGGCGTTGCTGACGTCGCCGTGGACGGTATATGTATTCAACACGTGCAGCTTGTTGCCGACCAGGTCGACCTCGCCGTCGCAGGCGGCCATGAGCTGCAGCTGGTCTTCGGAAAGCTTCGTGTTTTTCCCCATGGGCATAGGGTCGTCCCGGCCCGGCCTTGGCTTAAGAAGTACGCCGAGAACGTTATAACCCGGCGACCCCGCCCCCGCGGGAGTCTTGACGCATAACACCTGGTTCTCCTTAACGTTTTGGATGAGGCCGAGATCCTTATAATCCACAGACCCGTCGGGGTTCTCTTTCGGTTTGATATCCTTGCCCAGTTGAATCTTATACTCAAGGACCGCCGGCGTCCCGTCGACGGGCTCCAGCCCCCTGGCCATCATATAAGGAAAGTCGTATTGGGGATTTGCCACAATCTTGCCGATCATTTCTTCATCAATGCCGTAGGTAATCCCCTGGATCGCCAGCGAAGCCCGGATCTTTTCCTCGGTAGGGGGGTCGCCGCCGTTTTGCGGCGGTGAGATGATCAGTTCCGCCCGCAGCCCGTCCGAAGAAATGTTCATTCGATTTGTCGCGTTGACCGGTTCATTATTCGGTTCCATGTGCTTCCCCCCTGCGTTTGTATTCTTGTCGCTTTCGTTTATTTTACCATAACAACCGTCGCGATTTAAAGCAGGAAATCCTAAACTGATGAATTATTCGTCGAATACCGGCGTATCCTTCAACGTAAGCAGCCTTAAACCCGGCTGGCTCTTGATCGCGTAATCCCATGCCTTTGGTATATTCGCCCTATCTTCCGCGCCGAAAGCAATCCCTCCCGATTCCAACTCCTCCAGCGCCAGTTCCAATGGCCAAACGGTATGGCGGGATTCGCCCTGCCGGTTTCGTCTCTGCGTATAAATCGGGATGTATCCGGCTTCTTTGAGATATGGCTTTCCCGTAGCGCCGTCCACGCCGATGGTTAGTTTCAGCATGATACTGACAAGCCTGTTCATCCCTTCCTGATTGGAAACGAAATTTCCCTGGGAGTACATGACGAATTTGGCTTGCTCCCGATCGGGCGCCTTAGGATCCCCGGATGATCCGACCGGTTGTATGATCTCGCCCCGCTGCAGCACATGGGGATGGTTGCCCAGGATCAGATCGGCGCCCCCTTTGAGCAGAGTATCCGCCAGGGTAGTTTGCTCCTGATTCGGCTGCGTCTGATACTCCGCCCCCCAGTGCAGCATGACGATGATATATCCGGCCCCTTCCCGCCTCGCCTTGCGTATATCGTCCAGAAGACGCTCCGCGTCGATATAGTTGATCGCGAATCCGTATTCGGCGGGCAGCGACAGGCCGTTTGTGCCATACGTCGCGGCGATAAAAGCGATTTTCACCCCTTTGATTTTTATATGCGATATACTGTCGCGCTCAGCGCTCGTCCGGAAAGTACCGGCATGCATTAGTCCCGCTTCATCCAGATGATCCAATGTGGCGCACAATCCCGCGTACTTCCTGTCCAGGCTGTGGTTATTTGCCGTGCTGACTAGCGTAAAGCCCGCCTCCTTGAGGTTTTGAGCCAGTATCTCAGGGGCGTTGAACATGGGATAACCGGTATAACCGCCGTTCGATAACCCCGCCAGAGGCGTCTCCAGATTGCCGATCACCAGATCTCCTTCCCGCAGAATTGGCGCGACTTTCTCAAACATAAAGGAAAAATCATAACTGTCATCCGCCGGGTCGCGGCCCGCTTTCGTCTGCGGGCTGTGCATCATGATGTCCCCGACTGATATAATGGTAAACTCACGGTCCGGAAGGACGCGCAAAGGGCTCCTGCCCTTTCCCGGTACAGCCCGGTTTACGCCTCCCAGCTCCTCAGCCGTTAAGACCTCTCCGGTTGAAGCGTCCGCGGCCTTAACCGGATAACCGGAAAACGCTACTCCTTCGTAAATGAAAAAAAGCGATAAAAAAACGCATAAGAAAACGACGGCAAGATACGACGCCTGCTTTCGCTTTCTAATACTATTGCGTTTTTCATTACCGGTTGTCATTTAAAAGCCAAGCGATTCTCCCACCAGCAGTACATGGATCTCCGCGCCGGTCGGGCAGCGATGGAAGATCGTCGCGATGTTGCATATCCGCCCCGGGCTTGAACAATCCATGCATACGCCTGTTTTCGTGCAGGGATTCGCCGAATTGAACCTCATATTATTCATGGGCGAAGCGAAGCGGTTGACCCTTTCGGCAGCCGCGTCCAGATCGGGGACAATCTTGTTGACCCCGGCGACGATGACGACCTTCCCCGGCCCGAAAATCATCGCCGCTACCCTGTTGCCTTTGCCATCGACGTTATACAGCTTTCCGTCCATCGTGACGGCGTTTGAACTGCATAGGAATACGTCGCAGCTCAGCTGCTTGCGCCGGAACACTTCGGCTTCGGCGGGATCTTTCGCGGTGTTATGATCGTAAAGCGCGCAGCCCTTTTTCTCTAATTCGCCTTTGACGTCCATGTGTCTTATCGTCATGGAACCGCCGAACCCCACGGCCGACCCGTCCGGTATCAATCTCAGCAGCCGTTCTTTCGCGGCAGCCTCATCCGGCAGGTATTCCGCCAGATAGCCTTTCTTCAGCAGCGCCTCGACCGTATTATTCCCCAAAACGGAGCTGTGCCGTTCAATGATTTCTTCCATTGTTTCGCCCTCCCTTGTATTCGTTGATTGACGCCCGCTTATGGCTATAAGCGCGGCCCGTCCTATGAAAAGGTTGCGGTCCTGGCGTCTTCATCCCAGACTACGGTGACGCCAAGCACCTGTTCGCCGAGTACCCTGAAAGGCAGAAACGTCCTGTTGTCCTTAATCACGGGAGCCTTTGGTATTTCCACCGTTACGCCGTTTTTCTTCATTTGATCGCTGCCGATGGTCAGTACGGCTTCGCCGGCGTCTGTGTGTATCGTCACGGTACGGGCTTCCCCGTCCCAGACGACCCCTTCGGCTGAAAGGCCGAGGGCCCTGGCCGCGAAACTCACCGGAACCATCGTATACCCGTCTTCGATATATGGAGCTACGTCCATCAGGATGGTCTCTCCGCCTGCTTTCATCTCCATGCTGCCAATGGTTAAAACGACGGAAAAGTCTTCCGCTTTCTCTACGGCTTCCGCGATGGCGGCGGACATCACCTGTCTCATCCCGCTGCCGCCGGCGGTGAGATAAACCGGCCCGCGAAAGTCTTTATCCGCGGCGATATAAAAGGTCAGCTCTACAGAAGCGACGCGGCCGCCCGTCGTCTTCGCGCCCTGTATCGTAAGACCGTCCGCTGCCAGGGTCCAGACGCCGCTGTCTTCCGTATTCAGCGCGAAAGCGTTTTCATCGATACGCCGGATGAGTGTATCCTTGGGCAAATCATGGGTAAGGCCGCTTGTATTGACCACAACCGCCCTCGCCGTCACCCCTTCCGGTAAGGTGAAGGTCGTCCGGTTCGAGGCCCACCACCTGCCGGGAGAAGCCTCGCTTAGCGTCACCGTCAGCGTCTTGAGACTTTCCGCAACCGGGTTAACGGGGTTATCTCCGGCAATCAGCTTCGCCAGGATACGGCTGTCAGCAGCAAACGTATAGTCGGCCTCGACCCTGTTCGCGGCGATTATCGTCTCCTTCTCCATATTACAGCCCGACAAGGTAATGGGAACAGGACCATAGTCCTCATTGCCGGGAAGGGGCGCGAATTGGAGATTCTTGAAGACGAAAGCCCGGACCGCTCCGCCGGTTGCTTCGTTCAAGCTGAGGTCTATGAGCAGTACCGACCGGTTCTCCCCGACATTCCGGTCCTCCGCTCCATAATTCATGCCCGCGATCTTTGATCCCGAAAGATTTCTGCCCGCAAGTTGTATCTGATCGATATTGATCCATTCGTAACCCGAGGGGGCCGCCAGCGTTAACGAACCGCTCGTCATCGCGCCGCTCATCAGTTCGTTCACGGATATATCCGGAAGGATCGCCGTCTGGGAGAATTCCGGAACCGCGCCCGGCCTTACCTGGGTCGTGATCCATCCGCTCCCGGAGAAGTAATAATAACCGTCGGCGTTTAATCCGCCCCACTCCGGATCATATATCTCGACGAAAGCCCGGTCCCCGGTGATTTCCGCCAGGATGGGGATATAGAGCGCTTCGTCGGGCGACACGGGATAATAAGGATCCAGCTTCACGACGACGATGTTGTTTTTGTCGCCGATCTCCATCGTATACTTAACGCCCTCGGGGTATCGGCGTCCGGTAAGGTAACCGTTCCTCGAAGGATCAGGCGCGAATACCCCCTCCTTGTCGACCTCGCCGAAGTTCTCCAACCCGTTTTGGCTGAAGGCTTCAAAATCCCAATACGCGTTGGTCAGCTGGAGTTCGAAACTTATGCCGTCGAGCACCGTCCCGCCCTCCGGCTGGATTACCAGAATGGGGATCTTATCCGGATCCGACAGGATCGCCGTGGAGTATCCGGCCCTGCCGCCGGAAATGTTCATGATATCATTGTTCGTCGACGCAGATAAGACCCCTGCCGATAAAGCAGCCGCCAGCAGTATCGCGATAAAGGCAAATATGTGTTTCCTCATCATCAGACACCCCTCCTCGGTATACTTCAGAAATCGTTTTTAAGTATACCATATCTGCTGATTGAAAACTACGATGTTCCCGCGAATAACGACAGATAGTTCAAAAACCAGGCGGCAGCCATGAACGGCGCCAGAGGGATTGTTTTCGGCTTTTTTCGTCCCAAAATGAATAATGCACCGGAAGCCGTAAGCAGCACGACGCAGTACATACCGAGGAAACCGAGCCAATCCCCCCAGCCCGTCAACAAACCTGTTACCAATGCTAATTTGACGTCCCCCGCCCCCATATTATGTAAGAGCCAGGGGACGAGGTGGATACCGAAGGCCAGGGCGCCCGCGCTCAGGCACCCGGCCAACGCGGCGGTTTCGCCAAGGATCAGCAGGCGTCCGGCGACAGCCAGAAACGCGCATAATCCGATAGCGATCAACATGTTTGGGATTTTTCGCCGGGCTAAGTCGGCGCCGGCGCCGGCCAGCAGTAAAGCGCCCAAAATGATTTTTCCAAAGAGCATATTCGGCCTCATTTCAATGCTGAACGCGCGGCGTTTACCGCGGTTCGGCCAGGCAAAAATCACAGAGACTGATTCCCCGTGGGCGAAAAATATATCTTCCCTTCCTCATTGTAACGGATCAGCGCTTTTACCCTCTCCAGGTCGTGTTCCTCGACCATCAGGGTCACTACGGCGGGAATGAGATCCCTGCCGTATCCGTCGTCAAGGCTCTGATCGTTCAGCGACAGGCCATTGGTAGTCTTCTTATCGATCACCAGAAGGCCTTTCAACAAAGGATCCTCGGCGGGGCCGATGATTTCAGCCGGCCGTGATTCTTCATAACTCTCCCTGCCCGGTATATAAACCAGCGCGTCCACCAGCATGCCCGGCCATAACCAATCGCCTCCGCTGCGGACCAGATTCGTTTCCACAGCGATTAACCTGACCTTTTCTCTCCGGTCGAACTCCCATCGCCAGTCTCCGCCTGCGCCTGCCGCCGGGGCAAGCCGATCCGGCCGTAAAATATCTCCGGCGCCTATCCCGATATCCCCGATATACCACGGTCCACCCTCGAAGAACCCGTTGATTTCCGTCACATAATCCCCGTCCAACCCGTATACCGGTTTCTCCGCCATGATTAATTTATCGGGAGTCAGCGGCTCGCCCGGATACAAATCCGTTTTTGCCGCGGCGACCGTAACCGTTTCGACCACCTGCCGCAGGTAATTTTGATTCAACCGATAAGTGACCGCGAATACGCCAAGAAAACTTACGCAAATAATCAAGCCCTTGACTACGAATCCGGTTATGCCGCTCTTCCATCTGACCAGCGTTAATCCCTCCCCCGCGCGTTTATTTATACAGCCCTTGATAGACCAGCTTCCTGTCGATTACGATTTCCCTGCGGCTTTGGCCGGTCAGGGCCCCCAACAAGAAAGGCAGTTCCACTTTCGCCCGGCCCTCAGCCCATATCAGATCCCCTTCTTGATTTATATCAAAGCGAAAAGCCAGATCCTCCGTCAACGGGCCCTCCAGATTTCTTCGTAATATCTCCCAGGCCCATTCGCCCGCCTTTTCCTTGCGGGACAGTTGCCTTCCCCAAATCAGATCCTCCTCGGCGATACCGCCTACCAGAGCCGCGTCCAGGGCCAGCTCCAGGCCCTCCCCCAAACGGCTTCTGATAACCCAATAAGATATCGAATCCGTCACCAGACACACCAGAACGAACCCTACCCACAACCAAAACAGAGCTCTCATCTTTCCAACCTTCCATAGACTAACGCGCGAAACAGTCAATATATTTTCTACCCGTCTATATTCTCCCGCCTATATTCTCCTGACATATGTGTGAGCGAGCCCGTTCAAGCGCAGTCCGATGGATACGCTTATTTCTTTACCGAATGGCCTTAGGCTCCTTATCGGGTATCGTCCCCTCGCCCTCAATTCCAACAGGTCGCCCCGCTGGGTTTTCTGCGGCGTCCCCTCAAGCCTGATATCCAGGTCATCCAGGCGGAGCGCCTTCATCAATTCGCGAAACCTTCGCTCCATGGCGGCGTCAAGCCCGTTCTCCGCCCTCATTAAATCCATGATTTCATTACACGCGCCGTACAGCTTCCATACGGACATTCCGTATGAGGCGATCTCCACCGCCAGAAAGAGGATCACGGCGAGGACAAACATGACATAGAGCCCGCTGATCAGCCCTTCACCCGACTGTCCGCGATAAAAGCCAATCATCATCTGTCCGTTAAATACTAAATATCCGGTCAAGATGGGAAAAAATATTGTTAGCGTACCCGGTTATGCCGCCGTCCACAATGCTCTTGACCAACACAAGCGCAAGGGCCATGATCGCCATCCAGCCCAGGGACGAAACCAGGTCGCCCCTTTCTTCTTTAAGAAACCCCCCTGCCTTCTCCCGCGTACGAAACGCCGCCGCGCGACAAAACGCGTTCATTGCGCAAATAGATTTCATCATTTATTATCCTCCTAATCTTCTTGTTTTATTAATTGAACAGACGCCCCACCTGACCGAGAATCTCCCATCCCTTCAATATCAGCGCGGCGACGGCTAACCCAAACAAAAGGGCATACAGCTGATAGATCTTCTCCGGCTTTGTTTTAACCAGGGATTCGGCGGATTCCTGCCGAAGGGCGGACAACTCGCCTTCGATGCTGCTGAAATACGCTTCCGCCGCCCCGTATCCGCTCTCCACGGCTATGGTTAACGCCGACGCGAGTTTTTGCACCGCCGGCAGGTCGAAGCTAAGGGCAAACATACGGAAAGCCCCCGCCGATCCGACGGACTGTATGTCGTGGATCAGCTGTCCCAACGCGCCGCCCATGGCCGGTCCCGCCGACGACTGCGCCTGCCGGAGAGCCGACAGATAATCTCTGCCGCCGGCAAAACATATCCGCATTCGATCCATGACGCCGGGGATATCCTTTGCCAGTTCTTTCTGCCATTTATCGTACCTGCGGTCCAGGGCGCGCAATTCCTGACGGAAGATAATAGCCGCGGCAACGGGATAAACAGCCACCTTCTGCCAGTCGGCCCAAATCAACGGCAGCGCCAACGCCGGCAGCGCGACCATCAGGCCCCTGAGCAGCAATATCGTCACCGTTTCTTTCGCGCCGGTTTTCTCCCCCATCAAAACGAGCCGCCTGCCGAGTCTATCCCAGTATGATTGTTCGATACGCATAAGCCCGGCGCCTTTGTCCATGATCCGGGTCGCGCGATAGAGGCCGCGGCTGTCTTTCTTGCCGGCGTCCCGCGCGCCGTCGCCCTTTGACGCGTACAGGATCTGCCGGTAAGGCTCTCTGCGCGCCGCCCACCAGTCCAACGCGCCGAACATCAGCCAGGAAAAGTATAAGGCCCATAATAACGGCGACAGGTAGGGCAAGCGGCCGAAGGATGACAGATTCAAAGTAATTCACCTCCTTTCTGAGATGAGCTACGCCCATAAACCAAAGGCGGCGTAGCCTGAGTTACGCCCATAACCCAAAGGCGCTACAGTTCGTCGACGTTTAGCGACAGATACTCCTGACCTTTGACGACGACATACAGGCTGACGGCGATGTAAGCGAACAGCAGCAGCTTTCCGGGAACTGAGTATAAATAAAGATTTGTCTTTCCCGTGTCCATCATGGACAATATCAGCGGAAAGCTCCATGAAGTCGCCAATGCCATATAGAGCTGCCTTCTACGGCCCGCGGCTTTTTGGGCGACTACCAGGATAGCCCGAAGATCCCCTTCCAGCCCCTCGACGGATTTATCCAGCGCCTTCAAAGCGGCAGGCGTCCAACCGTCCTGGTTCGCCTGGATAATCGTTTCCGCCACATGATCGAATTTTTTCATCCCAACCATACTTTGCCACAGGCCGATAGCGTCCCTGACGTTGCTCCCCAGCCGAAGCGATTCCAGGACCTGACGGAGGATTCGGGTATTCGCCCCCCTGCCGTCGCTTTCGGCGACCATTTCCATAGCGCGGCTCAGGCTGCCCTGATCCGGAAGCCTGGCGAGCAGCTGGCGCAGACAGTCTGTCAGCGCGGTCAACGTTTCCAGCCGCTGACGGTGTTTACGGTCATAGATAAGCACTCTGGGCAATACGAGCGTCAGCAGCCAACCGGCGCCGAACAGCATGAGATTGCCGGTGATGATATAGAGGCCGCAAGCGGCGGACAAACTGACGATCCAAATCGTTTTCGTTTCCCTGCCGCCCCAGCTCACGCCGGCCTGTTCGGCTTGGCGGCGTATCCTTCCCGCTTCTTTTTCCCAGTAGCCGGCGGCGGCTTTATCTCCCGGGGCGCCCCCCGCGCTTAAAAGGACCGTCAACGATAAGACGAGCCACGCGCTGAACAGCGACGCGTTGATTAATGAAAACATCTTACCTCCATCTGCGGATAAACTCCGGCGCCACCATAGCCTGATGAAGTTTTTCCGCAAGCCCGTCGGATATACCGGCCAGGCGGCTGTGGCTGCCCTCCACATTGCCTTCGGGCCCCAGCCCGGTCTGATTGAAACGAAATATACTCCGGACGACCGGTTTCCTGGCCCCTTCATATCCGGTCAATTCGGCGACTTCGGCGATGATCCGGCTTTTTCCCATTTTTTGTTGAAAAAGGATCAAATCCACCGTATCGGCGAGCTGAGCGGCGATGACCTCGTCGTTATATCCATCCCCCGCCAGTTGGACGATCCGGACGGCGGCGTTCGCCGCTGAACTGGCGTGTATGGTAAAATATGTATTGTGACCCGTATTCATGCTTTCATGGGCCTGGCGGCAGGCTTGAGAGTCCCTGACCTCGCCTATCATCACTTTGACCGGGCGCATCCGCAGGGAAACCTTGGTGAGGCGGGCGATGTCAAAGCGTTTTTCCCTGTTCTCGTGGTCTTTCGTCTGCAGGGCTACGATATTGTGGTATTCCCGATAACTGCTGCGCCTTCTCAGCATCATTTCCGGGCTGTCCTCTATCGTGATAATACGGGTATCGGGGGAGAAATAAAGCGGTATCGCCATCATCGTCGTCGTCTTTCCTGAATTTGTCGCCCCGGCGATGATAGCGTTGCACCAGGGCAGAACCTGAGCAAAGAACTCGTCCATTTCCCTGCTGATCGAGCCGCCTTCGATCAAATGCGCCGGCGTTATCGTATCTTCAGAAAATTTTCGGATAGAAGCGCAGGTCCCTTCCGTCGCCACCCCGCCTCTCCCTGCGCCCAAAACCGCGCATACCCGGAATTTTTCGAAGAGGCTGTCGATATGGGGTTCGTTTGCCGTCAGCACTTTTCCGTCCGTCATCAGCATTTTGTTCAAAATGACCTCAAGATGGGCCTCGTCCCGGAACCCCATCTCCGGGTGGAATTCTTCTTCCCCGTTCCGTTCCAGATAGACATATTGATAACTGTTGATATCGATATTAGTTACAGCCGGGTCGTCGAGGGCGCTCTGGATCGGCCCATAGTACAATATCTCCTCCTGTATCTTTCGAAATAGTTGCCCCTGATCAAGCCCCGGCACGGAAAGGCCGGTCTCGCCCATATAGTGCAGGATCTCATTTTTCATTAATTCTCTCGTCTCCGGATGGATGACGGCGGAGACCAGGCCTGTGCTGTGGTTTTCTCTGAGATGGTTCCTGACCAGACGTACGGTTTCCTGAAGGCCGGCCCCGGCCGTTTCCGGCTTTATCGGCGGAAGATCCCGCGGGGGTCCGGCTTCCGCCTCATTTCTCGCGTATGTATATTCAAGCGGATTGAAAATCTGACTCATTATTCCCTCCCGGCTAATCTCACAGATACACCGGCATTCCGTCCGGCATCTGATCCCCTTGTCTGCCCTCCGTCTCGCGGAAATTATCCTTCGGCGCGCGGGTATTCGCCTCCTTCTTCAATAGGGCCCCCCATTGCGCTCTCCCCGACAAATCAGCCGGGCCGTGAATATTCCCCGTTAGCGCGCGTTTGACCTTTCGGCTGTCCCAGGCGACGAACCGTATCCCGTTGAGCTTTTCAGACTCTTGCCCACCGGCTAAGGCGGCGCTTTCGATAGATTTGACGCTGCCTATGACCGCGATCAGGAACTTGGCGGGTTGTTGTTGATAGGCTTGCACAAGGCGCCGTACCGAGGCTACCGCGTAAGCCGCGTCCGAAGGTTTTCCGAGAGGGATTACCGCTTGCCCGGCGGCTTTCAGGGAGAAAAAAGTCATGGGGCTGTTCAACTGCCCCTGGCAGTCCAGGACGAGCCTGCCGCAATCATGATCCCGCGCCAGTTTCTGCAAGGCGAAGATAAATTCCATCAACGTATCGACGTTCACCCTTGCCGCCACGGGATAATCGGGGACGGAAAACACGCTCGCGGGGAGGATATGAAACCGTTTATTGATCTGATGGATCATATCCCATTGCAGCCTTTTATCCCGGTCAAATCTTAAGATCGCCGTCTCCGTATTGCGCTGCGCGTCCATGACGCCGCACGTAAAACCCAGCCGCGGTATGCCGAGGCAGGGAAGCTCGACCATCAGCGTATTTTCTTCTTCCGAGAATAGCTTCGCGGTGGAATAAGATAATTCAGAAGCGTCCATCCCTGTACAGGACCAAAATACCGTAGTATCCATTTTCGACTATCCCTCCCCTTGTCTCAGCCCCATAGGGCGGCGAGGCATTTCAGGCTTTCCGTGGAAAACTCCGCGCCGTCCCGCTCAAAGGCCGCCATTTGTATAAAATCTTCTTTAACCGTACCCGGTACGATCAGATAATTCTTCAATTTGAGGCTTTTCACTTCTTTCCTGATGTATTGTAATCCCCAACTGCCGTCGAAAGCCGGTAAACAATCCTTCTTCCATCTATTTTCCAATACCGACGCCTCGTTGAACCCGTTTGGCCAGGGCGGGAAAGCGACGATCTTCCGCCCGCATACCAGCCCGTTTTTCCAGCATAAGTTTTCAGGCTTACCGAAACCGATATAGATAATATGGGAAAACTTTTCCTCCATAATCGCCCAATGGATCAGCGAAGCGGCAAAACCGTCCCAAAACGCGTAAAGGGATTCCTCCGTATGGTAATCCGGCAGGAAATAAAGCGTCCGGGGAAGGCGCCTGCCGTATCCCGCCCGGTCAAGCGTCCGGGGGTCATCGTGTAGTTCCAGCCCGTTGAAGCAGTACTTGCTCCATTCCCCTCTTTCGCCCGAGGCATAGCCGCGCAACGCGCCGGACAGGTTTTTCTCCGGATGGCGCAGCCCAAAAGCCGCGGCCAGCCGGGAACCGCTGTCAGGCAGCTCGACCAGCAGCGTTTTGCTGTCCCGGGAAGCGAAATAGCAGGCGGTCAAGAAAGCCAGCGCATAAGGCATCAGGCAGTCTTCTTCCGAATAAAAGAGCGCGGCGTCGCCGGCGGGAACCGCCGCCGTCTTTTTTTCGATCCTTCTTTTCGTCTTGTGCCTGCCCGGTTTGGCCGGTCTCTCTGATTCAGCCCGTCTACGCGGTTTGACAAGCCGCCATAATCCGCCTGAGCCGCCTGCGGTTGTTTTTTCTCCGGCAGGAAAATCTATAGCGTACTCTGTCTCATCCGCTTGCCTGATCAAGTCTCCATCTGCCGGATCAACCGGGACATGATCAACCGGCGCATATTCACCCGGTACACGTTCATTTGTCATCGCCGGCGTCTCCGGCGCCATGTATGATATGGCGGACGCCGCTTTCCCTAAGGGCGCCTTTTCAGCGGTTATTCTTTTTATCCCCTTGCTCAGCCACTCATCGACGGCTAAATCCATCGCGGGTAAAGCTTTAGGCAAATAGTTCTTCAGGCTTAATCCGTTTAACCTCTTAAGTATTTTACCCCGCGCCTCGTCTTCAGCGGGATGCGCGGAAGGCGGAAGTTTACCCAGATACGCTTCTATCGCCCGGAAATCCCGCTTTGTTTCCAATATCTCTATCAGAAGCGGCTTGCTCAGCGCGGTCAAAAACCAGAAATCATAAAACCCGCGGCTCATTAAGTCAATCAGTAAATTTTGATTGGTATTCTTTTCGTCGGGCATCAGAAGGCGTATACTCAGGTCGTCGCGGGCAAGTTTTAGTTCGCCAAGCCGGCGAATCAACTCGCCGTCCGGTTCTTTCTGCAAATATGGGACATTACGGTAATAATCTATACCGTTGACGACCGCGATTTCATTTTCTTCGCCGGCCCCCGCCGAATCATCGTTAATCCTCTCTGAACCGTCGCCCGTATTTCCGTTTATCCCCGCAAAAAAAGCGGCGGCTTCCGCTATACCCTGAAAAATCCCTTCCGTCCTGTAGTTTCGCGGCAGCAGGGCAGCCACCGGGGTATCCGCCGGAAAAGATATGAAATACACCGGTTTGATTCTCCCGTTGTCCTTCGTTTCGTTATCGCCGCCCACCATACGATCACCGCCTTGTATTCCTGTTTTTTCCATCATAGCATAATTTTAGGTATTGTCAACCCATTTTATGGCATATTTTCCATAAATTTTTCCGGATTGTTTTCGTTATATACATATGGTATAAAAATAAGGGGTGATTCATATGAAAACCAGACAAGAAATCAAAGCAATCGCGAAAGAAGCCATGTCACGGCAGCGGGGCGCCGCCATCCTGATCGTTTTGGTCGTATCCCTTGTAGGGGGCGCGGGGGCGTTGTTCTCCCGTATGCCTTTCATCGGGACGCTGTTTACGCTGGCGGTCTCTTTTATCGCGATGGCGCTGAGCGTCAATGTATGCGGTTCTTTTATCCACATTTACTGTGGCGAAAAAGCCGACGTTGGCGATACCTTCGCCGCCCTCGCGGTCAACTTCTTCCGCAAGGTCGGGGGCATGTACTGGATGGGGCTCTGGATAACCTTATGGTCCATGCTTTTTGTCATTCCGGGTGTGATCAAGAGTCTCGCTTATTCCTTGACGCCGTACATATTGGCGGACTGTCCCGAAGTAAGCGCCACGGACGCTTTGAAACTCTCCATGCGTATGACAAACGGGCATAAGGGCGAATTATTCGTCTTCGCCCTGAGCTGGATCGGCTGGGGATTGCTGATTCCCATCACGGCCGGTATACTCGGGATCGTTTATGTAATACCGTATTATTACACTGCTATGGCGGGTTATTATATCGAACTGAGGGATCTGGCTATCGACTCCGGCGCGATCTTACCCGAGGAACTGGGCTACGCTTATGACGAAGAGATCGCCTATTAACTTCAACTCCCCGGTTATCCTGGGGGTATTCTTCATTTCGCTTATCGTCCTGTTTCTCAACAATTCCACAGGGGGCGCGGTCAACAGGATGCTGGCGTGTTACCGGACGAAATGGTCCGACCCCTTCATGTATCTCCGCCTGTTCACCCATGTGCTCCCCCATCAGAATTTCGCCCACTTCTCCGGGAATTTCTTATTGTTTCTGGCGGTCGGCCCCATTGTGGAGGAGAAATACGGCAGCAAGAATACCGCCGTGATGTTCGCCGTCACCGCCGCGGTAACCGGGTTGATTTACATATTTTTCTTTAAGGGCGTTATGCTGATCGGCGCAAGCGGCCTGGTTTTTATGCTGATCCTCCTTGCCTCGTTTACCAATATCCGCGAAGGCAGACTGCCGCTGACCGTGCTTCTGGTGGGGCTGCTATATATCGGAAATGAGGCGATAAACGGGATTGTGCGGACCGATAATATATCACAACTGGGTCACATCATCGGCGGCTTATGCGGCGCCGGTTTCGGTTTTTTCTTTCATGGCGGAAAAATGCGAAACAATCCGCGCCGGTAGTAACCCGTATGATAGCGGAATGATTATCAGGGAGGCTTGCCTGTGAAAAAGATCTTCTATTTCTCCGCTTTAGTTACGCTATTATTTATTCTAAGCGCCTGCGGGCAGCCGGACGCGTCAGGTTCGCCCGAGCGGGTCCCGCCGGCTTTACCGGACTCTCCCGCCGACTCCGCGGAGCCCGTCGACGGTGAGCAGGCAGGCTCCGCCGAGTCCGCGCCGCCGGAATTCCCGCAGGAGCTGACCGGGCAATTGGCGGAGATGATGACGGATTTCACGGACGTCCGCGGCCCCGCAAAAGTGATCGCCCTGATGAAAAGCGCCGGCGGCATTATCCCGGACGATCTCATCCGGGCTTTTCTGGATTATCATGAAGAATTATGCCTGTATACAGCCGCCCCTTATCCCGACGAGTTCTTCGTCCCGGATCAGCCGTACAGCGCAGCGAACGCCGCGAAAGCCCTCGGCGTGACCGCGGACGAATTCCGCGATAATTGCTACGGCTACTGGACCGCGGAAGGGACCCTCATTTTCAATACGGATACGGAAGCGTTTTACGACGCCCTGCCCGGCCGGTTAAGCCGGGAGTCCGACGAATTCCTTACTCTGGCAAATATGTATCCTTCGACGTTTTTTCTGCTCAACGACGCGGGTTTAATCAAGCCCTGGGATTATCTCGCCGGTACCATGGCCGCCTATTACGATTATATGGAAGCCTGGCCCGACGGCGTACATACGGGCGCCGCGGCGAGAGAGTTCGCCTGGAGTTATCAAATATATATCGGCGCCATCCGTTTGGATAATACGCCCTTTGACAATGGCGGGAGCCTCTCCCCCGAGCTCCGTCAAAGCTACGAGTCTTTTCTGGCCGGCCACGAAGATAATTATCCCCTCGCCGGCGATATCAGGCTGCTCCGGGACGCCTGGGCGGCGAAGGATGATAAGACGGATAATGAAATCTACGCGCTGATCCATCAGTTGGCGGAACAAAACCCCTTCGTCCGGTAGTTGCGGCCCGCCATAGCAGCGGATATAATAAACATACCGATGTTTAGCGGGGAAGAATATATCATAAGGGGGACGCCTATATGAATTACCAAAGGATACCTTACAAAGCTGAAGGAACTTCATTTATCACGAAAAAAGCTCCGTTTTCCACCAAAGAATATGATGTGCCCGTTATCGACTACCCCATCACCCCCCTGGAGAATTTCAAGCTCTCCTGGAAGAGGCAGACCCCCGTATGGGCGCCTGTCTCCCTGATGGACTTCGATTCCTTCATGCTGGACGCCGTAGTCTCGTCCAGCAACTCCGGCCTCGCCCCAAGCGCCGAGCGCCGGGAGTTCACCGACGACTGGGGCTGCCAATGGATATTTATCCCGGAGGCGGGCGGACCGATGCTCAAGCCCGGCACACAATTTCTCGACGATATAACCAACTGGGAAAAAGGGGTCAAGTTCCCTGATTGGAAAGCGAAGGACTGGAAAGCGCCGGCTGACGACTTCATGAAAAACCGCTTCAATCCGGACAAAGTACTTGCCATCAACGTTGGGCAGGGCTGCACCGAGCGGCTGGTGGCGCTGCTTGGCGGTTATACCGAAGCCATGATTGCCATGGCTACAGAGCAGGACGCCATCCGGGAGTTCCTTATGGCTTTCGCCGACAGCCTGATTGAAAAGATCGATATCATGAAGACATACTACCCCTCGGTCAATATGATTACCTATCACGACGACTGGGGTACGGAACGGGATACCTTCTTCTCGGAGGCTTTCTTCGAAGCGATGGTATGGGAGCCTACAAAGAAAATCATCGACCACATCAAATCCATAGGCGACATCTGCTTCGAGCTTCATACCTGCGGTAAGATCGAGCGTTTTATGCACTTCATCACAGACCTGGGCGTGGATCTGCTCCAGATCCAGCGCCGGGCAAACGACGTCCCCATGCTGAAAGAGAAATACGGCGATAAGACCGGCTTCTGCTGCATGGTCGAGGGCGTCTCCCCCGACGACGTGATCTCCAGGGATGAACGGCTGGAGCGGGTCAGGAAAACCATCGACCTCTATGGCAAACGGGGCGGGCTGTACGTCACCCCCGGGGCGCCTCCGGACGCGGAGACCATGTGGGACGTGTGCTACGAAGCCTACTGCTACTCCCGGGAGTTTTTCGACAAAGAACGGGGGAACTGACGCCGCACAAGCCCTATAACGCCGCCCTGCCGGGCGCGCAAGAAAAACCACAGTTTGTCCCGCGGCTTTGGACGATATCGTCCAGGGAGCCGGGATAACTGTGGTTTTCGCTTGATATGCTTTGGATTACATACGCCCGGTCAGCGCGCGGACAGCTTCAGGCCGGCTTTAGGCGTCAGGGTCGCCAAGTCGAAGCTGCGCAGTAAGCCGCTCTGCAGATAGTACAAGGTATCGCCAATGTATGCCAGCCGTTCTCCCGTAGCGAGAACATCTATGCCCAGCCTCTCTCCGGCGGCATAAGGATTCTCATGGGCGACGCGGCCCGCCTCCGAAAGTTTGCCCCCGGCGTAGGATATCAGGAAAGCGCCGTGAAACTCATTCCAACCCTGCCCCTCTCCGGCATATCCGCAGAAGCCGAGCAAATTATCGCTGTTCTTAAACATAGCGGCTCTGTGGTTGTCCAGTAGTTCGGCGTAACCGTAGTCCCCCAGGACCAGCGTATCCAGCTCTTTGGGCTTGCCCATATCCGACACGTCAAAGAGGGAAACCTTTACGCCGCCGGTGTTCTGCCCGATAACGATCTGATTGCCGTCCCTGTCCGTCCGGTAGATATCGTAGACGTCCCTGCCCACGCCCAGCAGTATGTTTTGGGAAACAGGATGCAGATAGGTGGAGAAACCCGGGACTTTCAGCTCCCCGGTGATTTTCGGCGCGGCAGGATTGCTCAGGTCGAACACAAACAGGGGATCCACCTGGCGGAAGGTCACCACATAACCTCTGTCCCCCATAAACCTGGCGGAGTATATCCTCTCCCCCGCCGCGTATCCGGCGACTTTTCCCGTTACGTCCATATTGGCGTCCAGCACAAACAGGTTATTGTACGTCTGTGGCCAATGCACCGTGGCGGCTACCCGCAGATGGCCTTTATATTCGTCCATACTGAACTGATTGTCCAGGCTGCCCTCTATACCGCAGGAGCCGGCGTAGCCGATTTTGCCCCCGTCGACGGCAAATCGGGCGATATTGGTGTTCTGCCAGGAGGAATAGCGCATATCGTTGACGGCGAGGTACAGATTATCGTTGGACATATACGTCACATAACCGCTGCCGGCTATGGTTTCCCCGCTTACCTTCTCCGAGGCGTCCCTGGTATTGACGGCGCTCACGGTGAGGAAACTTTCCCCGTAGCCGCCGGGCATGATCATGATCTTTTCGATAGGCATGTGCGCCAGGCTTCCGCCTTCCCCCGTCAGGGGGCGGATATCCATGTCGCCGCCGCCGCGATACCAGCTGTAGAAGCTGCTGACCAGATAGACGTAATCGCCTTTCTTTCTGGAGGTATTCATGTTTCCTTCCACTTCGAAGTAACGGAAGCTTTTGATATTAGCCATATTGCTTGTATCCAGGACACGGATGAAGGTGTAAAACGAACTTGCGAACCGGCCGCCGGGTATGATCGGCACGATGTCCATCATCACATCCCCTGCCCTCGGCTCAGGTCTGAGGGGCTGAAAGTCATGGCGGGAGCCTACGATAGTGACACGGTCTTTGTCGATGTACATCTCCTGGGCGTTGGCGTTATCGCCAAGGAAGTATTCCCCTGCCAATGTCATGGAAGCCGCGTCCACGACCTTCAGATATTGGGAAGCGATGATATAGATGTACTTACCGTCCGTCTTGATGATATCCCCCTCGTCGACGCCCTCAACCTGCACGTTGGTAGCGGAGTACCCGGCGTCTGCCCTTGCCGTGGAGTCCTGCGCCATAGAAACCTGAGGCTCTCCGGCGGCTTCCGGCACGGGAGGCGCCGAAGGCGCCGACGACGCCGCGCCGCTGCCTGTCATGGGCGCCATGGGCGCCGAATCATTCGACAGAATCGCTTCTTTTTCCATCAACGGCACTTCGATATCGCTCTCGGAGAATATCCATTCCTCATCAGTCGCCTCCCAGCTGTACCGGGTACCTCCGCCGCCCATATACCGCTTCAGCGTCTCAAGGTCGGCCGCCCGTACGTACATACCGATTCGGGATTTCACGTCCCTGATGGATTCCTCAGTCAACCCGGCTGCCTTAGCCACGCAGATCAGGTCGTCACGATAGTCCACGGTATAGCCCAGCGTCTCCTGGCAGATTTCCCGCAGCGGTACGAAAGCCCTGCCGGAAATCAGGATAGTCTCCACGTCGAGGGTCTTCTCCACGCCGTCCAGATAATAGTAGTTCTTGCCAACGGGAAAAACCGCTTCATGGGCATCGGTCCTGATCGTAGCCCTGGCGGCGGCGGAATCATAGCTTACCTCGGCGCCGAAGTATTCGCCGATCACCCGCAGGGGGACAAGGGTCCTGGTTTTGTAAACGACCGGCGCCAGATCCGGGCTGTCCTTATCCAGGGAAAGCAGCCTGCCGTTGGCGAAAGCCACCGGGCTGCCGATATGCATATATAGCTCCATGTCCGTCGCGGACACCTGCGCGGACGCCTGCCCCGCCGCCTGTTCTCCAGGAGGCTCGTCGGGTAATCCCCTGACCTCGCCCGCCTGCGCCATAAAACCGATGAGGGCGAGACAAAGTAAAACGCCGAACACTATGATAACTTTTTTCATGAAGACCACGCTCCTTTACTCTTTTATTATAACCTGCCGGAATATTATATGACATCCGTATAGACGCGGTATTTTAAAAAATGTTCCCGCGCGTTTGACGGCCTCTTCTGTGATTGCGCATCCTGTTGAATTCGCATATAATAAGTTGTAGTATTTTTCATATTAATCTACGTTATGAGGAGGTGGACGCGGGGCTCGCATAAATAATTAAATAACGAAGCCCGCGCGAAACTGGATGATGAATTGTAGAAAAACTGAAAAAGTATTCAAACGTGTTTTAGCGTTATCCCTCGCTTCGCTGTTCCTTATCGCGTCGTCCGCCTGCGGCGGCTCCGCGGCCGCTGAGTCAAAGCTGCAGGGTCCGCCCGGTGAAATACTGGCGCGAATCATAGAAGACGCGGGCAAAACAATGCCCGACGACCGGCCCATGCCCATGTGCTTCGATATGGAAGTGACCGCCGAGACCAGCCAAAACTCCGTCGGCTTATCCGCCGGGGATTTCGGGCAATACGTGTCTTCCGCCACGGTCTACACGGCGGCCATCGCCACCTTCGCCCATGAGATAGCGCTGATCCAGGCGAAGGACGCTTCCTCGGCGGCGGAGGTCAAGAAGCGTATCGCCGGAGAAGGCGGCTTCGACTCCCGCAAATGGATCTGCGTGTTTCCTGAAGAAAGCTGCGTCATCGACTCCGGCGTGTATGTGCTGCTTATCTCCTCCAGAGCCGACGTAGCCGAAGCGGTGGTCGCCGCCTTTACCGAAGCCGCGGGAAGCACGGGGGAGCTTAACGTATTCTTCACCTCCGAAGGCGCCGCGGCGGAAGGCGGCATGGCCCTGGGCGGCGGCATGGGCATCACGATAGACGGAGAGGCGCTGCAGCCCATGTGACAATGCGCCGGGCAGCGCCGTCAGGCTAACAGAAAAGGACAGGTCGCCCATGGTTTTTTCCAGAATCGAATTTTTATACTACTTTCTCCCGGTCGCGCTGATCCTTTATTTCATCACGCCCGCTCCCGGCGGTTCAACCCGTCCGCGAAACCTGGTCCTCCTTATCGTAAGTCTCGTTTTCTACGCCTGGGGCGAGCCGGTCTACGTCCTCCTCATGGCCGCCCAATGCGGGGCCGCGTGGTTCTTCGGCTTACTTATGGATAAGTACCGGGGCAGGGCAAAGCTCATCATGTGCGTATCCGCGGCGCTGAGCCTGTCCGGGCTGCTTCTGTTTAAGTACGCGAATTTTTTCATCGTTAACATCAATTCCGTTTCCGGATCGGGCCTGCCCCTGCTCAAAGCGATGCTGCCCGTGGGGATCAGTTTTTATACGTTTCAGATCCTGAGCTATACTATCGACTTGTATCGTGGCGGCGTCGAAGTACAGCGAAACTTCTTTGATTTTTCCGCGTATGTAACCATGTTTCCCCAACTGATCGCCGGGCCTATCGTCCGGTACGCGGATATCGCGGCAGAATTGAAAAGCCGGACGCTAAGTATATCCGGGTTCTCTAAAGGCGCAAGGCGTTTTATTATCGGTCTGGGCAAAAAAGTCCTGCTGGCTAATCTGCTGGGCGAATTGGTAGATATTTACAAGCACAGTGGGGATACCAGCGTCCTCTTCGTCTGGATTTATCTGGTGGCTTACTCCCTGCATATTTACTTTGATTTTTCCGGCTACAGCGATATGGCTATAGGGCTCGGCCATATGCTGGGCTTCAAATTCCCGGAAAACTTCAATTATCCTTACGTCGCCGTAAGCATTACCGACTTCTGGCGGCGCTGGCATATGACCCTCTCCGGTTGGTTCAGGGATTATGTTTACATACCGCTGGGCGGTAACCGCGTATCCCCGGGCAGGTTCGCGCTAAACATCATGGCCGTTTGGGCGCTTACCGGCTTCTGGCATGGCGCGGACTGGAACTTTATCTTATGGGGCCTTTATTTCGGGCTCATCCTTCTCGTGGAAAAGCATTTCCTCGGCAGGATACTGGACAGGTCGCCGGGGTTCCTCCGCCATATCTATGTGCTTTTCATCGTTTTTATCAGCTGGGTCTTATTCGACGGACAGGGCCTGACGGATATAGTCCGTCAGATCGGACGCGTTTTCGGCGCCGGTTCGGATAGGTTCGCTGGTTTGGAAGCCGTGTACTATCTGCGGAGCTATATGATCCCCCTTGCCCTCGGCGTGATGGGCTGTACGCCGCTGCCGAAACTACTGGCCGCTAAACTTGAAGGAGCTAAATCCATGTCCGGAATATTTGCCGTGGCGGAGCCCCTCGTACTTGGCATATTGCTGCTGACGGCGACGGCTTTCGTCGTCGACGGCTCGTTTAACCCCTTTATCTATTTTCGTTTCTAATACTCAGTAAAACCCCGTAACGCAAGGAGTCAATGACAGATGTTTCGCGTCAGGAAAGATCCTCTTGAAGAAATATTCAGCGGTAAAAAGGCCGGCGGCAGCGACGTCACGGACGTCCGGTCGTATTTAAACGCCGCCATTTTCATCATCATCGTCGGCGGTCTTTTCATCCTGAACCTGACGGTCAGGCCGCCGGATATACTGGTCAGCGAACGCCGGGCGCCGGCGCGCCTGCCGGCCGTCACATGGCGGGCGATCACTTCCGGCGGCTTCATGAACAGGTTCGAGGATTACGCTTCCGACAACTTCGCTTTCCGCGAAAGTTTCAGGACCCTGAAAGCCGCCGCGGTCTTCGGCGTATTCATGCAAACGGATAAGAGCGGGCTGTACTTCGGCGAGTCGGGCGCGGGGGAATTTAAGCCGCTGAACCCGGCGGCAGCCACGCAGTCCGCCGAAAAAATCAAAAAAGCCGCGGACATGCTCGACGGCTGTAATATTTTTTATTCCATTATCCCGGACAAAAGTATATACGCGGGAAAATATCTGCCCGGCTTCGACCTTAAGCAGGCGGAGTCGATCTTCGCTGAAACCATGGGCGATATCCGCTATATCCCTCTGGCCGACCGCCTTAACGCGGGAAGTTTTTACAAAACGGATCTTCATTGGAAGCAGACGGCTATCGTCGACGCCGCCGCCAGGCTGTGCGAGATCATGGGCGCGGAACTGGACCTGACCGAATATGTCCGCGTGCTCGCGGGGGAATTTAAGGGCGTTTACGCGGGCCAACTGGCGTTGCCCATGGATTCCGAGTCCATGATATATATGGATAGCCCTTATCTCTATGCCCGGGTACTGAATGATACCACCCTTACCTTCGAGGACCGTCCGGTGTATGATCCGGCGCTTTTTCACGGAATCGACCCCTATGATATCTTCCTGCGCGGGCCCCAGGCGCTGATCCTGCTGGAGAACCCCTTCGCTCCCCTGGGCGATCTGTATATATTCCGGGATTCTTTCGGGAGCAGCCTGGCGCCGCTGCTGGCAAGCGCGTACAGCAGGGTCACGCTTATCGACCTGCGCTACATCGACATGCGTATACTCGATCAATTCATCGAGTTTAAACCCGGCGCGGACGTACTCTTCCTGTACAGCTCCCAGATACTCAACAATCCCAGCGTATTAAAGATTTAGCCCCATGTTAAATTTAGCCAGGGCTGCGCGGTTTCGCTAATACGCAGCATAACTTAGTAAAGGCGGGCGGTCATATGGACAATCACGCAAGCAGGCACACCCATCACAGGTTGCTGACGGGCGAGGGGAAGATCGCCGGTAAGTTTCGAAACGCGAACATCGCCCTTTTTACTCTGGCGGTGCTGATCATGCTGGCTTCGATGCTGGCCGCGTTCAGCGGTATCATCCGCGAGGTCTCCTCCGATTACGCCGAGCGATATGCCGTCAGTTCCGCTAACGCCCTCAGCGTCCATCTGGAAAAAGAGATCGGCTTGCTGTCAAAGGCGGCCCATTCGGACGCCGTGATCGGCTGGCTTTCCGACGAACCGGGCCCCGGCGCGCAGAACATGGCTTTTCGGGAATTATCAGGCGTCGTCAGGGAATTATACAGCAGCAATCTCTATATCGGCGTTATCCGCTCCCAGGATGAGTACAGCGTCAGGGAAGACCCCATGGAAACGGACCTCCGCCTCGTCGCCAGCCTTACCCGCGGCAATGAGCAGGACGCCTGGTTCTATGCCTGTATCGCTTCGGACGGCGACTATCTGCTCAGCGTAGACCAGGATCATATCATGCAGAAGAAGCGTCTTTGGTTGGATTATAAAGTCGCAGACGGCGGCACAGCTCTTGGCGTGATCTGCACTGGGCTGGATTTTTCCCATATCGTGCAGGAACTTTTCTCCAAAGCGGGGGGCCTGCATATGCGCGGCTTCATCATAGACGAAAACGGCGCGATCCTCATGGACAGCGCCCTTTGGGACGATGAAGGCTTTCTGAACCATGATTTCGAGTCGCGGATCGAGGACGTCTTCGCCGAGCAAGAGCTCGTCGACGTGATCAACTCCCGCCTGTCGGAGATAAAACGCGCCGATACCGCCGATCCCCATGTCGTCAGCCTCACAGCCGGCCAATACCGCTACGCCTCGGTGACGCCTATCGCCTATACGAGCTGGCACGCGGTGGTCTTATATGATTCTTCTTCGTCTTTCAACATGTCCAGATTCCTGCCGGCTTTCGCGATCATCCTCCTGATCCTGGTCGCGTTCACTCTGGCTTCCAGCGCGATCAGCTTCAGGTTTATATTCAAACCGCTGGAGCTCCTGGTAGGCAGTATCGTCAGGCTGAAGGAAAACCATGAGGAGCATATCTACGGCATCGAACGTGACGACGAATTCGGAAATCTATCCAATACAATCATCGATTTGTTCGCGAAGGCGAACTATGACGCCCTGACCGGCATTTATAACAGACGCTATATGGAGTCGAACCTGCAGCAGGTCATCGACTTCCTGTCCCGATCCAACGGCGTTCTTAGCCTGCTGATTGTGGACGTGGATCATTTTAAAAAATATAACGATACATACGGCCATCAGGAAGGGGATAAATGCCTGAGGGCGGTGGCCCAGGCTATGGCGGGAAGCCTGACAAGGGCTAACGATTTCGCCGCCCGCTACGGCGGGGAGGAATTCGTCGCCGTCCTGCCCAACACGGACGAAGCCGGCGTGAAGCTAATCGCGGATAAAGTGTTGGATAACGTCAGGCAGCTGAACATCCCCCACGCAAAAAGCAGCGCCGCGGAGTATGTAACCGTCTCCGTCGGCGCTACGACCGGCGCTGTTGATTATTCCCATAAATGGACGGATTATGTAGAAAGCGCGGACGGCGCCCTGTACGAGTCAAAACGAAACGGAAGAAACCAATCGACTTATCAAGCCTTACCGCTGTAAGGCCAGGCACTTATCAACCGCCGCTTCCGCCGCGATCGAACCCTCCGCGATTCCGGATATATCTTCAAAAAGCGAGGTCCTGGCGTCGGTATTAAGCATATCCTGCACCGCGCCCACAACGCCCGTGCAGTTTTTCGTCACCGCCAAAGCCGACATAACCAGAGCGTCCGCGTTTTGGGGTTGTTTTGTACCGTTCTTAAGCGCGGTCACGGACAACTCGCCGAAAGAGGATACCACTTCATCGGTAGTCATGGCGCCGACAAAAGCGACGCAGGCCTCCCGTTTACCCGGATCGTCCCAGGCTTTCTTCGAGATATAGTACCCCATGGAAAGCCCGCTGATGATATCCGTCGCCAGCCGTTCGCCTTTGGCGGGGACGTAGGCGACGGCGAAATCATCGATATCGACGGCGTTCGCCTGAAACCAGCCTATCTTCCACGAGCCGTCGATCATAAAGGCGGCTTTGTTTTCCGTCATCAGCAGATTGATTTCGCTGTCGGGCGTTGTGTTTGTATCCGGCGGCAGAAAACCCCTGTCATAAAGGTCCTTGATATCCAGCAGGCCGTCGACCCACTTCCGCCCCGCCGGGTCGCCCGCGGCTGCCGGGACGTCGAGATGGTTCGTCAACCCGCCGTGGTTAAACACGCAGAACTCAAACCAATAATGCGGGACGTCCATCAGAGAACAGGCGACGGGCGTATATCCTTTGTCCCGGATGACCTCGCAGTCTGAAAGGAACTGATCCCAGGCGTAATCCTCGCCGGGTATAGCCACGCCGCACGCTTCCAGTACTTTTTTATTGACGAACAGGCTTTCCCAGTATCCGTTGACCGGTACGGCGTACTGCCGGCCGTTGGCGGTGGAGACGGGCATCATGGAGTCCTTCATGTTCGCGGCGTATTCCGGGTATTCCTTACGGATATCGCTGATGGAAACGACTTTGCCGTTTTGCACGAGCTTGTCTGCGTCCGCGCCGAAAAAGTAAAACAGCACATCCGGTTCCCTGCCGTCTTCGAAATCCTCCAGTATACCGGCCTTCCAATCCTCGTTTGAGGGGGCGGCTTTATCGATTACTTTATTTCCCGACGCCGCTTCATAAGCCTGATACGCCTTCACATAGTTTTCCCTGTTTGTATCGCCGCTGTGAAAGGGCGAGGCTACGGTGATTTCTATCCCCTGGTTATTCGATACTCTTTGCGCGCAGCCCGAAAGAATCATCAAAACGATTATAGCCGCCAGCGCCGCGGTTAGCTTTTTCAACCGGACAGCCCCCCTTTGCCCATTAGCGCCGTTTCGTCTCCGCACATTCTTTTTATCGTCTCAATTAAAGTCCCGAAGTCGACGGGTTTCGCGATATGACCGTCCATTCCCGCTTCCAGTACGAGCTCCACATCGGATTTCATCGCGTTCGCGGTCATGGCGATGATGGCGACGGTTCTCGCGTCCCCTCTGTCCATCGCCCGTATCGCCCTGGTCGCTTCGACGCCGTCCATCTCCGGCATCTGCATATCCATCAGGATCACGTCATAATACGCGGGCGGTGACTTTTCAAACATATCGACCGCCTCGACGCCGTTTGAGGCCTCTTCCATTTGTATGCCGGTTTCTTCGAGTATTTCCCTGACAATAATCCGGTTGATCTCGATATCGTCGGTAATCAGCATACGCAAGCCGGTAAAATCCGCGGCGGCTTCGTCGCCGCCGGGTAAACCTGCCGATGACTTGAGCGCTATATCCGCGTCGGGGTTTTCCGATATTCTGACCCGCACCGTGAAATGGAACGTGCTCCCCTTGCCGGGTTCGCTTTCCACCCATATCGTCCCGCCCATCAAACCGACTATGCTTTTCGTGATCGACAGACCGAGGCCGGTGCCGCCGAAGCGTCTTGTGATACTCATATCCGCCTGCTCAAAGGCTTTGAACAAACGGTTTATCTGCTCTTCGCTCATCCCTATGCCCTGATCGGACACGGCGAAGTGATAGGCAGCCCATTCGGCTTCCGATTCCGTTTCTTTTACGGAGAGCCTGATTTGCCCCCCGTTTTCAGAGAACTTAACGGCGTTGGAGAGAAGATTGATCAGCACTTGATTTAGTCTGAGGCCGTCGGTTTTGATATTGTCATGGATAATCGTATTATCGACCGCTATTTCAACGCGGCTCTCATATGCTTTAGACCGCATCATAGAGACGACATAGAGAAGGCTGTCGGATATCCGGACGTCCTCTTCGGAAAGGACGAGTTTTCCCGCTTCGATTTTCGACATATCCAGTATATCGTTTATCAAGCCTAAAAGATGGTGGGATGAACTTTCTATTTTATTCAGGCATTCCTGGATTTTTTCCGCGTTTTGTGAACGGCGGGCTATCTGCGTCATGCCGATAATCGCGTTCATCGGCGTTCTTATCTCGTGGCTCATATTCGACAGGAAATCCGACTTGGCGCGGTTCGCCCGTTCCGCTTCGCTTTTCGCCCTTGTGACCTCGGTGACGTCCACCATCGTCAGCATCACGCAGGATAACTTGCCGGCTTCTTCTTCCATGTTAAAGACGCCGTGGAGGGAAAGCCTGAAAACGTACGGGAAATCATCGTCGGTGGATCGGCCGCCGACCGTTGTGGAAAAGGAGCCTGTCCCGCCCTCCGCGAAAACCATCGCGGCTTCATCGGGCAGTGTGTCCGACTCCCGCGACGTCATGATCCCGGCTAATAAATTCTTCTCAGCCGCGTCCAGCCCCATCACAGGCAGAAAATCGAAGAACGCCTTATTTCCGTATAAAAACATACCGGAGGGATCAAAAAACGATATCGCTACCGGTACGATGTCGAGATGCCGGCAAAAAGCCTGAAGCGTCATATTGAAGCTATGCAGGATTTTATTATAATCCCCTTTATACTTGTCGGCTTCCGCCCGGGCCCCAAGCAGTCCCGCCCCGGCGCTCAGGATAATCCTCTCGTTTTCCTCGATGACTTCGGCTATGCAGTCCGCCACTTGTTTCAACGCCCGTCCGATCTGCCCCATTTCGTCGTCCGGAAGATCAGCGTCTATACGCGTATTTCCGTCCGCCAGCGATTCGGCCGCGGTGATGATATGATTAACCGACTTATTAATCGATCCGGTAATCAGCAAACCGAGAATAATCATGGCGAGTACGATCAATACGACGAGGGTGCTGATGACTACCGCCGAGGTCTGATAGCTTTCTCTGGCAGTCGCGCGGCTTTGAGCGGCTTCATACTCGTTTAACCTGACGAGTTCGTCGAGGAGCGAGATTACAAACAGCCCCTTCGCCATCACCGTATCATTTAAACGTTGATACGCCGCTTCTTCCTGCCCGTTGGCGGATAAGCGCATCACGCTGTCCATCTCCAGGGACCATTCCGATACCTTGATGCTCAGATTCGATAATATGACGTACTCTTCCGAATCGCCGTGCCCGTTGTCCGACAGCAGATCCAGATAACCGTTGATCTGCACCCGTATATCTTCCTGGGTCGCCCGTACAGATTCGCCGACGCCTTCCCTGATCCCGCCGCTCCCAATGATCTCATCCCTGATCAGCGATTCGATTTTCCCGACATGGAAGGTAATACGGTTTAAATAAACCAAAGGCTGAACGATGACGTAATCATAATTGTTGATGATACGGTTCATTCCGGCAATATTCAGTAATCCGCTCAGTCCGATCAATAAAGCGGCAAACAGGGCGACGGTAAAAGAGATAAACAGTTTTGTTCTGATTTTCATAATAATCACCGCAAAAACATTGCGTTCAGCGGTTATTATATCATCATATGATTTAAAGTTCAAAACATTACAGTTTATTATTTCCTGTAATATTTCACGTTAAACTTCATAGCTCAACCGTTGACCCGGTAGAAAAATATCGTATCCGGTCGCCCATTATACCGCGCATCGCCTCATACGCTTCTTTTCCCGTACAATGACAGGTGTAGAAAACAGCTTCCCCGGAAGACAACTCCTCCGCCAGTTCCCTGATCACGCCCGGGGGCTCGGGAGCGTTGGTAGCCGGATTGTAGAGATGAAACCCGCCGAAGACGGCTTGTATCCGCGGCCGGCGCTTATGGGCGGCGCGCATAATATTGGCGATCCCCCTGTGGGAACATCCCGAGAACAGTACGGTTTTGTCCCCGGAAGTCACGATTAGATTTTGCTCATGGGTAAAATCATCCCGCGTATATCCGGAGGGCGTCTTCTTCAGCAGCACGCGGTTGCTTTTGGTATCGAACTGCCCCTCGACGTCCGAGAACAGGAACAGTTCGTCGTCGATTTTCATCGTATCCCCCGTAAAGACGACGCGCGGGTTGGCGGAATAGTCACGGTCCAGCCCGACATATGTTTTTTTAAAGAAACGCGTATGGTAATGAGGCTCAAAGGCTTGCCTGTGGAAATAGAGCTTCGCCTTGTCGTTTATCTCCAGAAAGCCGGGCAGCGCGCCGCCGTGATCGTAATGGCCGTGCGAAAGTATGACCGTATCCACCTCAGCGAGGTCTATGTCCAGTTTTTCCGCGTTTCGCAGGCTCGTGTCGTCCGGCCCGAGATCGAACAATATTTTATGCTCTGCCGTTTCAATATAGACGCTCAGCCCGTGTTTCGGCGTCAGGTCCGGATTCGCCGTGGTGTTTTCCAGGATCGCGGTTATCTTCATCGTCGTTCACCTTCCCGTTTTCACTTCGCCCTTATTATAACAGGTCATGACCGTGTTCGCGACTATCGGAATAACTACGCGCATATGCCAAAGCCGTTGTCGAAAAAGAATGACCGAACAAGCAAAAAAGCCCGGAAATCGCTGATTTCGCTGGACTTTAGAGGATATGCGGGCGACAGGACTTGAACCTGCACACTTGTGGGTACTGGAACCTAAATCCAGCGCGTCTGCCAATTCCGCCACGCCCGCGGGGTGGGATAGTATGTACGCGTAATTATAACATTTCTACGCCCAATCGTCTATGCTAAACCCCAGCGTTTCCGAGGAAACCCCGTTGCTCAAGCCAGGACACCGCCGAGGTCAGGTCTGCCGTCTCCGCTGTAAACGTGGCGCCCGGGCACAGCTCCACTATCCTGAACATAACCGCTTCCACATCGATCACCCCTTTGCCTGGCGGGTCGTGGAGGTCTTCTTCGTAATTGTTGTTATGGATATGCGCATGGCTCAGATACGGCGCCGCCGTCTCCACCCAACTCAGGACAGGCGTCCCGGAGAAATACCCGCCGGCGTGACCGACGTCCAGGCACAGGCGCAAACGCCTGTCGCCGGTTTTATCCACGATTTCCATCAGCATATCCGGCGAATCTTCCATCACGTTTTCCAACAATAAGGAAAAATCCGGAGGCTTCCCGTCGAGGAAATCCCGCCAGAACTCCACGGAGCGCTCCACGAACCAACTTTTGTGATAAATGCGCGGGACAAATCCCGAATGGACTACCATCCTGTTAATATGATAACGCCGCGTCAGCAGGAACGCCTGTTCCAGACGCCGCCTAGTCACCTCAGCGACCAAAGGGTCGAATGCCGCGGGGTTCAGCTCGCTGTATGGCGCGTGAAAGATACTGCTTTTGACGCCGGTCAGATTCTCCCGGGTGACCGCGTCCCAGTGGGGGAAGTCCGTATCCATATTCGCCGCGTAGCTGAAATCCGAGATTTCGAGGCCAAAGCCGTATCGGCGCGCCAGGGCCGCGGCGCCTTCACCGATGGTTGACAGGTATAAATCGATCATCACGCTCACTTAATCCTCGTCGGTATGCCGCAAAACAGGCGCACCACTTCGGTCGAATGCCGCGCCAGTTCCGTCGCCGCCTTTCCCGCGGCTTCCCGCCATTTCCGCAGTACGGCGTCTGCCGGGACGACGCCGCCGGAAATATCGTTGCATATCACGATGGTTTCTTCATTATGCCCGATAAACCGCCGCACTTCTTCATCGACGTCCGCTCCGGCCTTTATCAGCGCCAGTATCCACTTGTCCAGCTCATAGACGGCTTCCCTGTGTTCGGGCATTTCGGCGCTTTCCCCGCAGAAGTATATATCGCCGTCCTTCAAGCCGAATCTGTCCCGGACGTAGGCCAGCTTCCCCTGATACGCGCCACCGAAGATCAAAATCATCCCATCGCTCCTTATCTGCCGCCAAGCGCCGCCAAAGCAAGCAGCCCGCACAACTCCCCGACGGTCAGGGCAAATCCGGTCAGGTCGCCGGACACGCCCTCGAATTCCTTATACGCGTACGCCATGGCGCAGGTGAAGCCGGCAGCTGCTGATAGCGAAGCGGCCAGCCCCGTCAGTCCCGCGAATATATACGAAGCCCCTAAGGCCACCGCCATGAGTACGCCCACAAAAGTTTTATGGGAAGCCCCTGTGTTTATCCTGAACAAATTCCCGTATCCGCTTTGGGGCATGACCTTCAAGCAGAGGATAGACAAGGACGCGCAGCATCTGGATATCACGGCGATGAAAACTACAGACGCGAAGCCAGACCCGGCGTCGAGGGCGGCATAAACGGCGGCGAACTGCAGGATAAACAAGGTCGCGGCTATGGCGACGGCGAAAGCCCCCGCGTGCGGGTCCTTCAGTATGCGCAGTTTTTCCTCAAGGGGGCGGCGGGACAGAAGGGCGTCGCCTGTGTCCATGTAGCCGTCCAGGTGCAGGAATCCGGTGAGCAGGAAAGGCGCCACCGCCAATGCGGCCGCCGCGGGCATGACGTGTATCCCGCTCAAAACCAGCAGCCACGCTATCCCCAGCCATATCAACCCAAGCAGCAAACCAACTACCGGAAAAAAGCATAATACCAAATCCAGACAGGAGTCGTCCCACTGCCGCCGGGGCAGCGGTATGGCGCAAAACATCCCAAGGGACATACGGAAACCTTTAAAGTATCGCTTCATAAGCCGCTTTCCCTTTATGGGCCGTAATGCCGCCGTAAACGGCTTCCAGCACGGCGCTGCAAAGTCCGGCCGCCGCCCGGTCTATATCCGCCAGGGACTTCCGGTACGCTTCCGTGAGAGGGTCGTATAGTATCGCGTCGCTGTAGATGTAATCCGATACGAGGACGACGTCTTCGGCTTCCTTTAATACACGCGTAAGACCGGCGATGATTTTATCCGCGGCGCCCGTATTGATCCGGCCCAGCCCGGGAAACATCTCGTTGGCGAGAAGGGCGGTCAGGCTGTCTAGCAAGAAAGACCCGCCGGGGTCGCAGCTCTCCAGTATGCCGTCAATATCCGTCGGCTGCTCAACGGTGACGAAACCCCAACCTTCCCGCTCCGCGCGATGCCTGGCAATTCGTTCTCCGTCTTCACTATCGGCCGGCTTCATCGTGGCGACATAATACAAGGCGCCCCCCCGCCGCGCCTGCGCCTTCGCCAACTGCTGGGCATGGTATGATTTTCCGCTCTTACAGCCCCCTGACAGAAAAATCCTCATACGGTAAAACTGTCGCCTTCTTTGATTTTTTCCAGATATTCGTCCCCGATATCCGCTTGCCCGAAAGTGCCCATATCCCGGATCACCGCGCAGGCCGCGTCCATAAGGGCGAACATCAGCGGGCAACCGCTGCCCTCGCCCAAACGCATCTTCAAGTCCATGTAAGGCTCTATGCCCAAGGCGCGCGCCGCGTGAGGGAAGCCGTGCTCATAGGAGGCGTGGGACGCGAACATATAATCTTTCACAGCGGGATTGAGCCGCGACGCGGCCAGGGCCGCCACGATGGAGATGAACCCGTCGATCACCACCGGGATACGCAGATAAGCGCAGCCTATGTATAAGCCCGTCATCGCGGCTAAATCGAAGCCGCCGACCTTTGCAAGCACATCGACGGGATCCCCGGGATCGGGCTTATTGACTTCCAGGGCGGTACGGATTACGTCGATTTTATGCCGGTACGCCTCATCATTCAGCCCCGCCCCTTTGCCGGCGGCCTGCTCCGCCCGGAGGCCCGTCAGGGCGCACAAAACGGCGGAGGATGTGGTGGTGTTGCCGATGCCCATCTCGCCGGCGCCGACGAGGGTATAGCCGTCCGCCGCGGCGTCCGCGGCGATTTCGATCCCGGTCAGTATGGCGCGTTCCGCCTCATCCCGGGTCATGGCCTCTCCTTTGGCTATGTTCCATGTGGATTTCCTGATTTTCCTGTTTTTGATTAGAGGATGATCGATATCGGCGTTGACTCCCATATCCACAACGATAAGGTCGGCTTCGAAGCGCCTCGCCAGTACCGCGGCTCCCGTGATGCCGTTGATGAAACCCAGGGTCATCATATGGGTTACGTCCTGGGGGGCGGAGGCGACGCCTTCTTCCACGACGCCGTTGTCCGACGACATGATCACCACGCAGCGTTTGCTTGTATCATAAACCATCTCGCCGCTGATGCCGGCAAGGGCCGCCGCCATGTCCTCCAGCCTGCCCAGACTGCCGGGAGGTTTGACTAAACTGTCCAACCTGCGCCGCGCGGCCGCCATCGCTTCGCCGTCAAGGCCCCGTATCCCCGTTATATAATGGCTCAAGCTCTTCTGAGGCATAGGTTTCAGGCTCCTCTTCTATCGCGCCGCGCGAAGCGGCTATATCGGTTGAGGGGAGTCGCTTCCCTTCATCCTACGCGCGTCGGGCGCTATACGGCATAAAAAAGCTGGGGTGGATGGGATCGAACCATCGAATGCGGGAGTCAAAGTCCCGTGCCTTACCACTTGGCTACACCCCAAAAAAGCCGGCGCGAACCGCCGTCCGCTACCGGCTAATTATAACAGGAACTAAGAATGTAGTCTATAAGAAACTTCTTTGGCGCCTTAATCAGCCTGACAACGTCCCGATTATTAACCCACAGACTGGCGGGGAAAGGATAGTTGTAGTATGATAATAGGGAATCAGTTAGCTGCATGGGGGGAATGACGGAATGATTTATCGGGATTTCGGTGATACCGGACTAAAAGTGTCCGCGTTAGGATTCGGAGGCATACATTTGCCCATGACCCAAAAGGACGGGGTAGAGGTAGTGGACGACGAACTGGCGATACCGTTGCTGCGAAGAGCTGTGGATCTGGGTATAAATTTCTTCGACACGGCGTGGTTTTATAATAATGAAGACGGCAACCGGGTATACGGCGACGCGTTGAGGCCTGTGCGGGATAAGGTGCTCATCTCTTCGAAAGTGCCGCTGTTTGAAGTGCATAAAACGGAGGATTTCGACGCCTATCTTGAGCGTACCCTTGAGCAAATGAAAATCGATTACCTGGACTTCCACCATTTCCATGCCATGACCTACGCGTCATGGAAGGAAAAGATTCTCCCCCTCAAGCTGGTTGACGCCGCGGAAAGGGCTAAAGCAAAGGGGCTAATCCGTCACCTGTCATTCTCTTTCCACGGCGATCCCGATAAGATGCCCGAACTGATCGATACGGGCGCCTTTTCCAGCATATTAGGGCAATATAATCTTGTTGACCGTAAAAATGAAGAGTTCTTTTCCTACGCTAAATCCAAGGGGATAGGGACAGCGGTGATGGGGCCCCTGATGGGCGGAAATATCCCAGCGGGAGGCAGTACTTTCCTGGGGAGGATGAAATCCGACTCTTCTTCCGCCGCGGAGATCGGCCTGCGCTTCGTATGGGGCTTCCCGGCAGTCGACATTGCCCTCTCCGGTATGACGACCATGGCTCAGCTTGAGGAAAATGTACGCTTGGCGGAAGGCGCCGATTCTGTATCGGCGGACGAACGGCGAATCCTGATCGAAAAAAGCGCGTCGATACAGGATCTGAACGACCTGTACTGCTCGGGATGCATGTACTGCGCCGTGTGCCCGCAGGGGATACAGCCGGGGCGGATTTTCCAACTCTATATATTGCATAAAGTATGGGGGTTCAGCGACGCGGTCAAGCGCCGGCTTACCATGGGCGGACGTTGGGGCATGAAAGCGACGCCTTCCGATTGCACCGGATGCGGTAATTGCTCAGCCCACTGTCCGCAGAAGATCGAAATACCGGCGGAGCTTAAGCGTGTATGGCCCGAACTGCAAAGCCTGTGACCGGCAAGGAGGATTGAAAATGTTTGAACAATACGCCCGTGAATGGGAGGCGACAGGGGAATTCTATCCGGACGGAGGTATGTCGCGCGCCGCGGCGCAGCCAAAAAGACGTTTTCCCATCACGGAGAAAGAGAATCTGAAGCGCGCCCTGGATGGAAAAAAGCCGGCGTACATACCGGTTACGGCTGATATGACGCCATTCGCCCCCCGCATAATCCCCGACAACAGGGTGAGGGCGTGGGCGATAGAAGCGGATCCCATCCCGCCAGGGACCGACGTCGGTATCGGCCCGGATATGTTTGGAGCGATATGGGAGTACGTACCCGTCACCGGAGGGTCGATGGTCAGGGGAGACGAAGCGCTGATTAAGGATATCGCGCGCTGGGAGGATTATGTGACCTTTCCCGATTTGGATACATGGGACTGGGCCGGCAGCGCCGCGTCAAACCGGCAGTATCTGAAGGATTCGGAAAACCGGTTGACAAGGATATGGGTATTGACAGGGCTTAATGAGAGGCTGATATCGCTCCTGAGTTTCGTCGATACGATGACCGCGTACGTCGATGAAGAGCAGAAACCGGGCGTACACCGGTTCTATGATAAATTATGCAGCTTCTACGACGACCTGATCGATAGGTTCCGTACATATTACGACGCGGATATCCTTATGTTTAACGACGACTGGGGGACGCAGCGGTCTCCCCAATTCTCGCCTGAAGTCGCCAGGGAGATGCTGAAGCCGTACATCAAGAGGCTTGTCGATTCCTGCCATAAACGGGGGATGTACTTTGAGCTGCATTGCTGCGGAAAAAACGATATGCTGGCGCCGGTGATCGCTGAATCTGGCGTCGATATATGGGTTCCCCAGGAAATCAACGACATGGAACTGATCTATCGGTTGATCGGAGATAAAGTCCTGCTCGGCATCCCCGCGAATGAGAAAAAAGAGATGACGGATGAAGAGTGCCTGGAAAGCGCTCAGGAGTTCATGCGGAAGTTCGGAAACGACGGCCATGTGCTTTATTCAACGGGGATGAATTCCACGACAAATCCGAAGATGAAGGAGTATATGTATTATCTCAGCAGAACAGCGTATCAATAGAGGAGCAAGCGCGCTGAGCGAATACGGCCTGCTATGGAAGCATCCGCCCGGCAGCAGCGTCATTCCGCCTTACATACCCGGGATCTTGACTCCGTCAGGCAACGCGGGCATTTCGAAACCTTCCGGCAGTTCAAGATCAGACATGTCGAAGCCCTCGGGCAGGTAATCCTCAAGATTTATACCGCCCAAACCGCTTATACCCGCGGCGGCCCTATAGTCCGCGGGAATATCAAATACCCCCGCCGGTACGCTGTTTTTCGGGTTCGTGATGATCATTGTCGTCTTCGATCCCGTTGAACTGGTTTCTATGCCGTAGACCTGCCCGCCATCCAGATAGTAACGGACGGTTTCGCCGGAACCGCCCTGCTTGTAATCCTCATAAGGCAGGGTCCTGCCTTTGATTTCTCCCGTACCGGCGCCGATCAGCGTGAGGTTGGAAAAATCGGTTATCGAGTCGGCAGCCTCGCCGATGGGCATTTCCATATAGCTTTTATTCCCGTCGTCGAGCAAGTATGTTTTACCGTCTTTCACGATAATCCTTTGTTTAATCGTCATGCCCATGATAGACATTTCAACCGTCATCGCCGACTTTCCGCCATCGGACGCCATGCTGCCGGCGGATTCCATACTACCCTCCGCGCTTTCCATCGTCATCGTAAAATCGAAGCTGTATTTACCTTCGGACATCCAGCCGATTAGGGGAGCCGGCGGCGCGGTCGCCGCGCTTGAGCCGCTGCCGACGCTTGGCGCACTGTCCGCGGACGCCGTGCTACTGCCACCGCTGGGCGCACTGTCCGCGGGCGCCGTACTACTGCCGCCGCTTGGCGTGCTGTCCGCGGGCGCCGTACTACTGCCGCCGCTCGGCGTGCTGTCCGCGGGCGCCGTGCTACTGCCGCCGCTTGGCGTGCTGTCCGCGGGCGCCGTGCTACTGCCGCCGCTTGGCGTGCTGTCCGCGGGCGCCGTACTGCTGCCGCCGCTGGGATTCCCGCCGCCGCAAGCGGCGAGGGAAAGAGCTAGAATTAATAAAAGTATAGTCGCGATTATTTTTTTCATTATTTTCTCTCCTCGTCCTACTATTCTTATACTTATCGATAATTTACTCTTTTTGTTGATTCATTATACATATACTGAGCCGTTTCTTCAACCGCGAGAATAAAGATACAAAACGAATGTAGTTGATGATATAATACCGATATTCGGTCGTATTCGTACGACAAAACGGAGGAGGATACTTTATGTTAAGTGAGAAGGAAAACTTTTTTCGCGCGTTGAGCGGGCAGGAACCGGAATACGTCCCCAAGTATACGATTTTCTGGGGAGTCGGCGGCCCGTCCATTCTCAGGGGCGATCGAGGCCCTACCGGCGGTAAAGACATATTCGGCGTCGAGTGGGTATCCGAAGGAAGCGCGATCCAGGCGGCGCTGCCTAAACCCGGTAGTTTCATACTGGACGACGTTCGTAAATGGCGCGACGTGATCAAATTCCCGGATTTCTCCGGCGTTGATTGGGAAGCGATGTCCAAAGCGGATCTCGCCAACGCCGACCCAAACGTCCCCAGAGGCGGCGGGACGGCGGCGGGCGGTTTTTTCCAAGCTCTGATGTCATTTATGGGCTTTACCGAAGGCCTTTGCGCCTGCGTAGAAGAGCCGGAGGAAGTCAAAGCGCTGATGGAGTATCTTTGCGACTGTTTCCTGAGTCTGGCTGATAATTACCTGAAGTATTATAAACCGGAGTTCATCATGTTTGGCGACGATATCGCTTCCGAACGCACCCCCTTTGTCTCCCTTGAGACGTTCCACGACATCTTTGAGCCGGTCTGGCGCCGCTATATGAAGTTCTATAAAGATCGAGGGTATCTCGCCGTACATCACAACTGCGGCCACTTTGAGCTGTTTGTGGACGATACCGCGGATATGGGCTTCAACGCCTGGGACCCCGCCCAGATTTCTTCCAACGACCTCGTTGGTATTAAGAAGAAATACGGGAGCAAGCTGATGCTTTGCGGCTGCCTCGATCCTATGCCTTTACTCGCGCCGGATATCACGGAAGACCAATGCCGCGCTGCGATGAAGGAGACGATGGATATCTTCGCCCCCGGCGGCGGCTTTGCCTTCCTGCCCGATCTGCTGGACGCCCATCCGTTCAAGCCCGAGGTCATCGAATGGGTCAAGGATGAGTACGAGAAGCAGAAATTTAATTATTATAAGTAAGTATTATAAGTAATATCCATTAACCAGCGTATTATTATTCGCCTGATTGCATAATTATGATGTTGACCCTCAAAATGAGGGTCAACATCATAATTATGCATATTCGTGTATATTATCCATGGTAGGGTGGATAAATCGTCGATTACATGGACAAGCAGACGTTATCTAAAGTTATTTCTATTATTAAACAACCCCAAATCATACTTAATAACTTGTTAGGTTGTTTGTCGTTATTTCAAGCAATGTTTTATTTTGTTAAGGAAAACGCAAAAAAATTAAGCGATAAGGTTTCGCTTAGTAGAAACCACCAGCATTATACAAATAGAATTCTTCTTCGCTTAATCGAAGTCATGAGAACGGTTATAACGCAACAGCCATTTTTAGAAGTTCAAAATCTTCATGATTAGCTCATCAGAAAGGTACATTCCCACACTTATCAGTTTATTCAGCTCTGGCCCAATATCTGATATCAGACCAAGTCTTCTGGCTCTCAACAAAATGCCCACTGTTCCCGTAACTTCCAAGCCAAGCTGCTTCGCCTTATTTCGTGCGGCATTGTCATCTAATATGACTGTCGAAACGCTCTTTTCTATAGCCCCTACCATCACTTCGACTTCTCCAATATGTAATCTTCCCAATAATCCGCGGACAGCAATAACATTGGATACTTCAAGTGGAATGAATGACAATCCTGAAAGGCCAACTTTTAATTCCGATGCATTAACAGGATCAATTTCACGGAGAACGGAGTTGGGTATAAAGATCGAATCAAAGAGTTCATTCAGTAAATACAAACGGCCAATCTTGTTCAGTAGAATAAGAGGGCTTGCGTTAATAACGGCGTCCACGACTCTCTCACTTTCCGATCGCATATTTCAAATCGTCATCTAGCATATCCTCTGTATAGAAAAAGGCCGGTATCTTTAATCTGCTCAATAAGTCAATAAAGTCAGAGATGTTTTTTTCTGCTAACTGGGCAGCTCTTGCCAGACTAATTTCTTGGGAAACAAACATTCCTATGGCAAGGCTTAACTGAAGTTTTGTGGCAAATGACGCTTCACCAGCGGGAAGGGCCTTGATTTCAAATGCGATATCATCCGGTATATTAAGGTTTATTGTCTGCATGGACAACATCTCCTCCACTCTGCAATCCTTTTTACCAAGCATATGATGGGTACATTGCTATAAGCCTATCTTTTTCTCTCAGTATAGCACAAGTTTATAGCAAAAGTCCCAGAATATCTATTGATACCGAAAAGTATAAATGTTGGTAAAAAATGTTATGCCAGTCAGGATATGCGGCATAGGTTTTCAACGCTTATGCCGTACATAATAATCGTCCTTTCAGCCATACAAATCACAAATAAAGAGAGTTGAGCTAATAGCCCACTCTTTAACCTGATATACTTCTCCACGGCTTCTTTTGTTATTTTCCACGTTCTACCAATTTTAAATGCTTTAATCTCACCAGTATTAAGTACACCATATTGCGCTCGACTCTTATCGCTTGCCGCTGCCGGCCGCGTTCGGGACTTTAACCCTAGAGATGACGCCCATGCCGGGCGCACAAGCAAAAAACACAGAACGAACCGTTCTGCGTTTTTTATCAGGGTGGATGAGGGGTCTCGAACCCCCGAATGCCGGATCCACAATCCGGTGCGTTAACCGCTTCGCCACATCCACCATAAGCTAAAGGGAGCGGTCCCTTTCGCTAAAGCGTGCCCACAGGGATTCGAACCCCGGACCGACGGCTTAGAAGGCCGTTGCTCTATCCAGCTGAGCTATGAGCACAAGATCCCGCGCCATAGACTCATCATCGGCGCAACAGTCATTTTATCAACGAAACTCGCTACTTGTCAAGGTAAATCACGTTATCCATATATTACTATATTTGCTATACAATGCTATTCTTCTCCTCAAAATGGCAAATCCGGTTCCTGCCCCTTTCCTTCGCCTGATACAAAGCGACGTCAGCCTTATGCAGCAGCTCGGAATAAGTCTTCGCGTGCCATGGGAAATACGCGACGCCTACGCTAACCGTACAGGAAGCGCCGCAGTCGGGTAACGTGTAGGAACGCAGCACGCCTTTCAGCACTTCGTCGAAGTGAAGCCTGCAATCCTCCAGCGTATCGAACTCATCCGGTGATTTCGGGAACAGCAACACAAACTCATCGCCGCCCAAGCGGTATAAACGCCCCCTGAATGCGTCCGCGCTTTCAATACTATCCGCGAGCAGTTTTAGCATACAGTCTCCGGCGCCATGTCCGAAAGTATCGTTAACATTCTTGAAATAATCCAGATCGAATATCGCCAAAGCGCCCATGGCGTCCGAGCCGGCTGCCTCCGCGTTTCCGCTGATCGCGATAAAATCTTCCTGAAGTTTTCTCCGGTTCGCTATACCGGTAAGCTGATCGATATAGGCAAGGCTGTAGAGCTTATCTATCGTCGTTCGTTCTTCGTCGATGTTTCGCAAAATAATCACCGCCGCGGTCTCGCCCTTAGCCAATTCGACGGTGCGGTACCTCGCCAGATAATGGGCGCCTTGGCTGTCCTGTATCGTACAATCGAGCGGGCGGCCCGGCTCGGGCATATCCCCGTTTGGGCAATAATCGCATAACTCATGAAACAACCCCGCGTAAGCGTTTTTGCAGCTTTTCAGCGGTTCGTCCTTCGTCAGCCGGCTCATCGCGGGAGCGTTCATCAACAATAATCCGCAGTCTTTATCCGCAACGATAATATCGGCGTCCTGGGCGTCCAATATGCCGTTGAGTACAGATAAGCTCAGTAATTCTTTTTCCTGTTTAAAAAACACCACTTCTCACCTTATATGATATTTAATATATATCTAATTTGATTATATCATATATTTGATCAATCATTTTAGCCAGCGCTTTTCCCCGATGGCTTATTTTATTTTTTTCTTCCATGGTCAACTCCGCCATGGTCGCGTCGCAGCCGGGCAATAGGAATAACGGGTCATACCCGAACCCGCCGCTTCCCTTCGGAGAAAAACCGATGCGCCCTTCGCATTCCCCCCGGGTCAGGCACAATACCCCGTCGGGCGAAGCCAGCGCCAATACCGCCTTATATCTGGCGGCCCTGCTTCCTTCCGGGGCGTCGCTCATATTCGCGAGCAGGAGATCGTTGCACGCCTGCTCGTCTCCCGACGGCCCCGCGTAACGGGCGGAGTATACACCAGGCGCGCCGTCCAGCCAGTCCACCTCCAGCCCCGAGTCGTCCGCAAGCGTCAGCAAGCCGGTATACTCCGCCGCGCCTTTGGCTTTGATGACGGCGTTTTCTTCAAAAGTCGATCCGGTCTCGGCCATTATTTCAGCCAGCGCCGCATACCGCCCGCGTACCACTTCCCCTTGCCGCCCTTGTGTGCCTTCCGCGGGCGGCAATCCGCCCAGCGTCTCATTTTCCCATAAGCGAGCGAGATCCGCCAGCGACAATATCTCCCAGCCGTCGTTGGCGCCGTTTACCTTGCTCCCAGCGCCATCCCCCAGCAGCCGGCGGATTTCTCTTACCTTACCCTCGTTGCTCGTAGCGACAAGCAGTCTCACAGAAAATCCGCCCCCAACAGTTCTTTTTGATACCGGATCAGTTCGTCTATCCCTTCGTTGGCAAGATCCAGGAACTCGTCCAGCTCTTGCCTGTTGAACGGCATACCTTCCGCCGTGCCCTGTATCTCGACCAGGTTCCCGCTTCCCGTCATGACGACGTTCATATCCACAAGAGCGCTGCTGTCTTCGTCGTATGCCAGATCCAGGCAGACGCCCAGCCCTTCTATTTTGCCCACGCTGACGGCAGCCAACCAGTCTTTCAACGGCAAAGCCTTTAGTACCCCTTCCCGCTGCATCTTCCGCAGCGCCAGAGCCAGAGCGGCGAAAGCGCCGGTGATAGCGGCGGTTCTCGTCCCCCCGTCGGCCTGGAGGACGTCGCAGTCAAGGGTCACCGTACGCTCCCCTAGCTTCTCCATATCCACGACGGCGCGGAGGGAGCGGCCGATCAACCGCTGTATCTCGCTGCTTCGCCCGGATGGTTTCCCGGCGTTGACTTCCCTCGCCGTGCGCGTCTGCGTCGCCCGGGGCAGCATGGCGTATTCGGCGGTGACCCAACCCCTGCCCGAGCCTTTGAGAAACGCGGGGACCTTGGCTTCCACGGTAGCGTTGCAGAGCACCCTTGTCTCCCCTATCTCGATCAGGACCGAACCTTCTGGCCATTGAATGAATCCTTTTGTCATTTTAACCGGCCGAAGCCGCCGGTTTTCTCTTCCGTCAGCGCGCATCAAAAGACCTGCCTTTTCACGATATCGACCGGACGCCCCAGAAGAATACCCGCAACGCTTATAAATCCCGATCTGTCCCCGCTGCACCAGTATTCCACAGAGCCGCCGGCGCTCTCCCCGACACCGTTTAATAATGAATTCTTTTCTAAGTATTCTTCCGCCATGGACGCCAGTTCTACGGCGGGATCGACCAGCCCGACTCCTTCGCCGAGGAAGGGGGCGATAGCGGACGCTAAAAAAGGATAATGGGTACACCCGAAAACGAGCGTGCGTATCCCCTTATCCCGCAGCGGCGTCAGGTACCTCATGACCGTTTGATCTACTTCAGGCCCCTCTGTCTTTCCGCGTTCTACCAGGGTCGTGAAATCCGGACATGCCCGCGTGTACAAAGGCTTTCCCGGCGCCTTTTCCGCGAAAGCCGCCTGATAAGCGCCGTTCGCCAACGTCCCTTCTGTGGCGATCAGCCCTACAGGCCAGATATCGTCCCCGGTACGAAAAACGCCGCGCAGAGCCGCTTCCACCATGCCGACGACGGGAACCGCGGTCATACTTCGCAACGCCGTCATTCCCATTACCGTTGCCGTATTGCAGGCGATAACGATCATTTTGCAGTCGCGTTCCAGCAGCCAAGCGCCGATTTCTACGGTGAAACGGCGGACTTCATCAGAGCTCAGGACGCCGTATGGCGTCCTGGCCGTGTCGCCAAAGTAGATGAAGTTCTCCCCGGGCAGCCTTTCTTTAAGAGCCCGCAAGACGGACAATCCGCCGACGCCAGAGTCAAAAACCCCGACGGGCCTTTCACTCTCCTTTTTTCGCATTGACCGCTCCCGCGTTTTTATGTTTACCGATAACGCCGCCTTTATACTTTTTCGCGTCGCTGATTATCATGAACACATCCTCATCCCAGTCCGACACGATTTTTGAGAAATCCTGGGTCTGCTTTCTTTCCAATAACACCTGCAGGACATAGTGGGGGCCGGTCCGGCCGGAGCCTTCCAGCACGGTCACGCCATAACCCTTATCTCTCAGCATTTCCGCCAGTAGAAGCGGTTCCTTCATCGTGATTACCTGGATATACTGTATGCCGATCGCCAGTTTTTCCTCAACGAACCCGCCCACATAGTTTCCCGTCGCGTAACCCAGGGCATAGGACAACAGATTGCCGGGATTATCCAGGTTGTCGAATATGGCGTTAAGGACGATAACATAGATCAATACTTCAAAAAAACCTATACAAGCGGCCTTAAGCCGCTCCCCTCTGACTACCAGTATAGTGCGGGTCGTCGACATGGTAACGTCGCAAATCCGGGCGCAAAATATAAAAAGGTAGCCTAATATAGAATACTGCAGAAATATCGCGGGCATAATTAACTCCTTTTCATCCGACGTCGAAATACTTAGCGATCCCAATAGCTATCGCGTCCGCCAGCCGTTGGCGGAACGCGCCCTGAGCCAACAATAGCTCTTCCTGGGCGTAACTCAAGAAGGCTGTTTCTATCAGCGCCGAAGGGCAGTTCGTCTCACGGAGCACTACAAAATTGCTCTCCTTGACGCCCAGGTCAGCCAGTCCGCAGTATCCGGTCATACTGTCCTGGATCAATCCCGCAAGGCCTTTTCGTATTTCGCGCTGATCCTTCAGCCTGTCGCTGGCTGCCGGCGCATAGAAATATACGGAATGCCCGTTTAGCGAGGTTTTCTCAGAAGAGTTTGTGTGGATGCTGATAAAGAGATGGGAGCCGTTTTGATTAGCTAAGGCGGCCCTGCCGTTCAAGTTCAGGTATGTGGATCCCGTATGGGTCATCCAGACTGTGGCGCCCATCCCTTCCAGTATTGTCTTCAGTTTCAGCGCGATATCCAGATTGACGTCTTTTTCCCATATACCGAGCCCTATCCCCCGGGCGCCCGGATCTATCGGTTTACCGTCGGTCAGCGTCCCATGGCCCGGGTCCAGCGTAATGACTTTTCCGCTAAGGGCGCCGCCCGTAGTTCCCGTTCCCACCGTGACGGAACTAAAATCATAGATTTGGCCGGGAGCCTGGCTGATTTGCCCGCCCTGTCCCGTGCCGTTCGTCCCGTCGGCGTCGACAGGCCCGTCCGGCGGCGCCGTCTGACCCGTCGCCGAAGCTGCCGGCAGATCGACAGGCGCACTCAGCTTAGCGTAACCCGCCGATATCCAGCCGTCGGCCTGCCCGTACCGTACTTTGAACCATTCCCCCTGACGATCCGATACTGTCAGCCTGTCCCCTTTATCGATACTGCCCAACACCGCCCCAGTAAGGGACGGGCTTTGCCGCACGCGTACGCCTGAGCCGGTGGCGACGATCTCGTCATAACCGCGGAGTAAATCATTGCGGATATATCCAAGTTGTCCGTTTGCCGATATGATTTGCGTCCAGCCGTCCGCCGCCGCCTGCCAGGCATAAACCTCGTCCTTGTTCGCTTTACCGATTACCGCCGTCGTTAAACCGGCGCCCTTCCTGATATTCACCTGATCGCTTTGGACCGCCACAACGCGGGCGTCCAAAGGCCGCGTTCCCGCCGGCGACAGCGCCACGCAGACGGCCAGAACAGCCGCGGCTCTTTTTATCCTCTGCTTTTTCATCGTGTTGCTTTGCATATCCGCTCCATGACAGCCTAAGTACTTATATACACTATTATATTTACGGATGTATCTGTTTTGTATCTGTTTCAAACAGGGGCTGCCGAAGCAGCCCCCATACCTGTGAGTATTAACGATCGGCAATGAGGATTACCTTGTCATCCAAATATCCGCGGGCAGGAACTCGGTACCGGCGCCAAATGTCCCGAAACCGCCCCCATGGACGTCGTTTTTCACAACGAACATGGAATACGCGTCGTAAACCGGTATCACGATCGTCTCGTCCATCAGTACCTGACAGTACTCTTCCATGAGGTCTTGCCTGACCAGAGGAGTCGTCCTAAGGGTCCAGTAGAGGTCGGTCAACTCCGCGGGCCGCCACATCATGGGATAGTAAATATAATTTGGGTCAAAGTACATAAATATTGTACTCGTGATGTTGGATAGGGGCCTGACCCCCCCCGCCATTATGCCTTCGAACCCTTTCGTCCGCAACTCGATCATCAACCCGGTTTCCGGGAACTCGAGATTAGCTTTGATCCCAACCTGCCCCATCATATCCTGCAGGGCTACCATAGTATCCCGGTCGGAAGACGCCCCGGCATAGAAGTTCATTTCCAGCCCATTGGGGAATCCGGCTTTCGCTAAAAGCTCCTTTGCCCGGGCGGGATCATACGAGGCTTCCTGGCGATCCGGCAGATGTCCGTAGAATGTATCGGGAATCACCTGAGTCGACGGCGTCCATACGCCGAAGCCCCGGGCTTCGCATATGGCTTCCCTGTCGATGGCGTAGTAAAGCGCTTCCCGGACTTCCTTTATCGCTAAGGGGGAGCCTTCATTGTTGCTGCTTGGCAGTAAGCACATAGGCCCCGTAGGCGTGCCCACTGCATAACAGTCGACAAGATCCAGCAGAGTCTTAATCTGCTCCGGGTTCCCCGTCTGCAGGATGTCTATACCGTCGGCGCCGGAACTCACCATAGCAGCATTTTGCGTCATAGAATCGGTCATCGCTACAAATTTAAACTCATCAAGATAAGGCTTATCAGGCTGCCAGTAATCGTTGCGTTTCTCCCAGGTTATAGAAATTCCCGGGATCCATTCCTTTTGTACGAATGGGCCTGTACCCATGGGATGCTGCTCTGCGTAGTCCGAGCCGTTCTTTAAGAAATTCTCCATAGAGATAAAACCGGCTACTCTGGACGACAGGAAGTTTGGCGCCCAGTTTCCGTATTCGGACATAAGTATCGCGATCTCGAACTCGCCTCGAATATCTGTGCCGGTGACTGTAGGTTCCAGAAAACCGCTGTCTTGCCATTCCTTAACATGCCAGGCGACTACCTCGGCGTTAAACTGCGTGCCGTCGGGGAAGTATACATCGTCCCTGAGCTTATAAACGATTTCTTTCTTCTCCGCGTCCGGCGTCATGGAAGTAGCCAGATATGGGAACATCTCCCCGCGGGGAGTCTCCATCATCAGGGCTTCAATAAAGGTATGAGACGGGCGGAATGACGTCATATAGTGCCATACGACGCCGAATGGTACATCAAATGTATTACCGGGGATAACCATGGTGAGCTTTCCGCCATGCCGGGGCTCGTCGTCGGCTAATGTGGTCTGATTGCCCGTATCTACCGCGGGCGCGGTCACGCCTGGTATCACAGGCGTGGTATTGGCCGGCGTCGTCGAACCGGCAGGAGGCGCGGTTCCGCCGGCATTGCCGCCCGAACCGCCGCAGGCAGCCAGACTAGCCAGCATAACCAAGGCAAGCAATAGGATTACTGCTTTCTTCATCTTTTCTTTCCTCCATTCTTCGTCACGTACTCATTGAATAATTCTACTGATATTCACATTATAGCATTGCTTTCTAAATGTCAAGCTCCAGCGTCACCGGGCAGTGGTCGCTGCCCATGACCCCGGGCAGGATGCCGCCGTCCTTCACCAGAAGCATGATATCCTCCGAAACCACAAAGTAGTCGATACGCCAGCCTACGTTCCGCTCCCTGGCGGTCGCCCGGTAGGACCACCAGCTGTACGCGTCCGTCCTGTCCGGATAAAGCCGCCTGAATGAATCCGCGAAACCGGCTTCCAGAAGGCTGCTGAATTTCTCCCTCTCCTGATCGGTAAACCCCGCGTTCATCCGGTTCGTTTTCGGGTTCTTCAGATCGATCTCCTGGTGGGCCACATTCAGATCGCCGCACATGACGACAGGCTTACGCGACTTCAGCCCGGTGAGATAGGCCCGGAAATCATCTTCCCACTCCATCCGGTAGTCCAGGCGGACCAGGCCGTCGCGGGAGTTCGGCGTATAGCAGTTCACCATATAGAAAGCCGGATACTCCAGCGTGATTACGCGCCCCTCTTTATCGTGGATCTCCTTCCCGATACCGAAGGCCAGGCCCAGCGGCTCTTCTCTGGTGAAGATAACGGTTCCGGAATATCCCTTTTTTTCCGCGTAATTCCAGTATTCGTAGTAGTCGTCAAACTTTACATCATGCTGGCCTTCCTGGAGTTTCGTCTCCTGAAGGCAGACGATATCCGCGTCGAAATCAGCGAAGGACCGCGCAAAATCTCTCTTTAGCACCGCTCTAAACCCGTTAACATTCCAGGATATCATTCTCAAAATAATCCCTCCATCATCCTTCCGTCTCCCGGGGGGCCGGATCGACCGTCCGTTTATCAGTCGCGGGATCGGTCGTCAGCCCGGGCGTCGCCGTAAATCTGACGCAGCATTTCTTCGATCTCAGCCAGCAGCTTCCGCGCCGCCTCCAAAAACGATTCGTTATGGGCGGCGACAAATCCGTGATCCCCCGCCCTCGCGGCCTGCTCCATCGTCTCCGCCAGATCGGCGAAGATATCCGCGCCTATCCCCCGGCTCGCCCCTTTTAACCCGTGGACGCCGACGATATAATCGTCCATCGCGCCCCGCGCGGTTTCTTCTATTCTATCAAGCATAGGGGGCGTATTATTCGCGAACGACCGCAGGATACCGAAATACTCTTCCTCGCCGCCGAAACGTTCTATCCCCTTGTCGATTTGCACGCCTTTGAGGCCCATACCGAGCGCCCTCCTGTCCAGCCCGCTCCGCCGGTCGGCTCCGGAGCGCTTATCCAGGCTCTCCTGCTCTTTCCGCTTCTCCAGATAGAGTTTTTCCTGATCCGCGTCGCGTACCCAGCGCCGGACGACCTCATCCAGCAGCTCGATCTCGATGGGCTTGGGGATGAAAGCCTGGAAACCGTTGTTCAGAAACATCTCTTCGTTGCCCAGGATAGCGTTTGCGGTGAGAGCGATTATCGGGACGCCCGCCGCGTAATCCGTACCGATCTCCCGTATCCGCCGCGCGGCTTCGACGCCATCCATGCCCGGCATCATATGATCCATAAAGATCGCGTTATAGCGGGGCGTCCCCCGGCGGACGGCTTCTATCGCCTCCTCGCCGCTCAATACGCAGTCGATCTGCATCTGATAAGGTTTCATCAAGCCCCTCGCCACGTCAAGATTTGTCGCTACGTCGTCCACCACCAATACGCGGGCATAGGGCAGGTCGATTCTGGTAAACCGTGAACTGTTCCTGCGCTTATACTCGATATAGCGGAAATCCATCAGGGTCTTCGCCGTATCCCGGCCGATAACCGCTTCCGAAACGAAGCCCTGCCGGAACTTTACGGTGAATTTGCTACCTTTACCGTATTCGCTTTCCAGCGCCACCGCCCCGCCCATCATTTCAGCCAACCGCCGGGTGATTTGAAGGCCCAGGCCCGTGCCTTCTATATCGCGGTTTTTCGTTAAGTCCACCTGGTCATACGCGCCAAACAGCCTTTCCTGATCTTCGGGTTTAATACCGATCCCGGTATCCCTGACCGAGGCTGTGATCCATATGTCGCCGGCTTCCCTGGCGGAGCTTATGCTTAACTCCACCATACCCTCTTTCGTATACTTAAAAGCGTTGGACAAAAGATTATTTAATATTTGTTTGACGCGGATCTCGTCGCCATACAAGCCGGCGGGCAAATCGCCGTTGATGTTCAGGACAAACCGGACGGGTTTTTCCCCTATACGAAGGATGTTTTGGGAAACAGTGTCGTTGATCAGGCTTGGGGTATCATACTCCACGGGGACCAGCTCGAACTTTCCGGCTTCGATTTTTGATATATCCAGGATATCGTTAACCGTACCCAGCAGCGTTTGCCCCGCGCCGTTGATCTTCTCCAGGGAAGAAAATAATTCTTCGCCCATCCCGTCCATGCCGAGGGCCAAATCGGACAAGCCGATGATCGCGTTAAGCGGCGTCCGCATTTCATGGCTCATGTTAGCCAGGAAGTCGGTTTTTGCCTGATTCGCGTCTTCCGCGGCGGAGAGCGCCTGCTCCAGCTGCGCGGCGGCGGCTTGTAAATTCAATGTCATCTCGTTTCGGAGCAGGGCGTTGGCTATCAGCAGGCTGCCGGACCTCAGCGTGGACGCCTCGTTATCAGACTGAATCCTTTCGTGGTAATAATCGTCAAAACCTACATAACCCCAGAAGTCGCCCCGTACAAATACAGGCGCCACGAAGAGCGATTTTACGCCGTGCGCCTCGAGCTGCTCCTGTTCCGGCCGCGACAACATACTCACCGCCGTATTGATGCAGTTCCCCCGGGACAGTATCTCCTCCCAACCCGGGGTGTTTTCGTCGTAGGAAACATTCACGGCCACGGCGCTGTTTACCAGCGAACCGGAACCGCCAGGCCAGTCATAAATCAGATCGCAGTACAGCTTTCCGTCGATCCTGTGGTTCTTCCACATGCACACCCGGTCGGCGCCCACCGCCTCTCCGATCATTCCCATGCACTGATACAAATCGCTTTCGAATCCGCCGCTTTCCGATTGAAGTAGTATATTCGCCGCGTTATTCACTATATTGAGTAAATTGGAGCTGCGCTCGATCTCCTCCATCATTTCTTTATACTCGCTGAGATCCCGGGTATAGCTCGCCAGTATATACTCCTCCCCGTATCTGACGCGGACGAGTATGCTTTCCGCCGGTATCAGTCTGCCGTCCGGCATCCGATGCATCCATTCATATACGCACTTGCCTTCCGCGAAAGCCTTCTCAATGATCGCTTTCATTTTCACTACGGACAGCTGGCCGTCCGGCTGGTATTCGGGAAAAAACTCTTCATACTTCTCAAGCATCTCATTTTTATTGTTCAGATTAAAAAATTTTATGGCTTCGTCATTGCAGTCTATCACCCGCCCGTCACGGTTCCATAAGCGGCTGGGGAAGGGCATCGCATCCAAAAACACCTTGATCCGCTCGTGGTCCGCCTGTATACGCGCGGCCTGATCCAGAGGGCTGCCCACGCTTCGGCTGATATACCATAAAGCGAAAAGGCCCAGCGCTAAGCTGAAAATCAACGAAACGGATACCGTATTGACCGCGAACCGCCTTGAAGCGGCGAGGACATGATCGATATGTATATCAACGCCTACGACGGCGGCGGGCCTGCCGTCGGAACCGGGGATCGCAGCGTAGCTGTAGACAAAAAGACCGCCGTAGTCTTCCGAATCGTACAAGCCTATCGCCGCTTCGCCGTTTTGTATGGTATCAAAGAATATTTTGTCGGCGAATACGTCCAGACGGTCGGTATCCCCAAGCCCGGGCACATCCTCGCCCGGCATAGCGCCTTCCATAATGTAATGAACCATATCGTCGTACCGGCTGTCTACGATATACAGATAAGAAACACCCGTCAACGCTTTAACTTCGTCGAGGTAAGATTTCATATCTTTCCAATAATCCGTCTCCGTATTCATATCAATAGCCGCCCGGAGCTGATCGGGGTCGCGGAAAGCCGACGCTACCGAGACGGCGATACTTCTCGCCCGTTCCGAATAGGACTTGATGGAATCGTTCCTGTACGTCGCCAGGCTGACGAGCCCTTCGATGAGGACGCCTGTAATCAGGATGGCCCCTACCACGAGAGAGACGCGAAGGGAAACCCTGCCGATAGATTTTTTCTTCATGAAATGAATCCCCCAAATACAAATTGCGCTATCATAATTATACTATATACCGCGTAAAACAGCGATATTAATTATTATATCCGCAAAAAAATACCCGCAGGGCATATCCCTGCGGGCCCGGCGCGGCGGCGTTTTATTTCATCCCATAAGTCATTATCTGGCATCCGTATTTCGCCTTGATTTTTTCCATCAGTGCTTTATCCCCAGCCCTGGCGGGGTCGTTCAGTATCGCCGAACGGTCCTGGAGCAGCGCGTGCCAGCGGGTCAGCCCGCCTATATCGTACATGACGGATTTTTTCACGGCCTGTATGCTGTGGGACGCGAATATGGGGATTTTGACGACGCACTCGGGATACGCCGTAAACTCCTCGTCGTACACCTTAAACTTTATCTCCCCAGCCGTTACATAATACATCTCGTTTTCCGTGGGGTATTCGACCCATTCGGCGTAAAACCCCGGTTCCATCTCCGCGGCCCACATTTCGTTTACGCCGCCGTTTTCCCATCGGGCGGTAATCATCTTCATCACGACGCCGTCCAGTTTAAACTCATCCAATGGGCGCTCGATATTTCTTACCGCGCGCACCTGCTCAGCCGGGGCTTCCACGCATATGAAAGGCTCGCGCATCGTCGTGTCATGCTGGCTCGCTACGAATCTCGCCATATAGTCCGGCAGCTTGACGACGTCGGGCCTGTTTTTCCTCAGTATCGCCCTTTCCATGGCGGTGTCGCTGTTTTTCATGTCATGGAAGAACCCCCTGTATTTCGTCGGTTCCCGAAAAGTCATGCCGTGAGCCTGATAAGGCTGAAAGAATATAATATTGCCCGGCGCGACGTACGCCTTTTTACCGTCCGCGTAGATATCCATACCCCCGCTGTCCACAAAGAAATACTCGTAGCCGGCATGGTGCTCGTGGAAGTGCACCTTATCCGGATCCCCCGGATACATGATTGAATCCGTGACGCAAAAAAGCCTGTGCACCCCTTCTCCGATATTGATCGTCCGCTGATCTTCGCCCTTTCTTTCCGGGGTTCCCAATACCTGGGGGTTGATCCAGTTTTCCGGGTCGTTGAGGTCGATTAAATACGGATGTTTCATCGATGCTTCCCCCTTTTTATATCATTCTTCCGTGGTATTCCTGCAGCGAGAAAACCGGTTCGCCGGGCGCGTTGACTTTCTCCGAGATCCCTTTCACCGCGGCCATCGCCGCCGTTAACGTCGTCAGATAAGGGATATTATAACGGATCGCCGACTTTCTCATATAGGAACCGTCATTGCTGCTGCGTTTACTTCCGCTGGGTGTATTCACGATCAGATCAAGCTGATGGTTCTTGATGGCGTCCTCGATGTTTGGCCGCCCCTCCGACAGCTTTTTAATCATTTCGGCGCGTATCCCCTCCGACGTAAGATAACTGTAAGTCCCTCTCGTGGCAAATATCCTGAAACCGAGCGCCTCGAACTGCCTCGCGACCTCAACCGAATCCTCCCTGTCCTTATCCGCCACCGAGATGAGCACCGACCCGCGCAGGGGCAGAAGGGACTTGCTGCTTTCGAGGGCTTTGTAAAACGCCAGCCCGAATGTATCCGACAATCCCAGGACTTCGCCGGTAGACCGCATCTCCGGCCCTAATACCGGATCCACCTCCGGAAACATATTGAAGGGGAAAACCGACTCCTTGACGCCGTAGTACGGGATCTCCGGCATACGCATCGCCGCCAGGTCCACCGGCTCGCCCGTATACTCAGCCATAATCAGCCTCACCGCCAGATTAGCCATATTGAGATCGCATACCTTGGATACGAGGGGCACCGTCCTTGACGCCCTCGGGTTGGCTTCCAGTACATAAACCTTACCCTGGTGAATGGCGTATTGGATGTTCATCAATCCCACCACGCCCAGCTCCCCGGCTATCTTCCGCGTATAGTCGCATATGGTTTGCGTCTGTTCCGCGGTGATATTGACGGTGGGGATCACGCATGAGGAATCGCCGGAGTGGACCCCCGCGTACTCGATATGCTCCATGATTGCCGGCACGAAAGCGCGGCTGCCGTCGGCAAGGGCGTCCGCTTCGCATTCCAGGGCGTTGTCCAGAAAGCGGTCGATCAGGATAGGCGCTTCGTCGCTGATGTACTGCGCGTTGACCCGTATATAATTCCTCAGTTGTTCGTTATCGAACACAACCTCCATAGCCCGCCCGCCCAGGACGTAGGATGGCCTGACCATCACAGGATAACCGATTAAGTGGGCTGTATTTACCGCTTCGTCATAGTTGCGCGCCATGCCCGACTCCGGCATGGGGATATGCATCTGGTCCATCATCCTACGGAACAGATCCCTGTCTTCCGCCAGGGCGATCACCTCGGGCGTCGTACCCAGTATCGGTACGCCCGCTTTCTTCAGCTCCATGGCGATATTGAGAGGCGTCTGCCCGCCGAACTGGACGATGACGCCGAGCGGGTTCTCCTTATGGCAGATCGACAGGACGTCCTCTACGGTCAGCGGTTCGAAGTACAGCTTATCCGACGTATCGTAGTCGGTGGAAACGGTTTCCGGATTGCAGTTGACCATGATCGTCTCAAAGCCCGCTTCCCTGAGGGCGAAAGCGGTATGCACGCAGCAATAGTCGAATTCTATGCCCTGCCCTATCCTGTTAGGCCCGCCGCCCAGGATAATGACTTTTCTTTTGCCCTCCGCCGGCTTTCTCCCTTCGGCCCCGCGTTTCGCCCTGGACGCGGACAGCTCGCCGCCTAACGCGCCCAAGCCGTTGTATGTCGAGTAGTAGTATTCGGCGTCGGCGCCGCTCACCGGCACCACGTCCCACTCTTCCTGTATCCCTACCACTTTCCTGTGCAGCCGGATATACTCCTCCGGAACCTCCAGGAGCATGGAAAGATATCTATCCGCGAAGCCGTCTTTTTTCGCCCTGATCAGCAGCTCGTCCGGCAGGACCCTTTTTTTATAGGTCAGGATTTCGTTTTCCAGCTCCACCAGTTCCTTCATTTGTTCAAGATAATACCTCTTGATCCTGGTGAGGTCATAAAGCCGGTCGACGCCGACCCCCTTGCGCAGCGCTTCATAAACGGCGAAATATCTCTCGCTGTTTGGCGAGGAAAGCGTCTGGAGCAGCTCGTCGGGGGAAAGGGCGTGGAAGTCTTTCGCGAAGCCTAAGCCGTACCGGCTGGTCTCCAATGAACGCACCGCTTTTTGGAATGCTTCTTTAAACGTCCGCCCTATGCTCATCACTTCGCCTACGGCTTTCATCTGCGTGCCGAGCCTGTCTTCTATCCCTTTGAATTTCTCAAAGGCCCAGCGGGCGAATTTAAGTACGACATAATCTCCGCAGGGCGCGTATTTCTCCAACGTCCCTTCCTTCCAGTAGGGGATCTCGTCCAGGACGAGCCCCGCGGCCAAAAGCGACGATACATACGCGATGGGAAAACCCGTAGCCTTTGACGCCAGCGCCGAGGAACGGGAGGTCCTTGGGTTGATTTCGATCACTACCACCCTGTCCGTGACGGGGTCATGGGCCATCTGCACATTAGTGCCGCCGATTACGCCGATAGCCGACACGATGCGGAAAGCGATCTGCCTGAGCCTCTCCTGCAGTTCGTCGCCGATGGTGAGCATTGGCGCCGCGCAGAAAGAATCCCCGGTATGTACGCCCATAGGGTCGATGTTTTCGATCATGCAGACGGCGATCATCTGATTTTTCGCGTCCCGGACGACCTCGACTTCCAGTTCTTCCCAGCCAAGCACGCTTTCTTCAATCAGCACCTGTCCGATCAGCGAGGCCTGGATACCGCGGTTCGCTACTACCCGCAGTTCTTCTTCATTATATACCGCCCCCCCGCCGGTTCCGCCCAAAGTATACGCGGGCCTTACCACGACGGGATAACCCAGTTCCGCCGCGACCTTCTCCGCCTGCTCCACAGACAGCGCCTCGAAGCTCCGGGGCATTTCTATCCCCAGATCCGCCATCGTTTTCTTAAACTCGATCCGGTCCTCGCCCCGCTCTATGGCGTCCAGCTGAACGCCGATGACCTTCACGCCGTACCGGTCCAGGACGCCCGCTTTCTGCAGCTCAAGGGTCAGGTTCAGCCCCGACTGGCCGCCGAGATTAGGCAGCAGCGCGTCGGGTTTCTCCTTCGCGATGATTTCTGTCAGCCTGGTCACGTTGAGCGGTTCGATATAAGTAACGTCGGCTGTGACCGGGTCCGTCATGATGGTCGCCGGATTGGAATTCACCAATATAATCTTATATCCCAAGCCCCTGAGGGCTTTGCAGGCTTGTGTCCCGGAATAGTCGAACTCGCACGCCTGACCGATAATGATAGGGCCGGAGCCGATGATCATCACCGAGTTTATGTCTGTTCTTTTCGGCATAAATCCCTTTCCTTATTATTATATTTGCCGCGCCGTTTATCGGACATTAACGATTTTGCCGCCTTGATTCTTTCCCCGGTGACGGATCAACATAGCCGATACGGACAGAATGATTACCGCGACGCTGACCACCTGGGCCATACGCCAGTTGCCGAGCATAAGGCTGTCCGTGCGGAACCTTTCGATGACTACCCGCCCCGCGGAGTACAGTATCGCGTACATGAGAAACACATCGCCGGTCACCAGGTTTCTCCTGCGGCGATAGAACAACAAAAAGAGAAAAACCAGCAAATCCCATACGGACTCATACAGAAAGGTCGGATGCCGGTACGCGCCGTCGATAAACATCGCCAAAGGGAAACTCTCCGGGTTAACCGCGTATCCGTAGGCTTCCTGGTTGAAAAAGTTGCCCCATCTCCCGATGGACTGAGCCAGGACCGCGGACGGGGCGGCGATATCCAGGCTGATCCAGCCCCCTATACGGTAATACAAACCGGATAATACGAACACCAGGCCGCCGGCGATGAGCCCGCCGTGGATAGCCAGGCCCCCTTCGGTGAAAGCGAGTATTTTAATAGGATTCGCGCCGTAGTAGCCCCAATTGAACAGGACATAATATGCCCTGGCGCCCAGTACGCCGACGATAAGCACCATCAGGCACATATTAAAATAATGGTCGGCGTCGATCTCCTGCCGCCGCGCTTCCAGGCAAGCCAGAAACACGCCCAGAGCCATCCCGGCGACGATCAGCACACCATACCATTTAATGGTAATTGGTCCCAAGGCGAACAGTACAGGGTCCGGCATCAGTTCTGATATACCTCCTCGGGCGTCATGAATTCGATATTATGCTTTTTAATCGCTTCTATCCCTTTCGCGTTGTCGTCCGTTCGGAGGATAACCATAGCCCTGTCGCCGCTTTTCCCCACGAAGGCGTACATATACTCCACCGAGACTTCCTCTTTTCCCAGCAGATCCATAGCCTCGGCCAACCCGCCGGGCTTGTCCGGCACCTTGATCCCGATCACGTCGGTGATACTGACGATAACGCCTCTGGCTTTCAACTTTTCCTCCGCCAGGTCGGGGTTGTCCACAATCAGGCGCAGTACGCCAAAATCTGTGGCGTCGGCGATGGAAAGGGCCCGGATATTGATCCCCTCCTGAGCCATGATCCTGCATACGTTAGCCAGACGGCCGGGCTTATTCTCCAGAAACAAGGATATTTGCTTCAGCATATCTCTACTTCCTATCTATTATATCAAATTTCGCGTTTATCGACTACCCGCTTGCTTTTTCCCTCATAACGAGGCGTACTGCCCGGCTCCACCAGCTTGATATCGGCGCTGATCCCCAGCACGGAATCCAGCCGGTCGCGGATATGCCGCTCAGTATTTGCCAGCCCGGTGATCGTATCGGAGAATAACGCCGGCGACAATTCTACCTCGATGGTTAATTTATCCAGCGTGCCCACGCGCTCGACGACCATCTGATAATGCGGCGCGGCTTCGCCGAACTCAAGCAGTACGGACTCCACCTGGCTCGGAAAGACGTTGACCCCCCGGATGATCAGCATGTCGTCCGTACGCCCCATCAACCGCTCGATCCTGACCAGGGTGCGGCCGCACCCGCAGGGCTCCCTATGCAGAACCGATATGTCCCTCGTGCGATACCGCAATAAGGGAAACGCCTCTTTCGTAAAGGTCGTGAACACCAGCTCGCCTTTTTCCCCGTCGGGCAGCACTTCCCCCGTAAGCGGATTGATGACCTCCGGATAATAATGGTCTTCATGGACATGCAGCCCGTTTCTGGCGTCGCAGTCGTTAGCCACGCCGGGGCCCATCACTTCGGACAAGCCGTAGATATCGTAGGCTTTGATTTGCCATTGTTCCTCGATCTGCCCGCGCATCCGTTCGGACCAGGGCTCGGCGCCAAACACGCCGTACTTGATCTTGAAGTTGCTCCTGTCCATCCCGCTTTGCTCCCTGACTTCAGCCAGGTGCAGCGCATAGGAAGGGGTACAGGCCAGCAATGTCGTTCCGAAATCCTCCATCAGCATGAGCTGTTTTTCCGTATTTCCGCTGCTGGTAGGGATGACGGAAGCCCCTATGCGCTCGGCGCCGCCGTGGAGCCCAAGCCCGCCGGTAAACAAGCCGTACCCGTAGGATATCTGCACCACGTCCTGCCTGCTGGTATTCGCCATATACAGGCAGCGGGCCGTGGTTTCCGCCCAGGTATCCAGATCCTTGCGGGTATATCCCACTACCGTCGGCTTGCCGGTGGTGCCCGAAGAAGCGTGGACCCGGACGACCTCCGACATGGGGACAGCGAACAGGCCGAAGGGATAATTATCCCGTAAATCCTGCTTAGCCGTAAACGGGAGCTTCGACAGATCGGACAATCGCCTGACGTCGCCGGGCATAAACCCTACTTCCTGAAGTTTCCCGCGATAAAACGGCACATTATAGTAAATCCTGTCTACCATATCCTGCAGCCGGCGGAGCTGCAGCGCTTCCATCTCTTCCCTGTCCATACATTCTATGCTTTGATTCCAGATCATGTAAATATGGCCTCCCGCGTATGCTTGAATAGAGCAAAGTATACCATAAAAATGTCGAAATAGCCACAGCGGGGATGGTCTCCTGCGGGGACGGTCTCCTTGTGACAGTCTCCTATGGGGGCGGCCTCCGCGCTCAGTCCTTCTTCGTTATCTCGATATATCCTTCGTCGGCGTTGACCAGCACCATATCGCCGGTTTCGATGACTTCCATGGGATCCGTCTCAAAATCCGTCATTGATGGTACGTGCCCCGCCTGGGCGCACAGCACCGTCAGCGGGCTTGCTTTCGTGTGTACAAAAGCAGCCGGCGCCGCGCCTACGCCGTAACCCATGAAGCCGCCCGAGCCCCGGGGCGAGGGATATACCAGCACCTTTCCCGTATAGGGGACCATAAACAAGGGATGCCGCCGCTCGGTGGTATATCCCTTCATGGAGTTAACGTTAGTGAAGCCCTGAAGCGGCATGGCGGATACCAGGGCCTCCGCTTCCACGCGGCCGGGATACTCGCATCTGCCGTTTATCCGTATTTTCCTCATTTTCCTACCTCCATTCGCCCCGCCACTTGCCGGTCAGCGCCGCGTCGATACAATCGTCCGTATCGCCGTAGCACACCTGCAGCCTGTTGTCCTCGTCGGGATAGCAGCCCGTGACATACTGCGCCTGTTTCGCCGTGTCCACCGCCACGACCTTGACGCCTTCGGGGACGGCGCCCATGGCGGCAAGGCATGTGCCCGACATCAGCGCCGCGCCGGCTTGTTCAAATATTTCCGCGTATCCCTGCTGTACGGCGGCGTCGTAGATCCAGGGCGCGGTCATGATCCACAGCGGTATCCTGCACTTCTTGCCCTCCAGCTTCCGGGACAATAACATGAGGTCTACGATATTCAGATGAGGGCAGCCCAGATATACCATATCCACGTCGTCGCAGGTATAGTAGCTGAGGGATTCGTAAGTGGCCTTCAGTACGGCGCCGTCGATCATGACTTCATATTTGAAGGGCTTACCCCCCGTGGCGAACTCGATGGTCGGCGCCTCCGGCGTGATCCCCGGCATATGATACATACGCACGGCGCCCCCCGTATGGACGGCGGAGTTAAACTTCTCATACTGGGTCGTAGTCGGCCGCGCCGTCCCCGTGACTACCGGTACGTCCACGGTGCAAGCCTCGCCGACGGCGAAGCCGTAGACGTCAAATTCCATATTGGTGCGGATCAGCCTGTCAGTCTTGACGAGAGCCGTCCCGTAACGGTTTTCGGTGATATGCATGTCATAGTAGGGCGCCTTGCCTAAGAAACAAGTAGCGAAACTTCCGTCAAAATTCGTCCTCGCGCCCAAGGTCGCGTTGCAGTACGGCATTTGGGAGCTCTCGAACCAGGAGCAATGCTGCCCTACCGACGGCCAGTAGGTCATGGTCAGATAATTCGCGCAGCTATGCGTAGTGATCAGGCCCATTTTACGGAGGACGCCCATCACCTCCTCCTGCATGGCTGTATCGTGGAACTCCGGGTCGTCGAAGCGGTCTCCGGACCGGTTGCACATATTGCAGCGCGACCAGCCGTGTATCGGCGTCTGACCCGGGAAGGGGGCTTTATCCGCGAAGGTGGGGATTTTGAATTTCGCGCCCTCCTCAGCCAACTGCTTCACCTCTTCAAAGGTAAACGGATGATAACGAAAATTCAATCCCGGCGTATGCATATCTCCCGTGCCGTCGAGATCCACAAGCCGCTCCGCGCCCGCGATTTCGCACATTTCCACAAGATACTGCATACACGCCTGCCGAACATGTCCCTGTTCGCCCTGAAGCATACTTTTTTCTTCGTCTGTCAGAATTACCATGCGCCGGCTCCTTTCCTGGTTATAAAAGTGATTACAAGCTGAAATCAAATATGGTTTTCTGGGGGACGCCGCTCATCTGGGATTCGAAAGCCTGCACGCAGTCTTCCGGCCTGAACACATTTTGGACGTACATATCCAGATCCAGGCTCCGGTATACGTCTATCGCCCGGGGAAACATATACGGGGACTGAAATATCCCCAACAGCTTGGCTTCTTTGAACGATATGGCACTCATGCCGCTTAAAGGTATATTGCCGATCATCGTATCCGGCGGGTACGTGCCGAAGAATTCCAGGACGCCGCCCCGCCCCAGGGCGTCGTAACAGCCCGGGATCGCCCCCGGGGAGCCCGACGCTTCGATGACTACGTCGAACCCCCGCCCCTCGGTGATCTCCCGCGCCCTTTCGCCCAGATCCTCGCTGAAGGGGTCGACGACGTACTGGGCGCCGATTTTCAGCGCGTTTTCCCGTTTGCCGGCTACCGGCTCGCTTATCGTGAGCCGCGAGGCGCCGGACAGCCTGGCCAGCTGAGCCAGCAGCATGCCGATACCGCCGCCGCCGGAGATCAATACGCTTGTACCCGGACGTACGCCGCACAGGTCTATCCCGTGGAGGGTGACCGATATAGGCTCGATGAGGCAGGCCCTGATCATGTCCGCATCGTCCGGCAGCTTGAATACCTGCTGCTCCCGAAATACGATATAGTCGCTCATCACCCAGTCGCACAACTGAATATTCAGGCAGTAATTCTCCTTGCCGCTGCGGCAATAATAGCAGCTTCCGCAGTGATAGTTATAGTAAAACGCCACCTTATCGCCGGCCTTGAGCCCTTTCGCGTTAGCCTTCGGCCCCAGCTCCGTCACATACCCGACGGCTTCGTGGCCGATGACCCGCCTGTCTCCCGGCTTGACGCCGATGAACTCGTCGATCTCCCCGTTGATAATGTGGATATCCGACCCGCAGATACCCGCGTAAGCGACGCGGATCTTGACGTCGTCTTCGTTTACGATCCGCGGCTCCGGCACGTCATATAACCCGAAGCCCGGGCAGGTATAGCATATTCCTCTCACGCCGATCATCCCCTTATCTGTTTAATTCGTATATCCGCAGATCCCCGTAACCCGGGGCCGGCGTCCAGGCATCCATCGCGCCCGGGGTGATCCACAGCCGTCTTTCCGCGTCCATCAGCACGGCTTCCGCGCGGGGATAAGCGGCAAGCATCCGCGCCCCCCGCTCCCTGCCGAGGACGAAAACCGCTGTGGAAAGAGCGTCCGCTCCCATGGAATCCTCCGCGACCACGGTGGCGCTGAGCAGCCCCGAAGAAGCCGGGCGCCCGCTTACCGGATCCATGATGTGATGATATTTCACCCCGCCGATCATATAATACCGCTCGTACCCGCCGGAGGTCACGACAGACATACCGCCTCTGAGCCGCAGCGCGCCGAAGTATACGCCGCGCTCTTCGCCGGGGTCCTGCAGCCCCACTGCCCAGGGCTGCCCGTCCGGTTTCTCCCCCATGGTCTTTACGTTACCGCCGAGATTGATCAGCGCGGCTTCCGCTCCCAAAGCCCGATACAGCTCCGCCGCCCGGTCCGCGGCGTAACCTTTCGCTATGCCGCCCAGATCCACGGCGGCGCCTTTTTTCTCCAGCATCGCCGTTCCCATCGCCGGATACAAGCGCAGCCAGCCGCTTCCCACCAGGGCCAGGTCCCGGCTCAGTTCTTCCTCGCCCGGCGCCAGACCGTCCCCCCGGGCCGCCGCTTCCCGCCAGCGCGCGGACAGGGGCGTCGCGGTCACGTCAAAGGCGCCTCCGGAACTCTCAGCGTACGACAGGGCTGCCTGCAGAACCAGCATCGTCTCCGCTCCCACCGGCGTCGGTATACCGGAACCGGCGGCTTCGTTAAGCGCCCATATATCGCTTCCCGGCCGGAAACGGCTCATCCTGTCTTCCAGCCTTCCGAGCATGGCGGCGACCTTCTCACAAACGGCTCCGGCATTCCCGCCGAAAACGCGCTGCTCTATCAAGGTATCCATGATAAAGTCTTCGGCTATATACGCGTTCATATCCGGATGCGCCCGTTCCATACGCCCGGCGCCTTATTCCGCTTCCCCGGCGGCGTTTTCTCCAACGGCAGCTTCCCCAGCGGCGTTTTCCCCCGCGATCCGGCCTGAAGTAAAGGCCCAGCCCTGGGCAAGCCCGCCGTAGGTGACATATGCGTCCTTCTCCGTCAGCAGCGTTCCCAGACAATCCGTACCGGCCGCGTAAAGCCCCCGAAGCGGCGTTACGCCGTCCTTCTTCAGCACCTGCAGCTTCCCGTTTACATCCAGGCCCCCCGTGGTACTATAACAATACGGCGCGCCGAGGAAAGCATAAAAGGGCCCCTCGTCCTCCCCGAAAGGCCTCAGATAACGGGTTTCTTTGCCATACTCCTCGTCTACGCCCGTCTCGCAGTACCCGTTGTAAGCCCTTATCGTAGCCAGCAGGGTGGCGGGGTCGATACGCAGGGCGGCCGCAAGCTCGCCGACAGTATCGCCTTGATACGCCTCCCCCATCTCCATCGCCAGCTTAACGATCTCAAAAATATTTTCGATGGGATACAAAACCGGCACCCCTCCCTGGCTGACGAAAGAACCGGTCTGGACAAAGTCGAACCCCGTCGTCCTGACCCTCTCGATCTGTTTGTGGGTCCACAGTGAGTAGAACTCTACGCCGCCCCGCCAGGGCTGGAGGAAACCCAGTCCCCATTCGTTGACAAAACGTTTACCGAAGCGGTTCACGGATATGACATTGCCGGACAGGGTCATGATCTGCGGTACGTCGTCCAGGGCGATGATTTCCTCCCCCGGCACGCGTTTGGTCACCGTATCGAAGCGTACCTCCCCCGTCTCCTTCTGCGCCATTTTCTCCACCCTGGTCTCATAAGCGTGATAATAATAGCGCGGCCCGCCTATATGGGTGATCGGCGCTACGCTGATATTATAAGTCCCCGCGCCGTTATCCAGGGCGGACTGAATCATCTTTCCGTCGTTTTGGCTCATGCCGACCAGGCGCCATTTGCCTTTCAACGGGAAGTAGTCTTCCCGCAACAGCTCGGTCGTCATCTCTCCGTTGCCCGCGAACCCGCCCGTCCCGATGACTACCGCCTTCGCGCGTATCGTGTAGACTAAGCCGTCATATCGCCGCGCCCTCGCGCCGCATATACCTCCGTCATCGTCGACGAGCAGCCCCAGGGCCTCTGTTTCCAGCAGATATCGCCCGCCCAGGCTTTCATAGTCATGCCATAGCTGGTCAAAGTAACCCGCGATCACATGTTTATTATCCATAAAGCTGCCATTATACTGATAAACCAGATAATAATGGGCGCTTGGCTCTACGCCGAACTGGGGTTTGCCGAAGAAAAAACCATGCTCATACCGGAGCCAGTCCAAGGTCTTACCGGATTCGTCCAGCATCAGATCGATCAATTCTTCCTTCGCGTCCCCCCTGGTATACGCCATCCAGTCCCGTTTCAGCTCTTCCCTGTCCACGTAAACGCTTTTGTCCGTCCTGACGTCGTCAAGGGGCCTGACAAAGGTCCCCAACTGCATGGAAGCCACTTCGTTGTTGTGTTCCTTCATAAACCTCGGGGGGTTGACCGCCATCATTTCGGAGGTCAGGGCCGAAGTGCCCCCATACTTGCCGGCTTTCTCGATGGCGAGTACGCTGACCGGCCTGCCCATGGCCTTCTGTGTCTCCGCGGCGCTCATCGCCGCCGCCGATCCGGTCCCTCCCATCCCGATCACCAGGACGTCGCATTCCAGTACTTCCGTCCGCGCCGGCTTCATCTCCGGAGGTTTGCGGAAGCGCCGTATGGCGGACTCCGGCGAGCCCGCCGCCGCAAGCGCTTGCTTCAAGCCCCGGGTCACGGCGTTTCTTATGCCGTTTGATGTGCCCGTCGCGCCGGATATGGCGTCCACGGATATAGACTGGCTTTCCAGTATCCTGGGGATCAACAACTGCTTCGCGTTGCGGAGGACAGGGGTATACTCCCCGTTATCCGATATATAGATACCGAGTATGCGTTGGTCGTCGACCTTGACGGTGACCGTCATCTTCTTTTTGAAGGAAAACGCCCAGACCGAGTTCGTATACTCGCCGGGAGCCATCCTGACTATGGAATCCCCGGCGCCGTCCGCATCCTCCGCTCCGTCCGCCGCGCCTGGCCCGCCCCCCGACGCGGCAGCCAGGGCTCGCTCAGCCGCCGCCAGGATCGCTTCCGAGGTAATGGTCGCGCCGGCGACGGCGTCCACCTTCACGCTCCCGGCCGCCGTCATCGCCGCGGGCAGCTTCTCCAGGGCCAGTGAACCGAAGCCGTCGGTTTCGCTGCCGCCTTCCGCCTCGACGCCGGTGATCTCCCCGTCCTCAACGGTCACCGTTACCGTCACCGGCCCGCCGTAGCCCCGCTCCGACGCGGATCCAATACTCATATAGCGTCATCTCCGTTTAAATTAACATGGGGCTCCGCCTTTGCGTTTATTCGCCGGCGGCCCAACCCAGGCAGACGTTGACCGTCTTCTGCGGGCTAAGCGCCCATTCGTCGGCGCCCACCCACTTGCAGGCTTCCTCCGTCACCGGATTTCCGCCGATGATGATTTTTACCGTTTCCCGCAGCCCCGCGTCCTCGAAAACGCCCACCGTATCTTTCATCGAGTCAAGCGCCAGGGTCAGCACCCCGGACAGGGCGATGATCCTGATCCCCTCCGCCTTCGCCGTCTCCAGTATCTTCGCCGGCGGCACGTCGATGCCCAGGTCTACTACGTCGAAACCGGCCGCTTCAAGCATACTCTTGACGATGTTTTTCCCAATGTCGTGTATATCCCCCCGCACAGTGCACAGGATCAGCTTTCCCTTACCCGTCGCGCCGCCGGCCCGCAGAAAGGGCTTGACGATCTCCATCGCCTCCGTCATGACCTCGCCGGCAAAAATCAGGTCGCCGACGAAGTATTCCCCCGCCTCAAAACGGTCGCCCACTTCCTTCATCCCGTCCTGGCAGGCTTCCACCGCCTCTACAGCCTCGCTTCCGCCGTTGTCCGCGATCTCCCGCATCAGGCGAAGGACTGCTTCCTCGTCAAGATCCGCCATACACTGCCTGAGTTGATTCATATCCGCCATATCTGTAGCTCCTTTGTTTTAGGATTAGGGGGAGTCGAACCCCTACGCCCAGTCGGCGTCTTGACACGCTGGGCTGCGTTATCGTCACCTTGCGTACCGCTGCGGGTACGCGACGGTTCCTCTGCCTTGCCCAACGCGCCAATCCATCCGACTGCTTTGTTTACAACCTCTGTTATTCGTGTAAATCTGGTTACCTTAGTCATAGGGGTTCGACTCCCCTAATCCTAAGTACATGTCGCTTACAAGTAGTTCAGGGCCCTTTCCAGCTCCGCCGTCAGCCTTTCCCTCTTCTTCTCGTCCGGCTCCCAGCTCTCGTCGTTTTTCGCCTGTTCCAACAGCTCTTTTAACGTATATTCTGCGTCCGTGTTAATATTCGCGTTATCCATTCAGCTCATCTCCTTATCGCGTCGCGGCGGCGTCCGCTTACTGTACGCTCAGCTCGTTCGCCGTCTCGTATACGGCAATCAAGTTTTCCGTCTTCACGTCGTTTGCGCATAGCAGGGGTTTGTTTTGCATAAAGATGAAGCCGCCTCCGGGCGCGAATGTATCGAAGCTGCGTTTGACGAAGTCCACGCACTGCCGCTTCGTGCCTGTTTTCAGCAGATCCACCGTGATGCCCGTGGCTACCGTCTGCCAGTCGCCTATCGCTTTATACACCTCGAAGGGGTCGTCCTGATCCAGCATAAAAATCACCGAGCCTTTGGGAAGCCGGCGGAAACGGTCGATGGTATTGATGAAAGACCCCTCGCCTTTGAGGAAAAATTTCGCTCCCGCCTCCATGTAAGGCAGGCATGATTCCATGAAGTGATTGAAATAATACTCGTCGTACTGCGCCGGCGATAAAAAGCACTCCACGTGGTATACAGTGGAGGCGAAAGGATACGGATACCCGTATTCCTTCGGGTCGAAAGCGGAAAGTATCCTCTTTCTGTCATTCAGAATAACATCGCAGGCCTGCCTGACTGTTTCCGGTCTCCGCCGCAGATCCGCCAGCGTATCCCGAATGCCCCGGAACTTATCGAAGAGTACGGTCAGCGGGCCCATAAACATAACGGGGTTCGCCGTCAGCTCGGCAATGCCCCTTTCCTCAAAAATGGATTTCCGTATCATATCGTTCGCTTCCGCCCACGGCCCGATCGCTTTAAGCGCCTGAAGCACCTTTTCATAAGCCTGTTCCCTGGGCAGCTGCAGCGCTTTGACCCGCCGGCGAAGCAGACCCGCTTTAAACGCGTCCAAGTCCGCTATGAGGTCCGGATACTCGTCGGCCGCCATGAATTCCACCTCGGGCTGCCTGTGGATGATCGTGGTACCGTCGTCGGCCAGGTCGTAGTGGTAGCATCCCATGGCGTGAAGGGCGTTGACCGCCGATGTCACCATACCGCCCCAGAGGAAATCCAGTTGAATGTCGTCGAGAAATCTCACATAAGCCTGCGCCGTCTTAACGGGGTCATCCATGACGTCCGCGTACCTGACCCCGGCGTACGAAAACGGCCAGGATAGTATCTCGGCCCCTACCGGGATTTTCGCGGGCTCCCTGAAACTCGCGGCGTCGAGAAGGTTTTGCATCCTCTCTTTTTTGCGTTCGTTAACGTCCATATCCCCCCTCCTTTTGATTCATTATAAATCATTCCCCTATAAAAAGTAATGATTTTTTCAAGCGTTTCTATGTTATAGTTAAGAAGAATATCGTAACGGAGATGATTGACACATGAACTACCGGATCAATCCGAATAACGGAGATAAACTCTCGGTCCTGGGCTTCGGCTGTATGCGCTTTTCCCGCGGCTTAAACCTTAAAATCGACATGGACAAAGCTGAACCTCTGATCCTTTCCGCTATCGCCCGGGGCGTAAACTACTTCGACACGGCTTATGTTTATTTCGGCAGCGAAGAAGCTCTGGGCGAGATCCTGCATCGGAACCATGTCCGGGAAAAGATTTTCCTGGCTACGAAATTACCTTACCAGCAATGCAAGTCGTACGGGGATTTTGACAACCTGTTTCAAACCCAGCTCGAACGGCTGAAAACCGATTTCTTCGATTATTACCTGATCCACAACATATCGGAGATATACGCTTGGGAACGCCTGCGCGGGCTGGGTATCGAGCGTTGGATAGAAGAAAAAAAAGCCGCGGGGAAGATTCGCCAGATCGGCTTCTCCTTCCACGGCCCGCAGAATAATTTTATCGACCTGCTGGACGTCTACCCCTGGGATTTCTGCCAAATCCAGTATAATTATTTGAATGAAAACTATCAGGCCGGACGGACGGGGCTCCAAAAGGCGAATGAAAAAGGCATGCCCGTCATCGTCATGGAGCCGCTTCTCGGCGGCAAACTCGCCGTCGGCTTGCCAAAGAAAGCCGCTCAGCTTTTCCGCGACGCGGATAATGATCGGTCCCCCGCGGGCTGGGGCCTGCGCTGGCTGTGGGATCAATCTGAGACGACCGTTGTCCTGTCCGGCATGAACGGCGCGGATCAACTGGCCGACAATCTGCGATCCGCCGAAAACGCCGAGCCGGGTATGATAACGAAAGAAGAAGCCGCCGTCTACGCCGCCGTCAAAGCCGTTTTTCAGGAAACTGACAAGGTCCCGTGTACCGGCTGCAATTATTGCATGCCCTGCCCGAGCGGGGTCAATATCCCCGGCTGCTTCGCCGCTTACAATACGACTTACGCGACGGGCTTTATCTCGGGTATACAGCAATACGTGACGAGTACGGGCGCGAATCATCCCGATAAGGACCATACCGGGCGAAGATGCGTTAAATGCGGAAAGTGCGAACAGCATTGCCCGCAGCATATCGGGATCGCGAGGGAGCTGGAATCCGTCACCAGGCGCATGGAGCCCCCGGGGTTCAGAACCATCATGAAAATCGTTTCCAGGTTTTCGTAACGGACGGGTTGCCCGGCAGGGGTACGCGCCGTTTTGGGGTCGGCGTTTTATAACAATGTCGAAAAGTTATACTTGTAATTATTCTTAATTTGAGATAAAGTAATAATAGTTCGAAAAAAGCCATTTAATGTTGAATAATGATGAATTACTCAGCTAAGGAAAGGGGAAAAAAATGAAAAAATTCATATGCTCAGTCTGCGGTTACGTCCATGAGGGCGCGGAAGCCCCCGATCAGTGCCCGCAGTGTAAAGCGCCGAAAGCTAAATTCAACGAGCAGGCGGGCGGAGGCCTTGTTTTCGCCGACGAGCACAGGATAGGCGTCGCCAAAGACGTGGACCCGGAGATCCTGGAAGGGCTGCGGCAGAACTTTATGGGAGAATGCACGGAAGTCGGCATGTACCTTGCCATGAGCCGCCAGGCGGACAGGGAAGGTTATCCCGAAGTAGCGGAAGCATATAAACGTATCGCTTTCGAAGAAGCGGAGCACGCGGCCAAATTCGCCGAACTGCTCGGCGAGGTAGTGGATGTATCGACGAAGGTCAATCTGGAAAAACGGGTCATGGCCGAGCACGGCGCGACTCAGGGGAAAAAGGATATCGCCACGAAAGCGAAGCAGCTGAACCTCGACGCGATACATGACACCGTACATGAAATGTGCAAGGACGAAGCCAGGCACGGCATGGCTTTCGCGGGTCTGCTTAAGCGTTACTTTTAAGCTGAGCCGCGCCACGGCAATCGGCTAACTCTCCTCGACGGATTTTATCGCCCGGCTTGACACCGGACCTGACGCCAACCGAAATCAGCGTCAGGTTCTGTTTATTTTTCTTGTCTTTCTCACGGAAATGTCTTGACATTTATCCTTTCCGGACAAATACTATTATAAACTAATCGCTGGGGTGGTCTGGATGGAACATATCAATGTGCTGAACAGGATCATAGAAGCCGACAAAAACGCCAAAGCCCTCACCGGCGCGGCTATCGCCAGGCGCGAGCATCTCGGCGAGGATATAGAGAGGGAGAAAGCGAAACTCAGGGAAGAGTATATGAAGCGCGCCCGGGAACGCGTGGACGCCGAGTTCGGCCGCGAACGCGCCCTGTCCGCGCGGAGGATCGCGGAGCTCGAGGAAAAGCTCCGGCGTGATATCATCGAAACGGATCAGAAGCTCGCCGCGCGCAGGGAGTCCCTGGCCGCCAAAGTGTTTTCCATGATTTTGGAGGACGCGCGATGATCAGGGAACTCGTCCGTTACGGCGGGCCCGCGGCTAAAGTCCGGGCGTTGTACGGCAAATGCCTTACCGCCGAAGACTTTAGCGCTTTATCCGCCATGAAGTCGGTCCCCGATGTAACGGCTTATCTGATGTCCCATCCGGGCTGGCGCGATTCCCTGACCGGCCTGGATCCGCAGGAGATCCACAGGAACCAGTTGGAAGACGCCCTCCGGCGGGAGATGCTGAGCGAGCACTTCAGGATATACAATTATATGTCTTCAAGCGGCGCCGAGATCTATCTGCAGCCTGTCTGGCGCGCCGAGCAGGATGAGATCCTATCCTGCTACAGTTACATCAGTACCGGCAGGCCGGGCGAATATACCCCCGGGCTGCCCCCGGATTTCAGGAAATACAGCAAAATCGATTTCTCCGCCCTCTCCGGCTGCATGGACTGGGGATCGCTTCTTTCATCAGTGTCAAAAACCGAATTCTACCCCATGCTTAACAGTCTGAAGCTGCCGGAAACGGGGCTGCCGGACGTCGCTTCCGTGGAATGGGTGATGCAGACTTATTTTTTTTCGCGATTGTACTCAGTCGCCACCCGCCGGGCCGACCGCAAGACCCGAAAGACGCTGGAATCGCTGGCCGGCGGCCAGGCCGATCTGATCAACATCAGCCGAATCATGCGGATCAAAAACTTTTTCCCTGAAGCCTGGCAGGATTACGCCAATCTGCTGCTGCCTTTTTCCGGTCAGGTATCCCCCGCGTTTTTAAGGGATTTATACGCCGCGCCCGACGAGGACGGCGCCTTTCAAATGCTCCTGCAAACGCCGTACAAAAAACTCTTTTCGCGAATGAAGTTCCGCTACATCGAGGAATATTACTATGATTTCTTATATGAATTCTCACGGCGTATGCTCAGGGCCCCCGTCCCATCTGCTTTCACCGTGATCGCCTACCTTTGCCTCAAGGAGATCGAGGTGCAGAATATCATCAAAACGACGGAATGCGTCCGGTACGGCAAGACCCCCGGGTCCGCGGGTGTCTTTCTGGTGGGTGTTTCGTCAGCCGTATGACACGGTATAGTTTTGTGGAGAAAGGTCGTTAATCATGGCTATCGCGGCGATGAAGCAGGTGACGATATCAGGTTTGATCGAGGATCTCGACGACGTCGTGCACGCCTGTATTATCAATAAAGAATTCCATCCCGAAAACACCCTCGTCGTCATGGATAAAGTCAAAGGTTTCTTCCCTTTTGACCAGGATAACCCGTATACGGAACCTCTGCGGCGCATCTCGGCCATCAGCGATAAAGCGGGCGTGGAACTGGACTACCGCGGTTTCGAGGAGCTGGGCTTATCCGTCGGGTCTATCGAATCTTATCTGGAGTCCTTCGAAGAAGAACTGGACCGGTCGACGCGGCGCAGGGAGGAACTCGCGCTGCTTAAAGCCGAGGACCTCCAGATTTTAAATCAGCTTTCCCATATCTCCGGCATGAACGCCGACCTGGTGGAATTTTTCAATTTGAAACACGCCCAGCTAAGGTTCGGGCGCATGCCGAAAGAGATTTATAACAGCCTGTATACCTATATCGAAGGCAGGCCGGACGTCTATTTTTATCAGACCGGCGCCGACGGGGATCATATCTACGGGATGTATATCATGCCCCGGTCGTTGGAGGAAAAGATCGACGCGCTGTTTTTGTCGTTGCATTTCGAGCGGATTTATATTTCCGGCCGGGTACACGGTACGCCCGAGGAAGCGAAAGAGATGATGGAGGAGGAGATCGCCGGGGCGGAAACCGAAGGGGAGTCCCTCCTGAAAGAGATCGAACGCTTCAAAGAAGATCAGCGGGACAAGCTGCTGGCGTGTTACTCCTATCTCCGATATATGAACGACTCCTTCGATATCCGCCGTTTCGCGGGGCATACGGAGAAGAATTTCTATCTCATGGGATGGGTGCCGGACAAGGAAATGGACAGATTCGCGGAAGGCCTGGGCCGCTTCCCTTCAGTCACCTATGTCGCGGACGACCCGGAAGGATTGGATGATTCCACGCCGCCTACCAAAATCATAAACCGCGGTCCGATTAAGCTGTTCGAGCCGTTTACCGCGATGTACGGATTACCGTCCTACAATGAATTTGATCCCACGACGGCGGTGGCTCTGGTTTACACTCTGCTGTTCGGCGTTATGTTCGGCGACGTAGGGCAGGGATTGTTGATCGTCACCGCCGGTATGGTTATGTGGCGGCTCAAAGGCATGTGGATAGGCCGCGTACTCGCCTGCACCGGATCGTCTTCAGTGTTATTCGGATTCCTTTACGGCAGTTTTTTCGGCGACGAGGAATTCCTCGGACATTTGCTGGGATATCAGCCTTTCCATGTGCTGTCAAGCGGCGTCAATACGAACCGTATGTTGTTCTCGGTCGTCTTCGCCGGCATCGGGATCATCAACCTGGCTATGCTCATCAACATCGTCAACGGGTTTCGCCAGAAGAACTATGAAAAAGCGTTGTTCTCCGTAAGCGGCGCCGCGGGAATGATTCTTTACTGGGGTATCCTGCTGATGATACTGCCGATGATGGGGTATCCGAACGATCTGAAAGGGCCGCTGTTTACCATTTTTTGTATTATACTGCCTATCTTATTGATTTTTCTGCGCCATCCCCTTGGCAGGCTCCTGGTCCGCGCCCCGGACTGGAAGCCCGACAATCTCTCGGATTTTATTCTGGAGAACCTGTTTGAGATGATCGAAGCCGGGTTATCGTATGTGTCAAACTCCATCTCTTTTCTCCGCGTAGGCGCTTTCGCCATATCCCACGCCGCCATGATGATGGTGGTCTATATGCTGGCGGGCGGCGCCTGGCTCAGGGGCGGCAACCCGGCGGTGATCGTTCTCGGCAATCTTTTCGTCGCCGGCCTGGAAGGTCTGCTCGTAGGGATACAGACCTTGAGGCTGACGTATTATGAACTGTTCAGCAGGTTTTATTCGGGCGGAGGTAAACCCTTCAACCCGATGAAGATAGACTACCGTTCGCGTGAAGCAGAAAGGATTGGTTGATTATATGGAATATCTGGTATTGCTGGTAATCGTGACGATGATCGCGCCCTTATTTGTGATCTATCGCAGAAAAGCGGCGGGCAGGCCGGTCAGATCCGCCCTTGCCGCCCAGATCGTCGCCTTTTTCGCCGTATGCGTCCTGGCCTGCGGGCTGGGCGTCGGTTCGGTTTTAGCTTCCGCGGATACGGAGGCGGCAGGCGCCGAGACTGCCGGCGTCCCGGCCTCCCAGGCGGGTTTGGGTATGCTTTCCGCCGCGTTGTCCACCGGTCTAAGCTGCCTGGGCGCCGGTTTCGCCGTCGCGGCGGCGGGTTCCGCCGCCATGGGCGCTATTTCTGAGAAGGAGTCGACCTTCGGTAAAGCCCTCATCTTTGTCGCCCTCGCCGAAGGCGTCGCGCTGTACGGCTTCCTGATCTCTTTCCTGATCCTCGGCAAATTTTAAGCTAAGGCTGAGTCATGAAATTTTTCCTGATTACCGATAACGTAGATACCCGTACCGGGATGAGGCTGGCCGGCATAGAGAGCGAGCTGACCTCGACTCGCCAGGAGACTGTCGCCGCCATCGGCCGCGCGGTAGCGGACGAGTCTGTCGGCGTGCTTCTTATCACGGAAAAACTGGCGCGGATCTGTCCCGACGTACTGGATAATCTGAAATTGAATCTGGGGACGCCCCTTGTCGTCGAGATACCCGACCGCCACGGGACGGGACGTTCGCCGGACTCCATCACCAGATATATACGCGAAGCCATCGGCGTCAAGTTGTAACGCAAGTCACTCCGCATTAATGCATATGTAGACACAGGGGGATCCCATGGCTGAAGAAATAAAAAAGCTGGACGCCTTTATCAAGGAGATAATGAACGACGCCAGGAGCGAAAGCGAGTCCATACTCGCCGCCGTCGACACAGATCGCGGCAGGGCGATGGAGGACGCGGAAAAGGAATACCGCGCCGAAGCGGAGCGTTTCGTTCAGAGCGAATCAGCCCGCGCCCGGGCGGAATCCGGCAGGGCGATATCCGGAAAGCTGATGGACAATAAACGGTCGCTATTTCAGTACAGGCAAAAGCTGACGGACGAGCTTACGGAAGACGTTAAAAGCCGTCTGGAAGCTTATACGCAGACGCCCGATTACGTTAAGCATCTCGAAGGGCTCCTGGGGAAAGCCCTTAAGTTGTTTAATTACGCGCCGGTGACCGTCTATATGCGCCCCGTCGATTTGGAAACGATCAGGCGGGCGGGAAAAGCGCTGCCCCGTACCGGCCTTACGATGAAGGAGGGGGCTTTCGAGCTGGGCGGCTTGATCTGCGAGTGCCCTGAACGACGGCTGCGGGCAGATCTGACCTTCGATACGAGACTCGCGGAAATCCGTTCACGTTACTCCGAATTATTCGAGCTTGACAGCTGAGGCCCGCGGCGAACCCCGCGATATCGGCGCGGTATAAAGGAGGCTTTATGACCGACTCCTGTTATGTATATGGGATAAACGGCCCTGTCCTGGAAGCCCGGGGCGGCGGGCCCGCCATGCGGGAAATCGTGCATATCGGCGAACAGAGCCTTATCGGCGAAGTCGTCCGCATCGACGGCGAGCGTATCACCATTCAGGTATATGAGGATACAGCCGGCTTAAGATACGGGGATCCTGTCGTCTGCACAGGCGCGCCGATGTCGATCACGTTAGGACCGGGCTTGCTGAATAATATATTCGACGGTATCGCCCGTCCGCTCAGGACGATTGAAACTTCCGTCGGCCCTTATATCACCCGCGGCCTTATGCTCGACGCCGTCGACAGGGGGAAAAGCTGGCCCGTATCCGTTACGGTCAAAGAAGGCGACGTCCTTTCCCCTGGTCAGCCTTACGGTTTTTGTCAGGAGACAGACATTATCAGGCATTATCTGACGACGCCTCCGGGCTGCGGCGGCACGGTGACCCGCGCGGCTCCGGACGGAAACTATAGGGCGGACGACTGCGTAGCCGAGCTTCTCGACGAAGGGGGCAGGATCAGAAAGCTGACATTATGCCAGACCTGGCCCATCAGACGGGCGCGCCCTGTGGCGGAAAGGTTGCCGTTGACTAAACCTTTAATCACCGGCCAGCGTATCATCGATACTTTGTTTCCTGTCGCCAAGGGCGGGTGCGCGGCTATACCCGGCCCTTTCGGCGCGGGTAAGACGGTGATGCAGCATCAACTGGCTAAATGGTCCGACGCCGACATCATCGTTTATCTGGGCTGCGGCGAACGCGGCAACGAGATGACCGAGGTGCTGGAGGAATTCTCCGAACTCATCGATCCGAAAAGCGGTTACCCCCTGCTCTCGCGGACGGTATTGATCGCCAACACTTCCAATATGCCCGTCGCCGCCCGGGAAGCCTCGGTCTACACAGGCATGACCATTGCCGAATACTACCGTGATATGGGTTATCATGTGGCGATGATGGCTGATTCCACTTCACGCTGGGCGGAAGCGCTGCGGGAGATATCCGGACGCCTGGAGGAAATGCCCGCGGAGGAGGGGTTCCCGGCGTATCTGCCTTCCCGCCTCGCCGAGTTTTATGAGCGGGCGGGATACGTGACTACCATTGGCGGCGGCGAAGGCTCGGTCACCGTCGTCGGCGCCGTATCGCCTCAGGGCGGCGACTTTTCCGAGCCCGTTACACAAAACACCAAGCGTTTTGTACGCTGCTTCTGGGCACTGGACCGCGCGCTGGCGTATGCCAGGCATTTTCCCTCCGTCAACTGGATCAGTTCCTATTCGGAATACCAGAGCGAGCTGGCGCCCTGGTACGAGGAGCACATGGGGCCCGGTTTCAGGCAGCTTCGCGCGCGGGTCACGGCGCTGCTGCAGGAAGAAAGCCAGCTCATGGAGATCGTTAAACTCATCGGTTCCGATATCCTCCCGGAAGACCAGAAGCTGATTATCGAGACGGCGCGAGCTGTAAGGCTCGGATTTTTGCAGCAGAACTCGTTCAGCGATATCGATACCTATGTCACAATGGAAAAGCAAGGCAGGATGCTGGAATTGATCATGAAACTGTACGACTGCGCCAGGACCGTGGTGGAAAAGAGCATTCCCATATCGCAGCTTAAGTCCACCGGCGTCTTCGACGCGTACATCCGCTTAAAAACCGAAGTGCCAAACGACCGGCTCGACCTCCTCGACCGATACGCCGACGATATAGACGCCGCGGTCGATACGGTGCTCTCGGTCAATGTATAGGAAGCTGAACGGATAAAGAGAGGATTGATCCTGATTATGCTGCTTGAGCATTTAGGGCTGACGGGGATATCGGGCCCTTTGGTGATATTGGACGGCGTCGAGGGCGTCGGGTTTGACGAGATCGCTCAGATTACGATTGGCGAAGACGACCGCCGTCTCGGCCGCGTGATCCAGATCGACGGCGCCAGGGCGGTATTGCAGGTGTTCGAAGGCACCGTTGGCATAGCCCGGGAGAGCGCGCGAGTAAGATTTACCGGCAAACCGCTGGAGCTACCGCTGTCGCCGGAAATGCTTGGGCGCGTATTCGACGGTACGGGCAGGCCCATCGACGGGCTCGGGGAACTATACGCCCGGGAAAGACGCGATATCAACGGTTCGGCGATCAATCCGGTGTCCCGCGTATATCCGCGTAACTGTATATACACCGGTATCTCGGCCATAGACGCCATGTGCACGTTGATCCGGGGGCAGAAGCTTCCAATTTTTTCCGGCTCAGGCATGAAGCACAACGAAGTCGCCGCCCAGATCGCGCGCCAGGCAATGATTTCCTCCGACGCCGATACAACCGTCGCGGAAGAAGAAAAATTTGCCGTCGTATTCGCCGCTATGGGCATAAAAAATGATACGGCGGAGTTCTTTCGTCATGATTTCGAGAGGTCGGGCGCGCTGCAGCGCGTTGTCATGTTTATGAACCTGGCTTCCGATCCCATCATCGAACGGATATTTACACCGAGATGCGCCCTCACCGCCGCGGAATACCTGGCTTTTGAGCATGGATACCATGTGTTGGTCATTATGACGGATATGACGTCCTACTGCGAAGCGCTGCGGGAGTTTTCTTCGTCAAAGGGCGAGATCCCCTCGCGTAAAGGTTATCCCAGCTATCTGTACTCCGACCTCGCCTCTCTCTACGAACGCGCGGGCATGATCCGCGGCCGCGAGGGTTCCGTCACCCAGGTGCCGATCCTTACCATGCCCAACGACGACATCACCCACCCCATCCCGGATCTGACCGGCTTCATCACCGAAGGCCAGATCGTACTGGACCGGAATCTGGAGCAAATGGGCTTATACCCGCCCATTGCCGTACTGCCCTCCCTTTCGCGCCTGATGAAAGACGGCATCGGCAAGGGATTTACGCGGGAAGATCATCCCCAGCTTTCCAACCAGCTTTTCGCTTCTTACGCTATGGCCCAGGAAGCCCGCAGCCTGGCGTCGGTCATCGGTGAAGACGAACTCAGCGAATCAGATAAGCGCTATATGCGTTTCGCCAGGTCTTTTGAAGACAGCTTCATTCGCCAGTCGGAGGACGAAAACCGCAGCCTCGACGAGACGATGGGGATCGGCTGGGACGTTATCTCCGTCATCCCCGAAGAAGAACTGGACCGTATAGACGCGGCGCTGCTCAGGAGATTCTATGTCAAAAACGCCGGCCAGAGGCTTCCGGCCGATAGCGTTTAGCTCATCTCAAAGCGGAGGGAACTCAGGATGGCCGTAATCCCGACAAAAAACAATCTGATCAACGCCAGGCGTTCCCTTACGCTGGCGAACGTCGGTTACGAGCTGATGGACAGAAAGAGGAATATACTGATCAGGGAGATAACCGGCCTCATCGACCGGGCACAGGAGATGCAGTCCCGCATAGACTACACCTTCGCGGAAGCGTATAACTCGCTCCAGGCGGCGAATATTACTCTCGGCATCGATTCGGTCAACGCCGTCGCCGAGTCCGTGCCGGCGGACGACTCCATCGTCATCCGTTACCGCTCGGTCATGGGCGTCGAGATACCGCTGTTAAGCAAGGACGAAAGCAAACCGCAGCTTTATTATGGCTTCGCCGGCTCCAACTCAATGCTGGACGAAGCGTACCTTCGCTTTACCGAAGTAAAGAAGCTCACGCGGGAACTGGCCGAGCTGGAAACGACGATCTACCGCCTGGCTTACGCGATAAAAAAAACCCAGAAGCGCGCCAACGCCCTGAGTAACATCATTATACCCAACATCACCGGTACGGTGAAGTTTATCACCGACGCCCTCGAGGAAAAGGACCGGGAAGAATTCGTCCGCCTAAAGGTCATCAAAGCGCAAAAGTGACGGTTCCCCTGTGCCCTAAAACAGCGACGCGTCTTTATATACGCCCACATTCAGTACCATACCCATCGCCATCATATTCGCCAGCAGGGCGCTGCGTCCATAGCTGATAAAGGGCAGCGGGATACCGGTGATCGGCATGATCCCCACGACCATACCCACATTCTGCAGAATGTGGAACAGCAGCATGGATACCACGCCGGATATCAGCAGTCCCCCGAACAGATCCTTCGCCCGGGCGGCGATCACCAGGCAGCGCATAAGCAGCGCGAAAAACAAGGCAAGCACCACAAAGCATCCGATGAAACCGAATTCTTCGCCCAAGACACAAAAGATGAAATCCGTCCATTGCTCAGGAAGATAACCGCTGAGCGTCTGGGCGCCCTGCCCCCAGCCCTGGCCCCATAATCCGCCGGAGCCTATGGTGATCTGCGCCTGGATCAGGTTCCAGCCCCAGCCCCGGGGGTCGAACTCGGGATCGATGAAAACCAGCAGCCGCATCAGCTGATAATCCTCCAGGGGCAGCCACCAGCCCATGTTGATGTGCCCGTATATCCACAGCACGGCGCCGCCGACCCCGCCGCCAAAAAGAAAGAGCAGCTTTCCGAGAGCGCCGCCGCCGGCCAGCAGCATGCCGAATAATATCGCCATCACCACCAGGCCTGTCCCCAGATCCGGCTGGATCACGATCAGGCCAAGGGGGATGAAGCCGTAAATCAAGGCGGGTATCAGCTGCCTCCAGGTTTTCAATTCGCCGTTCTTCGAGCCCAGATACTTCGCCAGGCAGAAAATCAGCATGATCTTAGCCGGTTCCGCCGGCTGTATGCGGATGGGCCCTATCTCGAGATAACGCTGGGCGCCTTTTGCGGACTCGCCGAAAAACAGGACGGCCAGCAGCATCAGGTTCATCAGAACATAGATCAGCTTCTCGAAATTCATCAGGCGGCTTATATCGATGGACTGCATACCCAGTATCAGGGCCAGGCCGATCAGGGCGGCCAGGCTCTGCTGAAGCAGATAATTCGTCTCGTTTTTCACCGCGGCGTATACGCTCGCGCTTTTTAAAACCATTAATCCCGCGCACAGGATGAGCAGCAGGAAAATCAGCAGCGTATAGTCCAGATTTTTAGCCGCTAGGCGAATTTTATCCTTCACCGGGTAGATCCCTTTCTAAAAAGTAATACTCCAGGACGCCCTTCGCCACCAGGCCCGCCGAGCCTGAGCCGCTGTGGCCGTGCTCCATCACGCAGGCAAACGCGATTTGCGGGTCTTCCGCGGGGGCGAAACAGATAAATAACCCGTCAAAATCTTTATTCTTGATATATCCCGTCCTGCCCGGTTGAGCGGTGCCGGTCTTCGCGCCGCCGCCTATCCCTCCGGGCAGGCCCGCGAAAGCGCCGTAAGCGGTGCCCCCCGGCCTTGCCGCAGCCGTCATCGCCTGCTTCGTGGCGTCAAGTATCCACTGCTCCACATCCACCCGGCGGCCCTCAGGCTCATGCCGGCTCTTCAGCCTGCCGTCGGGATAAAATATTTTGTCGACGACATAAGGCGTATAATAAGTGCCGCCGTTCGCGATCGCGGCTACGTACGCCGCCAGCTCGATGATGGTGTATTGGTTGTAGCCCTGGCCTATCCCCGTATTAAACGTATCGGCGTCCCGCCAGGTCGTATCCGCGTTCAGCCTTTCTCTGCGGCGGGCTTCAAGGGTGTTTTTCTTACTGTTCCACTCCCGCTCCAGACGCGTCCTCTCCTGATCGGTCAGTAAACCGCTGAGCAGGGACAGGTATTCCGTCTCCAGATCGTCCAGTTGTTTATCGATATCCCGGTTGATGGCGTCCGTCCGCCGGCTGAACTCCACCGACTGCCAGTTGACGCTGGGCAGCAGCCCCGCGCCTTCGTAAGGCAGATCCAGACCTGTTTTAGCGTCCATATTGAACTCGTGGCCGATGGCGCCGATGAAGCCTATACCCGCCCGCCTCGCCGCGTCCTGGAAATAGACGTTGCAGCTCCTCGCCATCGCCTGATAATAATTCAACGATCCGTGGACGCCCGTACACTTGATATACGGCTTATACCAGTATGCACCGCCGCAGGTGATGCGGGTATTTAACGTCAGGTTGCCGGAAGCGAGGGCCGCCATGCCGGTTATGGGTTTAAATGTCGAGCCGGGTACGTAGCTGCCCTGGATAGCCCGGTTATACAAAGCCGCCGGCTGTTGATTGAAATAATAATCCGCGTGCTCCTGGCTCATGGAGTTTCCGTTAAAATCATCCGGATACATATCCGGGTAACTCATCATCGCCAGCACGCCACCGGTATTGACGTCCAAAACCACCGCGGCGCCCGCGTTTGCTTTCGGATACGCCTTAGCCACATCGCTGAGGACCCCCTCGAAAACGTCTTCCAGTACCTTCTGCAGTTTCATATCCGCGGTCAATTGGAGGCTGTTGCCTGTCACCGACGGGACATTGACGATTTCCTCCAAAGGATGATTTCTGGCGTTAACCGTCACTTCCCTGTAACCGTTCGTGCCTTTAAGCTCGAGCTCGTAGGATTTCTCCACGCCGGACTTGCCTACCAGGTCGCCGAGGCCGTGTTTTTCATACCCCGGCTGATCGATCTCCTCCTTGATAGGATGTACGTAACCCAGTAAATGCCCCATCATGCCGCCGTAGAGATATAAGCGTCTGGGGCTTGTTTCGATCATGATCCCCGGAAGCTGCCATCGCCTTTCCTCGAGACGGATCACCATTTCCAAAGGGATGTCCCGCTTAATCATAATCGGTTCATACAGCCTGTTTGCCTGGCTGTCGATATTTGCCCGGATCGCCTCCGCAGAAATGTCCGGATCTTCAAGCACCTGGACCAGGTCCTCCACAACCTGTTCGATATCCTGGTTTTTTAACCCGATATAATTCAATGTCAGGTTATACACAGGCCGGTTCGTCACCAATATATCGCCGCGGGCGTCCAGTATCTCCCCGCGGGACGCTTTTTCCGGTATCCAGCGGGTGGACTGGGCTACGGCTTTATTCAGAAAAATTTCTTCCTGCAGTACCTGCAGCCAGAACAACCGGGCTAATATAACGTAGAAAACAGCCGCGATGAGCATGGCGAATAGAAGCTGCCTCCTTCGCGCCTGTTTTCTCTCTTTGCTTTCCTCCCATAGTGGCGGTACCCGGATACTCATGACCCTTTACTCCCCGTCGCCCGTTTCCGGCTCTTCTTTCAGATTCAACTGACGGTCCGCGAAATGAAAAAACGGCCCGTATAAAAAAGGTACGAGACAAACGTTAAACAAAACCTCGAAAAAGCCCTGATAGACGATCAGGCCAAAGTACCAGCGGGCGCCCGCCATCTGACCGAAGATAAACACGAAGGCGAGGCAAATCAACGATCCGATCAAGGCGTTGATCACCGGAACCCATATGTTTTCTTTGAAAATGCTCTTTGTCAGCGCGCCGGTCACCGCGCCGGCGACACATTTCGCTAAAGCGTTAAGCCCGATAAACCGTCCGAAGAACAGGTCTTCGGCCAGCCCTACCAGGAAACCCGTGATACCGCCTTTGACCGGCCCGCGAAACATGGCGTTGAACACCACGAGCAGCACAAGGAAATCCGGAGTCGTCCAGGCGAGGGTCAATACCCGGGGGAAAACGCTCCTCAGAATCAGCCCGGCCATTGTGATTACCACTAATGCCAGATTATATATCATCCTTCGCCCTCATCCCAATCGACGAAAGAATCCGGCGGTACAGAATAATACATCGCGTCTTCCGGGAACTCGTCGTCATCCTCCCAGACAGCCCGCACCACCATAACCTCTTCCAACCGGCGGAAATCCACCGCCGGACGTATCATCGCCCTTTTCGTCAAGCCGTTGGAGTCCAGCAGCACCTCTTCCACAGAGCCGATCATCAGCCCTTTCGGAAAAACGCTGCCGTATCCGGAGGTGATAACCGTCTGCCCGGGTATTATCTCCACATCATGATCCACCCTCAGCATTTCCAGCAGGTCGTCCTGTCCCGTGCCGGAAACCATCCCGGGAGAAAAACGCGTCTCCGTGATCCTCGCGCCGATGGAGCTTTCCCTGTCGATCAACAGTAAAACTTCCGCCGTATGCGGGGTTACGGCTACTATCCGCCCCACCATGCCCGCGGGGGCGATTACCGCCATATCGCAAGCCAGCCCCGAAGTACTGCCTTTGTCCAGGATCACCAGTTGGTTCCAGTTTTCAGCGTCCTTGCCGATAACCCTGGCGACGACAAGATCAAAAGCCCGGCCGTGGGTCGTCTTATAATCCAGTAAAGCGCCCAGCCGTTTATTTTCTTCCTGCAACTCCTTGATTTGTTGTATCCAGTATTCCGCCGCTTCAATGGATTCCCTTAACTGCTCGTTTTCTTCGCTCAGCCGGCGGCTGTTTTGAAAGTAACCAAAGAAGCCATGTAAACCGCCCCCCACGTAATCAGCCAGCCTCTGTACCGGCCAAGCTATCTCCCTTAACGGCTTTCCGGGCCTGGCCATATCTGTGCTTTGCCAGCCGGTCCTCTGCATCAGGTAAAGCAGCAGGATAATGACGACGGTATAAATACTGGCCCACAGCGCGCCTCTTCGCTTCATTTCTCAGTCCCTAATCCTATTTAATTTACTTCAGCCGCGAAGGCCTTTAGGCCGCTTTCGGGCATACTCTTCGCTTCAAGCATACTGAAATGCTTTCCCTGGGATATGATGATATGATCATATACGCGGATCCCTAAAAGTTCGCCTGCCGTACATAGCCTTCCTGTTTCTTCCATATCTTGTACGCTGGGCTGCAAATCGCCGCTTGGATGATTGTGCAGGATAATTATTCCGGCCGCGCTGCGCTTCAGCGGCGCTTTAAATACCTCTCTCGGGTGGATCGGCGCGGTCGCCAGCCCGCCAAGGGAGACGCTGTCGATAGCGATAACCTGATTAGCGGAATTCAGATTGAGTACCCGCACCGCTTCCTGAGCCAGGAAGCCGATCTCACTCTGCAGCATATCGGCGGCGTCCTTGGGATTGTGGATGACCGGCCTATGTTCTGTCGCGGCAAATAACAGCCTTTTAGAGAGTTCCATCGCCGCTTTAATCCTGCAGGCTTTCGCTTCCCCTATCCCTCTGATTTCGCTGAGTTCCCCGGCGTCCGCGTCGATGATAAAGCGTCCTTCCTTTTCCCCCAGTATACGATGGGCCAGAGTCAGGGCGGATTCCCCTCTGCTGCCTGTCCCTATCACTATAGCCAGCAGCTCCTGATCCGTCAGATGCTGGGGTCCATAGGTCAGTAGCCTTTCTCTGGGCCGCTGGAAGCCGGGTATCTCGTCAAATTTGATATTGTCGCTCTTTACGCTTGCATTGGCGTTACGCATCCCAGGCCGCCTTCCCCGGCGCCGCATGGGGCGCGAATCCCGCTTCTTCAAGCAGCCGGGCCGTACGGTACAGCGGGAGCCCCATTACATTAAAGTAGCAACCTTCGATACGGGGGATCAGAGAGCCGCCGAAGCCCTGTATCCCGTATGCCCCCGCCTTATCCGCTGAGTCGCCGGAGTCCAGGTAGCCTTCCAGCTGCCGGTTGCTCAAGGGCGCCATCCAAACCTTAGTTTCTTCATAAGCCGGGGCTGGGCTGTTCTTGCCAAAGCGGGTCAGGCATACGCCTGTGATTACGATATGGCTCCTGCCGGAGAGCAGGGTAAGCATACGGCGGGCGTCTTCCCGATCGCGGGGTTTGCCCAGGATCGCGCCGTCGATACAGACCACGGTATCGGCCGCGAGTATCCAACTGTCCCGATCCATAGCGGCAGCCGCTTCCGCCTTAGCCCTGGCGGAATCCATAGCCTGCTCCTTCGGCGCCCCCGACAGGGTCAACGCGTTCTCGTCGACGGGGCTTGGTTTGACCGTGAAAGGTATCCCAAGATGAGCCAGCAGCTCAAGCCTTCGCGGAGAAGCCGACGCTAAAATCAACTGTGTCATAAGTAAAACCTCGATTGTATGGTAATTTATGTAATATTACCATACGACGACGGTATTTGTCCAGTGGTTTTGTAAATTTTATCCAAGCCCGTTTTCCCCTTCCGTAAGGTACTCCTTCAGCCATTGATAGACGTCGGGATTCTGGAAGGATAAGCCGTCCAGGACTTCCTTCATTTCCCGGGACTCGAAGGCGAAGGACTGATGGTCCCTCGTATGGTCGTAACGGATATTGATCTCCTCGTTGCCCAGGAGGATTGTAATCATCGTGGACGCCATATCCCCCAGTGGAGGGCGGTCGATATGGCTGTGCTGATAGGATGCAGTGACAGTGGTTCCGACCCCCACCTTGGAGTCGATGGCGAAGCTCCCGTTGCAGGAGGTGGATGTATCTTTCAGCATGGGCAGGCCCAGCCCGACTCTGCGTGTGGTACGCGTCGTATAGAAAGGGTCCGTGACCTTCGCAATGGTTTCCTCGTCCATCCCCCTGCCGTCGTCAGCTATGGAAAAGGTCAGGCGATCTTCCGCTATTTCCTCATTTACGGTGATTGTGACCGTCGAGGCGCCGGCCGCCACGGAGTTTTGTACGATATCTAGTATATGCAACGCCAATTCCCTCATCTCACTCGTCCTTTCCGCTTCTGGCTACCTCGCGACGATGATTTCCCTGCCGTCCCTGCCTTTCATGGCAAGGGCCAGTTCGGCGAGGGACCAATGATCCAGATAGGCGGCGCAATGGATCTCGCCGATTTGTTCCAAGTCATGTGCGTCGCAGGCCGTGACATACCGATATCCCTGCCGCCCTATCTCACGCAGGAGGGCTTCGTCCCTGGGCAAATGCCGGGTAAGCTCTATCCCGTCGAATCCCAGATAATCGGGGATAACGCCAAGCACGGAAGTCACGCTGTAGGACTGTCTATCCGCATGGGCGGCTAAACATAAGCCGCCGAATCGATGAACGGCTGGTACCGCGTCGTCTACGCTGATGTTCGTAGAGTCCAGAAGCATCCGCTCCTCCTCCCGGACCATCTCTCCCGCCCGGTTGACGACCCATTGATTACCGAAATACCGTATATCATTTTTCTGTTGGGATTTCAAAGGCTTTATGGTCTCATCCCAGGCCTCCAGCGCTTCCACGGTATCAAACAGGCATACCAGATGTATGCCTTCCTGGGTTTCAAGCTCCATGCCCGGTACGACGATCAAACCTTTTTCTTTCCCCTCTTCATAAAACGGGCGGACGTTTTCCACGGCGTTGTGGTCGGTGACAGCGACCACGTCCAGCCCGAAGCCAAGGCAGCGCTCTATCACAGGCCCGGGCAGCATGGTATCCTGGGCGCAGGGGGATAAAGCCGTATGCATATGGAGATCGATGGTCCACTCGTTCATCTGGCACCTTCAAGTATTCCCGCGAAGCGGCCGCGGCTATCTGCCCGATTCCCATTCATAAAATCTGACTGCCATCCGGTAAGCCGATTCCTTCGTGATGAACACCGGTATGCCTTCCTCAGCAGCCCGCTCCAGCACGCCTTCCACAGGTTTGTTATCCTCCAGCAGGACTATCCCCGATAATTCCAGGAGCTGGGCCACAGCCAGGACGTTGATATTGGTCATCACGGTGAGCCAAAGCTGCCCGGTCTGCGCTTTGCCCATGACGTTGCTGAGCAGGTCGCCGATGTAGCAGCCCTCCAGCGCCATTTCCTGTCCGGCCATGTCGGGAAGCAATAATTCCATTTCCATCAACTGAGCCAATTCCCCTGCTTTCATAGAAACCTCCGTTTATCTGTCCGTTCGCGCGAGCCAGGCAGATGGTTTATACGTAATCCCGCCACCATTGCAGGCTGATATCCTCATAGTCTTCTTCCAGTTCTTTCATGATCTCGGAGACGCGGAGATGCTGCGGGCAGACCTCTTCGCATTTCTTGCAAGCCACGCACAGGGATGGGGGCTTGCGGATTAAGTGGTTGATTTCATATTTCACGCTGTTGAAGCAGTCAAACATGGCGGATTCGTTACGCAAGCCAATGAGAAGGGGTATCTCCAGAGCCTTGGGGCAGCCGGATAGGCAGTACCCGCAGCCTGTGCAGCCGTAGGGGATCAACTTGCGGTATTCCTCCGCCATTTCCGCGATGACCGCCAGCTCCTTATCATCAAGGCAGCCCGCGTCCGCGTCGGAGAGTATGTCCAGGTTTTCCTCCAACTGGGCGAAATCGCTCATTCCGCTGAGTATCGTGGTGACTTCAGGGAAATTCGCCACCCATCTGAGCCCCCAGTCGGCGGGGCTGCGCTTTGTCTCGATAGCGTCCCAGTATTTCTGTATCGAAGGCGGTATCCTGTTGGTCAGCTTTCCGCCCTTCAGCGGCTCCATGACGATCACGGCTATCCCCTTCGACGCCGCGTAGCGCAGGCCCTTGACGCCGGCTTGTTTGTCCGCGTCCATGTAGTTGAGCTGGATTTGGACGAAATCCCAGTCGGCGGAGTCGACGATTTCTTTGAACAGTTCAAAACTCTCCCCGTGATAGGAAAAGCCAAAATTCCGGATTTTCCCTTCCTCTTTCTTTCGCCGGAGAAAGGAGATCGTATCGCATTCCTGTATCACGGGCCAGTATCGCTCTTTCATGCCATGGAGGAGATAGAAGTCGATATAGTCCCGCTCCAGCCGCTTCAGGGAAGTATCCAGGAAGTAGTCGTGCTCCTCCGGTTTCTTCAGCCGCATGGAAGGCAGCTTCGTGGCGATCATCACCTTGTCGCCGTAGCCGTCCCTGAGCGCCTTCGCGATGACTTCCTCGCTGCCCCCTTCATAATACGTGAAAGCCGTATCGATATAATTCACGCCATGATCGATAGCGTAGCGGATCATGCGGATGGATTCGGCTTCGTCTATGTCTCCTCCGCCCTCCGCGGGTTTGGGCAGCCGCATAGCGCCAAAACCCAGCAAAGAATGCTTTAGCCCCGTTTTCGGGTTGATTCGATAATTCATGCAAACAGCTCCTTTTCAATCCAATTTCTCCGCAATTCCCCCACCAGATAGAATGAACCCGTACACAATACCAAATCCCGCTCCCCGGCAAGCCCTATGGCTTTTTTCACCGCCTGGTGGCAGTCTTCCACAAACTCTACGTTTTCCGCAGGGACTTTCTCGAAGCCTTCCGCCAGCCCCTGCCAGCGGCCCGCCCTGTCGGACAAAGGCTTGGTGATGATCACCCGGGAAATCAGGCCGTCGAGATGCCCGACCGCGGTAAGCCGATCCTTGTCCTCCACCATACCCATCACCAGCAGTACCCGGTCAAACTGCCCCCGATGAGCGGAGAGCCAGTCGGCCAGTTTCCTTATCCCGTCGGGATTGTGGGAACCGTCCAGGATCACCGCGGGCTTGTCCTGCACCAGTTCAAGCCGGCAGGGCCATTTCACGGAAGCCAGACCTTTTCGCAGATTCTCTTCCGTCAGCCTGCCGTGATCCAGCCCCGGCGCGGCCCGGAACCCTTCCTTCGCCAGATAGTCCCAGACCGACACGACGTCGGCCAGGTTAGCGCACTGATATGTGCCGGACAGGGACAGCTCGAGCCCTTTGTAAGTACGATAAGGCGACGCGATGTCCACGGTCTGCCCCGAGAGCCCTCGATCGTCCGTATCCCACTCGCACTCGTCCCATACGCGTATCAAAGGCGGGGTCCTGTCTTTCAGCGCGTTCGGCTGCGCTTCTTTCTGGATGTCCTCAAACTCCCGCTGTATCACCGCGAAAGCCTCTTCATTGTCGCAGGAAGTAATCAGAGCGGCGCCGGGTTTGATGATGCCAGCCTTCTCCCAGGCGATCTTCGTGATATCGTTACCCAGATAGGCTTCATGATCCATGGAAATGCTGGTGATGACGGTAGCCAGGGGCGCCGGGAATATGTTGGTCGAATCAAAACGCCCGCCCATGCCTACCTCTAAAACGACAATGTCCGCCTTCTCCCGGACGAACCAGAGGAAAGCCATAGCCGTCAATACTTCGAACTCCGTAGGCAGCTTGCCCAGGCTGCCCTCCACCCGCTTCGCCGCCGCCCCGGCTTCTTCCAGAAGAGCCAGGAGGGTTTCGTCGCTGATCATCCTGCCATTAATCATGAACCGTTCATTATAGTCCATCATATGGGGCGACGAATACAGCCCCGTACGGAAGCCGGCTTCCCGGAGGCAGCGTTCCAGCATGGCGCATACGGAACCTTTCCCGTTTGTGCCGGTCACATGGATCACCGCCAGGTCCTCATGCGGGTTACCCAGTTCCTCCATCAGCGATAATATCCCCTGCAAGCCCGGTTTGATCCCCCTGGTGGAGACCTTCCCGATTGCCGCTTCTAAATCCATTTCAATCCCTCCAATTCGCGCATCATTCCAATCCCGTTAATATTTTCTCCAATGCCTGCAAACGGTAGCGGGCCTCCGCCAGCTTTTCCTCTTCTTTAGCGATCACTTCCCCCGGCGCCTTCGCCCGGAAGCCTTCGTTAGCGAGCTTGCTTTCCAGCCCCCGGATCTCCCCGGCGGCCTTATCTCTTTCTTTACTCAGCCGGGCTCTCTCCGCCTGCATATCCACCAGGCCGGCGAGGGGCATATATACCTCCGCTCCCGCCACTACCGCCGACCCCGCCGGACGCGGTTTGGCCGCGTCGGAAGCGCCAAGCTCCACTTTTTCCGCGGTGGTCAGCAGGGCGATGTATGTCAGGCAGCTTTCCAGTATTTTCCCGGCTCCGCTGTCCCCGGGGTAGAGGACGAAGTCGGCTTTCTTGCCCGGCGGCACGCGGTACTGGCTTCTCAGGTTCCTGGCGGCCTTGACTGTTTCCATCATCAGATTCATGGCTTCTTCCGCCTCCCCGTCGAGAAGGCTCCCGTCCCCGGCTTCCCAGGGGCTGAGCATGAGGGATTCCCCTTCATGGGGCAGGTGCCGCCATAATTCCTCCGTGATAAAAGGCATGAAGGGATGAAGCAGCGACAGCGTCCCCCGCAAGGTCTCAGTCATGACCCTCTGGGCTGCCCGCCGGCTGGCTTCCGACTTCCTGCCATAGAGCCGGGGTTTGATCAACTCGATATACCAGTCGCAGAACTCATCCCAGAGGAACTCATATATCCTGCTCGCGGCGGCGCCCAGGTCATATTCCTCAAGGGCTTTGGTCACGTCCATGGCGCAGCGGTTATAGCGGCTGAGTATCCAGCGGTCGGCGAGCTCAAGCTCTTCCGCCCCGTCTCCGGCGCCCTGCCCCTCCTCTATCGAATGCATCAGGGCAAAGCGGCTGGCGTTCCATATTTTGTTGCAGAAATTCCTCGTCCCTTCCAGCCGCTCCATCTGAAACCGCAGGTCGTTGCCGGGGGTATTGCCTGTCACCAGGGTGAAACGCAGAGTATCCGCGCCGTAAGCCTCGATGAGCTCGATAGGGTCTATCCCGTTGCCCAGGGATTTGCTCATCTTCCTGCCCTGGGCGTCGAGGATGAGCCCATGGATCATCACGTCGTTGAAAGGCTGCCTGCCCATGAACTCCAGCCCCAGGAAAGCCATTCTCGCCACCCAAAAGAAGATGATATCCCTTCCGGTGACCAGCACCGAGGTGGGATAATAATACGCAAGGTCGTCGGTTTCTTCCGGCCATCCCATGGTGGAAAAAGGCCACAAGCCGGAGCTGAACCAGGTATCCAATACGTCGGGGTCCTGTTCCAGCCGGCTGCCTCCGCACTTGGGGCAGGCTTCCGGCGCGCCGGTTTTACGGCAGATGACTTCGCCGCAGTCCTGACAATACCACACGGGTATCCGGTGCCCCCACCACAGCTGGCGGCTGATGCACCAGTCCCGCACATTCTCCATCCAACTGAGAAATATCTTCGTAAACCTGGCTGGGACGAAACGGATACGCCCGTCGTTGACGGCTTCTATGGTAGGCTCAGCGAGAGGTTTCATTTTGACGAACCACTGCTTGGAGATCATGGGCTCCACCGTAGTATCGCAGCGGTAGCAATGCCCCACGGCGTGCTGATGCTCCTCGGTTTTCTCCAACAGCCCAAGGGCGGTGAGATCCTCCACGATCCGCTTTCTCGCCTCGTAGCGGTCCAGGCCCTCGTATTTACCGGCCGCTTCGTTCATTTTCGCGTCTTTATCCAGGACGGATATCTGCTCCAGCTCATGGCGGAGCCCCGTCTCGAAGTCGTTGATATCATGGGCGGGGGTCACCTTGACCGCCCCGGTGCCAAAGGCCCGGTCCACCATCGTATCGGCGATGACGGGTATCTCCCTGCCCATCAGGGGCAGGACAACCGTCTTCCCAACCAGGTCCGCGTAGCGGGGATCCTCGGGATGGACGGCTACCGCCGTATCCCCCAGCATAGTCTCCGGCCGGGTCGTAGCGACCGTCACGAAGCGCCCATCTTCGCCTTTCACCGGATAACGGATATACCAGAGGGAACCGGTCTCGTCCTCATGTTCCACTTCGATATCCGATATGGTCGTCTGACATTTAGGGCACCAGTTGATGAGATAGTTGCCCTGATATATAAGGCCTTTCTCATACAGGGACGCAAACACTTCCTGCACCGCCACGGAGCAGCCCTCGTCCAGAGTGAACCGTTCCCGTTCCCAGTCGCAGCTGCTTCCCAGGCTTCCCAACTGTTCGGTGATGCGGGCGTGGTATCTGTGTTTCCATTCCCAAGTCTTTTCGACAAAGGCTTCCCGCCCCAGGTCATGCTTAGACTTGCCTTCCTCCGCCAGGGCTTCCTCTACCTTAGCCTGGGTGGCGATGCCCGCGTGGTCGGTCCCCGGCAGCCACAGGGTATCATAACCCTGCATCCTGCGGAAACGGGTGAGGATATCCTGGATCGTATTGTCGATGGCGTGCCCCAGATGCAGGGAACCGGTGACGTTCGGGGGCGGCATAACGATGGAAAAGGGCCCCTTCGCGCCCGGCTTGCCGCCCATCCCGTCTCTTTTGACCTCCGGCCCCTTGAAGTAGCCTTTTTCCTTCCACTCGCGATACAAGCGCCCCTCTACTTGCCTGGGGTCGTACACGGTGGATAGTTCTTTTTTCTCCGCGTTCGTCATATGCTTTACCTCTTTTTATTCGCTTCCGGTAACCAAAACCTCATTACCCGCGGCTTCGATCCTGGTACCGAAAGGTTTAGACAATCTTCGCACCGTCCCGATCACCGCCCGGCCTTCCGGGGAATCCACGGATAAAGGCGCGACGTCGTTGCTGTCGTCTTCCCTTCGAACGGGCGCGAAGCGGATCCCCGTCACGGCGCCGTTATCAAAGTCGACGTAACCCAGTATGCCTTCTTTCAATATATCGCGCACAAACCACCAGTCAAAAGCGAAATTCCCCATGCTGTAGAAAATCGGCTTTCCCCGGTATATCTCTATCCCCTGAGGTCGGTGGGGATGATGGCCCATCACCGCGTCCGCCCCCGCGTCTACTGCGGCATGGGCAAGCTCGATCTGATAATCCTGGACCGTTTCGGCGCTGGACACGCCCCAATGGTTGGAGAGCACCACGTGATCCACTTGCGTACGAAGGGCCGCTATGTCCTCCAGCATCAGCGCTTTTTCCTTTTCATCAAGCCATGTCTTCACTGTGGGCAGGGCGCCGGGCATCTCCTCGGCGCGCCAACTCGGGATGATGCTCATCGCCGCTTTTACCGTAGCGGCGCCGGGCCGCTTACCAAGGGCCGGCACAAACTGCGGGTAAAAAACGCTTGTATAGCTCAAAAAGCCAAATTTCACGCCGTCCTTCTCCACGATAACCGGCTTTCGCGCTTCCGCGACATTCATTCCGATACCGGTATGGGGGATACCTGCCTGATCTAACGCCTGTAAAGTTCGCGTTATACTCTCCACGCTGCCGCTGACATTGGACGCTACCCCCACGGCATGAAACCCCGCCGTCTTCCACGCGTTTACATTTTCAGGTTTCGAGTGGAGCCATCCCCGTTTATAAGGCAGATCCGGCATATCGTCGTTGTCGGAGGGGAAATCGGCGATAGTGGTTTCAAAGTGCCCGAACAGCACATCCGCCTTATCCAGAAGGGGCTGCACCTTAACAAAAGCCGTTTCCGGTTCGGCGCGGTTTACATTGGTTTCTCCTACGAGGCCTAGTCGTATCCCCGGCATGAAATCACTCCTCACAAAATAGAAAGGTAATCATTCGTCTTCGCTTCGCCCTTAGAATTTCGAATCGGGACCCCGCTGCATCATCTCAAAAATATTTCCGTCCGGGTCCAGTATCCGGAACGAGCCGCTGCCGTCTTCGCGGATACTGAGTTCGCCGTAGAACTCGACGCCCTTTGATTTCAGATCCTCCGCGAGATTCGCTATGTCTTCGATAATCAGGCAGGTATGGGCGTAACCGATGGTCTTGGGGGATGTTTCGCGTTTCTCCTCGCCGCCGGAAAACAATTCTATCGTCTGCCCTTTGCAGATTTCAAGAAACACGATCTGCCTGCCGGGGGGCGTAATCTCGGCTACTTTTTGAAAACCCAGTTTATTCTGATAAAAATCAATAGCCCGCTCCATATCGCTTACTACAAAACCGACGTGCCCGATACTTATTATTCCCATTTTCTCGCTCTCCTTATCCTTAATACCGGCGTTACGCCTTGTTGAGTATTATACCAAATCCCTTGGCTTCATACAAATGCCTCGCTTTGCGGTTCCAATACAAGCCGCCCTGTCCCCCATCAAGCCTTTTTCTTCCCGGCAAAGTCGGTAGATACGATTTTGAACTCAATTTGCATTATGCAAATTTTGCAGATGTCGTGCAATAACTTGACATATCAAAACAGTTATGGCATAATCGAAGCAAATCGGAGGGCAGCTTCACATGATATCAAGACAGACATACCTCGATAACCTGATCAGCTTTCGGGACAAACAGCTTATAAAGGTAGTTACCGGCATACGGCGCTGCGGCAAATCGACGCTGTTTGAACTCTATCAGGACTATCTTCGGAATGACGGCGTTTCCGCCGATCAAATCATCTCCATTAACCTTGAAGAAGGCGAGCTAGAGGAAATAGAGACGAGCAGTCAGCTATTCGCTTATGTGAAAGAGCGGTTACTGCCGGACAGGAAGAACTATATTTTTTTGGATGAAGTCCAGCGCGTCGTGGATTTTCAGAAAGCTGTGGACAGCTTGTTTATTCGAAAAAACTGCGACGTATATATCACGGGCTCGAACGCCTATCTACTTTCCGGTGAATTAGCCACTTTGCTTTCTGGTCGTTACGTGGAAATAAAGATGCTCCCGCTGTCATTCAAAGAGTACGCCTCCGCGTTCCCCAAGGACGCCGGCGTCGACCGGCTGTATGGGGATTTTGTGCAAAACAGCGCCTTTCCCTATGCGCTGGAGTTTCAAAAGCAGAAGGACAGGCGTCAGTATTTACAAGGCATTTTCGATACGATAGTTTTAAAAGACATTGTCGCCCGCAGGAGATTTCCTGATATCGAGATGTTGAAAAGTGTGGTTCGCTTCATGTTCCACAACATTGGCAATATTTGCTCTACCAAGAGCATTTCCGATACGATGACTTCCGCCGGGCGTAAGATCTCTGTCCATACGGTGGAGAGTTATCTTTTGGCGTTGACCGACAGCTTTATTCTATATAAAATCGGCCGATATGACGTCAAGGGAAAGCAATATCTTAAAACCGGCGATAAATACTATGTCGCCGACGTCGGGCTGCGGTACGCCCTACTCGGCGCGAAGAAAGCCGATGATGGGCATATCCTTGAAAACATTGTATTTCTTGAGCTTATACGCCGGGGATATGAGGTATATATCGGCAAGGTTGGCAGTACTGAAGTGGACTTTGTCGTGTCAAGCGACGAGGGCGAGGCGTACTATCAGGTCGCCTATACCGTTATCGATGCGGAGGGCGATACGCTGAGGCGGGAACTTGCTCCGTTGGAAGCGATCAAGGACCATAACCCGAAGTACCTTTTGACGATGGATCACACGCCGCCGGCTTCCCACAACGGGATCAAACAGATGAATGTCCTCGACTGGCTACTTCGTTAATAGGAGCGTATCCATGAGGCCGTCCTTATCGCTTATAACGCTGTTCCACTCCCCCGCCAGGACGATACTTAAAAATAATTGGAGGCAGGCGTTATCCGATGAAAAAAGCATATTCTATTATATTGATCGTACTGTTTATTCTTTCCATAGCCTCATGCGGGCCCGGGCAGGGGGCAAACCCGCGAAACGCAGCCCAAACCGCCGATAAGATCGAATCATTGCTGCAGGAGGATCTGACCGGGGAGATCACTGTAGCTTTCTTCGAAACCATGCCTTATGAGAAGTTCCTCGATGAAGCGGCGTATCTGTTCGAGTTTAACCATCCCGGAACGAGGATCAATATCGCTCCGTTTTCAACGATGTTTGAAAGCAGCACATATGAAATGGACGGCGGCGTCTCGATCAGCGTCATCGAAGGATGGGACGAAGCGGCGACAAACGATTATATCAACCGTATCAATACGGAACTGATGAGCGGCAAAGGCCCGGACGTGTTAGCCATGGATGTGTTACCCTTCCACAAATACGCGGAGAGCGGTTATCTCGAGGACCTCCGGGCATTCATGGAGGCGGATGAAACCTTCGATATGAGCGGCTATCAGCATAATATCGTCGAAGGGACAAGGTATAAATCGGGGCAATATTTGATCCCGCTGGGTTATCGTTTTTTCTTTATCACGCTGGATAAGTCCAGAGTGAACGGCGCGACCGCGTCCGCCCTCAGGGAGAAGGGCAAGTTTACATACTGGGAGCTGACGGACGCCGTCCGCGATCAATTCATGGGCGATGAAAGCGGCGCGATGGTCATCGACTTTCAAGAAGGGGCTTCCCGCGCTGCCCGCAGGCTTTTCATCAGCAATTACCGGACATATGTGGACCTGGAAAATAAGAAAGCCCGATTTGCCGACGGGGATTTCGCACAAATGCTAAGCAGGATCGAAAGGCAGCGCGCCGACGGTTATTTCGACCCGGAATTTAACTCCCAGGCGGACTGGGTGGAATATCTGAGCGGAAGCGACAGACACTATTATTTCCAATATCAACTTGATATGTTGATGGGGTGGATTTTCGCCGAAAGGCCGGATATAGCCGAGCAGAGCGGGTTCACATACCCCTCCGCCGACGAAATAGCGGGTATACTGGTAAACGACGAAGGGCAGGCTGAGTTCACGTACACACAGGCGTACGGTATGAACGCGAATTCGAAAAATAAGACGTTGGCCTGGGCGTTTATCAAATTCCTCATGAGCGAGGAAATGCAAAAATCCCTCAGCCTTTGGGGATTCCCCATAAATAAAGAGGCGTTTGGCGACTATACAAAAGGATTTTTTGCCGACGGGATCGCCGGCGACGGCGTAAGAGAGATCACTATAAAGGAAAACATCGACGCTTATCGCGCTTATATAGAACGACTTGATGGCTTTATCAGCGACTTGAGCTATTATGCGATCACCGACAGAGTCATCGACAATATGTTTGTGGACGAGGTAGGCCTTTTCCTGAAAGGTTCTAAGAGCGCGGAAGAAACAGCCGCGGCATTGCAAAACAAGGCGCAATTATATTTGAATGAGTGAGACAGCGAAAAAAGCATAAAAACAGCAAAGCCGATTCAGAACCGACTTTGCCGTTTTTACGCTTCGCTTATTATTAATGTATCAACGCTGCCCGGGGAGCTCGACGGCGGCGTCGCCCAGGGGGAAGGTCACGCAAGGGTGGATCTGGTCAAAGGTGACGTCAGCGAGGCGGCGCTTATCGAAGGCGGCGGGGATATACACCTCGCCCCCGATGAGCTTGGTATGGCAGAAGCCGCACTCGCCGCTCCGGCAGCGTGAAGGCGCGGCGATCCCGGCACGCTCCAGCGCCGTAAGCAGACTCTCGCCCGCTTTACATGGTATGGTTTGTTTCTCGTCCCGACATGACACAGTCAGATTGAAGCTTTCGCCTTTTACGCCGGGGTAATCCGGCTGATCGGCGGGGGTTTTGCATTCCCCGAAAAGCTCATGCCGCACCAGGCGCGCCGGCAGACCCAGCGTCTTAATCTGCTCGTCGCAGAATTCATACATAGCCTGGGGCCCGCATAAGAACAGGCTGTAGCCCTCCGGCGGGGCATACTTCCGTATCAGTTCCGCCGTGATGAACCCGTGTTCGTATCCCGAGACCTGCTCGTCGCTGAGGACGTGAACGATCCTGACCTTATCCGTCTTAGCGGCAATCGCTTCCAATTCGTCTTTCAATAGGATATCGCCCGCGACGCGGCTGCCGTATAACAGCGTCAGCCGGCAATCCTCCGTACCGTCGGCAATGGCGCAGGCAAGGGAATGAAACGGCGTAATGCCGCTGCCGCCGGCTATGCCTACGATGTGCTCTTTATCCCGCAGCGGTTCGTAAGTAAAGTTGCCCTCCGGCCCCGTCAGGACGACCTTGCCCCCTTCGGTCCAGTGATCCAGGATAAAATCCGCTGCGAACCCATCCACCGCCCGCTTAACGGTCAGTGTATAAACGCCTTTCGGCGCCTGCTCCGGGGCGGAGCGGATGGAATAGGGCCGCAGCAGGCGGGAGCCGCCGATGGTAAGGTATACGCAGACATATTGGCCCGCGCTGAAATAAGCGAAACTCTCCGTCCCCATGTCTTTATCGGGCGCCAGGGTATAACTTTTCGCGTCGCTGCCGTGGGTTTCCACTTTAGTGATAACCGCGTACTGCCATTCCGGATGGAAGGCGCGCATGAGCCGGTTCGTGGGATACTCCAGGGGCAGGGGGGTATCGGGGGCGCCCCCGATGGCGGCCATGCGTTCCGGGATGATGTTCATAAAACCGCGTGGATCAAGATTTAAATTGACTTCATTCGCCATATCAGCGTCCCTCCTTTATGCCGAGGGCAGCCATTTGCGCGGACTGCCGCCCGTTGACATAGGTCGAGCTGTATCCCAGCGTGCGCATACCGTGCCCGCCGGCGAAATACAGGCCCTTGACCGACTGCTCGCCCGCGGAAGCCATGATGCGGGGCAGCATCGCGTCCCAGGCGGCGGCATGGTAACCGTAGATCGAGCCCTGAGGGCTGTTCAGATAACGCGCGAAGGTCAGCGGGGTCGCCACGGATATCTCCTCGATGCTGTCGGAGATGATGATACCGGTAGCCTGCTCATACTGATCGATCGCCTTACGCGCCAGTTTATTTTTCAGCGCTTTGTAGTCCTGGGGCTTGACCTCGTCCCATACGCCCGGGGCAAAAAGCTGCGTCGACCATAAAAGCGACGTGCCCTCCGGGCTGCATCCGGGATTGTCGATGTTCAGGCAATTCATAATGGAAAAAGTGTTATTGTCAAAAGTATGCATGCCCTGAAACAGTTTTTCCGAATCCTGCGAATCGGCGAGAAAAACGCTATAGTCCTTGATTCCCAGCTCTTCGGGGGATTTGCTGATCCCCATATACACGCAGAAAGCCGACATACCTATCTTGCGGGCGTTGGCCCGTTTTACTTCCGAAGCCGGTATCTCGGTCTCGTCCACCATCCCCGCGAAAGCCCTGCTGGGGAAGAAATTCGCGATGACGGATTTCGCCCGGATTTCTGTGCCGTCCGCCGTCGCCGCGCCGAGGCAGCGCCCGTCCTTGATGAGAAGCCGGCTCGCCTCAGTGTTATACCAGATCTCGCCGCCGTTGTCCCGGATGACCTGCTCCATAGCGAGGGACAATTCATGCGACCGGTCTTTGGGAATGTTCGCGCCCATCGATATATAACGGTAAACCATCAACGCGTACATGACGAAGGAAAACTGGCTGCCTGGCGTACCCATGTAAGGCCAATAGGTCATCAGTATGCTCTGGGCTTTGTCCGGCATGCCCAACTCGTCCAGAACAGCCTTAACGGGTAGATTCGCTACTTTCATAAAATTCAAGTGCTCGGTCTGCAGCACTTGAGGGTCCGGCTGGCCGGCCGTGAGATAACCGAGGGCTCTGCCCACGTCTCCCGCCAGTCTAAAGAAATTCGCTACGGACGGCGCGCTGCCCGGCACTTCCTGTTCCATCCTGCCGACAAAGCTCTCGATCCCCACGGGCATTGTGACGTCGTAGCCCTCCGGCCCGGTCACGATCGCGCGGAACGCGTCCCTGACCGGCAGCATATCGACCCGGAGCCCAAGCCATTGAAAAAACTCATACAGATCGCCGGGCTGCTCCGCCGAGCCGTAACCCGCCATCTCATGGAGGGAAGGTTCGAACTCAAAGCGCCCCCGCCGGAAGCTGGTAGCGCTGCCGCCGGGCAGATTATGACGCTCCAGCAGTAACGTGCTCAGCCCCATCTTCGCCGTGGTCGCGGCGGCGGCTAAGCCGGCGTTTCCGGCGCCGACCACAAGGACGTCAACACTCTTGACCATATGGCACCCCTCTCTGTGGGTGTGGTTTGATTTGTGGTTATACCACATTCCACACTACTTATCTTCAGTATAGCATATCCTGATTATGGTGTCTATATGCCTGAATATATTAAATTTATATTGACAATATCGGAATTCTCGACTATGATGGCTTATGGAATATCCAATACCAATGAGCAGGTGTATATAACATGCGATTTGAAAAACTGGAAACGCACTCACTCAAAGACTTGTTTATCAAACAAATGGAAGAACTGATTTTATCCCGTCGGCTGAACGTGGGGGACAGGCTGCCCACGGAGCGGGAGTTGGCCGCGCAGATGCAGGTCAGCCGGGCGGTGATCAACGGGGGCATGGCGGAGCTGGCCCGCAAAGGATTTATAGAGATCGTACCGCGCAAAGGCGTCTTTGTGGCGGATTATAAGCATCAGGGCAGCATCGCTACCCTGACTTCCATACTCGAGTTCGGCGGGGACCGTTTCGACCCCCTGACCCTGGACTCTATATTAGACGTTCGGCTGACCGTAGAGACGCGCATCGCGGAGCTCGTTTGCCTGAATGCGAAGGGCGAAGATATCAAAGCCCTGTCACGGCAGGCTGATAAGATCGACGAAGAACACGACCCGGTCGTTCTCGGCAGGGAGACATTTCTCTTTTTTCATCAACTCTCCATCATTTCAGGCAACAGCATATACCCGCTGCTTGTCTATATGTTCAAACCCGTCTATGTCCACTGGTTTGAGGCGTATTTCCGCATCGGGCATAAAGATCGGCGTATGGCTCAGATCAGGAGGCTTATCGAAGCCCTGGGCGGGCGCGATGTAGACGCCGCCGTCGCGCAGATCAAGGAAATCATCGTACAGGGCCGGGATTTGTTGGGGCGGCACTATGTCCCCGGGCAGAAATACGACGCGGGGCAGGAGCGCGACGCGGAGCAGGACTGAGCCGGTGTAAAAGTAGTCGCCCTCTTTATTTATTCATTTATTGTTGCCGCGCTGATTGCCTCTTCCAGGGCGTCCCTGACCCAGACCCTTACCATCTCTTTCCGATATTCTTTTGTCGCTCTCTGATCGGTGATGGGCGAGCAGCTTTCGGCGCAGGCGACGGCTATTTCAGACGGAGACGCTTCATCCGGGCTCATGCCGGTCAGCATCCGCTCCTCGCGCTTCATACGCAGCGGCGTGGCGCCCACCGACGCCAGGGCGATACGGGCCGAGGCGATCCGTCCGTCCGCGTCCAGGGTGATCCTCGCGCCCGCGCCGACGATGGATATATCGCTGTCTCCCCGTATGGCGTACTTTCGGTATGCAGTCCCCGTATGAGCCGGCTGATCAGGTACGAATAATCCTGTCAGTATTTCGTCCGCAGCCATTATCGTCCGGCCCGGGCCGGCGAAGAAGGACTCCAGCGGCGCTTCCCTTAAGCCTTGCTTACCCCGTATCAAGGCGACCGCGTCGAGGATCAGCAAGCCGGGGACCGTATCCGCCGCCGGAGAGGCGTTGCAGACGTTTCCGCCCAAAGTCGCCGCGTTGCGCACCTGCATACTGGATACATGACCCGCGCACCGGCGCAGGACGTCCGCGGGGCCGGTCAGGAGCCCTTCCTTTTGCAGCGCGCCGAGGCGGCGCATGGCGCCTACGATGACGCCGCTTTCAGTCCTCTCGATACGGTTCAGCTCCGGTACGCGGGCCAGGTCGATTACCGTCGATACCGACAGCCGCCCCTGGCTGATCCTGGGGATCAGGTCCGTCCCCCCAGCCAGCAGCGCGGCCTCGCCGCCCCATTCGGCAAGGTATTCTATACATTCCTCAACGGAGTAAGCGCGCAGGTATCGGTCAAGCCTCATCGGTCAGCCCCCCTCGCCGCGTATTCCCCCCGCTGGACGGCCGCGACCGCCTCAACAATTTTTTTATAACCTGTGCAACGGCACAGATTACCGTGCAGCCCTTCCCGGATGTCGTCCTCGGTAGCGTCCGGGTTCAGGTCCAGTATCGCTTTCGCCGTCAAAATCATGCCCGGCGTACAGAACCCGCATTGAAGGGCGAAATGGTCGATGAACGCCTGCTGCAGCGGATGCAAACCGCCCTCCGCTTCCAAGCCTTCTATGGTAAGCACCTCCGCGCCGTCGGCCTGGAGGGCAAGCATACAACAGCTCTTGACCGCCTGCCCGTCAAGGATTACCGTACACGCGCCGCAATTCGAGTCGCCGCAGCCGTGCTTCGCGCCGGTCAGACCAAGATCCTCCCTCAGCAGCTCCAGCAGCGTGCGCCCGGGTGGGATCAGCAGATCATGCCTTTCGCCGTTGACCGTCAGCGCGACGGGATAATAGTTCAACGCGATTTTTGTCTGATCCATGTCAGGCGCCCCCTTCCTTCTCATTGATAGCCGCCAGGACTTTTTCGGCCGTCATGGGGTAGCTGTTTATCCGCACGCCCACAGCCTGATACAGAGCAGCCGCGATAGCGGGCCCCATGGCGCTCACGATGGACTCAGACATGCCCTTCGCCCCGTACGGTCCGTCCGGCAGCGGGTCCGGGCAGATGAAGCTCCTGACGTTTTCACCATTCGGCGCCTCATAGACCAGCGGCAGCCGGTAGTCCCCCAGGCTGGCGTTGGCTATCCCGCCCCGCTCGTTATAAACGACTTCTTCGTTGATACAAAAACCGATAGCCATATGAACCGCCCCGTCCAGCTGGCTTTCTACGATTTTCGGGCTGATGGGGTTCCCCGCGTCTCCGGCGTTCGCCGCCCGGAGCACTTTGATCTGCCCCGTCTTGCGGTTGACGGCGATCTCCACCGCGCTTGCGGCGTATTGGAACCAGTTCCACATGCGGGGCGAGCGGCCGTCTTCTCCCCAAGCCGTCAACGGGCCGGAATTGTATACACCCACGCCGCGGACCGGCGAGTCTGCTTTCAGCCCCCATACATCCTGCCGGAAGGGCGAGTTTTCCGCGAAGAGCTTCCCCACAGGCATGGAATCCGGATACGCCCCTGTGAAGTACGCCGTCCCCCGATCGATCCTGACGAAATCAGGATGCAGCCCGGCGTGCCGGGCCGCCGCCTCCCGCAGCTGGGCGATCACGTCTTTACAGGCGAGGCGCACGGCGTTTCCCGTACGGTAGACGCCGGTAGATGAAGCGGATGTATTATCGAAGGGCGTTATCGCCGTATCCGACACGATGACGCGTATTTTCCCGGGGGTTACGCCCAGCTCCTCGCAAGCGATCTGCACAAGGCTGGTCGTCGCCCCCATGCCGTGATTGTCGCAGCTCACCCGCAGCTCCACGCTGCCGTCTTTATAGTACAGCGCTTCCGCTTCCCCCCGGCTGGAATGCCCGCTTTGCTTAGCGGCGCAGGCGATCCCTTTCCCCTTGCGCCATACGGGGTCGTCCTGGACGCTGGGCTCGTCGATACCGATCTCCTCCGCCACCTTACGCAGGCATTCGGCGGCGCCTATGCTCGTGATTGTTTCGCCGTAGTCGTCCGGCCCGCCTCTGGGGATCAGATTCTTTAACCTGATCTCCAGGGGGCTTATATGCAGGCGCTCCGCCAGGCGGTCGATGGCCCCTTCCAGGGCAAAGGCGGCGTCGGGGGCGCCCAGGCCGCGGTACGAACCGGTAGGGACGGTGTTTGTCAGCAGGGAGCAGGTGCGCATCCTGGCGTTGGGGAAGGTATACAGAGCCGCCGCCGATGACGAAGACATCCTGCCGTTGTTGAACGCGCCCCCCGTGCTGGCGCCGATCTCTTCGATGAGCCGCAGGTCTTTTGCCGTAAAAGTACCGTCCTTCTTCGCGCCGAGCCGTATTTGAGAAGCGCATATCCAGGCGGAAGGAGCCGCCGTAAACATCTCTTCCCGGCTTAACTCATAGTAGACCGGCCTCCCGGTCCGCAATGCCATCAGCGCGGCGGGCCCCTCCATATACGCGGTGTTACGGTTGCCGAAGCTCCCGCCCGTATAGGGCTGGATCACCCGGACCCGGGCTGCCGGCAGGTCAAACAAGCCGCACAGGGACTTGCGGATCATGGCGTGCACGCCGCTTGCGTTACAGTACACTTCAAGCCCGCCATCGGCGGTAGGTACCGCCAACGCCGCAGCCGGTTCCATTTGTTGGACAAACTTTTTCCCTGTCCAGAACTCTTCCTCGACGATCGCTTCCGCTTCATCAAAAGCGGAGTCTACGTCTCCGGTATTCAGGTAGTAGCCGCTCGCCACGTTAGGCAGGTTAAATTCTTCTTTGACGCCCTCGGGCAGGTCCGCCGCCCTGTCGGGCTCGAGCACCGACGCGGGGTCCGGGCGGAACGACTCCTGCCAGGTCAGCACGTGAGGCAGAGGTTCGTAGCCCACGCGAATCAAGCCGGCTGCTTCGCGGGCGATGTCCGCGCTCTCAGCCGCGACCCAGGCGACTGCTTGCCCTGCCCAAAGCGCCTCGCCCCGGGCGGGGCGGGCTATAGCGGGAAACCTGTCCCATTTCACGTCCGGCTCCCGCCCGGTAATGATACAGGCGACCCCCGGCGCCGCCGCGGCCTCGCCGCAATCCAGCGCGGTCACCCGGGCATGGGCGTAGGGGGAACGCAAAGCCGCCATATATAATGTCCGGGGAAACCTGTCCCGCAGGTCGGTCGTGTAAACCGCCTTTCCCGTGACTTTGTCGTAGGCGTCTACGCGGGGAATATTTTTACCGATCAATACAATCACCTCCGCGCTAATATTGTAGAATAATCAACGCCGTAATGCAAGAATAACAGATATCCGACGGCTTATCCCGGTTGAAAGCAGGTGCGGATTGAACGGCGCCGCGGATTTGCGGGAGTCCCCGCGTCATGGTATAGTATTTTCTATAAAAGACGGGGGCGGAAATGAAGTAACACAGAGCAGATGGAGGTCGTTGAAATGAAAAAAGCGCGATTCTTTGTCACAGTTTTGCTTATCGCGGTACTGGCCGCAAACGCGGCGGGCTGCGCGAAACCTGTCAAAGCTGCGGGTTTGATGAGCGGCATTTCTTCAAAATCGGTGAGCGGTAAAACAGCCGACTTATTTTTTACGGAAAGCGTCGCCGGCTTCTCGATTGAATTATTCAAAGCAAGCGTATCGGACAGGGAGAACTCGTTGATTTCTCCGCTATCGGTGATCCTGGCCCTGGCGATGACCGCAAACGGCGCGGACAACGAAACGCTTAAGCAGATGGAAAGGGTGATGGGCGGCGGTATCCCCATCGCTGAACTGAATGAATATCTGTACGCCTATGTAAAAAACCTTCCAAACAAGAATAAATCAAAACTGGCTATAGCCAACTCAATTTGGTTCAACGACAGCGGGAACAAGTTACAGGTTGAGAAAGAATTTCTGCAGAATAACGCGGATTATTATCAGGCGGACGCTTATGCCGCCCCATTTGATTCCCGGACGCTCAAAGATATCAACAATTGGGTGAAGTCGAATACGGACGGGATGATAGACAATATCCTCACGGAAATAAGCCCCGATCAAATCATGTTTCTGATCAACGCCGTTATGTTTGACGCGGAGTGGCAAAACGTTTACAACAAAGAAAATGTACGGAAGGGAGATTTCACGGATATAAACGGAGCGAAGCACAATGTGGATTTCATGCACGGAACGGAAGGCGTATATCTGGACGACGGCATGGCGACGGGGTTTATCAAGCCGTACGCTAACGGCGGATACAGTTTTGCCGCCCTCCTCCCCAATGAAGGCGTCCCCATAGAGACATATATCGATAATCTCAGCGGCGCCGGTTTTTTGGGCGTTATAAATAACGCAACGAGTGAAATGGTTTTCACCTCCATGCCAAAATTCGAATATGAGTACACGAAAACGATGAACGACGCTTTACAATTTCTCGGTATGCCCGACGCCTTTAGCGCGGTACAGGCTGATTTCGGAAAGATAGGCGCTTCGCCTATGGGTAATATCTTCATCAGTCTCGTATTGCATAAGACTTATATATCCGTCGACGAGCTCGGTACGAGAGCCGGAGCGGTAACAATGGTGGCGATGACGGGGGGCGGTATGATGAGCGACCCGAAAGTCGTGAACCTCGACAGGCCGTTTGTATACGCGATCATAGACAACGCGACGAATCTACCGTTATTCATCGGATCGCTAATGACGCTGTAAACGACGAGCAATATGTAAATAGCGTATTCCGCTCACTATCGTCGGAAGCCGCGCCGGAGATCCATACCGATCCGGTGGAGCAGAGCTATACGCTGCGGCGTCTGAAAAGGAGATTAACGACCTGGTTTATCCTCACCCCGGCGCTAAGCCTGGCTGTGCTTCTCTCGATCTATTTTTTTCAGTTTTACCCTTACCCCGCGCTTAAGCTCGTAGATCCGGTCAACCATACGGTTCTTGTTTATCTTGTCGTATATCTCTTGTTTATCTACCGGGCGGTACGGGATTTTTCATCCGTGCGGAGGCTTATATACTCCCTGCGGGAAGGGAAGCCCGTCGTCCGTGTCCTCTATCGCGGGGAACAGGATCAGGAAGCCGTATTGTCCGCGATAGCAGACTTGTTCTGTCGATTATAGCTGTTTCATGGTATAATAACCGCTAGGCGCGCCGGTTCTGCGGTAATTATACAGATTTAATTGCCATCGGGCTCCTCCCTCTGGGAGAACCGCCCGACATGGCAGATTATACCATGTTACGCGTCGCTTCACATGGTATAATATTAACAAATAGGCGCGCGCCCGGGGCGGCGACCGCGCGTCAACGGACGGAGCAAAGCATGGAGACAGGCAAGGCTAACCCTCTCGGCTATCAAAGCATCGGCAAGCTGATTTTGCGTTTCTCGACGCCGGCTATACTGAGTAATATCGTGAACGCGATATATAATATCGTCGACCAGGTTTTCATCGGGCACGGTATCGGCACCGCCGGTATCGCCGCCACCAACGTAGCGTTTCCGTTAAATACGTTGACCAACGCCCTGTCCTATATGATCGCCTCCGGCGCGGCGACCAAGTTTAACCTTTCCCTGGGCGCGGGCTTGCAGGAAGACGCCGAGAAAGCCGCCGGGACAGGGCTTACCATGTCCGTCCTCACCGGAGCCGCCCTCTCCCTGATCTCAATCCTATTTTTATCCCCCCTCCTCCGGGCTTTCGGGGCAAGCGCGGACATCATGGGGCTGGCTACGGACTACACGTTCATCATAGCGCTGGGTATCCCCTTTCAGATCTTTACGGTTGTCGCCTGCCAGCTGATACGGGCGGACGGCAACCCAAACTGGACGATGTTCGTATTGATGTCCGGCTCGGTATTCAACCTGATATTTGACCCTGTTTTTATGTTTGTGTTTGGCTGGGGCATCAAAGGCATCGCCTGGGCGACGACCATGGGCCAGATGCTGACGGCTACTCTTGCGCTGGCTTATCTTCTCAGGGGGATGCGGACCGCTACCCTCACCAGGAAGATACTCATGCCGGTCCTTTCCAGCGTCAAGACGATCTGTACCCTGGGTATGGCCGGGTTCTTTAATATGATCGCCATGACCGTGATGCAGATCGTGCTGAACAACACCCTGAGATACTACGGCGACCTGTCTTACTACGGCAGCACCGTCACCCTGGGCGCGGTGGGCGCCATATCGAAGATCAATTACATTTACTCGTCGTGCTGCTACGGTTTCGGCCAGGGCTGCCAACCCATCTACGGCTTTAATTACGGCGCGAAAAATTATGTCCGGGTGAGAAAGACCCTGATTACCGCGATGATCTGTATCACCACGATTTCCGTACTGTTTTTCACCCTATTTCAGACGCTTCCGCGGCCCATCATCAGCATCTTCGGCCAGGGGACCGCGGAGTATTATGAATTCGCCACGAAATATCTGCGTATCTTTATGTTCATGACCTTTGCCAACGGGCTTCAGCCGCTGACGGGGGGCTTTTTCACCGCCACGGGCAGGGCGAAGATCGGCATGTTCGTTACGTTGACGCGGCAGCTGATTTTCCTCATCCCTCTTCTGCTGATCCTGCCCCTTTACTTCGGTATCGAAGGCGTCTTATACGCGGGGCCCGTCGCCGACTTTGCCGCCGCGGCCATCGCTATCGTTCTGATCTCCCGGGAGATGAAGCGGCTGGGAAGGATAATCACCGCTGCCGAAACATAATGGTCCGCGGTAACATCCCTGATATACACGGATAAAGGAGGACGCCTGTTCTATGACAAAAGTAAAAATCGTCCAAGGCGTATGCGGCTTTGTGACAAGCGTCGAAGCGGTCAGCGCCGACGGCGAGGAAGTCGTCTTGACTGTTAAGTCCGGCTGCGAAAGCGTCAGAAAGATGTTTGAGGAGCTTGGCGATACTTTCGACAGCTACGAACTGTGCCTGAATAAACCGGGCGGCGGGCCGCTGTATGAGTACGCGTCGGAACGCTTCCCTACCCATTGCGGCTGCCTGGCTATAGCGGGCGTAATCAAAGCGGCGGAAGCCGAGTGTAAGCTCGCGCTCCCGCAAGACGCTTCCATCACCTTTGAATAAAACGCTTTCAGCGTGAGTAAGCCGTGACAAAAGGAACGTAAAACGGCTCCCCCCTCTACAGTGGACCGGGGAGCCGTCGTTTGTTCATTCCGCGCTATGCCAAGCGTTAGCGTATCGGTGCGAAGGAAACAGCTCTGCTCTTTTACATCGTAATCGCCGCGGTTTGGGCGTCGCCGTCCCAGTATACGCTCCCGCCGAAGGCCTCCGCCACAAAGCGCAGCGGCGCCAGGGTCCTGCCGTTCTGAATTATCCCCGGCTGGTCGAGTTGAACGGCTTCCCCGTTCACCGTCGCGGTAGCTTCGCCGATAGCCAGCGTAACTACAGTATCGCCTTTCGTAGCAGTGACAGTCTGCTCAGCTTCATCCCAGTCGATATCCGCGCCCATCGCTTCAAAGATGGCGCGGAGGGGGACGACTATCCTACCGTTGAGATTGCGCGGCGGCACGTCGAAAGCGAGCGCCTTACTGTCGACAGTCACACTGATTCCGCCGCTCCCATACGCGCCGAGCGGTATCTCCGTATCCGTAAGATAAGGGATGATGAATACCAGCTCGCCCCGCTCGTCAAAGCGCGCCCCCCAGCCGTAGATCAACCGCTCGAAGGCTTCCAGATAATACCCGTCCTGATTTTGGTCGGTGGTGTCGTAGGGGTCAGCCAGGATCAGTACGTCGTCCTGGGTATCTGCCGTACCCATATCGTCATAGCCGATGATAACCTGCCAGTGGCCGCCCCACTCGTCCCAACCGATCAGCACCGGATAACCCAGTCCCAGGCAGTAAGGGATCAGCCCGTCGCCGTCTATACCGTCGGCCAGGTAATGCTCCTCCCCGTCTTCCCCGACGATGAAGCCGTCTTCGCTTTCCTCGGACAGGTCGTCCGTGGTCAGGTAGCTCCACTTGTGAATGGTATCCCAGCCATTGGCGGCGGCAAGGGCCTTCAGGTATCCGTCGTCATTATTCAGGTTGTCAAAAATATTCATCATATCGTCCAGAGTAGTAGCGCCGGGGTTCGTCCTGCCCTCGCCCCGGAGCCGGGCCAGGTTGATCTCTGTCAGCCTGTCGTCCCGCAGGTCGTCGACGTCCAGATCCTCGTAAGCGTCCGCTACAGCGGCAAGCTCCGCGTCGCTGTAAATGCTTAGCAAGCCGGGCTGCCCGGGGTTCGCCCCGAACCACTCCAGCGCCATGAGGGCGGAGGTCAGGCCGCAAGTCCATTCGGTGGTCTGCTGCTGGGTCTTGAAGTTCTCCAGGATCACTAATTCCCCGCCGCTTACCGCACTCTCCCCGCTCTTCATATTATAGTAATCATAATGGGCATAATAGGGCGACGTATTGACGAACCCTTCCGTCTCCCGCTCATATCCGCCTGTAGCCGCCCCCGCTAAGCCGTTGCCCCCCCGCCACGGGGTATCCGGATAATACTTCGATATATCCGCGGCGGTACGCCCGTAGCTCAGCTTCATACCGTCGGAGCCGTCTCCGTCATAGCCTTCTTTATGATCTGTAATCCCTTTGCCTGCGACCGGTTTATAGGTTTCGCGCCAACCCGCCGGATAAGCGGCGACAAATATCCCGTGGCGGAAGTCCGGGTCGAATCCCGCGCTCCAGTCGTAAACAAGGCGTTCCAGAGACTGTATGTTATATCCGTCGTTCCGGTGGTCGGTCGTATCATAGGGGTCGGCCAGTATCAGCACGTCGTCCTTCGTGTCCTCCGTACCCATATCGTCATAACCGATAACTACCTGCCAGTGGCCGCCGAAGCTGTTCCAGCCGACGAGAATCGGTATACCGTCCGCCAGCATGTCCTTAATCAGCGAGCCGTCCATGACATACTCCGCGGACGTCAGGTCGTATTTCCCGCCTTCCGGCTTTTCGAAGCCGTAATCATTCACGATATCGTAACTGGAAAGGATCTCCCACCCGCCCCATTCGCCTATCCCGGCTTCGTGCAGGGTGTTTAATCCTTCGAATATGTTAATCATCTGCCGCAGATTCGTGGCGCCGCCCTGGGCAGGTTTTCGGCGTAGCGCCGCAAGGTCTTCCTCGTTCAGGTCGCCCCTGAGCCCAAACCAATCCAGTACCATCACGGCCGACGTCGGCCCGCAGGCCCAACCGGTGGCTTGCTGGGTCGTCCGAAAGCCGGTGAGCATGGTCAATGTATCGCTTGAAGCGGCGTTGTAATAATCATGTAAGGGCCAGTAGGTGCTGGCCTGAAGGTCGGCGTAATCCACGATATTGCTGAAATCCTCAAGCGCCCCACCGGCGCCGTAGCCCTCCAGAAGCCTTTGCCCGAAGGGGATGCGCCAGGGCTGCCCGGCGGAAAACGCGCCTTCGTCATCAAACTCATCCGCGTCCCAGTGCATGCCGCCGTCCCAGTAAGCCTTGCTGTCCTCCCAGGATACGACTAATATGCCGTCCGCCTTGCCGTCGCCGGAGACGTCCCGTAACTCCACAAAATTGCCGGCAATGACGTCCTTCGATAAATCCGTCGCTTCGAACGTTTCCGCTTTGCTATCCCACAGATAGGCCGCTGCGTTTTCGCTTACTGTGTTATTATTGATCACGCCGTCGTCAAAAGAGCCGGCCAGCGTAAACGGCTTTAATAACTTCCCTTCCAGGATTTCATCGCAGGTGTAAGCCGGGGAACCGGCTGGCGCGGCGCCAATGCCCGATGCCAGGG